>JABLTK010073634.1_pt1 | contig 23230 bp, 25 predicted proteins | sample 7160131 | NCBI WGS metagenome assembly JABLTK01 (sample SAMN14651221, study PRJNA627086) | human gut metagenome | isolation source: feces | host: Homo sapiens
AGATTTTCTCCTGGGTAAACGCCGGCGAAACAATCGACGAAATCACCAAAAAAGGCGGCTATTTTTAACCCGAAGTTTTATTTCATTTGGTTAAAATTTAACAAAAGTGATAAAAATGAAAATAGACCCATCAACTCTCAAAATTACCGATATGCGCTTTGCGGATATCGACGGCGCGCCCAAACGCTGCACGCTTATCAAGCTTTATACGAACCAGGGGCTTGTCGGATACGGCGAAGTGCGCGACGCGTCGAGCAGAACATATGCCGCGATGCTTAAAAGCCGCATACTCGGAGAAAATCCGTGCAATGTCGAAAAGATATTCAACCGCATCAAACAGTTCGGCGGAGATTCCCGTCAGGCCGGCGGCGTTTGCGGCATAGAGGTCGCTCTTTGGGACTTGGCCGGCAAAGCTTGGGGCGTTCCCGTTTGGCAGATGCTCGGCGGAAAATATCGCGACAAAATCCGCATTTACTGCGACACCGACAGCGAAGGCGGCGGCAGGGATATGGGCAAGGCTCTCAAAGAACGCATGGCGCAGGGCTATACGTATTTGAAGATGGACCTCGGCATCGAATTGCTCATGGACGTCCCCGGCGCTCTCTCGGCTCCGCTCGGATTTCTCGAAAAAATGCGCGAATACAAAAAGACCGTCTTTACGACTCCGCACGGCTCGATAGATCCGCGCGCGATGAGGGGCGAAGCTTACGACCTGTTTAATACGGCGCATCCTTTCACCGGCATACATATCACCGAAAAGGGACTTGACTATCTCGAAAAATACATGGCGGATTGCCGTGCGGAAGTCGGCTATGAAATCCCCTTGGCGATTGACCACCTCGGGCATATCCCCGTGGAAGACTGCATAAAGCTCGGCAAAAGGCTTGAAAAGTTCAATCTCGCGTGGATGGAAGACCCCGTTCCGTGGCAGTATACCGACCAGTATGTGAAGATGTCGAACGCAACGACGACTCCTCTCGGCACGGGCGAAGACATTTATCTCAAGGAGGGATTTATGCCTCTCCTGGAATCGGGCGCTTTGGCTGTTGTCCATCCCGACGTGCTTACGGCGGGCGGCATTCTCGAAACCAAGAAAATCGGCGACCTCGCGGAAGCGCATCATACGGCGATGGCCATACACATGGCGGAAAGCCCGATTGCCTGCATGGCGGCGGTGCATGTCGCGGCGGCAACGCGAAACTTCACCGCGCTCGAAGTCCATTCGGTCGATGTTCCGTGGTGGGACAGCCTTGTCAACGGGTTGCCGAAACCGCTTATCAAAAACGGCTATATCGACGTTCCCACCGCTCCCGGCTTGGGCATCGAGTCTCTCAACGAAGACCTCATCAAGGAAAAGCTCCACGAAGATTTTCCCGAAGCTTGGGGCGACACTTCATCTTGGGACAAGGAATGGTCGAACGACCGCCGCTGGTCGTAAACCGTCAAATTTCCCAAAAGCAAAAAGACGGCAAGTTTCAGGCTTGCCGTCTTTTTTTGCGTAAATTTTCAATCAATCCACCATTTTAATTTCAAACTTCAATTCCTTGCGGCAGATTTTATGAAGCAGGCGCAAGGTGAATAAAAACGCCCTCAGATAAACGGGGTTGTCGGATTGGTTGAATGTCCAGTTCAGCTTTTTCTTGCTCATTCCGGCGGGGAAGGGGCGGAAGAGGGCGCGCGCTATTTTCATAAGCCGCGCATTATATTTGTTGCAGAGTGAACCGCAATTCGGGACGGATAAATCCTGATTTTCTTTCGCCCATTCGAGACGCGCTTTTATGGGGTCTGCGTCAAAACGCTTCGGGGGGAATTTAAAGACCGCCGAAACGATAAAGGCGTTGCGGGAAAGCTCGCAGCTTCTATGCGAGTGCGCGATTTCTTCTGCGGGCTTTTCGACAGCTTTGCCGTCTTCGACAAACCGCACGGATTCGATAAAGTCGAAAATACATTTGGCTTCTTTTGGCCCCGTGCCGGCGTTCATGGCTATCGCCCCGCCGATTTCGCAGGGCGCGCTGGCAAGATAATAAAAAGCGTCCAGATTTTCGCCGTAAAGCGTTTTCAAGAGTTCGAGCATTCTCACGGAGGAGGAGACCCTGAATCTACCGCCGCCGAGATTTTCGATTTTCTTTTCGAGCGCGTTTTTCAGAACAAACGACTTTATGTTTGAATTTTTAAAAAAAACATTGGAGCCCGCCCCGAGAACGAAAGGCGACAATCCTTTTTTTTTCGCCAATTCAAAAGCGTCGATTGCGTCGTTTTCCGAGCGTATGTCGGCGTAGAATTTTGCGCGGTTGAAAGTCCTGAAACAGCTGAGCTTTTTTCCGCAATATTCTTTTATTTCGAGATTCGACATACCGTTATTTGCCGATTTTGATTTTTCCCTCGCAAACGTCCGCCACGACTTGCGGAAGCAATTCGTGTTCGGCTTCGTGAACTTTTTCTTCAAGGGCACAAAGGTCGTATTCCGGCAGAATATAGACCGCCTTTTGCGCTATTATTTCGCCGCCGTCAAGTTTGTTGTCGACAAAATGAACGGTGCAGCCGCAAACTTTTGCGCCGAAATCGAAAGCCTGTTTTATGGCGTCCTTGCCCTTGAAGGCAGGAAGCAGGCTCGGGTGGAGGTTTATTATTCTGTTTTCAAAAGCCGACACAAATTCGGCGGGAAGAATTTTCATAAATCCCGCAAGAACCACCATATCGGCGCCGAGGGATTTTAGGGCGGAGATGTAGTCGTTCGCGCCTTCTTCCGAAAACCGGGCGCCCGTTTTTTTGGTGTCGAGATAAAGCGCTTTTACGCCGAAATCCTTTGCGATTTGCAGTGCGGGAGCGTCGGGTTTGTCGCTGATGAGGGCGACAAATTCCGCGTTTTTATAGCCGCCGCGTTTGGCGCGCCCGAAAATCGCTTTTGCGTTCGAGCCTCTACCGCTTGCAAGTATGGCGATTTTCATTTATAGAATGTCGTTTGACAATATGCTCAATCCGTTTGACACGAAAGGCGCGTTTTCCTTTTCAAAAGCCGCCCTTATTTCCTTCAACATTTTTTTGAAGTCGGAAACGTCGGTTCTTTTAAAGTCGAAATCCATATTCATTTTCCAGGATATGGTGTCGCGCGAGGTCGAATAATCGGTATATTGAGCGTTTTTGATTTTAAGGTCGAACAAGGAAAGTGTCGGTTTCCCGTTTTCCTTTTTTACGGAAACTATTTTCAGCATGTTGACGATAAATTCGGGCAGATTGCTTGTGGAATTGTTGAGCCTTACGCAGTTTAGCAGCGTGATATCCGCCGAGAAGGAGGAGAGTTCAAAGCGACCCTTTATCAATTCGAGCGGGCTGAGTTTGGCGTTGATTTTTTTGATGTTTAAAAATTTCAGCGAATTGTCGGAGTTTTTATCCACAAGTTCGCGCATATCATAAACTTCGGGATTGGATATGTGCATTTCCGTAATTTCGCAATATCCTGTAAAGACATTTACGTAGATGTTTTGAGTCGTTACGCCGAATCCCGTCGCCGATTCTATGTTGTTTTTTACAAGTGTTACAGCCCAAATGGAATATATTACGAACGAAAAGCCCGCCGCCAACGCGCAGATTATGGAGACGGACAATACCGCCGAAAACAGGCAGCCGAATGGTTCGTATTTTGCGAAGGAAAATATCTTGTTGAAAAATCTCATTATCAAATATTATTTCAATTTTTCGTGGAAAAACGCAAACATAAATTTTCTAAAAAAAAGGCGAGTACAAATTATATGTATTCGCCTTTAAAGTTTTTTTCGCTTCCGAATTACGGTTTAACTTTGGCGAGAATTTCGTTCATTCTTTTTGCCATCGCCCGCGGATTTTCGAGAAGTCCCGCCGAGAGAAGCGCGTTGTCGTACAGTTGTTCGAGAACGAGCTTCGCCAGCGGTTCATCGTTTTTCTTCAGCGATTCGAGATTTTTTATGACGTCGCTGCGCGGATTTATTTCGAGTTTTACCGTCGGCGCGGGCAGGGGGGAATCGGGGTTCATCGCCTTCAACATTGCGCGCATTTGCGGCGTTATGCCGTCGGAATTCAAAGCGGCAATCGGGCTGTCGACGAGTCGGCCTTCGCTTGAAACGTCGGAAACTTTGGCGTCTCCGAGCGCGGATTTTATCCACGTTTTCAGCGATTCGAGCTCCTCCGCGGGCAAAGGTTCGCCTTCGGCGGTTTTCGGAGCCTCCCCGAGCGCGAGGTCGGAGGCGTCGACGCTGGCGAAAGGTTTTTCGCCAAACGAGCCGAGATTGCCGACAAGGAAGGTGTCGATAGGTTCGTACAGATAGAGAACTTCGAGTCCGCGGGCTGCGAAAGCCTCGACATAGGGCGCGCTCTCGATTGTTTTTCTGTCGGCGGCGCAGGCGTAGAATATTTCCTTCTGGTCGCCTTTCATTCTTGAAACGTAGTCTTCAAGCGATACCTTGTCGCCGTCGGGATAAAGGCTCGATTCAAATCTGAGAAGTTTTGTCAAATCGGCTCTGTTTTCAAAATCGACGGCCGAACCCTCCTTGATGAACACTCCGAATTTTTGGAAGAATGAGTTGTATTTTTCGACGTCCTTTTTCGCCATTTCGGCGAGGTGTTTTATGAAACGTTTCAAAACCACTTTGCCGAGTTTCTTGACAAGGCCGCTGTCCTGCATGCTTTCGCGGGAAATGTTGAGCGGAATGTCGGAGGAATCTATAAGGCCTTTTACGAAACGCATCCATTCGGGGAAAAGGTTTTTCGGCGAAGGGTCTATCAGCACTTTTTTGCAGTAGAGCGCGACTTCGTTTTTGGATTTGCCGAATCCCAGCCGTTCGGGATTTTCCGACGGTATGTAGACGAGCGCGTTTAATTCGACGGGCGCGTCGGCCTTGAAATGGAGCCAGTCGATAGGCTTGTCGTAGGAGTGCGTCTGGAATTTGTAGAAGTCTTCGTATTGTTCTGGCGTGATATCCGATTTTGCCTTGAGCCAGATGGCCTGACGGGTTTTCAATTCTTCGTCGCCGAGGAAAATCGGGAAATCGACATAGGCGCTGTATTTTTCGACTATATCCTTTATGCGTTGGGGCTTGGAAAATTCGGCGAACTCCTTTTTCAGTCGGGCTACGATTTTAGTTCCGCGTTCGGTTTTGTCGCAGTCCTCTATCGTAAAGTTTTCGTCGCCTGCGCACGACCAGTAAAGTCCGCCGCCGTTTTCGCTTTTCGTGTAGACGTCGACTTTGTCGGCGACCATAAACACGCTGTAAAAACCGACGCCGAACTGTCCGATAAGCCCGTCGGACAGGCTGTCCTTGTTCTCTTTCAAAGCCTCCAAGAACGTCTTTGAGCCGGAATGCGCTATTGTGCCGAGGTTTGCCACAAGCTCGTCGGCCGTCATGCCGATGCCGAAGTCCTCTATCGTAAAGGTGTTTTCTTTGTCGTCGACGGAAAGCTTAATCTTCAGCTCGCCGTCGGCGATTTTTTCGTCCGCCGCGAGCTTCGTGAAGCGGACTTTTTCGGAGGCGTCCGAAGCGTTCGATACAAGCTCTCTGACAAAAATTTCCTTGTCGGTATAGAGCGAGTTTACAACTATGTCCAATACCTGTTTTACTTCTGCTTTGAATTTATATTCCATAATTTTTCGAGATAATAATCAAAATAACAAAAACCGATACGACAGTCTTCACATCGGTTTGAAAAGCCAATCGGAAGAAATCGCGATTTTTTAAGTCTTATAGCACACATGCGCCCCGTCAAAAAAGACTTTTTTTTCAAAAAATATTTCAAAATGATGTTGAACATTTCGCGAAAAAGTAAACTATTTAGCGAGTATGTCTAAATTTGAAAAGAAACTGTTAAGCGGCAATGAAGCAATCGCCCTGGCGGCGCTCCATTCGGGATGCGCGCTCGGCGTAGGCTACCCCGGAACGCCGTCAACCGAAATACTGGAAAACTTTTCGCTCCTCGGCGGAAGCGCGGAATGGGCGCCGAACGAAAAGGTTGCCGCGGAAGTCGCGCTCGGCGCGGCTTTCGGCGACGCCAACGCCATTGTCACAATGAAACACGTCGGCTTTAACGTGGCGCAGGATTTGTTTTTTACATCGTCGTACAGCGGAGTGCAGGGCGCGCTCGTGGCGGTTGTCGCCGACGACCCCGGAATGGCGTCGAGCCAAAACGAGCAGGATACCCGCTCTCTGGCATATGCGGGAGGACTTCCCGTGCTTGAACCCGCCGATTCGCAGGAAGCATACGACTTGGTTCGTCTGGCTTTCAAGCTTTCGCGCAAATGGTCGATACCGTTTATCGTAAGAACGACGACGCGCATAGCCCACAGCAACACGGTTGTAAAGTACGATTTGGATTCGGTCGAGCCGCCTCACCCCGCAAAATACGAAAAAGACATAACGGTTCATGTTATGGTTCCGGGACACGCAAAACCGGCGCATCGCCGTCTGCGAAAAAAACTCGCCGATATGCTTGTCTGGAACGAATCCGACGAATCGCCCAACAGGATTGTCGAAGGAAAATCGGACGAACTCGGCATTATCGCCAGCGGGGTGGCATATCAGCACGCCGTCGAAGCCGCGCCCGACGCGGGTTTCTTTAAAGTGGCTTTCTCCAATCCGCTTCCAGTCGGCAAAATCGCGGAATTTTCCCGAAAATACAAACGCTGCGTGGTGATAGAGGAGGGCGACCCCTATATGAACACGCTTCTTCTCGCCGCCGGCGCGAATGTCGAAAAACGCGACGAGGCTTGGCGTTTCGGCGAATTTAACTCCGACAGGGCGAAAGCGCAAATCGAAGGAAATCTCGATTACGCCGCGCCGGTGATTAAAATGAAACCGCCGCAACTTTGCAAAGGCTGTCCCCACGTGTTCAGCTTCAAGCCGCTTGTGGATTTGCAGTGCATCGTTTCGGGGGATATCGGCTGCTATACGCTCGCCGCAATGAAGCCCGTAAGCGGTATGGATTTGCAGATTTGCATGGGCGCTTCAATCGGCATGGGCATAGGCCTCAGAAAAGTTCTGCCCGAAGAGCGCGCCAGAAAAGTGGTCAGCGTCATAGGCGACAGCACGTTTATGCACAGCGGCCTTACGGGGCTTTTGGAAATGGTTTACAATCCGCCCGCGACAGGACACGTCGTTGTTGTTGTGGACAATTCCACAACCGCAATGACCGGACAGCAGGAACACCCCGGAACGGGACGAAAGCTCGACCACACGCCCGCTCCGCACGCGGTGTCGATAGAGGCGGTTGCGAAAGCCATAGGCGTGCAAAACGTCGTCACATTCAACCCCGTCAGGGATTGCGAAAAAATTACGGAATATTTGAAGGAGAAATTGGCGACTAACGAACTTACGCTAATCGTCCTAAAACAGCCGTGCCTTTTGGCCGCCGCAAACCTCGCAAAATTGAAAGCTTAAGATAATGGACAAAATCACAAATATTCGCATAGCCGGTCTCGGCGGAATGGGAGTTTTGAAAGCGTCGCTTATACTCAGCGAACTCCTTTTTGAAGAGGGTTTCGACGTGAAAAAAGCGGAAGTTCACGGAATGTCGCAACGCGGCGGTTCAATTTCCAGCGACGTCCGTTTCGGTAAAAAAGTCATCAGCCCGATGATTGGCGAAAAGAAAATCGACTTCCTGCTCTCCCTTGAACCCGAATGGTCGGACGAACACAAAGTGTCGCTCGCTCCCGACGGCGTGGTTATTTCGCCCGCAAATTTCGACGTCTCAAAGCTTAAGAGCATGAAGGCCGTCAACGTAGCCGCGCTCGGAGTGCTGAGCAAGTATCTCGATATCCCCGAATCGCGTTGGCTCGACGTGCTTGGGAAATTCTTTCCGCAAAAACTTCACGAAGCGAACGAGGAAGCGTTCAAACTCGGCAGAAACTCGCAATAATTAAAGAAAATGGCACAGAATTGGAACGATAAAAACGGAAACTTCCATCCTTCAAGCGCGATGGATTTTCTCCCGCGCGAACAGTTAAGGTTTATACAAACCCAACGTTTGAAGGCTATGGTCGAACATGCCTACAACAACGTCCAGCTATATAGAAACAGAATGGACGAAAAGGGCGTCAAACCTTCGGATATAAAGTCTATCGACGACATTTCAAAATTGCCGTTTACGCAGAAAACCGATTTGCGCGACACTTATCCCTACGGGCTTTTTGCCGTGCCGACAAACGAAGTTGTGCGTCTGCACGCTTCCAGCGGAACAACCGGCAAACCGATTGTCGTCGGCTATACCGAAGACGATATGGACGTTTGGAAAACTTCGATATTGCGCTGCCTGCGAATGAGCGGCATCAATCGGGGCGACTTCGTGCAAGTGTGCTACGGATACGGGCTGTTTACCGGCGGACTCGGCGCGCACGGCGGCGCGGAGGCGCTCGGTTGCACGGTTATTCCCGCATCGACAGGCAACACCGAACGGCAACTGATGATTATGCGCGACTTCGGCACGACCGCTATCTGCTGTACGCCCAGTTATTTCATACATCTTATAGAGGAAGCGCCCAAATACGGAATCGACATGAAGCAGCTTCCCCTAAAACACGGCGTATTCGGCGCCGAACCGTGGTCGGAACAGATGCGCAATTTTATACAGAAAAATACGAACGTAGTGGCAAACGACATTTACGGACTTTCCGAAATTACGGGGCCGGGAGTAGGGTGCGAATGTTCGGAGCAAAACGGCCTGCACATATTGGAGGATAATTATTATCCGGAAATAGTCGATCCCGAAACGGGCGAACCTCTGCCGGACGGCGAAGAGGGCGAACTTGTCCTGACGACTCTCGCCAAACGCGCAATGCCGATTTTGCGCTACCGTACACACGACATCACTTCTATTATCACATTGCCTTGCAAGTGCGGCAGAACTATCCGCCGCATACGCCGAATCGGGCGCAGAAGCGACGATATGTTTATTATCCGCGGCGTAAACGTATTCCCTTCGCAAATCGAAGTCGGTCTGATGAGAGTGGAGGAATGCACGCCGCATTACAGGATTATTCTCGACCGCGAACGCGACCTAGACACCGTCACCGTAGAGGTTGAAGTCGGCGAAGAGCATTATTCCGACAGCGTTTCCGATCTCGACGCGCTTCGTAAAAAGATAAGAACGTCGATAGTAAACATAGTAGGCATAAAAATCGAAGTGAAAATAGTGGAACCGAACAAGATTCCGCGTTCCGAAGGCAAGGCCAAACGCGTTATTGACAACAGAAAAATTTAACAATATAAGTTCGATTATGAGACTGAAACAAATATCTGTATTCCTCGAAAATACTCCGGGACATCTTGAAAAAGTTTGCAGGGTTCTTGCCGATGCGGGAATAAATTTGCAGACGATTACAATCGCCGAAACGAAAGATTACGGAATCGTCAGGGCGATAGTCGACAATCCCGAAAAAGCTGCGCAAGCCTTGAAGGAAAACGGCTTTTTCGCAAAGCTTGTGGAAGTGCTGGCGATTGAGGTCGAAGACAAGCCCGGCGCGCTGTCGAAAATATTAAAGCATACCGCCGAAGTCGGCTTGAATATAGAATACATGTATGCGATGACGCGTCCCGTAAACGGCAAACCCGTAATGGTAATGTCGTTTAAGGATATCGACGCGGCTGAACGCATATTCGGATAAAAAATGATAAAGAACGCCAAAACAAAACGAAACAGCAACGGCATCACGCGCAAGGCGTTCTTCGCGCTGATTTTTGTTTCGTTTTTTGCGCTGGCGTATATAAATTTCACAAGCAACGAAAATTTAAGACTATCCGCCGAGCAGTTTCCCGAGGTGAATATTTCATTGCGCAAGGCTTTTGTGGAAGGCTACAAAATGTCGATGTCGCTTGCGATATTTTTAATAGACATAATACTGGTGGGGCCCTTTGCGTGGCTCAGCTATTTTAGCGACCATATATCGCCCAAGCGCGTGGGGCCGATGGACCATGTCAGTTTCTTCGACTTGGGGCTTCTTTTGGCAATCGATTTTACGCTGGCCGTAATATCGTTTCATTTTACGATTATAAACGTTGTGGACAAGTCGCCGATAACAATTATAGAGCCGAAATTTTTGTGGATTGTAACGGGCGTCGGATTTGTTTTGTGGCTGTTCTGCGCAATTATGAAAATGTACACTTACAGTGCGGACCAGCGAAAAGACTTGAAAAAATACATAATAAAATTTTAGCAAATCCGAATACTATCCCAAAAGCGACTCGCATGAATCCGAATAGGAAATTCCCTCGGCGTCGGCTGCGGCTTTAAAGGCCTCGAAATTTCTAAATTCGAGGGCGGAAATAGAGACTTTTGAAAAGGGCTTGGGTATGTAAAATTTGTCCCAAGATTTAAAAGTCCACGCGTTGTGCGGTTCGATGCGCAGGAAAATCAATCTTGATTCGGGAGTTTTGTCCAGTATGGAAAGCATTCCTTGCTTGATTTTTGAAGCCGGGCCTTTGGGGCCGTCGGGCGTGATGCAAATGTTTCCGCCCGACCTGAGAATTCTGATTAAATTAATGGCTGCGCGGCCTCCGTTTTTGTTGCTTGAACCGCGTTCGGAATTTATCTTAAAACGCGAAAGGAAGTAGGCGAGATAGGAGCCGTCGCGGCTATTGCTTACGAGTCCGACAATCGGGGTTCGCCTGAAATAGACGTTTACATAGGGGAGCATACCCAAAGAGCCGTGCCAGCAAAAAACGGCGGACGAGGATTTTTTCGATAAGGCAAGTTTTGTTAAATTGTCCGATTTTACCCGAAGAGTTAAATACAAAATTTTAGTAAAAATTGCGATTATAAATAGAGTGATGGAAATGAATGATTTTTTCAAAAAAACTACAATTCTAATTAAGATTTAAATTATGGCGTCAAAATTAGACATAAAAAATAGATAGGCAAGATAATTAAGTTGACAATTGCAAAAATAGGGCATTTGCTTATGCGTAATAATCATATGTTACCAGCCAGCTTGCTTATTGTTTAAATCAGAAAGCCTCCAGTAAGATATCGTTATGAAGGTATCGGGAGGTCCGATGCTATTAAACAATAGGAAAATAAAATGGAAATATTCGTAGGCAATTTGCCTTTTGAAGTCACCCAAGAAGAATTAAATGCGGCATTCGCACAATACGGCGAAGTTGCATCGATAAAGATGCTCACAGATCGTGAGACAGGCAGATTCCGTGGAATCGCGTTCGTAACAATGAACGACGCAGAACAAGGAGCAAATGCAATCAAATCGCTGAACGGCGCCGATATGGGCGGACGTGCAATGCGTGTTGACGAAAGCAAGCCCAGAGAAAGCCGTCCCGGCGGTTTCGGCGGCGGACGCGGAAACTTTGGCGGCGGCAATCGCGGCGGCGGTTTCGGTGGCGGACGCGGAAACTTTGGCGGCGGCAATCGCGGCGGCGGTTTCGGTGGCGGACGCGGCAGAAGCTTCGGCGACAGATAATTTTACGATAAAATCGTTAAATTTATATATAAGAGTATGTCTAAACGGACATACTTTTTTTGTTTTTAAATACGCGTGATTTATTTTCTGGGATTTTGTCGGTCGGCAATAAAAGTAAAACAAGAGGCGAATGTTTAAGAAACGTCGTTTAGATTTTCCATTTTTGAGTTTTGGCATATATTCGATATATTTTTGATTATATTAATAAAATCCAAATAATTAGGATACACCTACAAAACACGTACCCACCACCTTTGCAAGGAAATTTGTCGCACAATATATATTATGTCTAATTTAATTTGGGTGTTTGAGTTTGAAATTTATATATTAGATTTAATTGGCATATTTTTGCATATTCGATAGAAATCTGTTAAGTTTCTCGAGTGAATTCGGAAAAGTATTGACATTGAAAAGTAAAAAGAGATTTAGGTTATTTATTAAATATCAAAAAATCATGAGCTCTATGAATAAAAGTCTAATATCTGTGTTAACAATAGGAACATTTTTTGTAAGCGGCGCGTTTGCGGAAGATGTTGTAATTGACACTCCAAATGCTTGGAATTACTCCAATATATTTACGACTGAAGCCGACTATAATATGTATTATACTGGTGCGGAGAGCCAACCCGTAAAATTTGGGGCTCTAAATAGTGATAAAAACTATGTGCTTAAAAGCTTGACGTTAAAGACTGCCGGTACATCGATAAGCGGACAAACAAGCACTAACCCATCCATATGGTATGCCGCAAGTAATTATACTTTCAATGTTGATGCGGTTTCCGGAGAAGATGTTGTTTTTTCAAATGAAACTACCGCAGCTTTTCAGCATTTGGTCGGTACAAGCATGACAATTCAAAAAGCTGAAGGCAATGAAGATTCTACGGCGGTTGCGGTTATTAATGGCGGTAATGCGCAATTTAATATTGATGTTGGCGGCGGTTCAGCCCCCGCAAGTCTTTATGTTCTTGCCAATACAAATTTTTAAACAAATTTGGGAACTAAAACAGCTTCCGTAATAGGCGGAGGTTCTACGATAACTGTTGGCAATAATTCTACTTTTACAACAAACGGTGTTATGTATTATAAAGATGGAACCGATACAAAAAAATCGGGGCTTGTTGTAGATGAAGGTAGTATATATACTGCAAATAACCAAACGATATTTGGAACCTACACACCTTTTATATAAATAATGGAACGCTGACACCTACGACACCGTAAAGACCTTTTCTGCCGTTTCCCAAATTGTTTCTGCCGAAAAATTTTTAACCGCTTGCAAGATTAACAAAACGGCTCTTATTAACAAGAGTAAGGCAAATGAAGCATTTGAGACAGCTTGTGAGAATGTTGGCGCGATAAAGAGATGTTTCGCCAAAGATGTTTTAATTCTAACAAATAACAACGAAAGGCAAGAAAATGAATAGATGGATATTGTTGATTTTAATATTAATATTGTGCGTGATGTGTCCCCTAGTTGGCATACCTGCATTAGTAATATTCTTTATGATAGACTTGGCACAAACATTGATTAAATGGTTCAGTTGGTTGTGGAAAGTTATAGGAGGAGAAAAATAGATATGGCATACGTTAAAAAAAACTAAAAGTGAATTAAAGAGACGCGGAAGAAAACCGTTTCCCGAAGGGGCGCAAACCTATACGATGTCATTCGATAGACGCATATTAAACATATTGAAAAAGAGCATACCGCGTTCGTCAAGAGCAAGATTTATGATGATTGCATTAGCGAAGCAGTTAAAGGAATTGGGTGTAGATGTTTCAGAGGAATATCTAATTGAAACGGTTTTGCTCAAATGAATTTTTGACGGGTCGATAACCAACGGTTGGTTTATTCGTTCTTCGTAGGTAGGAACTTGTGCGGCTTTTAAAGATGCGTTGGTTCTGTTCCAAGCCTTTTGTAAAGCGGCATCATTTTTATATTTTTCGGTCAACCATTTGCGGAATAATTTTCGAGTATTTTTTCGTTCCATGCAACCGGAACGCCAAGCGTAACGAAATTTACGCCGTAATCGGCGGCATATTTTTGCTGCGTTAAAAAAGTGGGTTTTGTGCTTTTCTCGATTTCATTATGCGGATTAAGCGTATACATTGAAAACAAGAATTGGCCCTTGTTTTGCATATTTCAATTCCAGCGAAACGAGATATTTGACGTCTTTTTTTAGCGGGATAGACTTTAAATAAAAACCAAAACGCCCGACTTTCGTACATCGGTACTCTTATTTATATGAGAACCCCGTTTTCGTGCTTGGCTGTGTAGGTTTTAAGATTTGCATAAAAATTAGTGCCTACATCGGGTGTTGAAGTATCGTAGATTTTTCGAACGGTTTTGTCGGAAAGATTTTTTAACGTAATGGAAGAAATGTAAATATCGGGAGTTCTCGTATCAAAAGTCAAAGCCATTCTGCCGTCGTTCGTATTTGCATTTGGTTTAACTTCAAACGAGACATTTGTCCATGTTTCTTTGACAAGCGCATTATTATTTACCGGGAACGAGCCATAAAACATTCGGCTTCTTATTAAATTCCAAAAAATAAAAATAATAAAATCCCGACAAGGTATTTTTTCACGACATTTTTTCCAATAGTGATATTGAATTTAGTATAAAAGATACAGAAAATCGGGCGGAAGGGATTCGAACCCCCGACCCTCTGGTCCCAAACCAGATGCGCTACCAGACTGCGCTACCGCCCGCATTTTTAATTCGGTCGATAATCCCTATCGCATTGATAATGTCAAGTTTTAACGTAGTTTTTTTTGAAAATCCATCTTGAATATATGTAGCCCGTCGCCATCAATGCAAGACCCAGCAAAGCAAAGGACACCACCCTCAATATGCCGTCGAGATTCGCCGCATCCCATAAAAATACTTTCGTCACCGCGCACATAACTGCGACAAGCGATACATACCGCAAAATTTCAAATTTGTTGCAAAGAAAAAGCAAAAGCAATCCGAATCCCAACCATAGCGGAGAGTATGCGTACGATTCGATCTCTGTCGTTTTTCCCCACAGATAATTGCCTTGAAAGCAAAAGCGCAGCTGAAAATTCAAAAAGAGAAAGAAAAGAATCAAAGCGCCGATGCCAAATACCGCCCTCCCCGTTTTTCCTCCGCATATTTTTAGGGCGAAATATCCCATCGCAATCGAAGGGACAAGAAGCGAGAACACGAACATATTCAAAATTGGCCAACCCGGCACGTAAATCTTAAACGCCAACGTCGAAAATGATCCGTCGCTGAAACTCCACAGAAATATCGCAGCAAAAGCCAGCAACACCGACATCTCCGCGCCTCTCATTTTTCGCTTTTGCGAATATGCTCCGATAATCAACGCGAAAACGGAAACCGCGCAGCACGCTATTGCATTTATCGAGAATCCCCAAGAGCTATATATTGACACTATGGAATTTTCCATTTTTGCGCAGGAAAATAATCCCGCATGACCAAAAAGCAATTCAAACGCCAAATACGCCGTGCACAGCCATTGGAAAAACAAAAATTCGGCCACCGACAATCCGCTCCAAAATTCGTTCCATCTGCCGAGTTTCCCGAATTTCTTATAAATTTCAAAAGCGGAAAAAGCTATCAATGCCGCCGCGCAAAGATACGACGTTTGGGCCATCGACGCGTCGCGCACAAAATTTCTTACAATCAGCAGCGGCATAGTATTGTTTTCTTGGACGAATATAAACGCAAGCGAAAGAGCGGTTGCGGGTATGGAAAGCGCAAAGGAGTCGATTTTCAGTTTGCGGAAGGCCAGCATATTTGCGAACGCGATTGCGCCGACGAACAAAACGGACGATTGAATGTCGGGCAATATCTGGATTGCGTACAGGCATAGGAGTATATTCGCGCCCAATATTGCGGGCGGATACGCCGATTCGTAGTCCGGATTTGAGGCCGCCCTTTTCATCGCAATTGCAAATATCGACAACAATCCGAAAAGCCCCGACAACGTTACAATCGTTTCATAGCATGCGTTTGCCGCGTATGAATTATATATTGCCGAAATTGCCGTAAAAAAAAGAAAGGCGTATGTCGAGGTGAAGCGCACGCCCGATTCCTTGGCGAATAAATAGGCAATCATCGCGGTTAAAACGGCAAACGCGAAGATTGAATACGCAACGCAATCCATAAACACTGCGACAAGCGGAATGAACAATACGGCGAAAACGCGCATTGCGCAGTCGCCTCTAATCGCCGCGAAAACAACGAGGGCGAATGCGGCGTGCATCGACAATACGGCGTATGGTATTTTTTCGGCTATGGTATTGCGGCTGTCGGAAAAAATCAAAAAAATCGCCGCAGTGGACGCCAACAGTATTCCGTTTTTTGCGAACCATTTTAATGTATTGACGGGAACCGGATTTTCGGCGTCGAATATACGCGGAAAAGCATCAAACAAGGCGTTAAAATCGAGTTTTGAAACGACAAAATAAAACAGGTACGATATGAACGTAATATAAGAAAGATACCATAAAACATCGTCGATATTTCCGTGAACATCGACAATCGAGACGCCCGCGATTTCCCAAAAATAATTGAACGCGATTAAAACCGCCAAAGCCGCTATGGCGTTTTTCCTTACGCATGCGGCGGCCATCGTAATCGTCGCCACGAACAGATACGAGACAAGGGACGGCATACACGGATTTCCCGAATTGAAAATTGCCGGCGCCAAAAACGCGGCGAAAATCGCCATGTATATCATATTGTCGCCGTATCGTTTCATGGCGGCGAAGGCCGCCAGAGAGCATACGACGGCGCACCAAAATCCCGCCTGAATAGGAATTAGCCCGTAGAATACGCTTGCCGCGAACAAGTCGCCGTAAAGCACGGCGATTGCGGCGGCAAAAAGAATCGTCGGCATTTCCTTTATTTTTGAGCGGCGCTTGAAAAATTCCGCGAATAGAAAAAGAAGCAGGGAAAATACCGCCGTGGCACAAACGCGCATCAGCGGCGAGAGAAGCCCCTTTTCAATAGAATATTTGGCCAGAAAAAATCCGGCAAATATCAAGGCGAGTCCGCCGAGCCAGAGAAACAATTTTGAAGCCACATATTCCTCGAAAAATTTTTTCGCTTCAAAAGGACGCCCTTGCTTTTCTTCCGAAATTCCTTTGTATTCGGTAAATTGCATTGCGGGTTTTGCTTTCGGCAGCGCGGCTGCGGCGATTTCGGCGGCCGGTTTTTCGTTTGTTTCGTAATCCGCCTGCGCCGCCGCATTTTCGGCCTTTACATCGCCGCAATTTGCGCGGGATTTTCCGCTTGAATTTTTCAGCTCCCCGATTTGGATTAATAAAATCGAGATTTTCGATTTTAAGGACGATATTTCGTCTTTATTTTCTTCAACCTCTTTTTTCAAGGCCGAGCAAATAAGGCACGCGCGTATCGGAAAATATACAAGCGCCGCTATTACGATTAGTGAAAATATGGCAATTAGTTCGAGCATACCGACAACCTTTGCGAATAAAAAATCAATTTTAACCGATGCTGTCAATTAACAAAAAAAGACCGTCTCATGCGAAACGGTCTTAAAGGTTAATATGCTGCCCGATTAGTTGGCGGGTGTCGGAGCGGCGGGAGCCGGCACCGGGGCGGGCGTGCCCGCGGGATCGACATCAAGCACTTCCACGTCGAAAATGAGCGTCGAGTTTACGGGAATTCCCGGAACGGGCTGCTTGCCGTAACCGAGTTTGGCGGGTATGTAAAGGCGAGCTTTGCCGCCCTTGGCGACTTTCTGCAAGCCTTCGCGGAATCCGGGAATTACTTTTGAGAGGTTAAAAGTTGCGGGTTTGCCTGCTTTTTCGGTCGAATCGAAAACAGTGCCGTCGATAAGCTTTCCGGTGTAGTTGATGGTAACGTCGGAGTCTTCCTTGGCGGTCGGGCCGTCGCCCTTTTTCAAAATTTCGTATGCGAGGCCGGATTGCGTCTTGTTGATGCCTTCCTTCTTTTCCAGTTCCTTCCAATATTCCGCCGATTGCGCTTCGGCCTTTTCGGCCTCCTTGGCGATGTTCGCTTCGGCGCGCGCGCTCAAATACTGCAACATTTTCGGTCCCATTTCCTGAATGTTGGCGGGCATTTTTTTGCCTTCAAAAGAGTCTTTCATGCCGGCGACAAACATGTCGAATTCGGCGGGTGTGAGTTTGAGGTCGGAAAGTCCGTTGCGTTCAAACATCATCATGCCGAAAGTTTTGATGTATTCGTCGTTTGTGGAGTCCGCGGCGAAAGACGCCGAGGCGAAAGCGGCCATTGCCGCCAATGATGCAATAAATGTCTTTTTCAATTTCATACTTTCTTTTTTGATAACTTTATAGTCGATTGTTAATTTTTTTATCGACTCCTGTTACGACAAATTAAATTTAAACGCGTTCCAAATTTCAAGAGCAAAGTGTTTTTATATGTGAAAAAAGTTGCAAGAATGACGACTATATGAAATGTAGAAAGATATGGAAGGTGAAAATTATCGTTTGCAGGTTTGGTATACGGGCCATGTGCAGGGAGTCGGTTTCCGTTACAAAACGACAAATATCGCGGCCGGATTCGACGTTCAGGGCTATGTGGAAAATCTCGACGACGGGCGGGTGCATCTTGTCGCGGTCGGAAAACGCGATGAAGTTCGGGAATTCGCCGACGAAGTTGCAAAAATTATGGCAAGTTTCATCCGCAATATCGACGAGCGCGAAGACTTCACCGCGCAATCATACAAGGGTTTCCTGATTCGGCTATAATATGAATAAAATTATCGAGATTGAAAATCTCAAAAAATATTACAGATACGGCATTCGGGGGGTGGCAATCAAGGCTCTCGACGGCATTTCAATGTCGGTTGCCGAAGGCGAAGTTTTCGGCCTGATAGGCCCCAACGGCGCGGGAAAAAGCACGACAATCAAGATATTGCTCGGCCTTTTGAGGCAAAATTCGGGCGAGTGTAAAATTTTCGGGAAACACGTCTCGAAAGACACCAAAAAGGAAATCGGCTATCTTCCCGAAAATCCCTATTTCTACAAGTATCTAACCGGAACCGAGCTTGTCGTGTTTTACGCCAAGCTTTGCGGAATGTCTTCGGCGCAGGCGAAAAGAGCCGCCGCCGAATCGCTCGAAAAGGTCGGGCTTTCGGACGCCGCAAATCGGGCGATAGGCCTCTATTCAAAAGGAATGGTTCAGCGCGCCGGACTCGCGCAGGCAATAGTGCACAATCCAAAACTCGTCATTCTCGACGAGCCCGCCTCCGGACTCGATCCCATCGGCGCGGCGGATATGGCAAACATCGTTCTGCAACTTAAAAACGAAGGCAAAACCGTCCTGCTTTGTTCGCATATGATGAGCGAAGTGGAAAAGCTGTGTTCGCGCGCGGCAATTCTTTGCGGAGGGAAAATCGCCGCCATCGGCGACATGGACAAACTTCTGGAAATAGACGGACGGACGCGCCTCGACATCGACGGCGCGGATTCCGACACGCTCGCCAAAATTTCCGCATATGCAAAATCTCTGGGTGCGAACGTCGTCAGGAACTCGGCGGCCAAGATTTCGCTCGACGAATTTTTCAAGAAGACGGTGGAGGCCGACAAATGAGAAATACGCTTCTTATTTCATTAAACACCCTGCGCGAAACCCTGCGGCAAAAGCTGATGCTGATTGTTGCGCTTGTCGCCTTTGCGCTTGTGCTCTCCTCGAAATACCTGCTCTCGCTCGACCTCGGGCACGAGCAGCTGCGCTTTATTTTCGACTTCGGGTCGGGCGCGCTCGGCTTTTTCGGCTCCATCATCGCCGTCGTCGCCACATGCCAGATTTTCCATTCGGAAATCGAGAACAAAACGGTAATCACCCTGCTCTCAAAACCCGTGGGATTTCCGCAATTTACAGTCGGCAAGTTTTTCGGCGCGGCGATGGCGTTGGCGTTGTTCGCCTCGATAATCGCGGCCGCGACGTGCGCGATGCTTTTTGTCACGCGGCTCGGTTTCGGGGAATCGGCCGCGAGGCTTTCCGCCGGACTCGATACGAACTATGCCGGCGTCGCCGCCTTTGCCTTCGTCCAGTGGATTAAGCTTTGCGCCATAGCCTCGGTATCCGCTCTGGTTTGCTCGGTTTCCACATCGCTTTTGTTTTCGGTCATAGTTTCGTTTATGATACTCGCAATTTCAATGGCGGGAGAATTGACGCTTTGGCTCGGCGGAAAATCGGAGGGATTTGTGAAAATAGTCTCGTATGTATTCCCCGATTTTCACGTTTTTAACGCTGCCGAGATTTTTGCGTTCGCTCCGGTTGACTTGCCGCAATTTGCGGCGGCCTGCGCGTACGGAATTATATACGCCGCCGTGGCCTTGGCTTGCGCCTCCATACTGTTTTCCAAAAGAGAATTTTGACTATGGTTCTTTTGAAAAAAGTTTGTTTGTATATTTCTATGCTTGCGTTTTTCGCGCTCGTGGGCGTCGCCGCATCGCCCTTGAAAAAGGCTGCGGAGGCAAACGGACGGGCGTTTTCAAGGCAGTCAATCGAAGCGGCTCTCGGCGGCAAAAGTTCCCTGTGGGGGCTGCTCGGCGGATACCGTTCCCTGATTTCCGATTTCGCGTGGATAAAAGGGTATATCGATTGGGAGCGGAAAGACATTTCGGGTTGCATATCGTCCATAGAATTGGCGACGGCAATAGATCCCTATATGACGATTTTTTGGACGCAAGGCGCGGCGATGATAGCCTTCGATATGCCGCACTGGCTTTTGCAAAAGCTTCCGCCGACACAACGCGACGAAAAAGCCTTGCGCACTTTTAAAATCAGGCAATCCGCAATAGCCCTGAAATTTCTCGACAAGGGCTTGTCGCTATTTCCCGGAAACGGCGAATTGCTTTTGCAAAAGGGGCAAATCGCCATTTCAATCGGCGACTACAAGCTTGCGGAGGAATGCTACGCCCCGCTTGCGGCCTCCTCCGACCCGACGGTTTATTCGCGGCGCATTTACGCCTCCCTTTTGACGAAAAACGGCAAGTTTCAAAAAGCCGCGGAAATATTGAAGTCGGTTTTGGACGAATGCGAAGACGATTCGCCGATAAAAAAACTGCTCGAAGAGCAAATCGCCCGCACGAAAGAAATGCTAAAAAAGACACGCGACTAACGCGCATTGTATTTTTTCATTTCCGCCGCAACCCGTTTTTTGAAAGAATCCCAGCGGTTTTCTTCGAGAATCCTGTGCGGACAATATTTCCCCGACCAGTCTTGATGCTTTTTCATGGCGGAAACGGGCAGATTGTAAGCGTTTAAAAGCCACGCCGCCAAAATTACCGCGTTGGCCTCGGAGCGCGCATACAAATCGGCGTCGTCTCCCTTGCAGAGGCTTCTGCATATTTCCACGCTTATGCTGTAAAGATTGCCCTCTCCTTTTGCCCCGTCTCCCGCATGCCATGCGTGGATATTGAGGGGAATAAGCTGCACGGCTTCGTTTTCGTCAACCGCATAATGGAAGGAAACCGATATGTTGTCGCGTTTGGAGTTTATCCTGTCGCGCTCGCCTTTTGCGGAAAGATAGCCTGCCGTATTGTGTATCGTAATTGTTTTAACTTGCGAAAGCGGAGCGGGCATTGCGTGCCGTCTATTGTATTGGTTGTCGTCGAGATAGTCGTGCGACACGGTAAGCCCGTTGACGACCGATTTGCGCACGTTCGGCGCATCGCCGCCCCGCGGCTTGTCTATGCCTGCGCAACCCGCCAATAAGGCGAAAAGCGCGAAGGATAAAAGCGTTTTAAAAAAATGATTCCCCATGTTGCGTTTTTCTATTTTATTAGCCGAAATGTCAAAGTTTTTAAATTGATAAACGGCCGAACGGAATAGAAACTTTTTCTTGCCATTTATTTCCAAAATGGCAGAGTGGAAGAACAGACGCGGACTGTTGGTTGGCGTTTGATTTTTTTGCGGCGGCACAACGCTTCAAAAAAAGTCTATTATTATCAATTAGCTAAAAGGGAAAATATGTTAAGCAGAAGAAGTTTTCTTAGAGGTTCGGCGGCGGCGGGAGCATTGATGTTTCTGCCCTCGTGCCAAACATCAAGAGTCAAAAACGCCAACGGCAAATTAAACGTGGCTTTTATCGGTGTCGGCGGACGCGGTTATAATGCCGTCGAAAACCTTGAAAAAAATCTCGATACCGTCAACTTCGTCGCCTTCTGCGACGTTATGGACGACACTACCCAAAAACCGTGGAGCGGCTATAAAAGCGCGGCGGCTACTTATAAAAAGTTCCCCAACGTTCCGCGTTACCGCGACTTTCGCGTAATGCTCGACGAAGAGGACAAGGAAATCGACGCCGTCCTCATTTCCGTCCCCGACCACATGCACTACCCGATCGCGTCCTGGGCGATTGCCAAAGGCAAGCACGTGTATTGCGAAAAACCTTTGACCCGCACAATTTGGGAGGCCGAAGAACTTAAACGCCTCGCCAAGGAAGCCGGCGTAATCACGCAGCTCGGCAATCAGGGACACACAAACGAAGGCTGGCGCGTCATTCGCGAATGGTACGACGCCGGAATTATCGGCGACATTAAAGACATTTACATCTGGACAAACCGTCCAATTTGGCCGCAAGGCGGGCTGAAAAAACCCGCGGGCGAAAAGATTCCCTCGAATTTCGACTATAATCTTTGGCTCGGCGTCGCGCCCTTCCAGCCGTATTCCTCCACAATCGTGCCGTTTAATTGGCGCGGACTCAGAAACTACGGCACCGGTGCGGCCGGCGATATGGCCTGCCACTTTTTCGACGTCCCCTATTCGGCCTTCAATCTCGGTTCGCCCGAAACAATCGAGGGTTCGTCCACGCCGTTTGACGATTATAACTGGCCTGCGGCGGCGAAGGTAAAAATGACGTTCGACAACAAATGCGGACTCGGCAATAAAATCAATCTGCATTGGTCGGACGCCGGCGTGCGCCCGAAGGCGATTGAAAGAGTCGACCCCTCGTTCCTTGTTCCGAATCCTAAAAATCCGTGGCATAACGGCAACTGCACGTTCATCGTCGGCACAAAAGAGACGGTTTTGACAAACGAATACGGACTTAATACAATGGTTTATCCGCGTGAAAGAATGAGGGATTTGGCAAAATCGAAAGCCTTGCCCGAGAAGAAAATCGCGCGCTCAATCACACCCGGAAATCCGCATTTGGAATGGGCAAAAAACTGCATAGCCGGAACTCTTCCGCCCGGAAATTTCGATTATGCCGCGCCGTTTACGGAAATGTGCCTGCTCAGCATGATTTCAATCAGTTTCCCGAACCAAAAGCTTGCGTACGATTCGAAGAACTTGAAATTTACAAACTGCGCCGAGGCGAACGACCAAATCAGAAGCCTCTACAATTACAAGCAGGAGTTCCTGCCCTCGAAACCTTTCTGGGCTTAATTCAAATATTAATAATAAAAAGCAAAAGCTTCGCATATCCTTGCGGAGCTTTTTTTGTGTCTTTATCGCACATTGCGCGAAACCTTTGGAAACGATAAAAATGGTTTCAAAGCCGAGTATGTCGCAGTGCGGTATTTAAAATACTGTTGTCATCGTTAAGCAATAATTTGTCAATTATTCTATATAGAGTTGACATTAGATTTTCACATTATTAGCATTGTCGCCAATTAAAAATGACTGTGTTAAAAAACGCCAAAACAAACCTTTCCAATAGGAACTTATATGTATAAAAACATAATTACATGCTCAATTATATTGTTTAGCGCGGCTAATTTTACGTTTGCGGATACTTTTCTTTGGCAGGGGAACAACCGGCGTATTCGCATACATCAGAGGTTACTCCG
>JABLTK010114200.1_pt1 | contig 23202 bp, 26 predicted proteins | sample 7160131 | NCBI WGS metagenome assembly JABLTK01 (sample SAMN14651221, study PRJNA627086) | human gut metagenome | isolation source: feces | host: Homo sapiens
GATGGCGACCGGCGTGCCGGTGATCAGTCCGGTGCGGTAGTACACGTTTCGCGTGATCTTGCCGCGAATATCGTGTCCGGCGATGATGCGCGGCATGCGATCGATATCCACGTTCAGATCCTTCAGAAGCTCCGCCGCCCAGCATTTGTTATTGATGTCCAGCGCCGTGGTGAGCGATGCATCGGAATAATCGGTAAAGCCGAAGCGGCCGGTCAGATGGGCGTAGATGTAGTCCTTGATGTTCATGAACCACTTTGCCCGCCGATAGATATCGGGCAGGTTTTCCTTGAACCACATGATCTTCGGCAGGGTGTAGTGGGAATCCAGCCGGTTGCCGGTCAGCGTATAGAAATGGTATTTATTGATTACGCCGTTGATTTCCTCCACCTGCGCACCCGTGCGGCTATCGGAATGGATGATGTTCGGATGCAGCGCGCGGCCTTCCTCGTCCACGGGAATGCAGCCGTTCATCGTGCCGCTGAGCCCTACGCACGCGATGCGCTGGGAACTGACCTGCTGCAATAGCTCCCGAATGCCGTCGAAAACCGCGTCCAATATGCGGTCGGCATCCTGCTCCGCCCAGTTCGGGCGCGGATACAGCGTGGGATAATTGCGGCGCACGGAGGACAGCGCTTCGCCTTTTATGTTGAATACGGAACATTTACAGCCTGTGGTACCGGCGTCGCAGGTCAATATCAAGTCTTTTTCCATGGTTTCGCTCTCCTCACTTTTTTGCGTTATTCTGTCTTTTTATAACCTCGCCCGCCGCCGCGCCGATCAGCGATATCAGCGCGCACAGAAGAATCGGGCCGGGGTTCGGTACAAAGCCCCATGCGATCAGGTGCGCCGCAAAGCCCATAACGGGCGGCGCAATCCAGGCGATATAATTATTCAAGCCCAGTATTGTGGCGATGTAGGCGGATGCAGAGCCCGCGAGGGGCAGTATCGCCCATTGCACGATGGCGTGCAGCGTCGATCCCAGATACAGGGTCAGCGCGCCGATCAGCGATAGCAACAGCATCGCTGCAGATTGAATCAGCAGCGCCCACAGCCAATGCAGTTTCTTTTTCAAACGATTGCTCCCGAAACATATAAATTCAGTATTTATTATAGCATTGAAGTGCCGATTATGGCAACTGCCCAACAATAAAAAAGTTTGACAATAAAGCGATTGAAAGTGTATAATAAGGATAGATTATAAGGGGAAGTGGCAGGATGGATTACGCAAAACTGGGCGAACGCATACATCAGCAGCGCAAGCTGGCGAAGCTTACGCAGCAGGAGCTCGCAAATGCCGCCAATATCAGCGTATCGTTTCTGGGGCACCTGGAACGGGGTACGCGCAGGGCGAGCCTTGAAACGATGGTGTCCATCTGCAACGCGCTTAAAATTTCCCCGAACCTTTTACTTCAGGATTCCCTGAACGATGATCTGCTGGGGCAGGATCGCGATCTTTCCGATGATCAGCGCAAACACCTGCGCGAAATTACCAACGCCATCATCGATTACTCGGTCGGCAGTGCCGACCTCCAGCAGCTGCCGCGCTAGCAGGCTGAGCCTGCACCCAGCTACTGCCGTGTTTTGAATGACGAATCCACGACCCCATAGATTTAAGGGTCGTGGATTCTTTATCTCTATCCTGTTCTGACTTATCTTGAATCCGCGTTTTGATGCCCATAGATTCAAGGCATCAAAACTTACGTGGGTTCTCTCCATCCGTCAAAACCTGCGGTTTTGCCACCTTCCTCATCAGAGGAAGGCAAGGTTAACGTACATCGTTCTTGGCTCCACCTGATGGGGGAGCTGGCACCGTTAAGGTGACTGAGGGAGAGAAGCCCCTTTCACAGAACCAGAAACCATTCGACAGGAACATTATTCATAAGACGTAAGCATGAAAGCCTTAAATAAGTGGGCTTTCATGCGTGAGTTTGAAATAACTTCGAACAGGCTAGGAACAAAGAACGCTTGCCTCTCAAATCTATGGAGGCAAGCGTTCGTCTGTGCTACGCGGCAGCTGCTGGGATCAAGCGCCCTGCGTTTGAAAAGTGCGGGTGCAGACAGGCGAGGGTAGTATCACCTATTTGCACCCGCTGATACAAAGAGAGTAATTTGGAGGTCCTCTTTGTTGGGGGGGCGATTAATGATGATCGGTATGCGCCTGTTTGTGGCACATTCCGGCCATTGCGCAGTGGGCACAACCGCATCCGCAGGAAGTTTTGCCTTTCTTGCGATTGCGGATCAGCCGACAGGCAATCAGTGCAACCACAGCCAGCAGCAGTACGGCAACGAATATCGTACCGATGTTTTCAGAAATCCAGTTAGACACGATCAATGCTTCCTTTCTAATTAGCCGCGGGTAAGGCGTTCAGCTTCCTTGTAGGGGCGAACCAGCATGTACACCATATAACCCAGCACTGCGATTGCGGCGATCAGACCGATCACGTTCAGGTGGCCGGTGAAGGCGGAACCGAACTGATTGATCATCAGCGCTACGGCGTAGGCGAAACCGCACTGATAGGCGATTGCGAACCACGTCCACTTGGCGTTGTTCATCTCGCGGCGGATTGCGCCGATCGCGGCGAAGCAGGGCGCGCACAGCAGGTTAAATACCATGAAGGAGAAGCCCGTGATGCCGGTGAACGTTGCCGCCAGCACTTCGTATACATTGCCGGAAGCGCCGTACAGGATGCCCATCGTACCTACGATGTTTTCCTTGGCGACCAGACCGGTGATGGAAGCAACCGTCGCCTGCCAGGTGCCGAAGCCCAAGGGCTTGAAGATCCATGCGATTGCGCCGCCGATGGAGGCCAGGATGGACTGATCCAGTTCTTCTTCCGCCAGCATCCGGAAGCCGTCTGCGGTGAATCCGAAGAAGGAGGTGAACCATACCAGGATGGTGGACAGCAGGATGATCGTACCGGCCTTCTTAATGAAGGACCAGCCGCGCTCCCACATGGAACGGAGTACGTTCTTTACGGTGGGCAGATGGTAGGCGGGCAGCTCCATAACGAACGGAGCGGGATCGCCAGCGAACATCTTGGTCTTTTTCAGCATGATGCCGGATACGATGATTGCCAGCATACCGATGAAGTAAGCGGATACCGCAACCCAGGCGGAGCCGCCGAAGATCGCGCCGGCGATCATCGAAATGAACGGAACCTTTGCACCGCAGGGGATGAAGGTGGTGGTCATGATGGTCATGCGGCGGTCGCGCTCATTTTCAATGGTACGGGACGCCATGATGCCGGGGATACCGCAGCCGGTACCGATCAGCATCGGGATGAAGGACTTACCGGAAAGACCGAAGCGACGGAAGATACGGTCGAGTACAAACGCGATACGCGCCATGTAGCCGCACGCTTCCAGAATCGCCAGCAGCAAAAACAGAACCAGCATCTGGGGAACGAAGCCCAGAACCGCGCCAACGCCTGCTACGATACCGTCCAGGATCACGCCGCGCACGACAGCGCCCGCGCCCTCTTCGGAAACGTTCAATGCATTCAGCAGGTTTTCAATCAGTACCGGAACGCCGGGAACCCATACGCCGTAATCAGCGGGATCAGGTTCTTCGCCGATCTTTTCAAGGCTCGCCACCGCGGCTTTGTAATCGGCGATCGTGGCGGTTTTGGTATCGACCGCCAGCGTTTCTTCGTCCTCTACTTCATATTCGAACGAATCAACCGGCGCTTCGCCGTGTTCTTCGACATAAGCGTCGTAGCCGTCTACGATCAGAGAAGCTTTCGTGTATTCCTCAGCCACTTCGTTGTAAGCGGCAGAGCCGATGCCGAACAGGTGCCAGCCATCGCCGAACAGACCGTCGTTTGCCCAGTTCGTCGCGGGAGCGCCGACGCTCACCATCGAAATCCAGTATACCAGGAACATGATGACCGCGAAGATCGGCAGACCCAGCCAGCGGTTGGTGACGATCTTATCGATCTTATCGGAGGTGGTCATCTTGCCAACGCTCTTTTTCTTGCTGCACGCCTTAATGACGGAAGCGACGTACACATAACGTTCGTTGGTGATGATGGATTCCGCATCGTCGTCCAGTTCCTTTTCGGCGGCAACGATGTCGGCTTCGATGTGCTGCATCGTTTCAGCGGGAATGTTCAGTGCCTTGCAGACCTTATCATCGCGCTCGAAGATCTTGATTGCGTACCAGCGCTGCTGTTCTTCGGGCATGGTGTGCACCGCGGCTTCCTCGATGTGCGCGATGGCGTGTTCCACAACGCCGGAGAAGCTGTGCATCGGCACGGTCTTGGCGCCCTTCGCGGCGTCGATCGCGGCCTTCGCGGCTTCCATAACGCCTTCGCCCTTCAGCGCGGAAATCTCAACAACCTTGCAGCCCAGCTGGCGGGAGAGTTCAGCAATGTTGATCACATCGCCGCTCTTGCGCACAACGTCCATCATGTTCACGGCGATGACGACCGGAATGCCCAGCTCTGTCAGCTGCGTGGTCAGATACAGGTTGCGCTCCAGGTTCGTACCATCGATGATGTTCAGGATGGCGTCGGGGCGTTCGTTGATCAGATAATTACGGGCGACCACTTCCTCCAGCGTGTAGGGAGAAAGGGAATAGATGCCGGGAAGGTCGGTGATGGTAACATCGTTGTGCTTCTTCAGCGTGCCTTCCTTCTTTTCAACGGTAACGCCGGGCCAGTTACCTACGAACTGGTTGGAACCCGTCAGAGCGTTGAACAGGGTCGTTTTACCGCTGTTCGGGTTACCTGCAAGTGCAATTCTGATATTCATGGTTTTTCCTCTCCTTTGAGGTTGACTAAGGTTAACCTCTATGCAAAAATCATTCGACCTCGATCAGTTCAGCGTCCGCCTTCCGCAGGGAAAGCTCGTAGCCGCGCACCGTCATTTCAATCGGATCGCCCAGCGGCGCCAGCTTGCGAACGGTGATCTTTACGCCCTTCGTAATGCCCATATCCATGATCCTGCGCTTGATCGCGCCTTCGCCATGAATGCGAACCACTACGGCGGATTCGCCGATTCCGACTTCTTTCAATGATTTCATTCCAAATTCCTCCCTTTCCTGCGCGCATCCCTTGTTTTCAGACCATGATTTTGCGCGCCATTTCATCATTGATGGCAATTCGGGTGTCTTTTACGTTTACAATGACATTTTCACCCATGGCGGCTACCACCACCACAGTCCCTCCGACGACGAAGCCCAGGTCCTCCAGGTGCTTCTTCACATCGGGATTGCCTCCGACTTTTTTGATGATGTTTTCCTCACCGACGGAAGCCAGCGATAACGGCATCATTCGTATCCCCCCCTTTTCGATAACCGGTTGCCCTCGGTTAACTGCTGACATTATAGTTAATCGCGGGTAACTTGTCAATAGGCGAATCAGATTTTTTACAGAAATCCATGTTATTTTCTCGAATCCAAAAAAGTTGTGGCTTTTTTTGAAATTGTGTGCTATGATAGGAAATGTGTCACGGGAGGTGAAGAATATGCAGCTTCAAGAATCTGGAGAAATGTACCTGGAAACCATACTGATCCTGTCCAAAAAAGCCAATCTGGTGCGATCCATCGATGTGGTTGATTATATGGGATTTTCCAAACCCGCCGTCAGTCGAGCGATGGCGAAGCTGAAAAAGGAAAAATATATACTGGTTGATCCAAACGGATACATTGCTCTGACGGAAAACGGGCGAACCGTCGCTGAAAAAATGTATGAACGCCATACGCTGCTGACGCAGTTTCTGGTGCGCATCGGCGTGGATGAAAAAACCGCCGCCGAGGACGCGTGCAAGATGGAGCACGTCATCAGCGACGATACGTTCGAAGCGATGAAGCGGCACTCCAAAGCCGGAAATTCCGGCGTTCGGCAGCCGCTCCAAACGAATTAAATATTGCCGCGCACGAATTCGTAGGCGACCCCCGCGAATTCGCGCAGCATGTAATGGGGGAAGCTGATCGGGGAGGTGGCGACCGGAACGCCGCCGACCGACCAGCCCATTTTTTTTGCCAGCATACGCGCGCGGAACATGTGGAAGTTGTTGGTCACCAGCGCGGCGGATGCGTCCGGCTCGATCAGTGCGCGGCTGTTTTCCAGATTGGCGGAGGTATCCGCCGATGCATCCTCGATGATCAGCCGCGCCGGATCGATGCCGCGCGCGGTCAGCAGGTTGTACATGCACTGCGCTTCGCTCATCGGTTCGTCCGCGCCCTGCCCGCCGGAGAGCACGGCGCGGGTATCGGGGTGATCGATTAAGTATTCATAGGCGACCTGCGTGCGATTGCGCAGCGCGCCGCTCGGTCCATCGGGGTTTACGCGCGCGCCCAGCACGATGATGTAATCCGCGTTTTCCGCGGGCGCAATCATGCCGCCCGCCAGAATCACGCCTTCCACGATGAAGAACACAAGCAGCAGCGCGCCCAGCGCGATCCGCGCGATCCAAACCGGCAGCATCGGCGGATAATTGCCCGTCGCGTAGATGTGCTGCCACCAGAAGAAGCGCGCGATGCACAGCCCGCCCGCCAGCGGCCATAAAAACATGATCGATTGACCGAACCGCACGCTGACGCCCAGAATCAGCCAGTATACGATCATCGCAACGCCCAGAATGAGTACGATTACATTGATTGTCTTTCCCATGTTCGCTATTTCTCCATCAATTAATCAGGGGATCGGCAAATTTGCCGATCCCCCATTTGACGTATATTCCCAAAGATTGGTTCCTTATTTCAGCGTATCCACCGCGGCGCGTTCCACGCTCAGGCAGGCGCTGTAGCCCTCCATGAATTTATTGAAGCCCGCAACGTCCGCCGGATCGGGCGCGATCGTGCAGCTTTCCATATCGGCGAACACCTTCTGATCCAGATAATCCTCCAGCGTTTCGCCGTCCGCGCGGCGCACCATGTATTCCGCCAGCAGCGCGATGCCCCATGCGCCGCCTTCGCCCGCGGTTTTCATTACGGAAACGGGGGCGTTGAAGCATGCGGCGGTCAGCTTCTGACCCACGACGGGCGTTTTGTACAGTCCGCCGTGCCCCATCATGCGATCCACCTTCACGCCTTCGCCGTCCAGTATGGTCTGTCCCAGCTTGATTGCGCCCAGCGCGGAAAATACCACGGCGCGGGCGAAATTGCCCAGCGTGAAGTTCGCGTCCGGCCTGCGCAGCAGCACGGGGCGGCCCTCTTCAAAGCCGGTGATGTGTTCGCCGGAGAAATAGCCGTAGGTCATTACGCCGCCGCAATCCGCATCGGCGGTCAGCGCGCTGTTCAGAATCGCGCCGTAGAGCTGATTCGCATCGGGCTTTGCGCCGATGGCGGCGGCGAATTCATTGAATACGCCCGCCCATGCGTTCAGATCGGATGTACAGTTGTTGCAATGCACCATCGCCACCGCGCTGCCCGAAGGCGTGGTGACCAGATCGATCTGCGGATATACGTTCTTCAGCGGCTTTTCCAGTACGGTCATCGAAAATACGGATGTACCGGCGGAAATATTGCCGGTGCGCTGGCGCACGGCGTTCGTGGCGGTCATGCCGGTGCCCGCATCGCCCTCCGGCGGACAGAGCGGAATGCCCGCTTCCAGATCGCCGTCCACGTCCAGAAGAGATGCGCCCTTTCGGGTCAGCACGCCCGCAGGTTCGCCCGCGCGCAGGGATTTCGGCAGGATATCGCGCAGCTTCCAGCCCAAACGCTGATCCGCGTTCAGCGCATCAAATTTTTCGATCATTTCGGGATAATAATCCGCCGTTTCGGGGTCGATCGGGAACATGCCCGAAGCGTCGCCCACGCCCAGTACGCGCTCGCCGGTCATCTGCCAGTGAATGTAGCCCGCCAGCGTGGTGAAAAACGCGATATCGCGGATGTGCGCTTCATCGTTTAAAATCGCCTGATACAGGTGCGCGATGCTCCAGCGCTGCGGAATATTGTAATGCAGAAGCGCGGTCAGCTTTTCAGCTGCTTCGCCGGTGATCGTGTTGCGCCAGGTGCGGAACGGCGTAAGCAGCTCATCCTTTGCGTTAAACGCCATGTAGCCGTGCATCATCGCCGAAAAGCCGATGGCTTTTACGCGGGTCAGCTTTACGCCGAATTTTTCCATTACGTCCTTCTTCAGATTGGCGTAGCAATCCTGAAGTCCCGCCCAGATTGCATCCAGGCTGTACGTCCAGATGCCGTTTTCCAGCTGGTTTTCCCAATCGTGGCTGCCGCTGGCGACCGGCACATGCTTTTCATCGATCAGCACCGCCTTGATGCGGGTGGAGCCGAATTCGATGCCGATTACGTAATCGCGAATGTTTGCGTTCATATTCAAAAAAACCTCCCATCGGTATATTTACTGTATTCAGTATAACATACAATGGAAGGTTTGTCTTGCGTTTTCTTACGAAATATCGGCCGTTTTATTCATGGATTCCAGAATTTCGCGCAGCCGGCGGAAAAAACAGCCCATCGCGTAATACATGGTTTCCGTGCGCAGCTTCTGCCAGGCGTTTTCGTCCCACAGGAACATGGCGTTCGGGGGAAATTCATCATCGCCCGCCCAGAACTGAAATACGGCGCGCATCCTGCCCACGATCGGCACGATGGCGGCGATATCGCCGTGCGGAAACGCTTCGCCGCCCAGCGCGGAAAGCGCCCGCGGCAGATCGTCGATCCGCGTTTGCAGGTAAGCGGCCTCGCGCGCGTACAGCGATTTTTCCGAGGGGCGCGTCTGTCCCACATGGCGCAGATCGCCCATCGCCACCCATGCGCCCTCGGCGGGGATCGGATCGGTGCGGCACAGATAATCGTAGATCGTCAGGGTTTCATCGTAGCCTGCGCTTTCCCCGTCCGGCAGATATACGCACCCCGTGGCGCGATCGATCCGGCAGCGCTGATCGATCAGGGAAATATAGATGTATTTCGAATCCGCGTCCACGCCCGCGCGGCGGATGATCGCGTTCTGATCCCACGCGAGGAAAAGATCGTGCGCGCGATCCCGCGCGATGGTGTAATTGTCCGTGCGCATCAGATGCGTATATCGCCCACGGCGATATCCTCCGCCGAATCGATGATCGGCCTGATTACGCCGTTTACGAACCGCTCGCACTGCTCCGCGGCGCGGCCGGTGTATTTTTCGGGCGCGAGCAGGTGCGTCAGCTGATCGTGATCCAGCGGGAACGCGGGGTCGGCGGCGATGCGCTGCATCAGATCGCTCTCCAATCCCTCCTGCTTCATGCGCGCGGCGGCTGCCTGCGAATGCACGCGGATGCGCTCGTGAATCTCCTGTCGATCTGCGCCGCGGCGCACGGCCTCCATCATGATGTCCTCCGTCGCCATAAACGGCAGATTTTCATTCACGCGGCGTTCGATCATCTTCGGATAGACCACCAGACCGCTCGCCACGTTCGCGTACAGCTCCAGCACGCCGTCGCAGGCGAGGAATGCTTCGGGCAGGGAAAGGCGGCGGTTCGCGCTGTCGTCCAGCGTGCGTTCAAACCATTGCGTGCAGGCGGTCATCTGAGCATCCTGCGTGAGCGCCATCACATGGCGGGACAGCGCGCAGATGCGCTCGGAGCGCATCGGATTGCGCTTGTACGCCATCGCGCTGGAACCGATCTGGTTCTTTTCAAAGGGCTCTTCGATTTCGCGGAAGGATTGCAGAAGCCGCAGATCCTGCGCGAATTTGTAGGCACTCTGCGCGATGGAGGAAAGCATGGAAAGAATCCGGCTGTCCAGCTTGCGCGGATAGGTTTGACCGGATACATCGAACACGGCGCGCATGCCCATCTTTTCGGCGATGCGGCGCTCCAGTTCATCTACCTTTTCGCCGTCGCCGTCGAAAAGCTCCATGAAGCTTACCTGCGTGCCGGTCGCGCCGCGGTTGCCCAGCAGTTTGATCGCGCGGGCGGTATCGTCCAGCTCGGCCAGATCCATATACAGATCCTGAAGCCACAGGCAGGCGCGCTTGCCAACCGTGGTCAGCTGCGCGGGCTGCAAATGGGTGTAGCCCAGCGTGGGCAGATCCTTGTATTCCAGCGCGAACGCGGAAAGCTTGCGCATCACGGCGATCAGCTTTTTGCGAATCAGCGCCGTCGCATCGCGCAGCATCAGAATATCGGCGTTGTCGGTCACATAGCAGCTGGTTGCGCCCAGATGAATGATACCCTTCGCATCGGGGCATACGTCGCCGTAGGCGAGAACGTGCGCCATCACATCGTGGCGAACGCGCTCCTCGTGGCGGCGCGCGGCCTCATAATCGATATCCGTTACGTGCGCCTTCAGCTGATCCACCTGCGCCTGCGTAATCGGCAGACCCAGCTCCATTTCGGATTCCGCCAGCGCGACCCACAGGCGGCGCCACGTGGAAAATTTTCGGTCGGGCGAAAACAGATACAGCATTTCAGGGCTGGCATAGCGGGAATTCAGCGGCGTTTCATAGGTGTTTTTCATAATATACTCCCGAAAACAGGGGCGAGGTTGTTGTCCTCGCCCCCTTTATTATTGATGGATTATCGAATGACCAGCGCTTCGCGCTCTGCGCCGACGGATACATATTTGATCGGGCAGCCCACGCGCTCTTCCAGGAACAGCACGTAATCCTGCGCCGCCTTCGGCAGATCTTCCCACTTGCGCGCGGCGGTGATATCGCACTTCCAGCCCGGCAGCACTTCGTATACCGGTTCGCAGTTGTACAGATCGGCGGTGTAGGGGAAATGATCGATCATTTCGCCGTTCAGCTTATAGCCCACGCATACCGGAATTTCATCCAGATAGGAAAGCACATCGATCTTGGTCAGCGCCAGCGCGGTCGCGCCCTGCAATTCGGTGCCGTAGCGCGTCGCGGGGATATCAAACCATGCCACGCGGCGCGGTCTGCCGGTCGCAGCGCCGTATTCCGCGCCCGCTTCGCGCAGATCGTGCGCGGTGTCGCCGTCCAGCTCGCCCACGAACGGGCCTTCGCCCACACAGGTGGAATATGCCTTCGTCACGCCCACAACCTCGTTCACCTTCAGCATCGGGCAGCCGCAGCCCACCGGCGCATAGGCGGAAATCGGGTTGGAGGAGGAGGTATAGGGATAAATGCCGTAATCGATATCACGCAGCGCGCCCAGCTGGGCTTCGAACATGATGTTCTTGCCCGCCTTCTGCGCGTTCTTCAGCAGTTCAAACGCGTTGCAGATGTGCGGCTTCAGGATTTCACCGTACTGTTCGACCCATGCGAGCACTTCATCGTAGGATACGGGCTTCTGACCGTAACCGGCGATGATCACGGTGTTTTTCCAGTCGATCAGGCGTTTCAGATGATCGCGCAGCGCTTCGGGATGCATCAGATCGCCCATCTGGATGGCCTTTTTCATATATTTATCGCCGTAGACGGGGCTGATGCCGCGGCGGGTGGAACCGTAGGCGTTCTTGCCCAGGCGTTCCTCTTCCCACTGATCCTGTGCGGGATGAATCGGCAGAACCATCATCGCGCGATCGGAAATCTTCAGATTGTCGCTCGTGATCTTCACGCCGGCGGCGCGCAGCCGTTCGATTTCACCGCAGAGGTGCTTTAAATCGATCACCGTGCCCGCGCCCAGCAGGTTGATCGTTTCCGGATGGAAAATGCCGGAGGGGAGCAGGTTCAGCGCGTGCTTGCCGTATTCGTTGATCACGGTATGTCCCGCGTTGTTGCCGCCCTGATAGCGAACCACAACCTGATATTGATCCGCAAAGTAGTCCACCATGCGGCCCTTGCCTTCATCGCCCCAGTTGATGCCTACGATTGCACAATTGCTCATAAATCAAACGCTCCTTGTAAGTCAATCCCTTATGAACCAGATTTAGTATACAGAAAATTTCGTCAAAAGTCCAGTAATTTCTGCGAAAATGGCTGATTTAACAGAAAAAAGCCCAAAACTTCGCCATAAAAACGAACGAATAATTTGTGCAAAATGTGATAGTTCGTGTTTTCGACAAAAGCCGCCGCGGCGCGCCTTTTCGTTTGCGCGGGGCGGACAAATAACATTCTTAATCATTATTCTATATCGCCTGTACTTGCGCAGGCAATGGGGTTGTGCTATGATAGAATGCAATCCGGAGGCGGTATACTCCGGTGAAGGGAGAGATAAGGCGTATGAAGACGAATCAAAACCGGCTGTATACGATCATCGCCGCTTCGGTCATGATCGCGCTGGTCTGCGTGATGACGATGGTGGTCAGAATCCCCACGCCCACCAAGGGTTATCTGAATCTGGGCGATTGCTTTGTGCTGCTGGGCGGCTGGCTGCTCGGCCCGCTGTACGGCTTTCTTGCGGGCGGCATCGGATCGGGGCTGGCGGATCTGCTGTCCGGTTATCCCGTATATATTCCCGGCACGTTTATCATCAAGGGTCTGATGGCGCTGGCGTTTGCCCGTCTGTATCATACGCGCGGCGCAAAGAAGGAAGGCGATCTTTCGTTCGGCTGGTTCCTGGGCGCGGTCGTCGCGGAGGCGATCATGGTCGTCGGCTATTATCTGTATGAAGCGATTTTCATGGGCGAAGGCTTTGCGGGCGCGCTGCTGGGCGTTTCCGGAAACGCGATGCAGGGAATCGTGGGCGCGGTGTGCGCCTGCCTGCTGACGAAGGCGATCGGTCAGACCGGAATCTATCAGAAATTCGGCTATGCCGCGATCAAAAGGCGTGGATAAAACATATGCGTCCGGCGCGTGCGCGCTGACCGGCATCGTGGTGCGCGGCCGCGCGCTGGGGCGCACGATCGGCTTTCCTACGGCGAATTTGCGGCTGGACGCGGGGCAAAGCCTGCCGCCGCACGGCGTGTACGCCGCCATCTGCGAAACGGATGGCAAAATCTACGCCGGCATGACCAATGTGGGCATGCGCCCGACGGTGGATGATTCGCCCGCGGTTACAGTGGAAAACTGGCTCAGCGATTTTTCGGGCGATCTGTACGGAAAGCGGCTGCGCGCTACGCTGCTTGCGCGCATTCGCGGCGTGCAGCGCTTTGCGGATATGAACGCGCTGAAGGCGCAGCTTGCGCGCGATCGGGAAGAAGCCGTGCGCATCTGCGCGGAATACTTGAAACGGCGATAGTGCTATAAGCGCGCGCGGCGCGCGGAGGATCTGATCGGATTGCTCCGCGCGCCGCAATTTTTATGCGGGCAGCGCGCTTTCCGTCTGCGAAAGCCGTCGGAAGGTGCGGATGATGATGATCGCCGATATGCACGCCGTCAGCAAATCCGATGCGGGCATGGAATACAAAACGCCGTCCAGACCGAAAAACACGGGCAGCAGCAGCGCGAAGCCGACGCCGAATACGATTTCGCGCACCATCGAAAGCATCGTGGATTCCGCCGCCTTGCCCATGGCCTGCATGAAGATAAAGGTCGCCTTGTTTACGCAGGCGAGCGGCAGCAGGCAAAGGTAAATGCGGAAGGCGCGGATCGCAAAATCGGTATAATGCGCGCTTTCGTTCGCCGCGCCGAAGATGCGAATCAGCAAATTGGGGCAGCATTCCGCGATCATGAGCGCCACAGCGCCCACGCACGCTTCGGCGATCAGCAATCGGGCGAACAATCTGCGCACCCTGTCCGGAAGCCGCGCGCCCATATTGTAGCCCACGATGGGGATGCAGCCGGCGGCCATGCCGATTACGATCGATATGATGATCTGGAAGAATTTCATTACGATGCCGACGACCGCCATGGGAATCTGCGCGTACTGCGGCTGGCCGAAAATCGCGTCCCGCGCGCCGTACTTGCGCACCATGTTGTTGATCGCCATCATCGCCGCCACCAGCGATATCTGCGCCAGAAAGCTGCAAAGGCCGAGCGAAAGGGCCTTTCCGGCGATCGTCCATTCCGGCTGCAGATCGCGCGGCTTCAGCCGAAGCAGCTTTGCGTGCGCCAGATACCAGATCGCGAGGATTGCCGTGACGATCTGGCCGACTACGGTCGCGATCGCCGCGCCCATCATGCCCATGTGAAAGCCGAAGATGAAAATCGGATCGAGAATCACGTTGATGATCGCGCCCGCGACCGTGGAAAGCATGGCGAATTTCGGGCTGCCGTCGGCGCGGATGATGGGATTCATCGCCTGGCCGAACATGTAAAACGGAATGCCCACGGCGATCCAGAAGAAGTATTCTCTGGAAAGCGCGAAGGTTTCCGCGTTCACCCTGCCGCCGAACGCCGTCAGAATCGGATCGGCAAAAATCAGGTAGATTGCGGTCAGAGCGATGCTGGCGAAGATGCAGATCGAAACGGAATTGCCCACGCTTCGCGCCGCGTTTTCAGATTTGCCCGCGCCGAGCGAAATGCTTACGAACGCGCAGCAGCCGTCGCCGATCATCACGGCGATCCCCAGCGCGATGACTGTCAGCGGAAAAACCACCGTGTTCGCGGCGTTTCCGTACGATCCGAGATACGCCGCGTTTGCGATGAAAATCTGATCTACGATGTTGTACAGCGCGCCCACCAGCAGTGAAATGATGCAGGGCAGGGCGTATTTGCGCATCAGCCGGTCTACCCTTTCCACAGCGAGTATCGATTGTGTCTGTTCCATGTTAATTACCTCCTGTGTATTCAGCAAAAAAAAAGAATGCGCAAATCCAAAAAAACTGGACTTACGCATTCAGACCACTGACAAACCCCGCAACCGCAGAAATTTTCTGCAATACTTCTGACAAAGTGAAAATTTCTGCTTACTGTGTCAACAGGAATTGCAAAATCGGTTACATACGTCTGAGTATGCGCCCTCATTTGCAGTTCCTGTTTCCTTGTCTTGCGGCGTTTTTCAGAGTCTGTCTTTTGCTGCTCGTTGCCGTTATTGTAGCAGGAAAACGAAAATTTTGCAAACCATTTCGCATGAAATTTTCGGAAGATTGTGTTATAATTCCAGATGAGACAACCGCGTCAATCGCGTTATAAGGAGGAAATGCAATGCGAGAATATGAAATTCTGATCGAGACGGTCAATCCCTGCGGCGGGGAATCGCACGCGAAAAAGGAAATTATCGAAGTGGAATGTGAAAGCCCGGAAGCCTATGTGAAGGAAAACGCGCCCTATCCGGTGATGGAGGTTACGCGGATGTCCGATGATGAAACGCGCGTGATTACCGGCGATGGCAAGGGCGGAATCGTGCGGTATACGTTCACGGAGTTATAATTCAAAAAAGGGCTGTGCAGGCATGTTTTGCGCAGCCCTTGCGTATTTTTCGAAAATGCCGTATAATCAATAAAAACGGTTGTATGGAGGAGTTTTTCCTTGTTCAGTTATATCACATCCTTTTTTGAAGATCCGAAGGGCATGCTGATCTTTCTTTTGCTGGCGCTGCCGGGGCGCGTGATGGCGCTTTCCTTCCATGAATGGGCGCACGCGTATGTCGCCAACAAATGCGGCGATCCCACGGCACGCATGATGGGCAGAATGACGCTGAATCCGGCGAAGCATCTGGATCCGCTGGGCACGATCATGATGCTTCTGCTGGGCTTCGGCTGGGCAAACCCCGTGCCGGTCAATCCGAACAATTTCCGCAATCCCCGCAAGGATGATATCAAGGTATCGCTGGCGGGCATTACGATGAATCTGATCCTGTTCCTGACGGGCTTTCTCGCGCTGAGCGTCTTTCTGATAATTGCGCTGAAATCGCTGCCGGAATACGCCAGCCTGCGCGCGGCGAACGCGGATATGTTCATCGCGCCCTACCTGGGGGAGCGCGTTCTGATCATGGGCGATTACTATTATCCGATCCGCATGCTGTTTCAAATCGCGCCGTACGCGGCGGATCTGGTGATCGCGCCCGCGCTGGGGCGCATCGCGGGTTATGCGTATCAGATGCTTTCTTATTTTGTGATCGTAAATCTTTCGCTGGCGCTGTTTAACCTGATTCCGGTGCCGCCGTTGGACGGCTATCACGTGCTGAACGATACCATCCTGCATAAATCGCTGTTCGCCGCGCAGAAAACGGCGCGCATCGCGATGCTGATTCTGTTTGCCGCATCCATGACGGGCATTCTGGGTCAGGGGCTGAGCGTCGTGATCGATGGCATTATGAGCGGCGTCGGCAGCGGCGCGGCGGCGATCGTCCGCGCGCTGGGACTGATATAAGGAGCGGGCGAATGGCATATATCGTATCGCTGAAACAGTTTGACGGCCCGCTGGATCTGCTGCTGACGCTGATTTCCAACGCCAAGGTGGATATTCAGGATATCTTCGTCAGCGAAATTACCGAACAGTATCTGGAATCCATGCGGCTGGTGGACGAACTGGATATGGATTCCGCCAGCGAATTTTTGCAGATGGCGGCCACGCTTCTGGAAATCAAATCGCGCGCCATGCTGCCCAAGCCGCCCAAGCCGGAGGAGGAGGGCGCGCTTTCGCCGGAGGAGGAGCTGATCCGTCAGCTGACCGAATACAAGCAGTTCAAGGAAATCTCCGCGCGGATGCATCAGCTTGAGGAAGAAGCGCGCGCGCTGATGACCAAGCTGCCCGAGGAATACCCGCTGCCGCCGCCGACCATCGAAATTACGGGGCTTACGCTGGATAAGCTGGCGAAGGCGTTCGCGCGCGTTCTGCTGCGCGCCGAGGAAAACGAGCGCAGCGAAAATATGGCGAGCCGCGAAATCCGCCGCGACGCGTTCACGGTGGCGGGCTGCATGGTGCGCATCGCGCGCCGCCTGCGCGGCGGTCCCGCGCGCTTTGCCGAAATGTTTGCCGAGGATTACACCCGCGAAGAGGTCATCACCATGTTCCTCGCCATGCTGGAGCTGGCGAAATTAAACCGCCTGCACGTCGAGCAGCGCAGCGCATATGATGAGATCTATCTGTCCGCGTAGCGCGTCTGGAACCAAAATGGCGCTTTCTTCGTCCAACGTGTAAAGCAGGAAGCGGTTTTTCGAAAAGGAGGCGAGCGCATGAAACGCAGAATATTGGCGATCCTGATCGCATGGGTGCTGATCGTATCCGTCGGCACGGCGGAAACGTTCGATTCATTCGATTCGGTCGATGGCTTCTTCATGTGGGATGAACCCTTCTTTGCACAGGAGATGGTTGCATCCGCGTCCATTCCGCTTCACGGAACCGATGAACTGATCAACAACGTCATGCGCGCGGCGGACAGCATCAACGATACCGTGCTGCCGATGTACGGCATATTTTCATTCAACAATATCGTCGGTCCGCGCACCGAGGAATGCGGCTTTCAGCCCGCGCTGAACGGGCGCGGCGTAACCGTGGTCGGCGGCGGCGTGGCGCAGGTGGCGAGCGTCATATGGCTGGCGATTCGCAATCTGGATGAAGCGGTGGTGCTGGAAAAGGCTACCTACGGCAAGCGCTATAACCAGAGCTATGTGGACAGCAGCAACGACGCCATACTGACCGATTACAATTCAGGACAGGATTTTGCCTTCCGCAACGATGGCGAGGCGACGCTCACGATTTGCACCTTTATATGGAATGATGAACTGATCTGCGAAATCTACGCGGAATAAAAAATAAAAAGTCTGTGCGGGAACAAATCCATGTTCCCACACAGCCTTTTTTTGCCCAATAACTTTGGCAGAACAGCCTGTAAAATCAAATTCAGCGACATGCGCGGTGAATTTGGTTTTTCGAAGCGGTAGCGGCGAAAAACAATACCGCCAGTCAGGATTCCGCCCGGAAATTCGTGAGAATTTCAGGAATCTGCAGTTCTCTCTCTACTCGACAAACTCGTGAGAGTTTGGAGATAATTAGAACTCTCTACGCAGCGCTTCGAGCATTACCTCCCGGGGCGCTTTTACATCCGTCCAGATTTCAAAATTCAGCGCCGCCTGATTTACCAGCATGCCCAGTCCGGAAATCGTGCGCGCGCCGCGCTGCCGCGCCTTTTGCAGAAATACCGGCATCGCGGGATTGAACACCACATCGCATACGATCATGCCCTTTTCGATCGTTTCATAATCGATATCGGGGCAAGCGTTCACATCGGGAAACAGCCCCACGCAGGTGGCGTTTACCAGAATATCCGTCTGCTCCGGAACCGGCGCAGTTCCAGCCCATGGAATGTATTCCGCCTGCGCATCGGTGTTTTCCGCGATCGCATCGCGCAGCGCCGTGCCGCGCTCCGCGTTGCGGTTGACGATGATGATTTTGTTTGCGCCGTTCAGCGCGCATTCCACGCCGATGGCGCGCGCCGCGCCGCCCGCGCCCAACAGGCATACGGTTTTGCCGTGCAGATCGATGCCTTCGTCCGTCAGCGATTTCACAAAGCCCTTGCCATCGGTATTTTCGCCCAGCAGATGCCCGCCGCGGTTTACAACGGTGTTCACCGCGCCGATGATCCGCGCCGCGGGCGTGATTTCATCCAGATAGGGCAGCACGTCTACCTTGTGCGGCATGGTCAGATTCACGCCGCGCATGTTCATCGCGCGCATTCCGAGAATCGCGTTCGCGATATCGCCGCGCTTTACCCGGCAGGTGATGTATCGATAGTTCAGCCGCGTTGCCGCGAAGCCCGCTTCCTCCACTACGCCGGTGGGGTTGCCGTCCACGGGATCGCCGAATACGCCCACCAGCTCCGCGCGATATTTCTTTTCCGCCATGTTTGCCGCCTCCGATCCTTATTCGGGCAATCTGTCGTCACCCAGGAAGAACACGGCGACCGTGCCGGGGCCGCTGTGCGATGCGATGATCGTTCCGATGTTGCAGATGCGAATCCTGCCCCGCAGCTTCGGGAAGGTTTCCTCCACCGCCGCGCGCAGCACCTGCGCATCTTCAAGACATGCGGAATGGCAGATATAGCATTTGCCATCGTAATCCGCGCCGCCCTGCGCGTGCGCCAGCATTACGCGCACGGTTTCCGCCACGGCCTTCTTTTTGCCGCGCACCTTATCGTAGGCGATGATTCTGCCCTCGTCGCACAGGCGCATGATCGGGCAAAGCCCCAGGATCGTCGCCAGCGTTGCCGCCGCGCCGGAAACGCGCCCGCTGCGGCGGAAGAAGGTCAGGTCGGTCGAGAAAAACTGATGATGCACGTGGTTGCGGTTTTCCAGCAGCCATTTTTCGGTCTCTTCGATCGTCGCGCCCGCATCGCGCATGTCGGCGGCGTAATCCATCAAAAGTCCGTAGCCGGAGGAGGAGCACAGCGAATCCACCACGATGATCTTGCGATTCGGGTATTTTTCGCGCAGCTGCTCCGCCGCGCGCATGGCGTTGTTGACCGATGCGGACATGCCGGAGCCGAACGCCAGATGCAATAGATCGCCCTTTTGCAGCTGCTCTTCAAAAAAATCCAGATATGCCGCTTCGTTGATCTGCGATGTGTGCGGCAGCGCGCCCGCGGCGAGCTGCGCATAGAATTTGTCCATCGCATCGGGATCGCGTTCCATATCGTCTACATATTCCTTGTCGCCAATGGTATAGCTGTAAAAAATCACGGGAATATCTCTGGACTGAACATAAGAATAGGGCAGATCGACGGTCGATCCGCAGCTGAGAATAAACTTTCTTTCCATATCCTTCTCCCTCATTTTTCCATGATGGCTGCATGCAGCAGCGCTTCCCCCACAGCCCAAATTATACCAAATCGCAACAAAAACGTCAACACCGGCAACGCCTGACCTTCGTCGGCCATGCGCAAAATGATGCGGCTTACCGGTCGGTGCGCCGCGCCTCCTCCATCCGAAGAATCGCGCTCACGCGGCGAAAGGGACCGGGTATTTTCGCGATGATCCGGCGAAACGGATACAGCATCGCCACGGCGATGCCAAAAGGCGGGCGATAGCGGATGTGTACATGGCAATACGCGCGCCGGAAGCCGAAATACTTTTCCAGATAGGCGGGAAAAGCGGTCTGATGCAGAATGTTGCGTTCGCCATCGCAGATGTATACGCCGTTTCGAAGATCGCTTTCGCAGTCGGTCACGATTCCATGCACCGTGGCGGCGTTTACGCCCAGCCGTTCAAAGGCGGGATCGCTCTTCAAAACGCGAAACGCCAGATAGCCGTCCTCCCGCGCGAGCCACGCATAGGCGCACAGCGCGCCGGTTTCTTTTGAAAACGCGCCGTATACGATGCGACGGGACATATCCTCCAGCCCTTCGATGAACGAATCATGCTCCACCGTCGGCCGGTACTCCGCCGGATATACCGCGAACGCGGCGGCGGTCACGCGATAGAAATCCTCGGCGTAATCGCGCGGATCCACGCGCCGCACATCGAAGTTTTTCAGCCCCTTATTGATTTCATTGCGCCGCTTGGATTTCAGCGCCGCGATATCGAACGGACGATCCAATATCGTGTACCACCAGCCGGTTTCCCGTCCGCAATCGAAATCCGTCGTCCAGCGCGCCAGCAGCGGCCGCCCGTCCATGCGCCAGATATCGCCGTTTTGAACGGGCGCAAGGTTCGGCGTTTTGTGCGGCGGCGTACTCGGCAGCGCCGCGTGGTTGTAATCGAACCAGCCTTCTACCTGCATGATTTACACCCTCCAAGGCTCTTTTCCAGCTTTTGATCCAATTTTGTGTATACGCGGCGCACCATCCACGGCTCGGTGGGCAGGCGCAGCGCATCGGCGCGCGAAAGCCATTTCACGCCGCTGTTTTCATCGGGCTTGATGAACGTGGGATCGCGATCATCCGCTTCGATTAAATAGGTGATGTTCAGATGCAGATGCGAGGATACGTATTGGCCGCGCTTTTCATGGCCGTCCACGGTCAGGATTTCCACGGAATAGATGTCCTCCGATACGGGGCGCACGTTTTGCACGCCGCTCTCCTCGCGTACCTCGCGCAGGGCGACGGCCAACAGATCGCGTTCGCCGTCCGCGTGCCCGCCGAGCCACGCCCAGCTTTGATAGATATTGTGATATGCCATCAGCACGCGGTCGCGCGCGGGGTTGACCACCCACGCGGACGCGGTTATGTGGCACAGCGCGTTATCGCGGCTGAAAATACTATCGAACGCATCCATGTATTGCAGAATGCGGCCGCAATCGCGCGCTTCCTGTTCGTTAAACGGCGGATAGGCGCGCAGCTGTTCCCGAAGCGTCATACCAGCATATCCTCCAGCAGCTGCGCGGCGGTTTCCACGAATCGAACGCAGGGGCGCGTCTTGTAATATTCCGGCGTGCGCGCGTCCGGTACGGGCGATGTATCCTTCGCCGCGTCCAGACCGGCGAGCAGATTGCGGCAGACGATCGAATCCCATTTTTCCTGAAACGCCAGGCAGAGCTGCTGTACGCGCGCGTAGTGGTGGGTCTTGGCGATCTGATCCTCCGGATCGGTATAGCCGCGCAGCTGGCTGTACACCAGTACAGCTCCGCTCACCGCGCCGCATACCTCGCGCATTCTGCCCATGCCGCCGCCGAAGCCGGAGGCCAGCAGGGCGGCCTGTTCCTCCGTCATGCCCATTTCATCTGCGTAAGCGCACGCCACCGCCTGCGCGCAATTGTAGCCCTCAAGGAAATAATCCCGCGCTTTTTCCGCATGTTGACCCATGATCGATGTCCTCCTGTATGTACTTATATTATGATTGTCGGCGTGCGGTTTACGAACCTAAGCCCGCCGACCCGGAAAATTCTCTGAGTTTTCCTAATCATTGTAGCACATTTTGCGTGCAATTTCCATGCTTTGTCAAATTTATGCGTCCGGAATTGCTTGACGATTTCGATGAAAAAAAGTATAATGATAACTTGTATGATATATGCTAATATGACTATAGCTTTGTAGTCAATGGCGGGGAGGATACCGAATGAAGGTCAAAAGCATGATCAAGCTTGGAATCGTGCTGCTGCTGATCGTGGCGGTGGGATTTCTGGCGGTGAACGGCTTGCAGATTGGCAAGTACATCTTAAAGCCCGTGTCCGGAGCCATTTCACTGGGTCTGGATCTGCGCGGCGGCGTATCTACCGAGTATCGCGTGACCGATACTACCGTTGATAATTACGATAGCCTGCTGGACGGCACCGTGGCGGCGCTGCGCACCCGTCTGACCAACGCGGGCTTTACCGAGGCAAACGTGGCGGTGCAGGGCTCGGATCGCATTCTGGTGGAAATTCCCGATGTGGATGATCCTGAAGAAGTCGCGTCCATCATCGGCACGCCTGCGCATCTGGAATTCCGCGGTCCCGAAGGCAACGTTGTGATCGAGGGCAAGGATATCACCAGCTGCGGCGTAACCTACGCCAATGAAGCGCAGACGCGCTACGGCGTGTCCTTCGTGCTGAGCGCCGAGGGCAAGGAAGCCTTCGCGGAAGCCACGCGCCAGAATGTGGGCAAGTCCATCAGCATCTATCTGGATGATGAACTGGTGTCCTCGCCGACCGTGAACGAACCGATTACCGGCGGCTCCGGCGTAATTTCCAGCGGCAGCGACAACAGCAGTGAAACCAGCGAAGAATCCTATAAGTGGGCGGCGAATCTCGCCATGCTGATTCAGTCCGGCGCGCTCCCGCTGGATATTGAAGAAGTGGAAACCCGCGCGATTTCCGCAACGCTGGGCATCGAAGCCGTGGATGGCGCGATGCTGGCGGGCGTGATCGGCCTTGCGCTGATTCTGATCTTCATGCTGGTCATGTATCGCCTGCCCGGCGTAGCGGCGGATATGGCGCTTTTGATCTACGTGCTGATCGTGTTCTATGTGATGGCGATCATCGGCGTGCAGCTCACGCTGCAGGGCATCGCCGGTATCCTGCTGGGCATCGGCATGGCGGTGGATGCGAACGTGGTAATCTTCGAACGCTTCCGCGAGGAACTCAAGTCCGGCCGTACCCCCGAAAACGCCGTGCGCTTCGGCTTCAAGAACGCAGGACGCGCCGTTGCGGATTCCAATATCACCACCCTGATCGCCGCCGTTGTGCTGTTGATCTTCGGAACCGGCACCATCAAGGGTTTTGCAACCACGCTTTTGATCTCCGTTCTGGCTTCGCTGTTCACCGCCGTTGTGGTGACCCGCTGGCTGCTGAAGCTGATCTGCAAACTCGACATCCGCAAGCTGAGCGCCTATACGCGCTAATGGAGGTGTGCTGATATGAAGAATACCTTTACCGGCAAAACGCGCCTCTTCCTTTGCATTTCCGGTGCGATCATCGTAATTGCGCTGGTCATGCAGATCGCGGGCGTTGGCTTAAATCTGGGCATTGATTTCACCGGCGGTTCGCTTCTGAATTACTCCGTCGGCGAGGATTATGATATTTCGGATGTGGAAACCATCCTGAACAGCGCGGGCTACACCGGCAGCCAGCTGACCAAGGCCGCGCCTTCCGAGGCGAGCATCGCCCGTCAGGCGGA
>JABLTK010034463.1_pt1 | contig 23180 bp, 20 predicted proteins | sample 7160131 | NCBI WGS metagenome assembly JABLTK01 (sample SAMN14651221, study PRJNA627086) | human gut metagenome | isolation source: feces | host: Homo sapiens
AGCTGAGTCAAAGGAAAGGGCAGGAAGCCCGGAGTGGGATTTGACTCTATGAGGGAAAGAGCCTATCAGAGTCAAAGAGGAAAGAGGGAAGCCGGACTTGAGTTTGACCCTGCGAGGGAAGGAGCCAGTCAGAGTCAAAGAAGAAAGCGGAAAGCCGGACTTGAGTTTGACCCTGCGAAAGGATATGCCAAGCTGAGTCAAAGGAAAGGGCAGGAAGCCCGGAGTGGGATTTGACTCTATGAGGGAAAGTGCCTGTCAGAGTCAAGGAGGAAAGCGGGAAGCCGGACTTGAGTTTGACCCTGCGAGGGAAAGAGCCAGTCAGAGTCAAAGAAGAAAGCGGGAAGCCGGATTTGAGTTTGACCCTGCGAGGGAAGGAGCCTGTCAGAGTCAAAGAGGAAAGCGGGAAGCCGGACTTGAGTTTGACCCTGCGAAAGGATATGCCAAGCTGGGTCAAAGGAAAGGGCAGAAAACAGAGAATGAGCCGTGAAGTAAAAAGAGCAGGAAACAGAGAATGAACCACGAAGTAAACGGAGAAGAAAATAGTAGAAAAACAGGGAGAAAAAATGATACGGGTTACGGTCTGGAACGAATACAAACACGAAAGAGAATATGAGGGCGTCCGAAAGGTTTATCCGCAGGGTATTCACGGCTGCATTGCTTCTTTTTTAGGGAAGCAAGAGGATTTTCAGGTGCGGACGGCGACTTTTGATATGCCGGAGCACGGTCTGACGGAAGAGGTGCTTGCGGACACGGATGTGCTGATTTTCTGGAGCCATGCCCTGCAGGATGCCTTTTCGGATGAAGTGGCAGAAAGGGTGCAGAAGCACGTGCTCGCGGGAATGGGACTGATTGCCCTGCATTCTGCACATTTTTCCAAAATAATGAAGCGGCTTCTGGGCACTTCCATGACCTTAAAATGGAAGCACGGAGAGCAGGAAAATCTCTGGTGTCTTGCACCCACCCACCCCATAGCAGCGGGTATTCCGGAGAAAATTTTCCTGCCCAAAGAAGAAATGTACGGGGAATATTTTGATATTCCCAAGCCGGACGATGTGATTTTTGCGGGTTGGTTTTCCGGCGGACAGGTATTCCGCAGCGGCTGTACGTTTACAAGAGGAATGGGAAAGATTTTTTATTTTCAGCCGGGTCATGAAGAATATCCGATTTACTATGTACCGGAAATTCAGCAGATCATTATAAATGCGGTGCGGTTTTGTACGCCTATGGGAGCACGGAAGGAACTTGCATGCGAGGAAGTGAAGTAATCAGACTTTCGGTCTTTTTTGACCATATTTTACAGGCGGAGGAGCAGACCGGTAAACATATTCCGGAGCTGCTTGCAGAGGTGAAGAAAGCGGGCATTTCTGCTGTAGAAATTAACTGTACCTACCTCCTGGAACACCCGGCAACGCTGGAAATGCTTGAGACTGCAGGCTTACAGGTGAGCTGCATTTATGAATTTTATGCGTTGGAGCGGGGCAGGGAAACAGAAAAAGCCCGCAGACATATTGAAATTGCAAGAAAAACGAAAGCCGGAAAAATACTGATTGTGCCCGGCTTTTTTTCAGTGGAAACGGAAGAGTTTGTGAATTGTGTGCCGGACAGGGAGAAAGTGTGGGACTACCTTTCCCACAGTGAAAAGGCACAGCGCATGGCGGATGGACTGCGGGAAATCGTAGAAATGGCAGGCAGCCGGAATATTGCCGACACCCGGAATATTGCCGACACCCCCATCACCGTTGTGATAGAGGATTTTGATGACAGGAATTCGCCCATTGCCTGCGTGAGTGGCATGCAGTGGTTTGCAGAGCAGGTTCCGGGGCTTTGTTTTACTTTTGACACGGGCAATTTTATCATCCATGGGGAGAATATTTTTGCAGCGTGGGAGGAACTCAAAGATAAGGTTGTGCATGTGCACTGCAAGGATAGGAAAATAAGCTCCGATAAACCTTTGCAAACACAGAAAAATGCAACCCCGGACATAAAGGAATGCTACCTGCCTGCGGCGGTGGGGGAAGGCTGCATCCCCATAAAGGAACTGGTATACAAGATGAAAGAGTACGGCTACCGGGGCTATCTTGCCGTTGAACATTTTGATGCGGCGGACCAGGAAGCGTACATGCAGAAATCCGCTGCAAACCTGCAGGAATATTGCAGTCAGACCGGTATGGGAATCTATACAAAATAGTACATTATATCTGCAATTTAATCGGTTGCGGATTTACGGTTATCCACTTAAAATAAAATATCATAGCAACATAGAAGCCTTTTTCTGCGGCGGTGCCGGAAAGATTGCGGAAAATCGAATGGCAGGACGAGATGACAGAACCGGACGGCGGTGCGGGCTTCGGAACGGAGAAGATATGGAATTATTTACAAATCAATGGGAATTTGCAAAGACACCTTTGGGGACGGGGCTGGAGGAACTCTCTGCTTATGAGGGTAAGTTTGAAAGAGTGGACCTTCCACACGACTGGCTGATTTATGACACCTTAAATCTGTATGAAACATCCACCGGCTGGTACCGGAAGAAGTTAACCGTGAAAAAGGATGCGGAAAAAGTATACAGCATCCGTTTTGACGGCGTGTATATGGACTCTAAGGTTTACATAAACGGAACCCTTTTAGGGGAGTGGAAATATGGTTATTCCACCTTTGAATTCGATATGACAAATCTTTTGAAGGATGGGGAAAATACGATGATGGTGCGCATTGACCATCATGAGCCCAACTCCCGCTGGTATTCCGGCGCGGGTATTTTCCGCAACGTATGGTTCAAGGAAGCGCCTGCGGTGCACCTGACTTCCGACGGTGTTTACATTGCCACAAAAAAATGCGGGGACGACTTCAAACTGGAAATTGAGGCAGAGATTTCCGGTTTGACAAAAACGGACAGTGATGCAGAGGCGTCCGGCATGACAAAAACGGACAGTGATGCAGAGGTGTCCGGCATGACAAAAGCAGGCAATGGCGCAGAGGCTTCCGGTATTGCAAAAGCAGACAGTGACGCAGAGGCTGCTTTGCAGGGAGCAGGAAACGGCAGCGGCAAGGCTTCCGACCTGACCGCCAAGGTGGTTCTTTCCCAGGGCAAAATGATTGTGAAAACCTTTACCCTTACCTGGAATGCGGAAAAACAGCTTCTTATGGGAGAAGCCATGATTGAAAAGCCCGCACTGTGGGATGCCGAACATCCGGTACTTTACCATGTCAGCGTGGCTCTGGAGAATGGAGATAAGGCAGAATATAACATCGGCTTCCGTGATTTTGTATTTGACCCGGAACAGGGCTTTGTGGCAAACGGTAAACGGGTAAAGCTGCACGGTGTCTGCGAACATCACGATTTGGGCTGTCTGGGTGCGGCATTCCATAAAAAAGCCATGGCGCGTAAGATTGCAACCTTAAAGAAAATGGGTGTCAACGCCATCCGTACTTCCCACAACATGCCGGCGCCGGAACTGATGGATTTAGCGGATACCATGGGTATGTATATTGTTTCGGAAGCATTCGATATGTGGATGGAGCCCAAGACCGAATACGACTACGCCAGATTTTTCGATGAATGGGCAGAAAAGGACGTGGCAAGCTGGATTCGCAGGGACAGAAACCATCCCTCCGTTATCATGTGGAGTATCGGTAACGAAATTCACGATACCCATGAAGCAGAAGGCGTGGGTCTGACGAAAAGACTGATGGGAGATGTGCTTGTCCATGACCCCAAGAAAAATGCAAGAGTTACCATCGGTTCCAATTATATGCCCTGGCAGGGCGCGCAGAATTGTGCGGATATTGTAAAGCTGGCTGGCTACAACTACGGCGACAACCATTACGATGCACACCATAAAGAACATCCCGACTGGGTGATTTACGGAAGTGAAACTTCCTCCATCGTACAGAGCAGGGGCGTTTACCATTTCCCGCTTTCCCAGCCGATTTTAACGGAAGAAGACGAGCAGTGTTCTTCCCTTGGCAACAGCCGTCCGAGCTGGGCAGCCAAGACAGTGGAGCATTGTATTTCCGTAGACAGAGACAGGGATTTTGCGGCAGGACAGTTTTTGTGGACGGGCTTTGACTATATCGGCGAGCCTACCCCTTACAAGACAAAGAATTCTTATTTCGGTCTGATTGATACGGCAGGTTTCCCGAAGGATGTCTTCTATATGTATCAGGCAGAATGGACGGATTATAAAAAGCATCCCATGGTGCATGTGCTTCCTTACTGGGACTTCAACGAGGGTCAGATGGTGGACGTGCGGGTATGCAGCAACGCGCCTAAGGTGGAGGTATTTGTCAATGAGAAAACTCTCGGCGTAAAAGAAATCGACCATGCGCACGGACAGGAGCTGTTCCCCAGCTTCCGGGTGCCTTTCCACAAGGGAAGCCTGCATGCGGTGGCTTATGATGAAAACGACAACGTGGTGGCAGAGGATGTGCATAAATCCTTTGGCAATACTGCAGCAATCGAGGTAACACCGGAATTTGACCATATTGTGGCAGACGGTAAGGACCTTGCTTTCGTGGAAATTTCCGCCCGCGACGAGGACGGCAACCCGGTAGAAAACGCTATGGACTACGTGGAAGTGGAAGTTACCGGCGCCGGACGTCTGATTGGTCTGGACAACGGCGACAGCACGGACTACGACTCCTACAAGGGCACCCGGAGAAAGCTGTTTAACGGCAAGCTTTTAGCCGTGATTGCAGCAAAGAACGAGCCCGGTGAAATTTTTGTTACCGTAAAGCATTTGGGCGAGGCGGGCAAAATTGCACCTGCCATGATTACCCTTTATGCGGACGAGGCAGCGGAAAAAGCAGAAACTCCTGTTTGGGAAAATAAGAAGGTTCCTCTCATTACCGGCAGCATGCTGGCAGCAGAGGGAGAGCCTCTTGTGCCCGTAAGAAAGATTGAAATTGTAGCAGAAGAGGGTCAGACCTTTGATGAAAATAAATCGGAAATGGTAGTGAAGGCTTATCTGTATCCAGCGGATGTTTCCCGCAAGGAAGTAAGTTTTACGGCAACCAACGATGCGGGCATTGTTTCCAATCTGGCAGAACTGGAAGAAATTCCTGTAAGTGAGGCGGAGCGTCTGACTGAGTCCAATACTCACAGAGTTCTGGCTGCAAAATGTTGCATCAGGGCAAAGGGCGACGGCGCATTCCGTCTGCGTGCCACTGTGAAAAACGGTACGGAAAACGTAAAGCTTTTGTCCCAGCTGGAATTCTCCATCAGCGGACTGGGTGAGGCTTACTTAAATCCCTATGAACTGATTGCCGGAGCTCTTTATGCCGACTCTAAGGGCGATATCGGCGGATTTTCCGAAAAGAGCGTGGCAACCGCACAGGAAGGGGAAAGTGTTATTGTATACAAGGGACTGGACTTCGGCGAATTCGGTTCCGACGAAATTACGCTTCCTATTTTTGCCCAGAGCGGTGACCCTCATTACTTAAAGATTTACGAAGGCGTGCCCGGAGAAGAGGGCTGCGAATTAGTGGGCGACCTGGTATACCAGAAGCCCAGCACCTGGGATGTATACAAGCCGGAGACCTACAAGCTGAACCGCCGGTTAAAGGGCATCACCACCCTGACTCTCGTGGCAAACAACCAGCGCTACTTTATCAAGGGCTTCGTTTTCACCAAGCTTCAGAAAGCATTTGAAAAAATAGGAGCATTGGAATACAATAACTTGTACGGAGATACCTACAAGGAGACCGCGGATGCCGTGGAAGGCATAGGCAACAATGTTTCCATGGAATATGAAAATATGGATTTCGGAGAAGAAGGCGTAAAAGCAGTGACTGTTTGCGGCCGTACCCCTCTTTCATCCAATACTATTCATATCCGTTTCTTCAAGGAAGACGGCAGCTCCGTAAATCAGATTGTGGAGTTCCCGCACAGTGAGGAATATACGGAAGTAACATTCCCGCTTGAAAAGGTTACGGGCATGACCAAGGTAGGATTTATTTTCCTGCCCGGCTGCCAGTTTGACTTTAAGTGGTTCCGTTTTTCCTAAAGGTAAATTTGCAGAAAAAGGCAGATGACAGGTTTTGCCTACGGATGCTGCAATCCGGGGCTTCAGGAAAGGCACGGACATGAAGTTATTTGTATATAGTTTAAGAGAGTTTGACGAAAAACGATTTTTTGAAAAATGGAGCAGGGAAATGCAGGTTGAGTATGCTTCGGTGGGGGACAAACCCACACCGGAGAATGCAAGACTGGCAGAAGGCTACGATGCCGTCAGCATTATTACCACCCCTGTGGACGAAGAAATTCTGACTATCTGGAAGGAATGCGGCGTAAAATGCGTTTCCACCCGTACCGTTGGTTTTGACCATGTGGACAGAAGGGCAGCGGGCAAATTGGGTATTACCGTTTGCAATGCCACCTATCCGCCCAACGGTGTAGCCAATTACACCATCATGTTGATGCTGATGTGCTGCCGGAAAATGAAACCCATTATGATGCGCGCGGATGTGCAGGATTATACACTGCCCGGCAAAATCGGCGTGGAAATTTCCAATTCCACCGTGGGAGTTATCGGTACCGGCAAAATCGGCCGCACCGTGCTGGAGCATCTGAAAGGCTTTGGCTGCAGGCTGCTTGCGTTTGATTTGTATCCTTCCAAGGAAGCGGCAGAATACGCAGAGTACGTGGATTTGGACACTCTTTATAAGGAAAGCGACATTATTTCCCTGCATATGCCCTCCACGGCGGAAAACTTCCATATGATAAATGCGGACACCATTGCAAAAATGAAGGATGGCGTTATCATCATCAACACTGCCAGAGGCAACCTGATTGACTCCGAAGCCTTGATTAAGGGACTGGAGAGTGAGAAAATCGGGGCAGCGGGTCTGGATGTTATCGAAAATGAGTCCAACCTTTACTATTACGATTTGGTGGGCAAGCCCATGCACAACGAGGAACTGGCGGTGCTGCGTTCCTTCCCCAATGTCATCGTAACGCCCCACACGGCATTTTACACCGAAGAAGCCATTGACTACATGGTGAAAAACAGCATTTTAGGCTGCCGGTACGCACTGGAAGGCAAAGAAAATCCCTTTGATGTGTCCGATGCGGCATTTTAACAATCGCATAAGAAATATTCATGTAAAGCAAGGTAACTTATCCTTGCTTTTTCATGTCAATAAAAATATAATAAAATAGTATTTTATTAAAAAAGAGGGAGGTACTTATGTTAGAAAAATTCTTTAAACTCAAAGAAAACAAAACCACCGTCCGTACCGAGGTTGTGGCTGGTATTACTACCTTCATGACCATGGCGTACATCCTGGCGGTAAACCCCAGCATTCTTTCCGCATCCGGCATGGACGCACAGGCAGTTTTAATCGCTACCGCTCTGGCTTCCTTTATCGGAACCATTGCCATGGCGCTGCTTGCCAATTACCCGTTTGCACTGGCACCCGGACTGGGACTCAATGCTTATTTTGCCTACACGGTATGCGGCTCCATGGGATATTCCTGGCAGATTGCACTGTTTGCCGTATTTGTGGAAGGTATCATTTTCATTGTACTGTCACTTACCAATGTGCGTGAGGCTATTTTTAATGCCATTCCTCTTCAGCTTAAGAAGGGCGTTTCCGTTGGTATCGGTTTATTCGTAGCTTTCATTGGTCTGCAGAACGGTAAAATCGTTGTGGACTCTGCTACACTGGTTTCCCTGGTCGATTTCAGACAGGATTTCCACACTGTCGGTATTTCCGCACTGCTTGCGATTATCGGTACTTTTATCATCGCAATTTTATATGTAAAGAAGGTTCGCGGCGCTATCCTGATCGGTATCTTCGCAACCTGGATTTTAGGTATTATCTGCCAGTTTACCGGTATTTACACCGTGGTTCCCGAAGCAGGTTACTACTCTTTAATTCCTGCATGGAGCAGCTTTAATTTAGGTGCGATTTCTTCCACCTTCGGTCAGTGCTTTAAGGCTGACTTCAACGGACTCAAGATTTTTGACTTTATTGCCATTGTATTTTCCTTCCTGTTTGTAGATATTTTTGATACTCTCGGAACCTTGATCGGCTGTGCAAACAAGGCAGATATGCTTGACAAGGATGGCAAGCTGCCCCGCATCAAAGAGGCTCTTTTGGCAGATGCTATTGCAACCAGTGCAGGTGCCGTACTCGGTACTTCCACCACCACTACCTTCGTAGAAAGCTCTGCAGGTGTGGCAGAAGGCGGCAGAACCGGTCTTTCTTCCATTGTAACCGGTTTATTATTCCTGGTAGCTATCTTCTTATCCCCGATTTTCATTGCCATTCCGGGATTTGCAACAGCTCCCGCTCTTCTGTTCGTCGGTTTCTTAATGATTTCCGCAGTAGTGGACATCGATTTCTCCGACTTCACAGAAGCAGTTCCCGCTTACCTGGCACTGATTTTCATGCCTTTAACCTACAGCATTTCCGAAGGTATCGCAGCAGGCGTTATCTCTTATGTGGTTATTAACCTCGTATGCGGCAAGGCTAAGAAGATTACACCGCTTATGTACATTTTAGCAATTCTGTTCGTAGCGAAATTCATCTTCCTGTAAGTAAACGATGGCGGAAGCAGTGCGGCTGCCTGACTGACCTGCTTTCGAGATGTTAATTCAGAAGTGAATGAAAAATGGAATTTCAGACCGGCTCTCCATAGCCAGGCTTATTGCCTGACCGGGGAGCCGGTTTCTTATTACGCATATTTCATGTATCAGGCAGTTTTTTTTCTTGACAATATCCCACAAAAGGAATATTGTATATATACGATATATACAATTAAATCATGTAAGAGGATAAACCATGGATATTATCATCAGCAACACAAGCGGTGCGCCGATTTACGAGCAGATTGAGGTGCAAATCCGCGAAATGATTTTACGCGGTGAGCTGAAGGCAGGGGACGCCCTTCCTTCCATGCGCACACTGGCGAAGGACCTTCGCATCAGTATGATTACCACCAAAAGAGCCTATGAGGAACTGGAGCGGGACGGCTTCATTGAGTCCTTTACCGGCAGAGGCAGTTTTGTGAAAGCCCAGAACGAGGAGCTTTTGCGGGAACGCGTGCTGGCGGAAACGGAAGAATATTTTGCCAAGGGTATTCAGAAAGCACTGGATGCCGGCCTTACAAAGGAAGAAATGGTGGAAACATTCCGGATGCTGCTGGAGGAAATGTAAAAATTCAGATACATCCGGAAAAGGTATGCGAGGGAATGACTGCGGAGGAAGAAATGCAGAATATTGGGAGGTGCAGAAAGTGGGTAGTGAGAAGGAAGTAAATGTTATAGAAATTCACAATCTGAATAAAAGTTATGATGGGTTTGCCCTGCAAAATGTGGATTTGCAGGTAACCGCAGGCAGAATACACGGTTTTATCGGGCAGAACGGCGCCGGTAAAACTACGACCATTAAGGCTATGCTGAATATGATGCCGTTAAATGCGGGAGAGATTAAAATTTTTGGGAAGGATTTTCAAAAGGACGAACAGACGATAAAAGAAGACATAGGTGTCGTTTTTGATGAAATGGGATTTCACGAGTTTATGACGCCGAAGCAGATTGCAATGATGATGTCCTATGTATATGCAAACTGGGATGGTGAAGCCTTCCAAAAGTATCTGACAAGGTTCGGGCTTCCCTTAAAGAAGCCTTGCGGAAAGTTCTCAAGAGGTATGCGCATGAAACTGCAGATTGCGGTGGCGCTTTCCCATCATGCGAAGCTTCTGATTTTGGATGAACCTACCAGCGGATTGGACCCTGTGGTGCGGAATGAAATTCTGGATATTTTTCAGGAATTTGCGGTGGACGAGGAGCATTCTATTTTTCTTTCTTCCCATATTATTTCGGATTTGGAGCGTATTGCGGATGAGATCACCTTTATTGACAAAGGGCACATCCTTCTTTCCGGGGAAAAAGATTCCATTATAGAGAAACATGCTATGATCCGCTGTGGGAAAAAAGAGGCTGACAATATAAATGATGATTGTGTCATATTCAAAAGAATGGAAGTCTACGGCTGTGAAATTCTGGTAAATGACACCGATACCGCCCGTAAAAAATGGGGTGATGCGCTGGTAGAACCGGCAACCATCGAAGAAATCATGCTGTTTTATGTAGCAAGAGAAAACGCCAGAGAAGGTGGAAGAGCAGCATCCGATGAGGCAGAGAGCATAAAGTCTGCAGATGCAGGAAAGGCGGGCTTATGAGAGGTTTGTATTATAAGGACATGTGCTGTCTGAAAAAGCTTCTGCACACCATGATACCGGTCTGCATCGCGACACTCATTTTCGCACTTTTGGTTGTACTGAGTATCCGGTACGGAAATATGGGACGGATGCTTTCCGGGGAAGTGGAAGAGGCAATCGCAATCAATGAAGAAAATGCGCCGGTGATTCTTTTTTATATCATCGGCATCTGCCTGCTTATTCCGATGGGATTCTTTGTGGATGCCCTGCGATGCTTTGAAATGGATGAACAGGCGGGTTTTGAAAAGGTTGTGAGAACCCTGCCGGTAAAAGCCGCGGATGCAGTTACGGCAAGATATCTGATTTATCTGACATTTGGCGCCATCAGCATGGGAAGCTCTTTTTTGTCGGCAGCCATTGTGGCAGCCAGCGCCGGAGCGGTAGGCATAGAAGAACTGTCCATGAAAAATCTGACGCAGTTGATTTTGGTGATAGCAGCCGTATTACTGTTGTTCTGTGGTATACAAATTCCGCTTTTTTATGCGCTGGGAAAGAAGAAAGGAACCGTAGCCAGCCTGATTTTGCTTCTGATGCCGGTCGGTCTTCTTTACCTGAAGTTCATAACCCTGCTGGATGCTCTGCCGGGTATGGAACTGTTCCGGTATCTGATGGAAAAATTCCGGGAAGGCAGGAACATAGTAAGCAGGTATCTGTGGGCAGAGGTCGTTGGAATGGTGCTTTTTTATGTGATTTCTTACGGGCTCAGCGTGCGGTTTTACCGGAAAGGAGGCAGAAAATGACAGGTCTTCTTTATCAGGATTTTTGCACGGCAAAAGGGAAATGGATGCTGCGGATACTGGCGGCTTGTGTGCTGATTTTAATCGGTATGGTCATCTGGGGGGACCCGGATGGAATGGACGGAGCCCTTTTCCTGGCAATTTTAGGTCTTATAGCTGTCTGTTACGGCATCAGTATTCCGGAAAAGATTTTTGCCTCCGATGAAAAAAATTCCATCCGGACATTTTTGTTAAGCCTTCCCACAGGAGGCAGGAAATATGTGCAGGAAAAGTATGCATTTATGGGGATTTATTATTATACACTGGCAAATCTTCTGGTGGTTTTGCAGAGATTTGTTCTGGGGGGAATAAGGAAAGAAGATCTGGCGGAGAATATGGTTTTGTACATATCCATGCTCGGTACCATGCTGTTTTTACTGGTTGTTGCCGCACTTTTTATTGCCGCGGTAGAATTTCCGTTTCTGTTTGCTTTCGGGAGCAGGGCAGCACGGTATGTCAAAACGGCACTGGTGGTATTTCTTTTCTTTGCGGCGATGGTCTGGCTGCTCTTTGACCCGGCGGCGATGGAGGACGGAGCAGGTATGATGCCCCTATTGGAATGGATGACCCGGCATACGGACGCGGTGCAGCTGCTTGAGGTCTGCATGCCGGCAATCATAATTCTCCTGTATTTTATATCCTATAAGGGTAGTGTGCTTTTATTCCGGAAAAGGGGGGAAATGTATGAATAAAAAAAGATTTTGGATGTATATCGGCATTTCCTTCGGACTTACCTGGGGATTGGATGCGGCAGCTTATACAATGGGTGTCCGATTCGAAGACATGGCGATGCAGTTTGTTCTTATTTTATCCATGTTTGTGCCTTTTGTGGCAATGCTTCTGACAAGGCTGCGGACCAGGGAAGGATTTCATGGAATGGAGCCTGCGATAGGCTTTGCCGGCAAAAAGAAATATTATGTACTCGCCGTGCTTATTCCGGTTTTATACATAGAAGCAGGATGGGGATTGCTCTGGCTGCGGCACACGGAGGCTTTTTCGGCGAAGCAGATGACTGTGGTGTTGCCGGCAGCCTGTCTGGTCAGTGCGCTTGTTTATTCCGCAGCGGCTTTTGGGGAAGAAGCGGGCTGGCGCGGTTATATGTACCCGAAGTTAGAGGAAAAGTTTGGGGATGTGGGTGCCTGTCTTATCGGCGGTACGGTCTGGGCTGTATGGCATTTTCCCATGATTGTCCAGGGACATACCTTCGGACTCGATTATCCGGGAGCCCCGTATCTGGGCTTTCTGGTGTTCATTCCCTATTGTATAGGTGTGGGATCCATTCAATGGTACCTGACGAAAAAATCCGGTTCTGTCTGGCCGGCAACATTTCTTCATGCGGTCAACAATGCCTACATAAGCGGTTCGTTTCTCATGACAGCGGCAACGGATGCGGGCGGAGTTTTAGACAACGGCAACCGGCTTGCGGAAATGACGGTGCTTATGCTGCCGTCCATGCTGGTGGGCGTTGTGTGCATGATGGGGATGAGAAAGAAAAAAGAGAGCTGAAAAAACGGCATAGTCTGGTTAACAGCAGACTATGCCGTTGTATTATTCACAGCGACGTTTTTTTAAAACTTCAGGAAGGTGCTTAACAATCCGCGTCCTAAGGAGGCGCCTACGTTTCCGCCTAACTTTTTGCCGAATTTGCCACCGACAGAGGAACCGAGGGAGTTGCCAAGTTCCCTGCCAATGGTACCGGCAGCCGAGCTGGCTACGCTTTTTACTGCTCTGTTGCGGGCAGCGGTCTGTTTCTGGGCTGCTTTTTCGGCCGCTTTCTGTGCGGCAAGAGCCTGTCTTTCGGCGGCCTTCTGTTCTGCAAGAGCCTGCTTTTCGGCGGCTTTCTGCTCCGCCAATGCCTGCTTTTCAGCAGCTTTCTTTGCAGCAGCTTCTTCAGCCGCTTTCTGGGCAGCCTCCGCATCGGCGACGGACTGTCTCTGCAGAAATTCATAAGCGGAATCTCGGTCAAAGAAATCCTTATAACGGATGTATAAAAGATTGTCTGTAATTTCTTTCTGGCGTTCACTGTCATCCAAAGCGCCCATTTTACTCTGGGGAGGCAAAATCTGACAGCGTTCTACTATGGTAGGAACACCACCTTCGTCCAGAACGGAAACAAGTGCCTCTCCGATGCCCAATTCCAACAGGGTATCATAGGTGTTAAAGGCGGGATTTTCACGGAAGGACTGGGCTGCAGCCTTGGCGCCCTTCTGCTCTGCGGGGGTATATGCATGAAGAGCATGCTGGATTTTGTTGCCAAGCTGGCTTAACACACCGCCGGGAATATCCTTGGGATTCTGGGTAACGAAGTAAATGCCGACGCCCTTTGAGCGGATTAATTTTACCACCTGCTCAATCTTGGTGAGCAGTGCCTTGGAGGCAGAATCGAAAAGCATATGGGCCTCATCGAAGAAGAACACCATTTTAGGCTTTTCCAGATCGCCTGCTTCCGGCAGGAGTTCAAACAGCTCGGAGAGCATCCACAGCAGGAAGGTGGCGTACATGGTAGGATTGTTAATCAATCTTTGGCAATCCAGTATCTGGATGCAGCCCTTTCCGTCACAGTCTCTGGAGAACCAGTCGGCAATATTCAGGGCGGGTTCGCCGAAGAACTGTTCTCCGCCTTCTCCTTCAAGTGCTACCACGGAACGGATAATGGCGGCTAAGCTGGCAGAAGACATGTTGCCGTACTGCATGCTGTATTCCTTGGTATTTTCACTGACATACTGCAGCATGGCGCGCAGGTCCTTGGTGTCGATTAAGAGCAGTCCTTCATCATCGGCAATCTTAAAGATGATGGATAAAATATCGGACTGGGTATCGTTCAGGTCTAAAATACGGCTGAGCAGCAGGGGACCCATTTCCGAAACAGTCGTTCTTAAAGGCATGCCTTTTTCTCCGTATACATCCCAGAAATTGACCGGATATTTCTGAAAGGAAAAACCCTCCTTGTCAAGTCCCATTTTAGCGGCACGTTCCGCTACGGAGCCGTTTGCTTCACCCTGACGGCACATGGCGGCGAGGTCGCCCTTTACATCGGCTAAAAATACAGGTACGCCGCAGTCGCTGAAAGACTCGGCAAGCACCTTTAAGGTCACTGTTTTACCGGTACCGGTTGCACCGGCAATAAGCCCATGACGGTTTGCCATTTTCGGGTAGATGTACACTTTTTTATCACCGGCACATCCCACCCAGATTTTTTTATCCTGATACATAAATTTCCCTCCCGGATAGGTCTGTTATTTTTTACACATACCTTTATTTTACAATGCCGGTTCCTAAATTACAAGTCAATGGGAAATCTAAAAAAAGTAATTTATATATTGAAAAAACGTAATCATTATGTTACACTACATGTAAGCAGAAAGTTCACAATCTAATATTCTAATTTTTCTAAAAGATACATTCTATTTACTCATCAAACTTCACTGCTTAAATTTCTTATTCAACTAAAAAGCAGGGAGGTTTGTGTAAGCTTCATGCGGAAGTCATGCAGGGGAAGGGGTTCTTCCAAAGTGGCAGCGCTTTTGGAACAGGTTTCTTTCAAAAGTGTGCAGACTGCATGAGTGAGCGCATGGAAGCATCGGGGACCTCCCTGAAAGGAGGACCCATGACAAACAAATTTACAGTAACAAGGGAGCAGATGGCGGAAATCCTGCGGAAACAGACCGACTTTTCCAAAATCGGCATCTTCAATGACGTAATGTTCTGCTCCGTGTTCCGGAACCCGGAGGATTGCAAAGAGCTTTTACAACGGATAACGGGGCTTCAGATTGCAGAGCTGTACATCGTGCAGGAGCAGAAAAACATAAAAACCGGTTACCTGGGAAAAGGTGTCCGGCTGGACGTGTATGCAAAGGATGTGGACGGCAATTCCTATGACATTGAGATGCAGGTGATGAATACCGGGGAACTGCCTTTGCGGAGCCGCTACTATCACAGCCAGATGGATAACTACCAGATACAGACAGGTCAGATGTATACGAATTTGCAGAAATCCATGGTGATATTTATCTGCGGGTTTGATTTATTTGGACAGAACAGGAGCATTTATACCTTTGAAACGGTCTGCCGGGGAAAATCGGACATCGTACTGGATGACAAAAGAAAGACAATTTTTGTGAACATTGGCGGCGACAGAACGGAAATCGAAAAGGAAGCGGCGGACCTGCTGGATTATTTCCGGACGGGCAATCCCACGGATACATTTACCAAGGGACTGCAGACGGAAGTGGAGAAAATCCGGCAGGATACGGAATGGAGAGAAAACTATATGACGTATGAAATGAAAATCGAACTCCAGAGCCGGATAGGCAGGGAAAAGGCGGAAGCCGAGGCAAGAGCAGCCGGCATGGCGGAAGGTTTAGCAGAAGGCAAAGCGCAAGGCATGGCGGAAGGTTTAGCAGAAGGCAAAGCGCAAGGCATGGCGGAAGGTTTAGCGGAAGGCAAAGCGCAAGGCATGGCAGAAGGCTTAGCGGAAGGCGAAAAATCCCGTGACAGAGAACTGATTTTAAAATGGCTGCAAAAAGGCAGAACCATGCAGAAGATAGCGGAAGACCTGGACAGACCGGAAAAGTATGTCCGGAAACTGGCGGCTGAAAAAAATTAGTTTTCAGAAAATAAATTTTTAAAAGAAATCCTTACACAAAATAGTATTTTCTGTTATAATGGGTTCTGCAAAATAAAAATAATAGATGTAAATCCAGCAAATGCGTGTAATCTATAGGAAACTATGGGTTGCACGTTTTTTTTGTTGTGACAACGAGGGAAAAGGAGAAGAAATGGAAAACGTAAAACAAAACAAGATGGCAGAAATGCCGGTTAACAAGCTTATGCTGAACATGGGAATTCCTATGATTTTATCCATGATGCTGCAGGCTGCTTATAATATTGTGGACAGTGCCTTTGTGGCCAATATGCAGGAAAACGGAGAGGCTGCCATCAATGCGCTGACACTGGTGTTTCCGGTACAGATGTTTATGGTGGCAATCGGAATAGGAACCGGCGTCGGCGCCAATGCATTAATTGCCAAATGCCTGGGCGCAAAGGACAGTAAAAGGGCGGGGCTGGCTGCCGGCAACACGTTATTTTTAGCAACTGTGATCTATGCAGTATTTCTGCTGTTCGGAATTTTTGGCTGCCGCAGTTATATTGCATCCCAGACGAAAAATCCGCTTATTTTGGAAATGGGTGTGGATTACCTGAGAATATGCTGCGTCTTTTCTTTTGGTATTTCTTACTTCTCGGTATTGGAAAAAATGCTGCAGGCAACCGGGAAATCTTTATATTCTACCATCGCACAGGTAACAGGCGCGGTATGTAATATTATTTTTGACCCCATCCTGATTTATGGGCTTTTAGGCTTTCCCAGGCTGGGTGTACGGGGTGCAGCATACGCCACCGTACTCGGACAGATTGTATCTTTTCTGGTGGCGCTTTTTGCCCACCTGAAATGGAATAAAGAAATTGAAAAGAAGAAGGAATATTTTAAGCCTTCGGGGGATGTCATAAAAAGTATTTATGCCATTGGCGTGCCGGCCATTATTGCCCAGGCGCTTATGTCCGTCATGACCTATCTTCTGAATATTATTCTGGTAAAGGTCAGCGAAAATATGGTAACGGCATATGGGCTTTATTATAAAATCCAGCAGTTTATTCTGTTTGCGGCTTTCGGACTCCGGGATGCGATTACCCCTATTGTTGCTTTTAATTATGGTATGGGAGATAAAGAGCGGGTGCAAAAAGCCATTCGTTGCGGACTCCGGTATACCTTATATATTATGCTGGCTGGGTTTGTTATTCTGGAGGTCTTTGCAACACCGTTCTCGGCTTTATTTGACCTTTCGGGTGAAACACAAAGTCTGTGCATCAGCGCCATCCGTATTATTTCGTTAAGCTTTGTATTTGCCGGATGCAATATTGCTTTTCAGGGAGTGTTCCAGGCGCTGGACAGCGGTCTGCCGTCCCTGATTGTTTCTGTATGCAGACAGTTTTTATTTGTAGTGCCGGTAGCTTATGGGTTTACCATGCTTGTGCTGCACGGTAACGGTGTACCGTCCTATATTATCTGGTTTACCTTTTTGATTGCGGAAGGGGGTTCGACAATCATAGCCCTGGTTTTCTATAAAAGGGTTTCCTCACGCCGCCTTCCGTGAAGACGGTAGTCGGAGGGAGTCATGCCGGTCTTTTTCTTAAAGGTACCGGAAAAATAGCTTTGGCTGGGAAAGGCTAAAATAGCGGCTATTTCCGCGGAAGAATACGAGGAAAACAGCAACATGTTCCTGGCAGTATTGATTTTCTGTTCACAGATATAGGAACTGATACTCTGACCGGTTTCTTTCTGAAACAGCCGTGACAGGTAAGAAGGGCTTAAACCGGCTATTTCTGACAACTGTGTCAGAGTAATGCGGGTGTGCAGATGGTCGTAGATATAATCGATACATTTTACCACCGGCTGTGAGCAGACGTTCTGTTTTATGAGCTCCTTCATGCGTCGGGTGTAGTCCAGACACAGAGGGGTATGGAGGGAAGCAATTTCCTCCGGGGTATGGCATCTGTCCGCAGCAGAGATGTAATAATCACTTAAATTATAGGCTACATGCAGATCCATGCCGGCGTTGATACAATAACGGGCAATAACGGCTGCGGTAATGGCAAAATGGTACTTTACATTCTGAACCGGATTTGCAGACAGGGTACCCCAGCCTTCTTTTTTAGCAAGAAAGCTTTCTTTTGTCATTTCTTTTATCTTTTTCAGGTTACCGGATACGACGGCCTGATAAAATTCCAGCTCCGGATTATAGGGCGCTCTCACAAAGCGCTCTTCTCTTTGCACAAAATCCCGGTAGGCAAGAGCCTGTCCGGAGGTGTCTGACCGGAAAATACTCATTTTAGATTTCCTCCCTGTAACCATGTAAAAAATGTAAGGAACATAACGCCTTATATCAAGTATATGATAGCATAAAAACATAAATAAAAGCAATAAAACGATATTCATTCCATAGAATTTCCGACATACTGAAAACAGAAATGAAAGAGCCACCGGATTTGTATAGGGAAGATACAAATCCAAAACAGGGATTGCAAGGAGGAAAATCAGGATGAACTTAAAACGTGGAATTAACTTAGGCGGATATTTATCACAGTGTGATTACAGTAAAGAACATCTGGCATCTTTTATCCATAAAGAGGATCTGGACAGAATTGCGGAAATGGGTTTTGACCATGTCCGGGTGCCGGTCGATTACAATATTCTGGAAACGGAAGATGGAACTCCCATCGAAAGCGGCTATGAATTACTTGACCGGGTAACAGACTGGTGCAGGGAAAACAAGCTGAATATGATTTTGGATATGCATAAAGTTTACGGCTATGATTTTAACGATGCAGGTACCATGGAAAACAGTCTGTTTAGGAGCCCTGCGCTGATGGACCGCTTTCTTGCGCTGTGGAGAAGGCTTGCAAAACGCTACGGAAATAAAGATTTCATGGCTTTTGAGCTTTTGAATGAAATTGTGGAGGAGGATGTGGCAGAAGCCTGGAATGATTTAATCATCCGTGCGGTGAGAGAAATCCGCCGGTATGCACCCACAACTCCGATTATCTACGGCGGCATCCAGTGGAACAGCGCCAGAACCGTCAGATTTTTAAGAAAACCGGAAGATGAAAATATTATTTTTACCTTCCATTTCTATGAGCCGCTTCTGTTTACCCATCAGAAAGCATACTGGGTGGCGGCAATGGACCCCAATAAGGAAATTTCCTATCCGGCAACCATGGAATATTACAGGGAAAATTCCAAAGTGCTGGGGTATCAGGGAAATGTAGCGGTCAATGCACATTCCGGTGAGATGGGACCCAAATTCATGGAAGAGCTGATTGCGGATGCCGTAGATGCGGCAAAAAAAGCAGGTGTACCTTTATATTGCGGTGAATTTGGAGTCATCGACAGAGCACCGGTTATGGATACGCTTCGCTGGTTCAGGGATGCGAATGAGGTATTCCGCAAATTTGACGTCGGATTTGCGGCATGGACTTATAAGGAAATGGATTTTGGTATTACCGGGGAACATTATAAACCGATTTTACAGGAACTCATAAATATCTGGAACCGATAAAACAGTATAACCACGGGAGGGTACGGAATGAAAAGAAAAACAGCAAAATGGCTGACGGCTGTTCTGGCATTTGCAATGGTAATGACAGCGGGTTGCGGCAAGGAAAAGGGAACAGAAAAACGGACGGAGACTGTACAAGAAACGGTAATCCGGGAAACGGAACCGGTGCAGGGAAATGACCTTGATATGACGGGGTACAACCTGGTATGGGAGGATGATTTTGAAGACGGAATTTCAGAGGATGACTGGAATTATGAAATTCATAAACCGGGCTGGGTGAACAATGAATTACAGTCCTATGTGAAATCAGAAGAAAATGTGTATACAAAGGACGGAAAGCTTGTCATAAAGCCGGTGGAAACGAAGGATGAGAACGGTAACACTGCCTACACATCCGGACGTGTGAACACCCAGGGTAAGCATGATTTTACTTACGGTCTCTTTGAAGCAAGCATTAAGATGCCGAAAGGACAGGGTTTTTTACCGGCATTCTGGATGATACCAACAGATGAAAATTTATACGGTCAGTGGCCGAGATGCGGGGAAATTGATATTACAGAAGTATTGGGAAGTGATACCGGAACCACCTATGGAACCATCCACTATGGAAACCCGCACAAACAAAGCCAGGGCAGCTATGTACTTTCTGAGGGGGATTTCGCAGAAGAATTCCATACCTATGCCTGTGAATGGAACCCGGGGGAAATCAAGTGGTATGTGGATGGCAATCTGATATACACAGCAAATGACTGGTACTCAGCAACGGAGGGTTTAGGGGAAATTACTTTCCCGGCGCCCTTTGATCAGCCCTATTATATCGTCTTTAATCTGGCGGTGGGCGGAAACTGGCCCGGTAATCCGGATGCAACTACGGACATAGCTGGTGCAACCTATGAAATTGATTATGTAAAGGTATACCAGAAAGATAAATATGACGAAAATGTCACAAAACCGGAAAAGGAAATCACCTACAGGGAGCCGGATGAAAACGGCAACTATGTCAACAACGGAGATTTTTCTGCGTCAGAGGATTTGACGGATAATGCAGACTGGAAGTTCATGGCGCAGAACGGCGGAGAAGGTATTGCGGAAATTAAGAATAATGAAATTATTATCTCCACAACGAATGCCGGCAGTGAGGAATACAGCATCCAGCTGGTACAGCCGGATATTCCTATCCTGAAGGGAAGTGAATACCGGGTAACCTTTGATGCCTGTGCCGATGAAGAACGCATCATGAAGGTGGCGGTTACAGCGCCCAATGCCGGATGGATCCGTTATCTGGAGGATACAGAGCTTACTCTTGCAAAGGAAAAACAGAGTTATGCATTTGACTTTACGGTATCGGCGGAAAACGATCCCACCGGACGACTGGAATTCAATATGGGTAAAATGGGCAGTACCGCAACGATTTCTATATCCAATGTGCGTCTGGAGATGACAGCGGAAGGTTCTGGCAGCGCTGGGGGTAAGACTGTTCTTTCCGATGGCAATTACGTTTACAATGCAAATTTCCAGGAAGGTACCGACAGAGTCGGAAGCTGGGATTTTACGGAAAATGATGCGGTAACGTATGAGGTTACACCGTTAAGCGACGGCAGAAGACTTCATGTAAATATGTCAAAGGATTCAGATACTCCATTCTATGTTACGCAGAAAGACCTGGCATTGACGGAGAATGTGGAATATCTCCTAAGATTTGAAATGCAGGCGGAAGCGGGAAGCCATATGAAGGTCCTTCTGAATGGGGAAGAACATGACGTAGCTTTGTCCGAAAAGCAGGATACCTACATCTTAAGGTTTGTATATTCCGGAAAAGGAGGAGCCAATACACTACAATTTGGTTTTAACAGTGCCGGGGATTATTATCTGGACAAGGTGCGTGTGGAGGAGAATGTGATGATTAAGAACGGCAGCTTCAACGCGGGGATGAGCGGATACGAGATTTTTGTAGATGCTTCTGCAGATGCGAATTATGTGGTAGATTCCCTGTCAGAAGACAATGCCATGGATTTTACCATTCTTGACACCGGAGCCAGCGACTGGAATATCCAGCTCAAGCAGAATAATATCATTCTTGAAAAGGGAAAAACGTATACCTTAACCTTTGAAGCCAAATCAGATATGAAAAGAGACATTCGTGTTATTATACAAGGCAGGGAAGACAAGGGCTGGCCGGTCTATTCCGGCGAAAACATAGTGATGCTTTCTTCTGACTATCAGACCTTCAGTACCACATTTACCATGGAAAGCGATACGGATCCGGATGCTTTCTTAAGTGTATGCTTAGGCGCTGTCAACGGGAGAATCGACAGTCAGCACAGAGTGTGCATAGATAATATTTCCCTGGAGGAAGTTAACTGATTTTATCCGGATATAGGAAACCTGAGTGGATTTTTTCATATAATATACTATACCTTAACTAAGAGAGGAAATAGTATATGGCACGATTTACCAATCAGGCACAGCTGCGATATGGCAACGCAGTAGCCAATTCCAATATTGCTGTCGGTGAAATTATGGAAGTTCTATCGGTAACAAAAACAGCGGTAAACAATACCTACGGACAAAATGATAATGTAACATATGTCATCAGTATTGTAAATTCGGGAGCTGTCCCTTTCAGCGGCATAACTGTTACAGATAACCTCGGAGAATATAATTTTGGCACAGAAACACTGACACCGTTAACGTATATTTCCGGAACGGTTAAATTTTACACAAACGGTGTTCTACAGCCTGCCCCTACGGTGGCATCGGTTTCGCCGCTTACGGTTACCGGGCTGACGGTGCCGGCAGGTGGAAATGCAACCATTATTTATGAGGCAAAGGTGAATTCTTTCGCACCCATGGAAACAGGTTCCAGGATTACCAATACGGCGGTTGTATCCGCAACCGGTATAACACCGGTTACGGTCAGTGAAACCATCCTTGTAGAGGAAGCGCCTATCCTGTCCATCACCAAATCGGTAAGTCCGGTTCCTGTTACGGAAAATGGAACTCTTACCTACACTTTCCTAATTCAGAACATGGGAAATACAGCTGCAGATGCTACTGCCGGTGTAGTGGTTCTGGATACTTTTTCCCCGATTCTCAGCAATCTCTCCGTTACCTTTAACGGAGCCGGCTGGGCAGAAGGGGCACAGTATACGTATGATGAAACAAGCGGTACCTTCAGCAGCGTAGCAGGCCGGATTACGGTTCCTGCAGCCACCTATACCCAGGATCCGGCAAGTGGTGCATGGGTGGTCAGCCCCGGTGTCAGCACTCTTATCATTTCCGGTATCGTATAAAAGGCTCCTGCTATCTGCAGGTATATCAGTAACCGGCATAGTCTTAATCGGCTATGCTGGTTTTTTATAGAAAAAACCGGGGGCATGAAATTAAGCAGAAACACCGCCGAATTGGTTAACAAAGCAAAAGATAAAGAATAAATTGATTTTGTTGGGGACGGACATGAGTTTGTTCCCCTTCTTTTTTATTCCTTCCATAGCGGATTATATAAATGTGCATAGACATAAAAAGGCATCCTATTGCGTTTGAAATGCAGCAAAAAATCAACATAGAGGAAAATGCTTTAAAGCATAGCGGGAAAGATAAAGCAAATTGCGAAAAAAGTCTGAAATGCTTTTCGGGAAGGAAAAATCAGGAAAGCAAATTCTCCAATAAGTGAAAAATGCTTCTGATTTAATTGAAATTCAAGAAGCAAAAAGGGGATTAGTGAATAAATGCTTTAAAACCAATCTTATTTGAAACAGCAAAAAAAGAAATTTTAAAATCATGCTTTAAAAAATTTGTAAAAAGAGGAAGCAAAATGGAAGAATTGTTATATTTGCTTTAAAATGCCAGCGAGCGCGGAAAATGGGGTTGAGTCCTGGCAATTTCAGGCTGCGCCATGCGCCATTCGGGAGCTGCGGAGCAGCCCCTCATGGACGGCTGTCGCCGTATAAGTCTAAAAAGAAAAGCTGATTGGAAAGTGAATACATTCCCTTCAGGACGGCTGCGCCATGCGCCATTCGGGAGCTGCGGAGCAGCCCCTCATGGACGGCTGTCGCCGTATAA
>JABLTK010005708.1_pt1 | contig 23134 bp, 20 predicted proteins | sample 7160131 | NCBI WGS metagenome assembly JABLTK01 (sample SAMN14651221, study PRJNA627086) | human gut metagenome | isolation source: feces | host: Homo sapiens
ACAGAGAGGGTGCATCGCCAGAAAGGTGCTGTCTGAAGTGACGGAACGCACCGGCGAGGGCAGATTCGAAGCGTCTGCACGCATGCATCTAACCTCGCTTATCACATATTCTGTTTTCCGAGCATGTACCGAAGCTCATACATCGTAAATCCTTGCCGCTCGGATGAGCGGCGCTTGCAGCATACAGAGGGGGAAGAGGAAAATGGCCCAGATGACGAAGTCCGTGCGAATGCGGGGCATGAATCTGCTTCATTTTGTTTTGATGGTTGCGGTGATGACCATCGTATGGCTGACCATGTACAGCCCGTCCATAGCACCGCAGACCGCTCAAATTACCACTACAGCCGTTCTTCTCTGTTATCTGGTTCTGTCTGTTTTCCTGTACCGAACCTATAACGCCTACAAAATCGGCATGTACCATGCGGGAGAAACGTTTTACTCCCTGACGCTGGCCAATCTGATCGGTAACGCATTGACCTACCTGTTCGCCTGTCTGATTCAGCGGCGTCTGCTGAACTGCGTTCCCGTGCTGTTGGTGCTGGCGGCGCAGACGGCGATCAGCGGGCTGTGGTGTCTTGCGGCGAACAAAATCTACTTCAAGCTGTACAAGCCTATGAAGACGCTGGTCATCTACAAGGACGAAGAAGACTTGGAAAAGCTGAACGAGATGGTCTTCTTTGAAAATCGCTTTGACGTCATCGGCAAGCTTCGGGATCCCGACGACGTGTTCGAAATTCTGCCTAAACTGCAAGGCTGCCAGGCGGCGATCGTGTCTGGCGTCGATGCGACGCTGCGCAACGGCATTGTGAAGGCCTGCATCGACCAGAACGTGGCGTGCTACTTCATTCCCCATATCGGTGACGTGATCATCGCCGGAGCGAAGCATGTGCAGTCCTTCAGCATCCCCATCATGGAAACGCGCCGCGCCGTGCTCAGCCCGGAGTATGCGTTCATCAAGCGAGCGATGGACATCGTTTGCTCCGCCCTGGCGCTGGTGGTTCTCAGTCCCTTCATGCTGGCAACTGCGATTGTCATCAAGGCCTACGACCACGGTCCTGTGCTGTACAAACAGGTGCGGCTGACTAAGGACGGAAAGCGCTACGCCATCCTAAAGTTCAGGTCGATGCGAGTAGATGCGGAGAAGGACGGCGTTGCCCGCCTCGCCAGCGACCATGACGACCGCATCACCCCGGTGGGGCGCATCATCCGAGCTATCCGCTTTGACGAGCTGCCCCAGCTGATTAACATCCTCAAGGGCGACATGAGCATCGTCGGCCCCCGCCCGGAGCGTCCGGAGATTGCGGCGCAGTACGAAAAGGAAATGCCCGCATTCAGCCTGCGCCTGCAGGTAAAAGCCGGCCTGACCGGCACCGCCCAGGTCTACGGACGCTATAACACCGAGCCGAGGGACAAGCTGAAGATGGATCTGATGTACATCAATAGAATGTCTTTGGCAGAGGATCTGAAGCTGATCTTCGCCACCATCAAGATCCTGCTGATGAAGGAAAGCACCCAGGGCGTAGAGCAGGGGCAGACTACGGCGGAGAAGACGGAGAAGGCTGTGGAGAAGTCGGCGTGAGGATTCTATTTATGACAAGGGCTACCTAGGGAGTATCGGAAGGACAGACAACTGCCATGAGTGGCAAAATACTATAGTCTTCAATTGCCATTATCATTTCAAACTGACATAAACAAATGACAACGGTGTCGAATAGGGAACAGTAAATGGTGCTATAAACAATTGTTGCCCAAAAGCGGCGAAGGTCGCACAGCGTGTCTGACCGTAGCTGACTGCGGTCAGATTGCTGTTTTTAGGGGTAATTCGAGGTACTGAATGAGGGCGATTGTAGTAGAGCGTAGTGAGCTGTAGTTGAGCGTAGTCTGTAGCTGGGGTCCTGGTGGGGACAAAATACGCGCTGTATGTAGTGTTCGGAGGAATTAGTATATGCCAAATGTATCCATCATTGTACCCGTATATAATGGAGAAAAATATATCAGACAATGTTTGGATTCGCTAATGAACCAAACACTCAATGATTACGAAGTTCTAGTAATTAATGATGGCTCTACTGACAGCACATCTGCAATTCTGGAAGAGTATGAAACTCGATATAATTTTGTACGTGTATTAACTCAGGAGAATCGAGGACTATACTGTACGAGAGAAAGAGGTATTGCTGAAGCGCGAGGAACATACATAGGCTGGGTTGATGCTGATGATTATGTAGAGCCTGATATGTTCGCTGTTCTATATGATACGGCAATCAAGAACAACAGCGATATGGTGTATTGTGATTATGACTTTTTCCCTGCAAAGGGCAGACATAAGAATAAATGGTATAGACCTTATAATGGTAAAAAAGATGTGCACCTTATGGAAGTGAATTCACAACCATGGAATAAGCTTGCAAGGAAAGCGTTTTTGAATGAACTGGAAATAGGGCGGATGATTCCTTCTTGCTTTGATGAGGCATATATCAAAGCCCTGTTGTATGCAAATAATCTCGTCTCTATCGACCGGGAACTGTACCACTACAGGATGGGGACGGGGTCAATGAGTACATCGTTTAAGAATGTTGCTCATTATGAGCGCTTCATTCAGGCGTCAAAAGCATTAGAGGCTGAAATGCTTCCTCTCATCAAAGGTGATCAGTATTGGGAAGACTACTTCAGCTATAGGATTGACTATTATTTGATGCAGACGCTTGTTGTCGCTGCCAATGCAAATGATAAGCAGTATTTTCTAAGCATTAAGAAAGAGATTCATGGCCGTGGAAATAGCTATACTCATAATCAACATTTCTGGCCGGTAATGATACGTAATTACGGAAAGCTGAAATCGTTTATCTTAGGTACAGTTATTCCGATGAATTATTATCTATCGAGGTTAATCTGTAAGGTTGCATTTGCAAAATAAGCGATCTGTATATTTATCGATTAGTGTGTAGGGGGCAGGGAATGCGAATTCTGTATTTTGTCCAATACTTTCCTCCTGAAAAAGCTTCAGGTTTATCATTAGTTGAAGATATGATTACTGGATTTGCTGAATATGGTTGGGAAGTTGATGTTTACACGACAACTCCTACACGTGGCGTGTCTGATGAAGTTCGAAAAGAGTATTCAAGGCGAAAGATAGAAACCAGATGCAATGGTAAGCTTAGAATACATAGAATGAGTCTGTACCGTGAAGGCGAGGGATTTGTTCAGCGAACCATAAGGTACACGATTTTTAGCTTGATGTGCCTTTGGAAGGGATTAACAGAGCCTGCGGAAGCGTTTTTTACCGGAAACGGACCGCCTACTCAGGGAGTTATTGGTGGCATTCTAAAAAAGCTAACGAAGAAGAAATTCATCTTTAATCCTCAGGATCTGTTCCCGGATTCGATGATCAATGCGGGCATTATCAAGAAAGGTTCAAAAATCGAAAGAATCGGAAGAATCATGGAACGCTTTGGCTATCGAAACGCTGATGCGATTATTACCATATCTGAAGACATGCGTTGCAGTATCCTTGAAAAAGGAACAGCAGCTGAAAAAGTATTTGTCGTTCCTAACTGGATAGATACGGAGATAATTAAGCCTGTACCTCGTGAAGCAAACGGGCTCTTCGATGAACTGAACATGTCGAGAGATAGATTCTATATCGTCTATGCCGGCAATATTGGCTATGTCCAGGGAATTGACAGCATCATAGAAGCTGCTAAGATGTTGAAAAAGGAGAAAGATATCCATTTTGTTATCTTCGGAAATGGCAGTGAGGAAAACAAAATACGCCAGATGATCAATGCGTATGAACTGACGAACGCAAGCATATACCCGCTTTTGGGCGCTGATCGTGTATCGGAAGTGTATAGTATGGGTAATGTATCGTTGGTGACTTGTAAGCTAGGAACAGGTGGTGCTGGTATGCCTAGCAAGACTTGGACGATTATGGCAACAGGAACGCCAGTGCTTGGTTTCTTTGACAAGCCTAGTGAGTTTTCTGAGCTTCTTGAGTCGACACGAACTGGCTGGTGTGTTGAGGCTGGAAAGACGTATGAACTTTGCGAAGTGATATTGAATTTGTACAATAGTAGACACTTGTGCGCTGAATATGGACGCAACGCTCGTGAATATGCAGAAGTTCATCTGGCCAAAAAGAAAGCTGTTAGAGAATATATTGAGATCATCAACGAAGCAATGAACTTGCAGCAGAATAACATATAAGAGGATTTGACGAATATGAACATCATTGTATACGACATTGCCGCGCTCGGTGGTGGTGGCGTGACAATACTTGACCAGTATATAGAGCATGCAAAAGTAGATAAGGAAAATCAATGGTGGTTTATCATTGCGCTCTCAGGCTATGAGAAACATGAAACGGACAATGTTCATATTGTGTATCAAAAAGAATTGGATGTTAGGGGGCTGAAAAGGTGGCTTCGACGATTTGTCTTTGAGCATCGGAAGCTGAGTGGCGTTGTCTCCAGGATCAAGCCTGATAGAGTGCTTTCTTTGCAGAATATGATGATGCCGAAGGCGAAATGTCCTCAGACAGTATATCTTCATCAGTCACTTCAGTTTGCCCCAGTGAAGTTCAGTTTTCTAAAAAGAGAAGAACGCTCCTGCGCGTTCAGACAGCGCGTGATCTGTCGGCTGATGAAGCCCAGTCTTCGCAGGGCAGATGAAATCATTGTTCAGACAAAATGGATGAAAAAAGCAACGGCTCAATGGCTGGGGACTGGCGAAACGAAAATCCGTGTTGAAAGGCCGGGGTTAACGAGGATTACAGAGCGAAGAAATAATCAAAACCGCAGGGATAAACGCCGGTTTTTTTATCCGGCAGCGGGAAATGTCTATAAAAACCATCGTGTCATTATTGATGCTTGCAAAATTTTGAAACAAGACGGCTATAGGGATTATCGTATAGAGTTTACCCTAAAGCCTGATGACAGTGGTTTTGTGAAAGCGATGTATGATGAAGTGCAAAGGGAGCAGCTTCCGATTTCCTTTATTAGCTTTCAGGACAAGGAATCAATGAACGTGAAATATGCGCAGCAGACGTTGCTGTTTCCCAGCTATATTGAAACATTTGGTCTTCCACTGCAAGAAGCACGGGGTTATGGTGCTGAAATCATTGTGAGTGATTGTGACTTTGCCCATGAAGTGCTGGAAGAATATGATCGGTGCAAGTATGTGCCATGGGATGATGCGACTGCTTGGGCTGAGGCAATGAGAAATGAACTAAGTCATGAATGAAGAGCCTGCGTGGCCAATGATGGAGGTGTTTGGCATGGAGCTTGTTTTTGTAACGAATTACTATAACCATCATCAAGCTGCTTTGGCGAAATGTTTTGACGTTAAGACCGGACACCATTTTTGTTTTATAGAAACCGAGCCGATTTCTTCTGAACGGAAGAACATGGGGTGGTCAAATGAAGATGAGCCTGCTTATGTGAAAAAGGCCTATGGAAACGAACAGATTAGATTGGAGTGCCAGCAGCTTATCAATGCAGCGGACGTAGTGATATGGGGTAGCTGTCCGTTTAGTATGATTCAGCCTAGGCTGAAGGCAAGAAAACTGACCTTCTGTTATTCTGAACGGTTATTTAAGAAAGGGTTTGGTCCGATTGCGTTTGGTGGGCGCGCGATTAAGTACTGGTTGAAACACTGGCGATATCAGAAAAATCATTATCTGCTTTGCGCAAGTGCGTATGCGGCAGAAGACTATGCAAAAATAGGCTTATTCCGGAATCGAGCCTATAAGTGGGGATATTACCCGGAATGCAAATATCATAAAGCGGTTGATGATATTATTGCTGAAAAACAACCCGGTACTCTTCTATGGGCTGGAAGAATGATTGACTTGAAACATCCAGAACTTCCGGTACAGCTTGCCAAACGACTGAAGGACGCGGGGTTCCGTTTCCAGATGGACATGATAGGAAACGGGGATCAATTACCATTGATCGAGGAAATGGTAGGCAAATTGAATTTGGGAGACTGTGTTCGCCTGCATGGGGCAAAATCGCCAGATGAAGTTAGAAAGTATATGGAGAGATCAGACATTTATCTGTTTACCTCTGATCAAAATGAAGGCTGGGGCGCGGTGGTAAATGAAGCAATGAGCAGCGCATGTGCGGTAGTTGCCAATGACGCAGCGGGTTCCGTTCGGTATTTGATAGAGAATAATAAGAATGGATTGGTATACCATAATGGCATAACGAAAGAGTTATATCGATATGTAGTGTTACTACTGAAGAATCAAGACAAATGTCATCAATATGGACGGCGAGCGTTTGCAACAATGTCAAAAGAGTGGTCGGCAGATGCTGCTGCTGCGCGTTTTATCACAATGTCACAGAGTATATTGGATGGACAAAGAGTTTCTTATTCGAAAGGTCCCTGTTCAAAAGCGTGACAAAAGGAATTTTGCATATGAAAAAGGTGCTATTTTTGGGTTATCTGGTTCCGACGAACATTGAGGGGGAACTATCTGGACTCTCTGTGGCGGGAAACAGAATGCAATGGAATATTATTAAACATCTGGCTGCAGATGCGGAAATAGAAGTCGAGTGTCTGTCGGTGTTGCCCGTTGCTGCCTTCCCTAAGGATAAACAGCTTTATGTAAAAAGTAGAGAATTAGACTTTGGGGGGCTGTTCCCAGCAGCTTCCATTGCCTTTTGCAATCTACCTGTCATTAAGCAGATATGGCAGACACTTGCTATGTATCGCGCTGCATATAAAATAGTTAAGAAAGCCCCTGACGTCACGGTTCTTTGTTTCAATTTGTTTCCACAAATTGGAGTCCCTATGCGATGGCTGCAGCGGAAACATAGAAATCTGGACACCGTAGCAATTCTCGCTGATTTACCGATTGATGACGATACGAAAAGAAAAGGCTTTTCTTTGTGGCTTCGAAAACGTTTTGATGCATCCACATGGAGGAGTATTTCTGCGTGTAAGCGCTTTGTTGTGCTGAATGAGCAAGTAGCGAAACTGTACACAAAGGGAAAGCCTTACATTGTCGTGGACGGAGGCGTTGATGAATCCAAGATTGCCGAATATTGTCAACCAAAGGAAATGCCGAAGGAGAAGAATATTCTTTATTGTGGCGCTTTGACAGAATATAATGGTATTCTGAATTTGCTGAAAGCAATGAAGAAGGTAGAGCATGCTGATATGTATCTTGATATTTATGGCGGCGGATATCTTGAAGATGAGGTAAAAAAAGCAGCTGCACAGGATAAAAGAATACGTTATCATGGTCGTGTCTCCAACAATGAGGTTTTGAAGCGCCAGAAGGAAGCATGGCTGCTGATTAATCCACGCGCAATCAGTGACCCGATCTCGCAGGTTACCTTTCCATCAAAAACTTTTGAGTACCTGCTGAGCCAAACACCTGTGCTGACAACGAAACTGAATGGTTATGGCGCGGAATATCAGGACACTATGCTGTTCATGGAGGATTCAGTTCAGGGGATTGTCAAGGCGATGGAAACTGCGTATAAGATGCAGTATGAAGATCTGCTTGCATATGGAGAAAGAGGATATCGCTTTGTAATTGATAAAAGATTGTGGGAATATCAAGCTAAAAGAATTGGAAAGTTTCTTACGATATTCTGATTGCACCAGTCGGCTTTATTGGAGAGAAAATGATGAAATCATCTGTATTACGAATTGATCCGCTATTTGGGCTAGCGGCGATTATCGTTGCACGTTATTCCTGCGTAGCGCTAACTAATATACCTATATTTTCAATCAAATTTATTTTTGTTTACATGATGGGATTTGTCCTGCTATATGTACTAGGCAACAGGAGCATAAAGCATGAAGAACTAGGAATGTTTGGTTGTTTAATGGTATATGTATTAGATGTTGTATATGTTACGTATACACACACATATAATCTATTCAATACACAGGCTTTCAATTGCTATATTATGGTTGCGCTATTTTTTATGTATTTATGGCTGAAGGATTCAGCTGATAAGACTAAGAAAAGGATTATCACGATTTCTTTAACAGGATATTCGTTTACATATATATATTCAGTAATTAAGTTGGCTCAAGATCCGATGTTGAGCAGGAAAGCTGCTGCCAGTATTGTTACAGAGAATTCCGTCGATACACTCAATGCGATTGGGGGGTTTGATACAACATATGGTTCTCTACTAATTGTTTGTGTTCTTTTGTTCATGTTCGCATCAATCCCAAAAGGGAAAAGTGGTTTAGCTTGTTGGACTGCATTATCGATAGGTACAATTTTTATTGTTATGGCAACATATACAATTGCGCTCGGGTTGCTTGCTATTATTTGGATTTGGTGGATTGCCAGAAGGAATAAAGGATTGGCTTTTATTGTTCTTTTAGTATTGATTGTTGCTTTGATTAGGCATGAAGAATTAGGCCAGTTGCTTATGGATTATAGTGATTCTATCACCTACTCAAAGACAATGGCTGAAAAAATACATGAAGTAGGTTATATGATAAAGACTGGTGAGGCTGCGGGTACACTTGCTGGGGATGAAGGGCGAATGGCTAGAATTGAATGGTCATGGGATGCATTTCAAAAATATCCTATATTTGGGGCTTATGGTCAATATGATGTAAAGATTGGTGGTCACTCTGAGGTGTTTGATACTCTTGCAAGATTTGGATTAATTGGTTTTCTTAGCCTGTTTTGTTTTTGGGTATCGTTATATAAGGATACTAGGCGACGCATTCATAGCCGAGCGGGTATAATATGTTTGAATACAGTATATGGAATATATTTTCTCACGAGCGTGCTTGATCCGAGTTTATATACACAAATGATTCTACCACTTTTTCTAATAGTTCCTTTTTTTGAAGAGTCAATGCAGCCAAACAACGACTCGAAAAGAATAAGCATGCATTTATCATGAATGGAGATTCGAAATGAAAGTGTTGTGGCTATGCAATATAGTTCCAGAAACTGTCGCTCAAACTGTGAGGTTGAATTCTTCTGTAGCTGGTGGCTGGATTAATGGAGCTCTAACAGCGATGGAAGCCCTCGAAGACATTCAGTTGGCAGTTTGTTTTCCTCAGGGAAAGACTCGGGAATTGCTTATAGGTAGTGCAGGATCGATAAAATACTATGGCTTTCCTTGCACATTGCGAAAAACACATCGATATGATGCTGCTCTTGAACAGTGGATGCAGACAATCATAGCAGACTATCAGCCAGATGTGACACATATCTGGGGAACGGAGTTTCCACAGTCACTGGCGATGATGAAGGTCCATCCGGATCGTGATCATGTTTGTATCAGTATCCAAGGCTTGTGTGCGAAGATTGCAATGCATAATCAGGCTTTTCTGCCAGGGCATATTGTTCATTGCTGGACATTACGAGATATTCTTCGTTGGGACAATCTATATCTACAGTCGCGGAAATTCGCTATGCGCGGTATAAATGAAGCGAAGGCACTATCCATGTGTAAGCACATCATTGGAAGAACACAATGGGATTATGCTTGTACAAAGCAGATGGCACCTAATGCAATATACCACATGTGTAACGAAACATTACGAGATGAATTCTACTGTAAAGCAGGAACTTGGTTGCTTGAGAAATGTGAAAAGCATAGTATCTTTGTAAGCCAGGCAGGTAGCTCACTGAAAGGATTTCACCTAGTACTAGAGGCAATGCCGGAGATATTAAAGAGATATCCGAATGCGGTTCTGTATACAACAGGAGAGAATCCTGCCCGAATGCCGGCCTATAAGCGGAGTGCATACCACAAATATTTGTTGACGCTTATTAAGGAGTACGGACTTAAGGATAATGTGAAATTTCTCGGAATTTTAGCTGAAAAGGATATGTGCGCGCAATATCTTCATTCAAATGTATTTGTGTCTGCTTCTAGTATTGAAAACTCTCCGAATTCTGTAGCTGAGGCGATGATGCTCGGTATGCCGATTGTTGCGTCGTTCGTTGGAGGGACGATGGATCTTTTGCAAGATAAAGTGGAAGGATATCTGTATCAGGCTGATGCTCCATATATGCTTGCGCATTATGTATGCGAAGTATTTGAAAATACGATGCAAGCAAGTGAAATGGGAAGAAACGCGTATTTTCGTGCGAAATTAACTCATGATAGATCTAACAATCTTCAACAATTAGTGAGCATTTATGAACAGATATACAGCGCGATGTGAAAAAGGAAATTATAGAATTGCAGCTATATAGCAGATGAGCTTAATATTCTATAGATCTTAATGGGATGGTGGATAAGCAGTGAATGTTACATTTTATTCCAATTTTCTGAATCATCACCAGCTTCCTTTTTGCCTTGCAATGCATCGTCTTACTGGTGGTCAGTTCACTTTTGTTGCGACAACGCGGATTCCTGATGAACAGTTAAACCTTGGGTATCGTGACATGAATAAGCAGTATCCCTTTGTGCTGACTACCTATGACAGCGCGGAGAGTGAGCAGCTTGCGCAGATGCTGGCGGTGAAGAGCGACGTTATCATCATCGGCTCTGCACCGGAGAAGTATAGAAATATGCGGCTGAAGCAGAACAAGCTGACGTTCAACTATTCCGAACGCTGGTACAAGCAGGGGCTTCCTTTTAAGATGATCCCACGCGCTTTTGCTAGCTCACTGCTGCATTACGGGCGTTGGCTTGGCAAGCCGGCATATATGCTATGTGCAAGTGCATATACCGCGGCTGATTGTGCAAAGTTCGGCAATTACTTTGGACGTACTTATAAGTGGGGCTACTTCCCAGAGGTCAAGCCGCAGGAAGTTGATGCATTGATTCGGCGTAAGCGAGAGAATGCTAAGCTGGTGATTCTGTGGGTAGCCAGGCTTCTGGAGCTAAAACATCCGGAAGCTGCTATCCATCTTGCCGAGCGACTGAAGAAAAACGGCGTCGATTTTGAACTGCGCATTATTGGCAACGGTGAATTGGAACATCAGATCAAAACATGGATCAAAGAGAAACAGCTTGTGAATTGCGTGCATATGCTTGGTGCGATGTCGCCTGAGGCTGTGCGTGACCACATGGAAGCCGCAAATATTTTCCTGTTCACCAGCGATTTCAACGAGGGTTGGGGTGCTGTGCTGAATGAGTCCATGAACAGCGCGTGTGCCGTCGTGGCCAGCCATGCCATTGGTTCGGTTCCTTTCTTGATAGATGACGGAAAGAATGGATTCATCTACAAAAATGGAGACGAGGACAGCTTGTATGAGCGCGTTGTTCAACTGGTGAAGAATCCGGGTTTGCGGGAAGAGATGGGCCGTAATGCATACAGGACGCTTGCAGAGCAGTGGAATGCGGAAGTCGCGGCGGAAAGGTTTATTGCGCTGGCACAAGCTCTGGTGGATGGAAAAAAAGCGGATTTGTTTGATGACGGCCCGTGCAGCAAGGCTAGGGTATTGAAAAATGGATGGTATAAAGGCAAATGAAGGTGCTTTCGATTTTTGAGAACAAAGCGGTAAAAAATGCTAGCTACCTGATTGTAGGCCGGATTGTGCAAATGCTTTTTGGACTGATTGTCGGTTTGCTGACAGCTCGTTATCTGGGGCCTTCTAATTACGGATTGATCAATTATGCTAATGCGTACATTGGATTCTTTGCGGCGCTATGTACATTGGGTATCAATAACGTTTTAGTCAAAGAGTTTGTTGATCATCCTGGCGAAGAAGGAAAAGTGATCGGCACGACGCTGGGGCTCAGGGCGGTATCGAGCATTCTGTGTTCTGTTGCCATTATCGCGATTTCTTCAATCCTTGATGCAGGTGAGATGACAACAATCTTGATTGTTGCGTTATCTAGTGTTGGAATGGTATTCCATATCGTAGAAACATTCAACTACTGGTTTCAGTCACGGCTGGAATCCAAAGTGACGGCGTTTTCTACACTTATCGCCTATTTGGTTTCAACCGCATATAAGATATATCTGTTAGCGACTGGAAAACCTGTAACGTATTTTGCGATTACTACGTCGTTGGATTATTTGTGCCTGGGTATTTTACTATACGTTCAATATCGCAAACATAAAGGCGGGAAACTTTGTTTTTCATGGCAGTACGGGAAGCAATTGTTTGCGAAAAGTCGTCATTTTATATTGTCCGGCATGATGATTTCTATATATGGTCAGACTGATAAACTGATGCTCAAGCAAATGATCGGCGAATCAGAAATTGGTTATTACGCTACAGCAGTATCGCTTTGTGGTATGTGGTGCTTTATTCTTAGCGCAATCATTGATTCCGTCTATCCGTCGATTATGGAAGCAGACAAAGCAGGCGATGAGCAGCTGTTCAAGAAACGCAATGTTCAGTTGTATGCTATTGTTTTTTACATGTCAACGGCTGTTTCATTGGGATTTACAGTACTTGCAAAGCCGATTATCTATATCATGTATGGTGTAAACTATCTTCCAGCAGTGAATCCGCTGAGAATTATCACGTGGTATACGGCTTTTTCCTATTTAGGAGTGGCTCGTAATGCTTGGGTTGTTGCAAAAGAGCGACAGCGGTATCTGTTTGCAATATATGCAGCGTCTGCTATGGCCAATGTATTACTGAACTATCTACTGATCCCTATGATGGGTGCATCGGGCGCGGCAATAGCTTCGCTCGTAGCGCAGGCGTTTACAACGCTCGTGGTGCCGTTCTTTATCAAAGATATGCGTGAAAACTCATTGCTTATTCTGGATGCAATTATGCTGAAGGGAATAGCGTGGAATCGATAAATACGGAGGAAAAGAAGTATGTCCACATTCTCTGGAGCTACCCTAATGATCACTGGCGGTACCGGTTCTTTCGGTTCCACCGTTCTCAAGCATTTCATGAACACTGACATTGGTCAGATCCGCATTTTCTCCCGCGATGAGAAGAAACAGGATGACATGCGCCATGAACTGCAGGCGACCATGCCGGAGCTGGCTAGGAAGGTCAAGTTCTTCATCGGCGATGTCCGTAATCCGCAGTCTGTGCGCGATGCTATGCCCGGCGTCGATTACATCTTCCATGCAGCTGCGCTCAAACAGGTTCCGTCTTGCGAGTTCTTCCCGATGGAAGCCGTGCGCACCAACGTGGAGGGCACCGACAACGTGCTGCATGCCGCCATCGCAGAAGGTGTCAAGCGCGTGGTGTGCCTGTCCACCGACAAGGCAGCCTATCCCATCAATGCCATGGGTATCTCCAAGGCTATGATGGAGCGCGTCATCTATGCCAATGCCCGTGTGGCTGCGGAGCGTGGCGATGGTACCGTCATCTGCTGTACCCGCTACGGCAACGTCATGTGCAGCCGTGGTAGCGTCATTCCGCTGTTCATCGACCAAATCAAGGCTGGCAAGCCGATCACCATCACCGATCCTAACATGACCCGCTTCCTGATGAATCTGGACGAGGCGGTGGATCTGGTAAAGTTCGCCTTTGAGCATGCCAACCCGGGTGATCTGTTCATTCAGAAGGCTGACGCCTGCACCATTGGCGACTTGGCGAAGGCTGTGCAGCAGCTGTTCGGCGATACCGGCACCAACATCATTGGCACACGTCACGGCGAGAAGTTGTACGAGACCCTCATGACCCGTGAAGAGCGTCTGCGCAGTGAGGACATGGGTGCTTACTACCGTGTTGCCGCCGATAACCGCGATCTCAACTATGACAAGTTCGTGGTCAAGGGCAAAGTGCACACCGAGGCCGATGAATCCTATACCAGCCACAATACCACCCGTCTGGACGTGGAAGGCACGGTTCACAAGCTGCTGACCACCGACTATGTCCGCGCTGCACTGGAGGCTGCGAAGTAATGAAAATTCTCATCACCGGCGCAAAAGGCTTTGTGGGCAAGAATCTTGTCTGCAACCTGCGCAACATCATGGAAGGCAAGAATCGCACTCGCCCGGGCATTGCCATCGAGGTAGTTTTTGAATACGACATCGACACCAATCCTGCGCTGCTGGACGAATACTGCGCGCAGGCGGATTTCGTGTTCAATCTGGCGGGTGTGAACCGTCCCAAGGAGAATAGCGAGTTCATGGCGGGCAACTTCGGCTTTGCTTCTACGCTGCTGGATACGCTAAAGAAGCACGGCAACAACTGCCCGGTGATGCTGTCCTCCTCCATCCAGGCCACGCTGATCGGACGCTACGGACAGTCTGATTACGGCAAGTCCAAGCTGGCTGGCGAAGAGCTGTTCTTCCAGTATGCACAGGACACCGGCGCGAAGGTGATGGTTTACCGTTTTCCGAACCTGTTCGGAAAGTGGTGCCGCCCCAACTACAACAGCGCTGTGGCGACCTTCTGCAATAACATCGCCAACGATCTGCCCATCACCGTCAATGACCGCGCAACCGAACTGGAGCTGCTCTACATCGACGACCTGGTGGAGGAAATGCTGGACGCGCTGGAGGGTAAGGAGCATCGTTGCGGTTACGACGGCTTGAACCCCATTCAAGAGGCATCTGGTCGTTATTGCTATGTGCCCACCACCCACAAGGTCACGCTTGGCGAGATCGTTGATCTGCTGGAGTCCTTCAAGGCGCAACCCAAGACGTTGCAGATGCCGCAGATCCCCACCGGCTCCTTTGCCAAGAAACTCTATTCTACATACCTGTCCTATCTACCCAAGGAGGCTGTCAGTTTCCCGCTCAAGATGAATGTGGATGATCGCGGCAGCTTTACCGAGCTTCTGCGCACTGCGTCCTGTGGCCAGTTCTCTGTGAATATCAGCAAGCCCGGCATCACCAAGGGACAGCACTGGCACAACACCAAGTGGGAGTTCTTCATTGTGGTGTCCGGCCACGGCCTGATCCAGGAGCGCAAGATCGGCTCTGACGAGGTAATCGAGTTTGAGGTGTCCGGCGAGAAGATCGAGGCCATCCACATGCTGCCCGGTTACACTCACAACATCATCAACCTGAGCGATACGCAGGATTTGGTGACGGTCATGTGGGCGAATGAGCCGTTTGATTCCAAGCATCCGGATACTTTCTTTGAGAAGGTGTGATTTCTATGAAGCTATTACGGAAAGCAAAAAGTTATTGGCGCATTATATATGCTAAACTCTATCCGATGAAGTTTGCGCGTCGTATTGGCGTAAACTTTGAAGATGGTGAATTGCATCTATATGGCAGAATTGCTTGGGGAACTGAACCGTGGATTATAAACATTGGAAAAAACGTTCATATAACAGATGGGACGCGTTTCATTACGCATGATGGTGGTACGCTTCTTTTTAGACACATAGTTCCGGATCTTGAGATAACAAAACCAATCACTATTGGAAATAACGTATATATTGGAAACAACGTTATTTTGCTACCTGGGGTTCATGTTGGAAACAATGTTGTTATCGGAGCGGGAGCGGTTGTTTCAAGAGACATCCCCGATAACTCAGTTGCTGTCGGCGTCCCAGCTAGAGTAATCAAAACTTGTGATGAGTACTTTGAAAAATTGCAACGAGAATCCTTGCACTTGGGACATCTTAAAGGTCAAGAAAAGGATCGAGCACTTATGAAGTACTACAATTATACTGGTGACTCGAAGGGAATATACTTTTGATGGGATATCGTTTGATCATTCTTGGTGCAGGTGGATATGGCCGTACCGTGGCGGATATCGCCATGCAGACTGGAGCATATGATGAGATCCGTTTTCTCGATGACAATGCTCAGGCGGAGGACGTGATCGGCAAGTGTGCTAACTATGTTGCTCATGTGTGTGAGAACACCGTATTTTATCCGGCTTTCGGCAACAACGAAGGTCGAGTGACTTGGGTGAAACGGCTGATCGAGGCTGGCTGCAAGGTGACGACCATTATTCATCCTACAGCCTATGTCAGTCCGACGGTACGCATGGCGGAAGGAAATGTGATTCTGCCGCATGCCATCGTCAACACTGGGTGTGAACTGAAGGCGGGCTGCATCGTCAACTGCGGTGCGATCGTCGATCACGGCTGCGTCCTTGAAGAAGGCGTGCATGTGTGCCTTGGCGCGATCGTAAAGGCCGAGAACCGCATCCCGAAGTGCATGAAAATTGAAGCCGGGGAGATCGTTGCGAACCGGACTTATCCTGTATAAACGGAGGTCATTACCATGGCTGCATTCAAAAATAACGGCAAGCTGAAGATGCTGATCATCGTCGGCACCCGCCCGGAGATCATTCGTCTGGCAGCGGTCATCAAGAAGTGCCGCAAGTATTTCGATACCATTCTGGCGCATACCGGCCAGAACTATGACTACAACCTCAACGGCGTCTTCTTCCATGACCTGGAGCTGGATGATCCCGAGGTGTACATGAACGCCGTGGGCAAGGATCTGGGCGAAACGATGGGCAACATCATTGCCAAGTCCTATGAGCTGATGGTGGAAATTCAGCCTGACGCCGTGCTGGTGCTGGGTGATACCAACAGCTGCCTCAGCGTCATCGGCGCGAAGCGTCTGCACATCCCGATCTTCCACATGGAAGCCGGCAATCGCTGCAAGGACGAGTGTCTGCCCGAGGAAACCAACCGCCGCATTGTGGATATCATCAGCGATGTGAACATGTGTTATTCCGAGCATGCTCGCCGCTATCTGGCGGACTGCGGTCTGCCCAAGGAGCGCACCTATGTGACCGGCTCTCCCATGGCGGAGGTGCTGCACAGCAATCTGGCGAAGATCGAGGCCAGCGACATCCATGCTCGTCTGGGACTGGAAAAGGGCAAGTACATCCTGCTGTCTGCCCACCGCGAGGAAAATATCGACACGGAGAAGAACTTCACATCCCTATTCACCGCGATCAACAGGATGGCCGAAAAGTACGATATGCCTATCCTGTACTCCTGCCATCCCCGCAGCCGCAATCGTCTGGCAGCATCCGGCTTCCAGCTGGACAGGCGTGTGATCCAGCATGAGCCGCTGGGTTTCCATGACTACAACTGCTTGCAGATGAATGCTTTCGCGGTCGTGTCCGACTCCGGCACGCTTCCTGAGGAGAGCAGCTTCTTTACCTCTGTTGGCCATCCTTTCCCGGCTGTGTGCATCCGCACCTCCACCGAGCGTCCCGAGGCGCTGGATAAGGGGTGCTTTGTGCTGGCAGGCATTGACGAGCATAGCCTGCTGCAGGCGGTGGAAACGGCGGTAGATATGAATCTGAATGGTGATTATGGTATTCCGGTGCCGGACTATATTGAGGAGAATGTTTCCACGAAGGTCGTGAAGATCATCCAGAGTTATACCGGCGTGGTCAATAAGATGGTATGGCGTAAGTTCTGATTAGGAGAGATACCGAACCATGACTCGAGAGTTTCAGCAGATGCTGCAGCTGGCGGCGATCGGCGCTACCGGTCATTCGATTGAAGTGGATTGTACTGACATCGATTGGGAAAAGGTAATCGCTGTTGCCAAGAAGCAGAAGGTTGATTGCTATGTTGCTTATGCATTGAAGAACAATAAGGATTTGCCGTGCCCTGCGGAGATCCGAAATCCGCTGATTAAAGAGGCACGGAGTCTTGTGTTTTCAAATGCGCTGCACAGAAGCGCAATCATCCAACTGCTGGAGGAGATGGAGGCAGCGGGCATTCATGCAGTGCTGCTGAAGGGGTATGCGATTTGCGACTGCTATGCGCTGCCGGAAAGCCGCACTTCCTCTGATGCTGATATCTGGGTCGATCCTAAGGACGAGGATCGTGCGTGTGAATTCATGAGGAAGAAGGGATTCACTGTTGATCCTCGCTGGAAAAACGGACATCATGCGGTGTGCAATCATCCTGCGCTGGGATGTGTGGAATTGCATGTGATCCTTTACGATGAAATCGTTGAGGACGTGTGGTTCGGCAAGATGGACGGTTCTGAGTATGTCAGAGAACCGCACATGCTTATTGAGTCTGAAGATGGCAAATACTACACGCTTGGATATACCGATCATTTCATCTTTCTTGCGCTTCATATGATTAAGCATTTCATCCTCAGTGGATTGACGCTGCAGATGATGCTGGATGTGGCGTTATATTTCAAGAAGCATGCCGGAAGGATCGACGTTGATAGAGTTTGGAACACGGTCAGAAGCCTTCACTATGATAAGCTGTTCAATTGCATTCTGTGGGCAATGGTTCAGTATTGTGGCTTTAGCAAGACTGATTTTCCGGGCATTTGTTCAGAAGCATCAGAACAAGTGGAAACTATCCTTGATGACCTTGAAGAGGGCGGTTGGATGGGGTATGCTGATAAGGCAGCGCGTGAAGATGGTTGGAAAGAGTACAATCGTCAGATTCTTATGAAGAATAAGTCGAAGCTGCAGTATTGGCTGTATATGCTTCGCTGGAATATGGGTTTGTACACGAAAGCCTTGTTTCCGACAAAACAAGCATTGGCTGTTCGGTATCCTTATATTCTCAAGCATCCGTTTCTTATTCCGTATGCTTGGCTCCATCGATTAATTTTTCGAGGGGGCAAGGCCGTAAAGAATGGCGCTCTGACGAACTATATTGTATCCGATGAGCAGAATACAAGTACAACGGGAAAAGAACGTATCCAGATGTTTCAAAACCTGAACATGTTAGATTAAGAAACAGGAGGATGAATAATGTCTGAAATGCGGACAACTGAATACACGCCTATGCAGACATTAATTCGTCTTGTTGCTGCAGGAGCACGCGGGGAAAAGGTCAAAGATCTTCGTGTTGACTGGCAAGAGGTCTTGCCTCTTACCGCTGAACAGCATGTACAGTCGCTGGTGGCCTGTGCGCTGCTGCATTCGTCTGAATTGGAGTGTCCCAATGAACTTCGTGAGTATTTGCTGAATGCAATGCGTTCGGAATCTTCTGGTAATCTGATTCGTCGGCAGCGCATTATGCATTTGCTGGCGGAGATGAAGTCGGCAGGCATTGATGCAATAGTATTAAAAGGCTATGCCGTATCGGGCTGCTATGCACATCCGGAGTGTCGCGGATCGGTCGATACTGATTTACTTGTGGATATCAGGCAGGAAAAAGCAGCTATTGCTTTTCTGGAAAGTAAAGATTTTCGTGTGTCGATTAGGGGCGCAACAAGCCACCATTCTGTTTGCCAACATAAGAAATTTGGTATGCTGGAATTACACGTGGCTCTGTATGCTGAACTGATCCGTGATATTTGGTTTGGAGAGGTCAACGAAGCGGACTTGGTGCAGGAACCCTGTATTGAGTCAATGGACGAATATGGACAATTCGTGACTATGGGTTATACGGATCATCTGATTTTTCTGACACTGCATATGATCAAGCATTTCATTCTTGAAGGACTTACAGTTCGTATGATGCTGGATTTGGCCCTCTTTTTTTCACGGTATCGTGATTCTATTGACGCTGAACGGTACTGGTGCATCATGAATAAACTCAAATATTCCCGTTTGGTGAATTGTGTTTTGTGGAGTATGATTATTCATGGAGGTTTTGATACAGCAGCATTTCCGGGTATTATGTTCTATGCGCCTGAAGAGATGCAATTGATACTGGAAGATCTGATACAGGGCGGCTATATGGGCGTGAATGAAAAAGAGGAACGTCACAAAAGCGGTATGGAATACAACCGCCAGATGCTGCTCAAAGAGAAGAACCAATGGCAATATGCATTGTACATGATGCATTGGAAGGTGAAAAGTGGTCTCAATGCAATGTTTCCATCTTTTCATAAACTACGCAGAAAATATCCATGTGCTGAGCGAAATAGGCTTTTATTGCCATTCATCTGGGTTTATCATGTATGTTCGTTCCCGATTCAAAACAGGCATAAGATTGCGCCCGGCAGAGATATTCAATGGGATGGACATTCAGAGAATACAATTGTGCACAAACGCTTGGAACTGTTTAGACAAATGGATATGCTTGATAAATAACATAATATCGGAGGTCGGAAATGCTGCAAATAATAGTCATCATAGCACTTGTTGCTACTATGATGTGCGTTGTGGCGTGGGGAAAAACACGATTAGAGTGTAAAACGTTTGTCGCATTGACTCGAGTCATGTTCTTGATTTATGTGATTGGACTGCTGTATTGCACACTGCTTTCTCGAGTGCCGGGCTCTGGATTAACGGTTGAGTTAATACCTTTCATGTCCATTGTTCGCTTGTTTACTCAACCCATTGAAGCTGCTGGCGAAGTTACGGGCTTTTTTGCTTGGTTTATGCAAGGGGCCTTTCCTGGTGCAGGAATTATACTCAATATCCTTCTTTTTCTGCCATTGGGATATCTGCTTAGCATATTAGTTCCAAATCGGAAAAGTAGATGTATCATTCTGGTAGGTATCATTTCGTCTATTGCTATTGAGTTAGCGCAGTATTTCCTTGAAATGGGTTACTGCGAAACGGATGACGTGATCCACAACACCCTCGGCACGGCCATCGGCGTGTGGGTATGGCACCTGCAGTCGAAACGACTGAACAAACAAAACTCAAACGAACGGCCAAAGGAGTGATTCACATGAAAAAGCTGACCGCAAATCTGCTCGCCATGATGCTGCTTCTGGCATCCACCTGCTGTGCAGAATCCCTGACCGACGAACTCGGCCTGACCACCGAACCCAAACCTGCCACTGCCTACACGGCGGAGGTGAATTCGGCGGTGTACTCCATGCTGGATTTTGCTGATACCAGCGAGTACGACAACGCCGTGCGCGGGCTGATCGACGCGCCGGAGGTGCTGGAGCTCACGGATGCCGAGGGCAACGTGATCTGGAGTCAGGCGGCGTACAGCTTCCTGGACGATTACGAGCAGGCCCCCGACACCGTCAATCCCAGCCTGTGGGAGAACACCCGCAACAACCATGCCTACGGCCTGTTCGAGGTGTGCCCGGGCATCTACCAGGTGCGCGGCTACGACATGGCGAACCTGACGGTCATCAAGGGTGACACCGGCTGGATCGTGTTTGACTGCACCATGTGCTCGGAGACGGCCCAGGCGGCGATGCAGCTGATCGAGAAGAACCTCGGCAGCTACCCCGTCAAGGCGGTGGTCATTTCCCATTCCCACGCGGATCACTTCGGCGGCATCGGCGGCGTGATCGCTGCGGAGGATGTGGCTGATGCCTCCTTGCCCATCGAGGAGCAGATCGCCAGCGGCAAGGCCCCGGTCATCGTGCCCGAGGGCTTTGCGGAGCATGCCATTTCCGAAAACATCTACGCCGGCAAGGCCATGAGCCGCCGCGCCAATTATCAGTATGGCGTGCTGCTGACGCCCGGCGTGACCGGAAAGATGGCGCAGGGCATTGGCATGGGTCAGTCCACCGGCACCGTGACCTATTTTGCACCTACCTATGAGATCAAGGAGACCGGCACGAAGCTCACCATCGACGGTGTCGAGATGGAGTTCCAGATGACGCCCGGCACCGAGGCTCCCGCCGAGATGAACACGTATTTCCCGCAGCTTAAGGCGCTCTGGATGGCCGAAAACTGCACCAGCACGCTGCACAACCTCTACACCCTGCGTGGCGCAGCGGTTCGCGACGGCGCGGCATGGGCGAAGTACATCACCGAGGCCATCACCCTCTACGGCGACGAGACGGAAGTGGTATTCCAGTCCCACAACTGGCCGCACTGGGGCAATGAGGTCGCTATCGAATACCTCGAAAACTCTGCCGCGGTGTACAAGTTCATCAACGACCAGACGCTGACCTACCTCAATCAGGGTTACACTTCTGACGAAATCTCCAACATGATCCAGCTGCCCGAGGCGCTGGAGAAGAACTGGTACACCCGCCAGTACTACGGCACCGTGGCGCACAATTCCAAGGCCGTGTACCAGAAGTACATGGGCTGGTACGACGCCAACCCCGTGAACCTCAACCCGCTCACACCCACCGAGAGCGCGAAGAAGTGGGTGGAGTACCTGGGCGATACGGACGAAGTGCTGCGCATGGCGAAAGCCGACTTCGACAAGGGCGAATACCAGTGGGTGGCGGAGATCACCAACGTGATCGTGTTCGCCGATCCCGCCAACGAGGCCGCACGACTGCTGTGCGCCGATGCACTGGAGCAGCTGGGCTATCAGGCGGAATCCGGCCCGTGGCGCAATGCCTACCTGACCGCTGCGCTGGAGCTGCGCCACGGCAATCAGGCACTGAACGCGGCCCAGTCCAAGGGCGGCGGTATTGTGATGCAGATGACGCCTGCCATGATCTTTGACTACATGGGCATCCTCATGGACAAGGAAGCCATGGCCGATCAGGACTTCACCATCAACGTGACGCTCTCCGACCTCAAACAGCAGCATGTGCTGCACGTGAAGAACGGCGTGCTGCTGGTGTATGAGAATACCCATCGCGAGGACGCAGATGTCTCCATCACCTGCCCGAAGAACGCGTTGCTGTACATCCTGATGAACAATGTCCGGGCACTGGACGGCGTGCCCATGGAGGGCAACGTGGAGCTGATCACCCTGTTTGCCCAGAGCATGAATCAGGTGCCGGTGCAGGGAACGGTGCCGTTCAACATCATTGAACCGTAAATTGCAATACGATGGAGCTTTGCGGATGACAAACGATGAACAGCTACGATCCTGCCAAGGCCTCCGTTTCCACGTGGGTGTACACCATCACCCGCAATACCGTCACAGACCACTTCCACACCCGGCGCACGCTGGTGGCGCTGGAGGAAACCATGGTGGACGAGCAACCGGCGGAGCTCATTGACGATGCGCTGGATAGTCTTGCCGACGCGCTGCTTGCCCTCAAGGAAAAGGCACGCGACCTGATCGTCCTTCATTACTACACCGGTCACACGCTCAAAACCGTGGCGGAGATGATGGGCATGTCCTACATAAACGCCAAGGTGATCCGCAAAAAGGCGCTGGCGGCACTTCGACTGGCCATAGGCGCATGATGAACACTTCAGCCCTCGGAGGAGAAATCCTTCGGGGGCATTTTTCTATTGGGCGCGCATTGGATAAACGTGCAGCGATTCATTGATTGAGCATCAGACATTTTAATAAGAAGTGTGTAGGTCGTGAAGATCGGTACTGTCAAGAGTTATGCGCAAATTGAACAGCGTCACTTATCCGGTTAAACGAACACACAGTAAAAGTTGCCGTTTTCCTTACAAGCATATTGCGAACATATGTTCTGACATGATATTATCGCAGTACAGTTTCTTGTTATTCCACAGCAGAAGGAGAGGCGGAGCGAGTGTATCACGACACGGACAGGGAAGAACGTA
>JABLTK010139799.1_pt1 | contig 23106 bp, 29 predicted proteins | sample 7160131 | NCBI WGS metagenome assembly JABLTK01 (sample SAMN14651221, study PRJNA627086) | human gut metagenome | isolation source: feces | host: Homo sapiens
CAATAATGGTCAAATCGTGGAAGACACCTTTACAGATTACTATGTTAATTTGGCAATATAAGAGATATTCTCAGCGTAAACACGTTGATTGTAATCTCCATTCCCATCAACTTCAAATACCGAAATATTGTCTTTACGATAAATCTCATCACCTGGAGGACTCTACTAATGAATTCAGATTTTGATACTGACAAAGAAGGTACATTTTTGCATGTGTCGATGAAGTTCACCATATGTTAAGAAAAAGCTGAGACAATATTCACAGATAAATAACTAGATGACAACAAAGGAGGGAACACATACACATTCAGTATGACCAGTTGGATACATTTCTTTAGGAAATGGACTAAAATACCAACTGTCGATGATATACCGACCAATCTGAATAGATTTGATGTTCTAGGAGTGATGATAACGAAACAGACTTGCCTTCACTTTTGTGACTTCTTCATGTTCTCGAATCGAAGCATCATCCATACCCATTTTGCTAGTATGTTCAGGCTCATAGTATTCGATGACACCTGAAGCCTGTTGAATTGTCACTCCAGCCACTTCAAATTTATTCTACATCATGAAACCAGTTGGACGGACTCACAATAGTGTCTACAATCTTCTCCCTCTCGACAGCCTATGCATCATGATACTCAGTAGCCAAAACCTCTGATGGATCGACGCGAAATGGTAGAATATCTGCAGATGTCATCCAGGTATCCATACGACGATTGACCTGACAAGTGAAACGGCTTGTTTGAATTATACATGGCCAAAATGGACATAATAATTGTTCTTAAGAGGATCTGCTTTATTCACTTGCATTTCGATGATCTTTGCAGGGAAATACTTGTCACCGAGTCTTGCCCGGACTTCATCGCCTCGAAATTAACTTGTTCACACCAATTCCTTACCAATACTATATACATGAAGTGCATGATGGCCAGATGAATGGAGATTCATTATTCCAGTTCCGCAACCCTAAGAATAAATCACATCAACTATTGTACACAGTCACCAAACTAACTCAAATTCAAATACCGCTAGTTAGTGTTATTCGTGTTGTTGGCGCAAATAGGGCTATGTCGCACTTATGTTGGTTACACGTTATCTCTTAGGTTATTTCGTTTTGTAAGGCATAGAACACTTTATCATTCTGTTTCTAACAAACAACAAGAATTTCAGGAAAATGAGTATGATACAAGTCTACATATGTGGAATCCGATCAATAATCTCCAGTTTTACCTTCCTCAAATCAACGGGATGAATTTGGACAAATACTCCACTGATATCATCCACATATGTATGATTCGTTTCCTGGTACATGCTACGATAGCAGTTCGACATTAACCTTTTCAAACCAACTTTTGGAGATTTTTCTGAAAGAATCACTTGAAAACACTTGGACATGCCAAAACATGTCGTCAAACCATCAGAACCGATGAGTAATCCAACAGTATCATCACCCAGATCTCGCTCATAGAGATCAGGCTCACTAATCACACCATAGCGATGAAGTACTGTATCACCCACACTTCGACTCATCGCCAAACCACCTAGATTTCCGTCCTCTCCAAATACACGGGAAATAGACTGATAACTGTTAAATGCTCGTGTACTTCGGATCCGACCTCCATTCTGTTCAATCCGTTTCTTCTCGACATCATGATCTGGACAATGAATCTTGGTGATATTTTCAGCAATTAATTGGTTTTCCGTTCGCAATGCAATAAATAATCTAGATTCTTAGAACCAAATTCCATTACCACCTCGAATCACCAATATTGATTGCATACAGTTTGTGACCACGAAGAATACAAACAATCACTGTTGTACCACTTCCTGAACAGACATCTGTCAAAGCTACAATGAAAGAGAATGGGAATTCACACTCTTCACTAACTCTTCCTCTGCCTTTTTGATAGCAAAATGCATAGACGATAAGGGGTCCACTTGGAAGATATCAACCTGGAGAAGATACTTCAGGAACTTATCTCTTATAAACTACGTCTTAGCAGAACATTATCTCCATACTTGAGAAACCAAATGACCTTTCCTTCCATGACCATCAAAGACACCTATGATTAGGGACTTTGTATTTTTGTCATAGTGGACTAATACTCTATCTTGATTTGGTTTATTCATCTTATTGTACCTACAAATCAGTCTTTTCCATCAGAAAGACCCCGAAAATGATGCGGCAAAACATGTAATACTCAGACCCCCAACTGGTAAGGACAAAGGCTCCTTTCCATTTCCATCCACATTCGAAAGAACTGCAGATCGATCATCGCAACAGCTCCAGTAGCTTGAACCACGACATGTGGTCAAGACCGATCCCATCAAAGTGAAAATAAGGAACGACCAAATTGCCGTTTTTGTTCTATTCTTCTTAACAAATGGTAAATACAATAATTCAACAAACAAAACTCTTACCCAAAAATTATTGCGATTTTCCTTTCAAAACTCTTCTTGGATAGATAAAACGATAATAGAAAGGACGATACATTGCAAACCAGCCCTTCATAAAAAGATTGTCTTCAAACGTGCTTGTTCGTTCTTCCCAGATACCAAGTTTCTATAGTTCAATTCCATGTTATCATCAACATACCCTCCGTACAGCATATAACTCACTATTCCCCAATTCACGCATGTATTTTCGTGTGTCTTTGTTAACATCGATATTCCTGACATTCATTCCAACTCACTTCACTTACACATCCCGATCAATAGAACAATAACCCATTCGAACCAAGTACTGTGGCAGACTATGATATATGGATCGCGAAAACACATTCGAGCCAAATCCTTTGATCTTCAGATCTCCATATAACATCGAGTCACTCAATGTGGAATTCACATCTGAAGGACTAGAAATAATGTGGTTCAGATACCTCTCACTAGTATAATACATGGACTTTAAGCGCTGATTGATTAGTCATTGCGAGGAGAGTATCGATTTGCTTCTACTGATCAGACTCTCAGAAATAATCATACAGTCACTTCTGGAGACATATTCAGAGCTAACATGCTGAAAGGAAGAGCCGAAGAGATATCTCCTAGAGATGCAGTAGTCACAGCTGACCGTGATAAGTACCGAGGAAATGGAATCTGACGCCTATTCATCATTCTTGTTACATATCCTCACAGCTGCATCACACCAGATTCCATATTCATTGACAGCTTTGCAGCATGAAACCAACAAGGTGACTTCAATACATGGTGAAGATTTTCAATGCTACGGAACGAATAGAAGCTCTTCCGCTTAGCGATTAACAAGACGATAGCTATGTGTGAATTTCTGCATTCTACATACCTCCTGCTCCCACACCACACAATATCACTTGAGCCATAATATCTGATTCCTTCATTGTCGTCCAGAGGCGTCTCGATATAGACTTCGTTGATTTCCAAACATTGGAGGCCTGCCTATGAATCCAAGAAGGTTTCTCTAGGTTTTCCACATCATCAGATTTCTTTCCATCAGAAGGTACTGGAGAGGAAAGTATATAAGGGTCTTTCTGGGGTTGAGGGAGATCCTTTGGAACGGCAACATCTGGTTCTACAATCTTCTTGATCTCCTTTATTTCCTCCTCAACACTTTCTTCTTCGTCCTCTTGAATCGACTCTACCGTTTTGGGCGCTCTGATAGGAAAGGATGCTAATTCAGGCTTCTTCATCTCCTCAATTGTTTTCAATTTAGGCTCTCGCTTCAATACTTCACGAAGGTGTGTAACTTCCGTTGCCATCCCATTCTCTGGTACTGCCGATTTTTCAATTTCCTTATTCAATTTCTGCTGCTGTCGTTGATTCCGAATCTCCACTATCTTGTCAAAATAGAGACGAGCCTTTGACATAATACCACTTCCTGTGGACTTTAACACTTCTGTATCGATCTTGATAGACTTGTCCACAGGCTTGTTTCGTTCGGGGAAAGCATCACGACTGGTTTCTGTTCGTAGGAGTTCTTCAGGAGGGAGATTAAGCTTACTGAAATCTTCATGGCGAATCTGATTCTCTTCTTCCACCAAAGGGGTCAACACCTCATCATAGCGTCGATCATCGCTGTCTAATGCTCCACCCTGTAGATAGTCACTGCATCCCTCACTATCCCTCAACTATCCATCTATTTCATTACATGTCTCTTTTGTACTCTGCGCTAAACTCTGGAACAATATCTTTATCTTCCTCTTCTAGGCTCTCCGAATTCTCATCTTGTGGTCTTTTGTCCTCCATTGTAAATCTAACTAACGATTTTATAATTATGTGTTTGGTGAGTTGGGACACTTGAGCAGATTTGGATGAAATAACAACTCTCTCTAGGCTGAAAGCACTCTGGCGAGAAAAGGGACTGCTTCGTGATTTGATCAATGAAATGTGAAGCGAAAATCCAATTTCTCTCGCCAATTCACTCTGTCAAACGTCAGCTGTCAAATTGACAACCTTCGCTTCTCAACTGGGATCAGGACGCCATATTATTTCTCAAAAGGATTCCAAAGGGATAATGAAACGATATTCGTTGATACTTGCTGTTATAGTCCAACTGGCCCTTGCGCAGTTGACAAGTATGTGATAAATCCATAATCTAACTTGTTAGGTTGTGACTTTGAGGGAGCAATTTGTGTAAACAGTGATGGCGTGGAGGTCACTGGAAGCTGTACAAAATATTATGCTCTTTGCACAGAACAGCACATTCAAACGGCCCCGATCGAAGTGAACAATCCTGAAACAACAAGTTGTCGTGACGGCATCATCGTTGCTGCTACTAATTGCGTTGCTCCTACAACTTGTACGGTCCTCGGAATCCACTGCACAGATGCTCAGGGAACCGAAGTTGCAAATTCTTGTACTTCCTATTTCCGTGAATGTGAGAACGGCGTTCTGACAGAAGTGATGCCTGTTGCACGCGGATCGAAGTGTCTTAACAACGCAATTGTTCTCAATTCTGCTTGTTCTTCCGATTGTACTTTTACTGGAATTCAGTGCACTAACGGAGCTGGTGAGTTTGTCAACACTTACTGCACGGGTTATTTCGTGGAGTGCAATGATGGAGCTATCAGCGAGCCTCAGGAGGTTCCTGAAGGTACTTCTTGCTACATGAACAATCTTGTGATTACTGGAACCTGCCCTAACCCTTCCTGCTCTTTCACGGGAATTCGCTGTTCTGATGCTTCGGGTGTCATTATCAACAATGCTTGCACTACACACTTTGTGGAGTGTGACGATGGAGTGGTCACCAAAGCTATGCCTGTAGCTGACGGAACCAAGTGTTACAACAGCGAGATTGTTCTGAATGAGGTCTGTACAGGAGCTACCTGCACTGGTGCTGGAATCGTTTGTACAGATGTCTCTGGAGTCATTCAGACGGATGTATGCACTGGCTATTACAGACAGTGTGTGAATGGTGTGTATGGAGTGATTGAAGATGTCCCTGCTGGTTCCATGTGTAAGAACGGTGAGATCCTTCTTAAGGACACTTGCACTTCTCCTTGTACTGATATTGTAAATGGTGTTCGTACTAAGCGTTGCACTACTTCTTCTGGAATTCCTATTACTGGCACTTGCACCAAGTTCTATCAGAGTTGTTACAATAGCACCTTTGACAATCCTGTGGAGAATACAGATCCTGGCATGAGTTGTTACAATGGTGAACTGATTGCTGCTAGTCAGTGTACTTCTGCTAACTATGAATGTGATTTCACGGGAATTCGTTGTTCTACTGCTGATGGAGTTCTGACTACCAATACTTGTACTGAGTACTATGTCCAGTGTGAGTTTGGTTCTTACACTGCTCCTCGTAAGACTGCAAACGGTACTCGTTGTTTCAATGATGAGCAAGTGGCTGCTACTTCATGTACTGCAACTTGTGACTATGAAGGAATCAGATGTGCTGATCTTTCTGGCAATGTGATTACTAATTCGTGTACTTCATATTTCGTGGAATGTGATAATGGTCTCCAGATTAAGCCTATGCCTGTGGCTGAAGGAACTAAATGTCTCAACGGTGAAATTGTTCATAACTCCAATTGCACTGCTTCAGTTTGTACTCAGGGTGATCTGGTGTGTTCGGATGCTTCTGGTATTGTTGACAATACCACTTGTACTGACTATTTCATGCAATGTTTCAGTGGTCTTTTCATTGAGCCTCAACCTGTTGCCTATGGTACCAAGTGTCTCCAGGGAAAGATTGTTCTAGCTTCGGCTTGTACAGGAGCTGCTTGTGACTTTGAGGGAATCAGGTGTAGTGATGCTAATGGAGTAATCTATGAGAATATGTGTCAATCTTATTTCGTTCAGTGTAATGATGGTAGTTTCACTGCTCCTATGGCTGTAGCAAATGGAACTCGTTGTTACAATGGAAATCTGGTGAATACTGCTGAATGCAGCTATCAGAACTGTGACTTTGAGGGAATCAAGTGTACCGATGCTAATGGTGTGGTTTATACCAACACATGTACCAGTTACTTCGTGGAGTGTGGTGAAAGCGGTACTTCTCAACCCATGCCTGTGGCTGATGGTACTCGTTGCTATGGTGGTACGATTGTTTCTGCTTCTTACTGTTCTTCTGCTGAATGTAATTATGAGGGAATCAAGTGTGCTGATGCTAATGGTAATGTGTACACTGATACTTGCACCAGCTACTATGTGGAGTGTGATAATGGCTCTGTGACTGCTCCTCGTCCTGTCGCTAATGGAACTCGTTGTCGTAACGGTGAACAGGTGAATGCTAATTCTTGCAGTGGTGCTCAGTGTGACTTTGAGGGCATTCGTTGTACGGATGCTAACAACGTTTATTACCCTGATACCTGTACGAATTACTACACACAGTGTGATAACGGTTATTTGATGACTCCTCGTGAGGTTCCTGCTGGTACTCGTTGTCTGAGAAACGAACTGGTGTTGTCTTCGGTGTGTTCTGGAGTGACTTGTGATTATGAGGGTATTCGTTGTACTGATTCCTATGGAACTGTCCAGACTGATACTTGCACCAGCTACTATGTGGAATGTGATAATGGTTCTGTGACTGCTCCTATGCCTGTGGCTGACGGAACCCGTTGCCGTAACAGTGAGATTATTCTCTCTGCCAACTGTACTGGAACGCAGTGTAGCTTCACCGGTATTCAGTGTACCGATTCTGAAGGAGCTGCTCGTGATTCTTCTTGTACTAGTTACTACGTTGAATGTGATGATGGATACATTAGTGCCCCTCGATCTGTGGCTGATGGTACTCGTTGTCTGAGAGGTGAGATTGTGAATACGAATCAGTGTCAGGGTACACATTGTATCGATGATACAATTGTGTGTGTGGATGCTGAAGGAACTCAACACACGGATGTCTGTACTAACTACTATGCTGAGTGTGATCATGGTTACTACACTGCTCCTCGTAAGGTTGCTAATGGAACTCGTTGTCGTAACGGAGAACAAGTGTTGGCTGGTGATTGTCCCGGAGTAGAGTGCACTACGACTGCTATTCGTTGCAGTGATTCCGGTGGTGTAGCATATGATGATGTGTGTACTAGCTTCTTCATGAAGTGTGATAATGGAAAGTACACTTCTCCCATGCCTGTAGCTCCTGGTACTTACTGTCTGAACGGCGAATTGGTTCTTCCTTTCAACTGCACTGGAACGAATTGTGATTTCACTGGTATTCAGTGTACAGATGCTGCTGGAACTTACATGGATACTACGTGCACGAACTACTTCGTGGAGTGTAACAATGGTCATGTCACGAATCCCATGGTGGTTCCTAATGGAGCGATGTGTCTTGCCGGAAGCATTGTTCTGTCATCTTCTTGCCCTGGTGCTCAGTGTTCCTACACTGGATACAGATGTGTGACTGCTGATGGTACTGTGGCTACCAATACTTGCACGAGTTACTTTGTGGAGTGTGTGGATGGAACACAGTCAAGACCTCAGGCTGTGGCTGCTGGTACTCGTTGCTATAACAATGAGTTTGTCTTGGAGAGCTTCTGCACATCGCCTCAGTGTTCGTTCACTGGTGTTCGTTGCACGGACTCCAGAGGAGTGGCTGTGACGGGTACTTGCTCTGACTACTATGTGAGCTGTGAGAATGGTGTCCAGGTTGGACCTACTCATGTGTCATCTGATCAGAAATGTTTGAATGACGCTTTGGTCTCCTCTACAACTTGTACCCCTAAGGAATGCGATTTCACTGGATTCATCTGCTCGACTTCAGATGGTACATTGGCTGCTGATACTTGCACAAGCTACTTCGTGGAGTGTGTTGATTACAAGTACTCTTCACCTATTGCCGTTGCTTCTGGTTCTCGCTGCTACAACCAGCAGATTGTCTCCGCTGAGGCTGCTCAGTGTGGTTCCTCTACTTCTTGCGACTTTGATGGTATTCTGTGTGCTGACAGCAATGGCAAGATCATTGCTAATCGATGCTCCAACTACTATGTGATGTGCTCTAATGGAGCCTACACTAAGCCTCGTCTGACTGCTGATGGAACGAAGTGCTTCAACAATGAACAGGTCATCACCTCTGTATGTGATGGTATTGAGTGTTCTTTCTCGGGTATCATTTGTGTTGATAATGTTGGCAGTTTCGTTATGAATACTTGCACTACCCAGTATGCAGAGTGTGAAAACAACTCTCAGGTCATCAAGGATGTTGCTACCGGAAAGGCATGCTACAATTCACAGATTATCTCAGACACAGATTCGACTTGCAGAGTTACGGTGGAGGTCCAGGAGAATAAGATGAAGGGAATTCGTGGACGAAAGTAATTCAGTTGAGTGTTTGTTAGACAAATCATCATTTATAAATCCATGGAAACCAATGCTGGAATCTTAGCTCTCATTGATAAAATGGTGAATGAAGCTACATCATCTGATGTAGAAACATTCTTCGTGTCAACGCGATTAAGGAATGATATTATTGTGATATTTAAAGGACTGAATCATATTTAGGAGCAGGTAAAAGAGCGAAAACTGAGTGTTATGTACTATAATAAGCTGTTGCAAAAGATGAAAGCAAAGAGCGCCGTTGTATGATTCAATAGTAAGGAATAATTTGGTAGACGCGTGACTTAGCTTTTCAAATCTTGATTCCAATCCTAATGCATTCTCCCAAAGTGCGTCATTTATTTGTTGGTGATTTGCATGCATGCTCTAGATCATTTTCTGATTTCTAGGAGGTGACAGATTTGGTTTTTGGAGTTCGTAGTGAGTTACAAGGTCCGGAAGCCTCTATAGTTGATCTAAAAACGCGATATATGGAAGTGATTGAAATATTGTAGGTTTTATCAACAAGAATCTGAATTGCAGAGCAAACAAATATGGCCATATATATCCCCATTTTGGAATATGTCACTTGTATATTAAAGATCAGATCCGAAAGGAACGAAGGAGCGAAAAACGTATGCACGGAAAGGAAACTAGTCCTCCTCCACCCAAGAAGAAACGATCTATGGAAGTCCTTCATGAAGTGGTCAATGAGATTATTTGGGCACTTCTCAAGGAGATTGAGATTCTGGATACGGATATGGATGTTGTTGTTGAAATGGATGATCCATCAGCTCCTGGAATGATGTGTAATAGTGAGTAGTTAGCTAAGACGTAGCACTCGATGACATTCTTGATGGAGTTTGGACCGAGCTTCCACCACCACCGTCACAATCAGTGCTTGAAAAACGAAGGAAACATGAAGAAGCGATGCACAAGGTGTATCTGGAGATGGAGCGGAATTATAATACATTATGTAACGAGTATGGATTCTGAATGGTGTTTTACATAGGTTGATCCCTACCCTGGAAAGGAACCAAAGTCTGTTGCTTTCACGAGGAACAGCCAAGTAGAACTTCACCACGCGATCATATCTAGAGCCCATTCAAATCTTGATAAAGTGGATGATCTATTAGATCGGTGTCGAATCACAATGAGACGCTGTAAACGTATCATCTACCGTTTTCATGAGCGATATGGACGAAAAGAAGAATGGCTATGAAGATTGTTTCTTCAAAAACAAGAAAAGATACTAAATACTGTTGCATTGCATATCGACGTCACAAAGGGATTTATTCTCCTAGAGCTCTCTTCCTAGCATTAACGAGGGCCATTGAATAACCTCCAGCCAGACCGAGTAAACCTGTAGTATACATCGTTGCTCTCTGAATAAATCTTCCATTTCCTCTGCCTAGAAATGAGGATGAATCAAATCAATAGAGTACCGAAATACCATCCTAACGGAAGAGAGATGAGAGTCACAGCAGCCATAATGCCATAATCCTTTAGTGAGATGAAACGATGGATGGCAACTCGCTGAGGAAGAGCGTTTTGGGGAGCTTCGTACTGCATAATTCCAAAGAAAACTGGACGAGAATCAGAGAAAAGAATTGGCAAAAAAGGGACTGATTTTCGAACTCAACAAACAGAGCATTATTCATCTTTAGTAAACTACTGTTTTCTATTAGCGAGCTAGTGATCTCATTTAGAGCTACTAAGGGTATATCATCTTCTTTGAGAGAAACTCGAGCTAGCTACATCTGTTCTTGGTTTAGGCATCTGATTCTTTGTCATTGCAATTGATCCTCTTAAGAAGCAAACACTGAACTCTTCACACATAGCTATTCAACTAGAAACGATGAGAATTGCCAATGGGAATGATTTGATCAGTTTGAAATGGATTGACACCCGAGACATTTGCAAGTGGTTCGTTGATTCGTGAACTCTTTGCAGCTGTAAAGAGCATTATAAGAGTATTTGACAGAAATAATAATATTCAAAACCTATGGATCTATTGACTGTAACTCTTCATCAGAGTCACAAACTCTTGAAAAAAAACTTCTCCTTTACATAGGAATATGATAGATATGAAAACACTGAGTACTAAGACGAACTAGGGTCCGATTACTAACTCTTTCCAAGTACACTCCATTACGCAGGTTTCAACGTAGATTCCAACAATATTTATAGGATTTCTATCCAAATCCATCTTAATTCACATTCGATCAACACGGATTGGCGAACCAATTTTTCGTGCATTTTGGGGTCATTGAATAGCTTTTCTTCATGGGTTTGGAGGAGCTTATCTATCAGTTTATTAATAATATCGATGACAGGAGGAAGTGTGAGCTTCTTCTGGAGTCGTTCCGAAGTTCTCCATGGCTATATGGGGACTACAGTCTAACAAAGCCACCAAATCTTATCAATTATCTTCTTATGCCTGAAAGGGAAGGTTTATTTCGCCGTCTCTTCCATGTTCACCAAAGGACATTAGATGCCCTTGCGACCGAGATTGCTGCAACTAAGGCCTTCAAGTCATCATTTCTGAGTGAAGCGAGTCCTTATGAAGTGGAATTGTTTCTGTGCTCTGTGATTCTATATATGAATACGAGTTTTTCTGTTCGTAGTTGTTCGAAATTCTGTGATATTCCTTTATCGAGTGTTTACACCTTTATCTCCTTGTTTAACAAGATTATGAACGAACTAAAGGACAAAGTGATCCGTTTTCCTGCGCTCAACAACCAGAATCTGCTGAAAGTCAATTATAAACGTTTCTTCCCTGGGGCAGTTGGTGTTGTTGGTAGTCGTTTCCTTCCTGTATGATTCTAGATTCCGTCTTTATCCCAGAAGTGACATCAGTTCAAGATAATTCTTCCTTTTCCAAAGAACATCGTTGTCACGGTGTGAAGATGCTTGTCGTTGTGGGTCGAGAAGGTCAATTCTTCAACATACATATCAGTGAGCATGGTAGTCAATCCAATTGTTCTCTTTTCAATGATTCTGCTCTCGGTTACACACTTCGCTATCACAAGCGTTCTATATTGAATCGTAACATTTCAAATGAATTGTTTATCTAGGTGGGTCGTTTCTTTTAGCAGATCGATCATTCCCTGAACTTCCTTACCTTCAAATTCCATTTTCAACCAAAGAAATAAATAGTAGCAACCATGCTTCTTCTCTTTCCAATTATAACTATTGGCATCACAAAGCTCGATTCATCTCAGAGAAGAGTATTCAACGTTGGCTATATCGTAGTCCAAAATGCCGACTTGGAGTACCTGTTTCATCTTCAAGGAACTGTGTTTCATTTGTAATCAGTTCCATTGTGTTACATCAGATGTGCGATATTTTGGAAGATGAATGGACAGATGATGATGATAAAATTCATTGTGAAATAATAGCAACAGAGGATGGACGCGATGTCGATGGTGTTGATGAAGAGTGTTATCGGGTTTATGATGTTATTTCAGAACGGTCGATGGAGACAGATTACTATGATCTCAAACATATGACAATTCCGAATCATGCTGGAGAAGAAGTCAGTGAATTGGTTGCTAATAGTATATATGAGAAACTAAAGCTTGTAGCAAGGAAACGACGAGATTTTCTAGTAGATCTTGTGTACCTTTTTCCTAATCGTTCTGTTGTGTTCTTGGAAGAATATTTCTGTTTGTTTATAAACATGGATAGGAATGATGAAATGCGGTATTGAGTAGGATCCGCCTCCACTTAGGAATGTCCATACTAAAAGTATCTCGTGCCATTGCATCCAGTGCTCGATATGAAGGTTGCGACATCTCCGTATATACAGACATCAACCTATCATGTTGTTCAGGATCACATTGGGCCTGGAGATACATGAAATAGTCTTCTAGACTCTTTTCGTATGTTAAATACACAGAAAGAAGAGGTCGAGAGAGATTCCATTGAACGCCAAGACGACCAAAGAGAATCGCATGGAAAAGTTCGAAAAACATTCTACAAGTAATGAAACATCATTAGACCAACGGAGACCAGAAAGACTGTGGATCTCCGATGAGCGCTTGGATCTTTTGAAAGGAATCGAGATGACCCTTTCCATTAACATAGATGAATGTAGCAAGTGTATCTACAGTAGATGAGGCATACTTCACAGTAATCTCATCTAACCATGAGAAGAATCATCATTACATACCATCACAAGACACACCACTGACTAAAAGTCGAATGAAATATTGAAAGAGATCCTTTGGGAGAATAGATACAATCAGCATGTTTGATGTGAAGAGAGAACGCAAAAACAAGAAAACAGCATGATTAAGTTTGGGAAATGTGATCAAATCACTGAATTCCAGCTTGCTCAGTACAATGGAAAGAGATGACAATAACTGAAGAATACAGGAATCTGAATAGTAGATCATGGCTCCAAAAGGCACATAATTCCCTTCTAGAATCAATGATAAGCTTGAAAGAATAATTGTAAGACCTTTCATGATAATCATGGAATACACGGGAATCTATGAATTACTGAACAAATGTGAACGGACTTGTTTTGGCCGAGAATCTCGTTCTGTTGCAACATGAGTGAGATAGGAATAAAAAATGGAAGTAATACTTCGGAAAAACAGAACTGAAGATGGAGATGATTCAATGTATGATACACGATCATTCCGATTGTTTCTACGTGTCAACTTGGAATTAGTGCTTACGATAACTCTTCAATAAATCGAAATACAGAAACACTCACATTCTCATCTTTCCATTTATCTGTCATGTAGGAGGTGATCACATCATATACAATAGGACTGCTAGAAGAATGAGATAAAGTGATAAAACATACATAAGATCGTATACTGTAATATACTGTTGTGATTTGGTACAGGAACGAAGAATGCCAGTGATCTCTCTAAGACAGAGGCAAAATGCTTCATCATTGATCGGTTGATCCTGTTGCAACTGGTGTAACTGGCTGATTAGAGGCAAACAGAACTGTTCAAGATCCCCTGGTGGTGCATGCACAAGCATCAACTCCGTTATAGCTCCATAGAAGGATGACAGAAGTCTTCCGGCATGAGGTTGATACAACGCATAGAACTGCATTGTATGATGCTGAGTAATGAGACGATGAGATGATTCTAAAGAGAGGAGGACCTTTTGTGTGTGTGGGTTGTGGCATAGAGTGGAGAAGAGTTGAATAATTTGAGTAGTGATAGGAATTGTAATAGATTGAAATGAGAGAAACGAAATCAAGACATTTAGTACAAACTGAATGATGTTTGCTGGAGTACCAAATTGAATCAATTGAAAATACTCAGAATACGCTTGAACACGATGTGAAGCCAGTTCTAATCCTTCTGATGATGATTGTGTGATAGTGCGTAACTTATAGTCCGCACATCTACAATGAAAGAGAGAAGAAGATCTTACACAGAAATGAGAGCACTTAAATATTCAATGAGAGATCGAGTAAGATGAGGAATGAATGGAAAAACAGATAACTAGTTTAAATAAGAATATAAGAGGAATACAAAAGAGTACTGTTGTAGAAGAGAAAGTAGGTGAAAGACAGATGAAGTGAATGAACCATCAATACGATGTGTTCCTGCAAGGACTTGAACCTCATTGAACTGTTGTTTCCGAAGTGTGATAGCCATGAGCAATACACACCATCCAATACTTACTAGAGATGATAATGATCCAATACAAATCACAATCACATTCAGTCATCTGTTTGGATTCTTCATTTGATAAAGATTCCTCATGTCTTTCATTCCACTGGTGTTGAATTCGATCCAACAGAGTTCGTAAGGAAAGACTGTATCTTTCAAATACATTCATGATCAAGTCAAACACGTATTGATAGTCAAATGTTAACAGAATACTCAACTTCTCTTCATGCTTCATAATCAATTCAATATTGCTAAGAGGAGATGACTCTTCATCATTCATAAATGTACCCAGATTATCAACCATTGTCATAACATATGCTCGACAAACAGATTTCATACAATCATGAAGAGTGTCTTTTGGTATGAAAGTATAGATTGGAGCTGAGGTAAAGCGAAGAGCATCCACAATCCGTGACCAAAGGATCAGAATATATGGGAAATCTCCGAAATAACCGCGGGTTGTGATTGTATCCACAGCAAACTGTGTAACAGCTTGAAAGAAGACGTGAAAATCCTTAAACTTCACCATTTCTCCAAACTGAATATTTATCTTAAACTTGGCCAAAGCCTGAGCAATATTCGAATGACAAACATCGTTCTGAAGGATGGATTGATTTGAAAGGATGATGAGAAAGCAATGCTGCATGACTTCATAGTACGATAGTGTAGCTTCAACAGAAACAAATAAGGATCGTCGAATTGCTGTGAAGAGTAAAAGAGTCTCAGATGCTAATGGAGCGAGAACATCATTTTGGACTCTACAAATGAAACAATGTTAGTCGAACGACAGTGCGAGGAGTTGATAGAGAATGAACACTTGGCAGATAGTATCGCTCCATTCACTAGGGAGTTGAATCAACTCAATTTCTTCGTTTGCTCCGTCAGATTGACATCCTGAGTAATCAAACGACATGATCGCATTGATTAGATGGAGAGAGGAGGCAGAGAGACAGATCAATTCTGGAGTGAGTGTAATCGATTCTCCTGGAGGTGGTGGTGGAGGAAGATATGAGAGAGCTTGTTTCATAAGAGGAAGATTAATGATATCACGGAATATGGCACATGAGGATCGATGAAGTGTCTTTGTTTCTAGAGCTAGATATAACAGAAGAATACAACGAATACAGGGCAGATACTGGTTCATTTGAGTGACGATTTCAGTCATTATATCCAAGCCCACCTTTTGAGCAAAAAGAGATGAATTGAAAAATGGAGACATAGTGGAAAGGTATTTGCGGTATCGCATATCCTTTGAGAACGACACTTTGAAGATTCGAGCAATCAAACTCGATGCAGACATGATGACATTCGTATGGGTATTCGGGTTTTGTAGCAGAAATTGGAGCACTGCTTCTTCTATCCATTGCACCTATCATCAATTCCTACGTATCGAATACAGATCCAAAAAGTACTGACCATCTGGAGTTCCTACAATATTCTTGACACAAGTGAACACACCAAACAAAACGTTCGGAGCAACTTGTTGATGGAGAATTCGTCTACAATCACAAACGAATAGAATGAAATACAAAAAGCAATCAGAGAAGAGAGGACTTTTGATGATCTCCTGAATTACGTGATCGGCTTCTTGTTTGGATTCATAACTTCCATTACCATAAAAGATAGTGAACTTCTCGACCAGTGTCTGAGTCAGTATCGCCACTTCACTCGAATCCATAGTAGAACTATGCAAAATCTCACTAGTGCATCAACTTCGTACATATCTGGGAATATATTCCCACTATTCATCAGATATGAGAAACAGAAAGAAGGGAATACTGAAAAAGACGATAAAAGAGTATCCGATTCTCGTCAAGTGGTCCCAGTGGCGCAGAATGTGGTGCCCAATACGCATGTTCTTGTTTTAACGACGTCTCTAAACCGTTTCCTCTCTGGTGATAGTGATGAACCCTTTTCTGAGACGTGTAAAGTATATTGAGATAATTATAAACGATAGAAGAACGAGGGAACGGTCGCTCCTCCAACTCCTGCTACCAATGTGCCAACAACTCCGGTATCTCAGCCAGCCCCTCCTTTATCAACGCTCCCTGCGTCCAACACTTTTACTCGGATACCTAATCGATCCATGCCACCTCCAATGACAGCGTTTGGAATTATCTCTATGTTTTTTATCGATAGTCCCCCAGTTGTGCCACCTCCTATGGATTCAAATCCGATTCCCTCAGGTCCTGCTCCTACACATGTTTCTAGACGTGGTATGACAGCTGCAGAGTTATACTCGAATCGTTTGATACATTGGCTGTGTAATCACTTCTAGCTGTCACATCTTCCCCTACTATCCCTTCTCCAGCTCCAGAGCAGGTCTATACTCCTGCCCCCATCTATCAGGAACCTGTTCGTATGAGTGGTTTCATTGACATGAAGGCACCTGCCGTGATTCCTCCAGATGAGCGTATTAATAGTTCTTCAGTACCACATCCCCAGGCTCATTTCGATAAACCAGTGACATATCACACTGATGATCTCAACTCAGTTTCATTTCTTCTTATTGTTCATCTTTAGTCTCTTCCCTTCATCGGTGATCCTCTGGAAGTGATTGAAGGAAACAATAGCTCCCCTCTCTTCATGCGTCCAACGTCTTTTGTGCTTGGAGAAGAGAGGTCTATGATGAATTCAGTGTTAGCAGGACGTGATGAAGAACTTTGCACAGGTATGGGACTGGTGATTACTCCCTTCGCAAAAAATGTTTGTGTTTGATACTGAGTGTCACTCGTAGCAAGCTCTTCACCGAGCTGATCGACACCAAGGTGTCCCTCGTTGTTCTGTATGTCGTGCTTATATCAATCCATTCTGTGTATTTTCAGACTATGGACATCAGTGGACATGTAATCTTTGTGGTGGAGTGAATCAGGTGCCTGATTGGTACATGGCTCCATTGAATCCTGATGGGCGTCCTGTGGATATAGCTGAGAAGCCAGAACTAGAGTATGGAAGCATGGAAGCTGTAGTAGAAGGCTCAATGTTCAATATGAATGAGAACAGGGTAAGTATTTGAATTGAATGAGATTCTAGTATCCAGTGATCGTATTTCTTCTTGATGCATCTGTTGCTTCAGTTAACTCAGGACTTTTGCAATGTGCAATTCAAGCGATTCGAGTTTCTGTAGAAGCCATTGCAAAGAAACAGAATCACACGTTTATAGGACTGGCGATGGTAGATGTACGAGCTCATTTTATCTGTTTGAAAGGTGAACGAGTGCAGGATCAGATTGGAGCTGATTATGAAGAGAGTTTTGCTTGTGTATCTCCTCAGCAATGGTTGATTGAAATAACAGAAGAGAGATTAGAAAGAGTAAGGTAATCAGTCAACTCTTATATTAGATCAATGAATGTTTGAACTATATCCAGCGTACAGCCATGTCAGCAACTACTGCCACGTACAGTGTTATGGGATCTGCATTGAATGCTACTGTTGAAATCTTAGCAGAGACAGGAGGACGGATTTTTGTGATTGAGGGGAACTGTTGGATGGGTGAAGGAAACCTGTCTATTCGAGAGAGTCCAAAGATCTATGGAACTACAGAGGAGATGGGCTTATACACAAGTTCAGTTCCAGAATTCTTTAGTTCTCTGCGAACTAAAATGATCAATCATTCAATCACTCTTTCACTCATCATTGCTGGTTCTGCTTCCGTATATTATAACTTGGCTTCACTTGAAGCTGTTATAAGCGATGTTGGAGGTATGATCTACTACTCACCGAGTCTCTCTACTCCATATCGTTCTCAAACTCTCACGGAGATCCACGCTCTAATTCAAGTGCTCACCCAATCTCCTTTCTATCGTTTTGTGAGTGCTCGTTTGCGTCTGACACCAGGTCTGAGTGTTCTGGCGTATCATGGAGGGGTTACTACGGATCCCAACTACAATACATTTGTTTGTGGAGGAATGACTGAGGATATGAGTATTGTGGCTGAATTGGACATGGAACGTTATATCAAGGGTCCTTATGCCTATGCTCAATTTGCTATTCTGTAGGGATTGATAGGAGTTCTAACTGTATAGTTATTTGAATGATGACAATCAATGTTGCATTCGTGTATTCAATCGTCGATTCCCCGTGGTTACCGATTATAAGCAATTGTATCATTCTATTGATGTATCAGCATATTTCATGTTACTTACTCGAGGAGCTGTTGCTATGACTGAACAAGAGGGGGCTTACAAAGTGCGAGAACGAGTAACGTCAGCCGTAGCCACAGTATTAGCAACCTATCGTAATAAACTCTGTTCTAAGGCACCATTGTGTATGAATACAGTAGAATGATAAGTCGTAGCGCAACTTATGGTCCCTGAAACACTGTCTCTTCTTCCACTTCTGTTGAATAATTTGTTGAAGAGTTCACTTCTGGCTATGACTCCTATGAACACCACAGAGCGAATCGAAGACATTTATCCTCGAGCGGATGAGCGAGTCTATGCCAAATGGGTACATTCAACCACTTCCATTCATTATAGATTTGTTATAACTGTTCACCTGAGAAAGTGTTGGATTTCTTGTGTCCTCGTCTCTATAATCTCGATCGAAATGATTCTCGTTGGGGTAAAATTGATGATGAGGGTGTTACATTCCCGGATCGTTTACCTTTGTCTGGAGCAGCATTATCTCACGATTCATTGTATTTGCTGACAGGACCAGGAGGGTAAAACCGAGTGAAAGTTGTAATGATTAGACTCACACTGATTGTTGGCAAATCTCTTCCAATTGAGGTCTGTCAAATAGTATTTGGAGTGGATACATTAGTGAATTCGATGCATGCTGCATCAGTATCGATATTGGATGGATCAGATTCGTATTTGAATCAAATCCATACTCTCATTCAAGAATTAAAGAATGAGTTAGGTGAATATTTGGAAGTACGTGTGGTGTTAAGAGGAGAGAAGGAAATGAACAGAGTGAGTTATGGTTTATATGATGATCGAGTGAAATTGGATGGAACTCTTTCTGAGTTTGTATGTGGATTCTTTAAAACCGTGTTAGCAAAATACAAATGATATGTTTGTTTCAAACATATTAAAGCAATATACTTAGTCACTTGAATCCTCGTCTGAGCTGCTGTCAGAACTATCAGAGTCAGAGCTATCTGAACTATCTGAACTCGAATCAGAGCTTGAATCGGAACTATCAGAACTGTCAGATGAATCAGAACTCTCGCTGCTACTAAGTGCAGTTTCCTTTTTCTTGGACGACTCGTCTTCACTCTCTTCTGACTCACTAGACTCTTTAGGTAATTCCATTGCTTCCTTCTCTTCTTTACTCTCAGAATCAGAGCTGCTGGACTCTTCCTTCTTTTCTTCCTTCTTTTCCTCTTCCTCACTCTCAGAATCCGAACTATCTGAAGAGTCCGAACTATCAGAACTGTTTGTCTCTTCCTTCTTCTCTTCCTCACTCTCGGAATCAGAGCTATCAGAGTCAGAACTGTCAGAACTGCTAGATTCCTTCTTCTCTTCCTCCTTCTTCTCAGTGTCTGAGCTGTCAGATGAATCAGAGCTTGAGTCAGAACTATCAGAATCAGAACTTGAATCAGAATCAGAGCTCGAATCAGAGCTATCAGAGCTGCTGGATTCTTTCTTCTCTTCCTTACTCTCGGAATCAGAGCTACTGGGCTCTTTCTTTTCTTCCTTCTTTTCCTCTTCCTCACTCTCAGAAGAATCAGAGCTTGAGTCAGAGCTAGAGTTGGAACTGCTGGATTCCTTCTCTTCCTTCTTCTCTTCCTCTTCCTCACTCTCAGAAGAATCAGAGCTATCAGAATCAGAACTGGAATCAGAATCAGAACTATCGGAACTGCTGGATTCCTTCTCTTCCTTCTTCTTTTCCTCACTATCAGAAGAATCAGAGCTATCAGAACTGCTAGATTCCTTCTTCTCTTCCTCCTTCTTTTCCTCTTCCTCACTATCAGAAGAATCAGAGCTTGAGTCAGAGCTTGAATCAGAATCAGATTCTTCCTTCTTCTCTTCCTCCTTCTTTTCCTCGTCTTCACTATCAGAATCAGAACTCGAATCAGAATCAGAGCTCGAGTCAGAGTCAGAGCTATCAGACTCTTCCTCCTTCTCTTCCTTTTTTTCTTCCTTCTTCTCCTCCTCACTTTCTGAATCAGAACTGTCAGAGCTGTCAGAGCTGTCAGAGCTGTCAGAGCTCGAGTCGGAACTACTGGATTTCTCCTCCTTCTTCTCTTCCTCAGAATCTGAACTGCTTGAATCAGAATCTGAACTGGAATCTGAAGAACTGCTACTCGATTCCTTCTTTTCACTTTCAGAATCGGAACTGCTGCTAGAGTCAGAACTCGAAGTCGAACTGCTGCTGGAAGAAGTACTAGAGCTACTTGAACTCTCTACCTTCTGCTTTCTACGTAATAACAATTAAACTCCACACCTCACTTGATTCCAGACTCAATCGCCATATCTAAGGAAGAAACATCAGCAATTCGTTTCTGTGATTTCTAATCATCAACGTTTACAATACAATGCACATACATTCGTATTTAGCAACTCTTCCAAAGCTTCTGCAGATCGGGTAAAGTTATAACTCTTGAACAACTCAATAAGCTTCTTCACTTCTTCAACTTGCATTCTATATTATCATTACATGAGCTCCTAAACAATATCTACCTCAAATCAGAAGGTTTGAATGATTCTTTAAAGACTTGAAGTGTATGACAAAAAATCCCTCGAATTCAGTTCCAAAAGAAGTCATGATTCTATCAACAAACAATTCCATTAAAATAACCGCTCAGTGAACTAACGTCACATATGTGCCTACAATAGCCATAACCAAGCCCAAGGTCAAATAGAATCCAGCAGCGAGGTAATTTGCCCACTTATTCTTACAGTCACTGATCTTTGTCCATCGAATAAACATAATTGAAGGAATAATACACATGAGAGATGATCCACCAATGGCTCCTGTGATTCCGATCACTGTCGATAAATCATTAAAGAAGATAGCAACAGTCATACAAGAGAGAACCATGATTACTGTGACAAGAGCAAGCTTCCAATAGGCTAGATATGAGATGATACCTGAAACAGTACCTGTGTTCTGGAGATGGAAAGTTTTAATAACCACTTCACGCACAGAATAGCCGTAAAGAGGGAAAGTGAAACAGAGAGCGAAAGAGATAATGAGTCGACCCACGAGAATAAGAGGGTCAAGAGCAGGATAGCTGTCCAATACATTAGAAGCCTAGGATAAGATATTGAGATGATCCCTTACAGAGTATCCACAGAATGAGTAGTAGCCTGAGAATGAATTCAGTACATACAGAGTGAAAATCAGAAGATAAGCAAAGAATACGACAATTCCCACACGTTTCCTAGTTGGCTTCTCCATATCAGCAACAATTGGAATGAATTGGACTTGAGAACAATGGCCAAAACAGAAGATAGGAAGAACAGCAAATATATTCTTATCCAAGATGATACTACGTAACTAAAATGAAACACAACTCATTATCCTTACAGTAGACTTGATAGGACTTGGTTCACATCCCTCACAGAAGAGAGAACACTCCTCGAATCCTGTGTAGTTAGCAACGGCAGCATTTGCTTCAATTACACATGTACCCACATGACAGCTATAGTCTGCCACTTCAGCAAGACCACAGCCAGTAGTGTTCACTGCACGATAAAGCATCTTTGTATTACAGGACTATCCACGGACAGTACCACAATCGTAATGTAGAGAATACCAGAAATAGCCACAATCGATGTATAACGGAGAGCGGTAATCTTACGCATTAGAGAGGGAGGGAGAATCACAAAGAGAGTTGCGATTACAAGCAACCACTCACGATCTACATATCAACAACTGATTGAATCCGAACGCGTTAAAAATTCTAGAGAAGAAGGAACTACCTTTCCTTCTGTAATAAAAGAAACGCTGAGGTATAATTCATTAGCAATGATAATGGCATAACCGCAACAGGTACCCACACTGTACAAGAACTGAATCAAATCAACAAAAATCTCAAACTTCCCATTCCAAATTGACTTAGCAATACCAGAATAGGTTTTCTCTTGAGTATAGTTGAACGCCTTTTGTAACATCATATTAGCAAATCCAGCAAATACTAAATATGAGTCTGTAATGAACGAGCTCACTTCCAAAAAAGAGATACAGACCCAAACCCATTCCCCATCCAACTTTTCCTACTGCAGATGTAAGAGTGAGAATACCAGCTCCTGAAAGTCAAACAAAATCGAATATTACGTACCCACAGCTCCATTTGAAAGAAGGAAGATGCAGAAGGGCAACTTTGTCTTCTTCTCCTCGGTTTGTTCTAAAAGGGGTTGTTGAACTTTGTCCTCGACCTGATCCATATTAGTAATTAATTGTGTCTCAAGGACAGAAATGTGGTGCCCCAAAATGAATAATCCGAATCTTCTATGGTCTAAAATGAACCTGAATTCATGCATTATAGTGGAAATAGAAGAAGTGAAAGGGATGCGGAAAGAGAAGAGAATGATTTCTAGCTATTGACAAAAACTACTACAATAGTTAATATATAACGAACTACAACAACTGAAGCCATTCAAGAACATTAATGGATATACTATGAATACCCATAATGAAAAATCGATAGAAAAATCCGTCTCTTAAATACTACCAACAAACAGTGTTGGTGGAACCACCTTCGGGTGGTCATCCGGAAAAATTCATGTTTTGTCAGGATGCAGTCTGAAGGAAATTATCAGTA
>JABLTK010053577.1_pt1 | contig 23103 bp, 22 predicted proteins | sample 7160131 | NCBI WGS metagenome assembly JABLTK01 (sample SAMN14651221, study PRJNA627086) | human gut metagenome | isolation source: feces | host: Homo sapiens
GCTTTTCAGTACCAGGGACCAGTTTCACAGAAGACAATTTTCAACAAAGAAGACGAACTTATCGGCTTTGGAGTGGGCTTCCCTTCTCTTGCCGACGCAATGATAAAATGCCGTGGAAGATATCTCCCAACAGGAATTTTCCGCCTTTTGAAAGCAATCAAACATCCAAAAGTTTTGGAACTTGGACTTATTGCTGTTAAACCAGAATATCAAAAGAAAGGCGTTACAAGCGTTATCATTCACAGCATCTTGTCACGCATGATTGAAAATAACATTGAATATTGCGACACCGGTTGCCAACTTGAAGACAATCTTCCAGCAATTGCCGCACTTGACATGTTTGAGCGCGAAGCAATCCGCCGTCGTGTGTGCTATATCAAGCAATTATAATTATAAAATTTTTCAAATTTTGATATATAATAAAATACAAATAAAAGCATCACAAAATAAAAGTGATGCTTTCTTTTTTGCTCACAAATTCAATGTTTCCATATGATATTAAAATCAATTTTTATCACCATAAACCAACTTCAATATTAAAAAAAATAAAAATACAAAAAAAGACCTCGCCGTTTTTGTGGCAAAGCCTTTGCTTTGGGTTTATTTTTTGAAATCTATTTTCTACTCTTTGTTGTCTTTTTCGGTTTTGATTGTGATTTTTTGGATATTTTACAATTGTATATTACATTTTACAAAAGGACATTGTCAAACAAAAAACACTCGTTTTATATTATAAATATAAAAATTAAAACAAATTTTCAAATGTCAGTTTAAAATCGCTTGAATAGTGCATTACATAGTCTATCAACGAATCAAGTTCAGCGAGCGCCTCGGTATAGTTGTTTTCAGAGGTATAGGTTTCAATTCGTGAAAGTCCAATTTCAATGTCTTTTATGCCGGTGTGCCAAATGAGAGCCTTTAAAATGCTTGATTTTTTGTGCCAATTTTCGTGCAACGCCTGAACATAAACAATGTTTTCTTCGGTGTCGATTTGTTCTTTGTTTTGGTCTATCATCTGCTTATATTCAATCAGTTTACAATGAAGATATTCAAAAGAATTGTTCACAAAGCGATATTCCAAAACGCAACTTACTGTTAAAACCGCCATAAGCGACAAAACAAAAATCCACTTTTTCACCACCTGTCACCACCCCCAAACTGCATTTGAAAGGTTACATATTCGCCGGCGTTCTTTGCTTGAATGAAAACATTTCCGTTATTATCAAGCGTAAAAAGTAAAATTTCCTTTATTTTGTGCACTTTTGCACGTTTTAGGCACTCATCAATAAATTTTTGGTCAATGCCAGTGAGCGTGACATTTTCACTCATCAGCCTGCCATCCATAACAATGTTCACAGGAAGCGAACTTGGTGTGATTTCAACTTTCATATCTTCTCTTGTTGGAGGTTCGATGGTTGCCTTTTTAATTACGCAAATTTTGCCGTTGGTTTCCATAATGGCATAAGCAACATCTTCAATGTTAAAAACTTCGCAACCACGAATAGCCTCTATCAAATCATCAAGAGTCATGTTAAGTTTTTTCAGTTCATTATAGTTTATTCCCTTGGGGCTGATTACAATTGCAGGACGACCAGACAAAAGATATCTCATTCGCATGCTTTTTCGTGACAAAAAGCAGATGAAAAAGTGCACAATCAAAAGTGTGAAAATTGGAATGATTCCATGCACAAGCGGAACCGCCAGTTCTGCCATTGGAATGCATGCAAGGTCTGCCATTATAAGCGTTATGACAAATTCGAACGGTTGCATTTCGCCAACTTGGCGCTTGCCCATGAGCCTGATTACGACCAAAACGAACAGGTAAATTATAATGGATCTGAAAAGCATTATACTCATGAAAATAATTCTGCACAAAAAGCACCTTTTTATACATCTTTTGTTCCGCCTCTCTACCGAACCGGCGGATCGTGTAACCACACATTCATTCATCTTTTCAGCAAAAAAAGCCCAAACAAGAACCTTGATGTAACACTTGATACTATCAAGAACCTTGTTTTGGCTTTTTTGCTCGAAAATCTAAACGAATCTGTTGCTATTCGTTTTCAAACGATAAATTGTTATTTAAGTTGTATAAAAAATTAGTAGAGATGTAAGAAAAACACAAAATTAAATCACTTTTTTACAATTTCATTATTTAAAACATCTTTAAGTGCCATGCCCGTATAACTCTTTTTGCACTTTGCAACCTCTTCTGGGGTGCCTTCGCACACTATTGTTCCGCCATTGTCGCCACCCTCTGGGCCAAGGTCAATGATATGGTCGGCAATTTTGATGACATCAAGGTTATGCTCAATGACAACAACGGTGTTTCCTCCATCTACAAGGCGTTGCAAAATTTTTGTGAGTTTATGAACGTCATAGGTTGAAAGTCCAGTTGTAGGTTCATCAAGAATATACATGGTTTTTCCGGTTGCGCGCTTTGCAAGTTCGGTTCCAAGTTTCACTCTTTGCGCTTCACCACCCGACAAGGTTGTTGCACTTTGACCAAGTTTGATATAGGAAAGTCCAACATCATAAAGTGTTTGAAGTTTGTTTGCAATTGATGGAATTTTTTCGAAAAGTTTCAAAGCATCTTCAACAGTCATTTCCAAAACATCGTTGATGCTTTTGCCTTTATATTTCACTTCCAAAGTTTCGCTGTTATAACGCTTTCCGTGGCACTCGTCACAAGTTACATAAACGTCTGGCAAAAAGTGCATTTCAATTTTATGAAGACCGTCACCACCGCAGGCTTCGCATCTTCCACCTTTCACATTAAAACTGAAACGGCTTGCTGTGTAGCCACGAACCTTTGCGTCTTGTGTTGATGCAAAAAGTTCACGAATTGGAGTGAAAAGTCCAGTGTAGGTTGCTGGATTCGAACGTGGAGTTCTTCCAATTGGAGTTTGGTCGATGACAACAACTTTATCCAGATATTCGGTTCCAAGAACGCCTTTATTCTTTCCTTCATAAAGTTTGGTTGCACCATTAAGTTTTGTTGCAAGAACAGGATATAAAATATCATTTATAAGCGAACTCTTTCCCGAGCCTGAAACGCCAGTTACAACTGTCAAAAGCCCAACCGGGAATCTTACATCAATATTTTTAAGGTTATGCTCGCTTGCGCCCTTGATTGTTACATATCTTCCGTCTGGTTCTTTACGCTTTTTTGGAATTTCTATGCGCTTTTTACCCGAAAGATATTGTCCAGTTATGGATTTTTCGCAGTTCATGATGTCTTGAACGGTTCCAGTTGCAACAATTTCTCCGCCATGAACGCCTGCTTTTGGCCCAACATCAACAATAAAGTCGGCAGATTTGATTGTTTCGTCGTCGTGTTCAACAACAATTACACTGTTTCCAAGGTCACGGAGATGTTCAAGAGTTTTGATAAGTTTTTGTGTGTCACGAGGGTGAAGTCCAATGCTTGGTTCATCCAAAACATAAAGCACTCCAACAAGTGCGCTTCCAATTTGCGATGCCAAACGTATTCTTTGTGCCTCTCCACCCGAAAGTGTTCCTGCGGTTCTTGAAAGTGTGAGATATTCAAGCCCAACATCTTTCAAAAACTTCGCACGCGCTCTTATTTCTTTGATAATGTCGGCACTAATCTTTTTGTCCTTTGCAGAAAGGTTCAAGCCGTCAAGCCAAAGTCCAAGTTCAACAACCGACAAATCAGTTACGTCGGCAATGTTTTTGCCCTCTATCAAAACCGAAAGAGCCTCTTTGCTCAAACGTCTGCCATGACACAAGTCACATGGAGTTGGAATCATATATCTTTCGATATCTTGTTTTATGAAGTCACTTTGCGAAGAGCGATAACGGCGCATAAGGTTGTTTATGATTCCCTCAAACTCACCCTTATATTCCCCTGAAAATTTTTCGGTTGAATATTCAAGGTCAAGTTGCTCGCCTTTTGTCCCATAGAAAATGATATCTTTAATTTCGCGAGGAAGTTCAATGAACGGAGTGTTTAAACTGAACTTATATTTTTTTGCGAGCGCACTCATATACATTTTTGAAAAACCGCCGTCTGTCCAGCCCGAAACCGAAATTGCTCCTTGTGCAATTGAAAGTTCTGGATGCTTTACAACAAGATTTTCATCAATCACCATTTTATAGCCAATTCCCGAGCATTCTGGACACGCACCAAATGGTGTGTTGAAAGAGAAAAGTCGTGGTGAAACCTCGGAAAAAGAAAATCCACATTCACTGCAAGAGTGTTTTGTTGAATATATCTTTTCTTGGTCGTTTATCACAATTGTAACAAGCCCATCTGCAAGTTTGAGAGCGGTTTCAATGCTGTCGACAAGTCTTGTTTTCACGTCTTCACGAATCACAAGTCGGTCAACAACAACCGAAATGTCATGCTTTTTCTGGCGGTCTAGTTTAATCTCTTCATCAAGAGTGTAAATCTCGCCATCAACTTTCACACGAACATAGCCACTTTTCTTAAAACCCTCAAAAAGTTTTAAAAATTCGCCCTTTTTGCCACGCACAATTGGAGCAATGACAAGGACCTTGCTTCCCTCTTCTGCTTTAAGAGTTTGCGAAGCAATTGCATCAACTGTGTTTGGCTTTATTGGCAAATGGCAGTTTGGACAATATGGAACGCCAATGTGTGCAAAAAGCAAACGCAAATAGTCATAAATTTCAGTGATTGTTCCAACGGTTGAACGTGGGTTTGCCGATGTTGTTTTTTGGTCGATTGCAATTGCAGGAGAAAGCCCCTCGATGTTGTCAACATCTGGCTTTTGCATTTGTCCCAAGAACTGCCTTGCATAGGAAGAGAGCGACTCCATATAGCGTCGTTGTCCCTCTGCAAAAATTGTGTCAAACGCAAGCGAACTTTTTCCCGAGCCCGAAAGCCCTGTGAACACAACTAACTTGTTTCTTGGAATTTCAAGGTTCACATTTTTAAGATTGTTTTCTCTTGCACCAGTAATTTTTATCGTTTTTTCCATTTTCCACCTGTTTTCACGGTTTTTGGCTGTTCGCCTTTAAGTTCCAAAATCTTGTCGCGAAGTTCAATTGCCTTTTCAAAATCAAGGTCTTTGACAACTGCTTCAAGTTCTTTTTCAAGTTCATTGATTGCCTTTTCTTTGTCTTTTTCAGACATTTTTGGTTTGGTTTCAAGTTTGCTTGAAATTGAAATTCCATCACGAATCTCTTTCACAATGGTTTTTGGAACAATGCCATGTTTTTTGTTATATTCAGATTGAATTTTTCTTCTTCTGTTTGTTTCATCAATCGCTCTTTTCATCGAGTCGGTTATGGTGTCGCCATACATGATAACTCTGCCCTCTGCATTTCGAGCAGCACGACCAATTGTTTGAATCAGCGCTCCCTCACTTCGCAAAAAGCCCTCTTTGTCGGCATCCAAAATAGCAACAAGTTTAACCTCTGGAAGGTCAAGCCCCTCTCGAAGCAAGTTGATTCCAACCAAAACATCACTTTCTCCACGGCGAAGGCTGTTGATGATTTCCATTCTTTCCATGGTTTTAATGTCGCTGTGAAGATATGTTGTCTTTATTCCATTTTCTTCAAGATAGGTTGAAAGGTTTTCTGCCATCTTCTTTGTAAGCGTTGTTACAAGCGCTCTTCCGCCACTTGCAATGGTTTTGTTTAGTTCACCAATCAAATCATCAACCTGACCTTTAACTGGCTTTACAACAATTTCTGGGTCTAAAAGTCCAGTTGGACGAATAATTTGTTCGGCAACATTGTCTGCATGCTCCATTTCATATGGGCCTGGGGTTGCAGAAACGCAAATGAGTTGGTCAATTTTCTTTTCAAACTCGTCAAATTTTAAAGGTCGGTTGTCATAGGCACTTTTAAGTCTGAAACCATAGCCAACCAAATTGTCTTTTCTTGCACGGTCGCCATTATACATTGCGCGAATTTGCGGAAGCGTCATGTGGCTTTCGTCAATAATCATGAGATAGTCGTCTGGAAAATAATCAAGCAAGCAGAAGGGTGCTTCGCCCGGTTTTCTTCCGTCAAAATAGCGAGAATAGTTCTCAACCCCGCTGACATAGCCCATTTCTCGCATCATGTCAATGTCATAACTTGTGCGCTGTTTAAGCCTCATTGCTTCAACTGGTTTTCCTGCATCTTCAAAGGCCTTTACCTCTTTTTTCATGTCCTCTTCAATTTGTTTTAAACAGCCCTCCATTTTTTCTGGGCTTGAAACATAGTGTGATGCAGGATAAATTGCAGTGTGGCTGAGGCGCGAAATAACGTGTCCGCTGATTGCCTCAACTTCATAGATATTATCAATTTCGTCGCCGAAAAAGTCAATGCGAATTGAACGGTCACTTGACGATGCTGGAAAAACTTCCAGCACGTCGCCACGAACACGAAAATCGCCACGATTAAAATCTATATCATTGCGTTTATATTGGTTGTCAACCAATCTTTCAATCACTTTTTCGCGCGAAATTTGCATTCCTGGGCGAAGTGAAATTGCAAGTTTTTGATATTCACTTGGCTCACCAAGGCCATAGATGCACGAAACCGATGCAACAATAATCACATCTTTTCTTTCAAAAAGCGAGCATGTTGCGCTGTGGCGAAGTTTGTCAATTTCGTCATTGATTGCAAGGTCTTTTTCAATATAGGTGTCAGACGAGACAATGTATGCCTCGGGTTGATAATAGTCATAATATGAAACAAAATAGTTCACAGAGTTTTCAGGAAAAAACTCGCGAAGTTCGTTGCAAAGTTGTGCCGCGAGGGTTTTGTTGTGTGCAATTACAATTGTTGGGCGTTGAACTTTTTCAATGATGTTTGCCATTGTAAAGGTTTTTCCACTTCCAGTAACGCCAAGCAAAACTTGTTCGCGAAGACCATCTTTGATTCCTTGAACCAAACTTTCAATTGCTTCGGGCTGATCACCAGTTGGCTTGAATTTTGAATGAATTTTAAACTCCAAAGTCTTCTCCTTTTGTTTATTGTTTCCAATCATGGAATATTTTATCATTATTTTTATATAATATCAACCATTCAAACATAATAATATCAACTATTCAAACATATGTTTTAATATTTTTTTAAACCAAAAATGTTGACTTTTTTTTCGCATGGTTTTATAATTTATTTGCAATGACGGAATTGGCAACTCCCGAGCAAACGCATGGCTCACGCGAAAGAGAGCAAAAAAGTGTGTGGTTTTCACAAATTAGGGTGGAACCGCGGTACAATGTGTATCGTCCCTAGGCTATTTTTTCAGCCTAGGGTTTTATATTTTCTAGGCAAAAAATCAAAATAAAGGAGAAAAAAATGGAACAAAAATTAACAATGGAAAAACTTGTAAACCATTGCAAAGGTTGCGGATTTGTTTATCCAGGAAGCGACATTTATGATGGTCTTGCAAACACATGGGACTATGGCCCTGTTGGTGTTGAACTTAAAAACAACATTAAAAAAGCATGGTGGAAACGCTTTGTTCAAGAAAGCGACAACAGTTTTGGTGTTGATGCTGCCATTTTAATGAACCCTCGTGTTTGGGAAGCATCTGGACACACAACAAGTTTTGCCGACCCTAAAATGGATTGCAAAGAATGCAAAATGAGAGAAAGAGCAGACAATCTTATTGAAGAATATTGCGCAAAACACAAAATTTCTGGCATTATTCCAGACAAAATGACAACCGACGAAATGCAAGCATTCATCGAAGAACACAAAGTGAACTGCCCAAAATGTGGAAAGCACAACTGGACACCAATTCGTCAATTTAACCTTATGTTCGAAACATCAAGAGGCGTTACCGAAGAGGGTCAAAACAAAATCTATCTTCGCCCAGAAACCGCACAAGGTGAATTTGTAAACTTCTTGAACGTTCAAAGAACAACACGTGCAAAAGTTCCTTTCGGAATTGCACAAATTGGAAAGGCTTTCAGAAACGAAATCACCCCAGGAAACTTTATTTTCAGAACAATTGAGTTCGAACAAATGGAACATCAATTCTTCTGCAAAGGTGAAGACGGCGAAAAATATTATAACGAATATAAACAAAAAGCAATGCAATTTTTGCTTGACCTTGGATTTAAACAAGACGATCTTCGCTTTAAAGACCACGACAAACTTGCACACTATGCAAAAGCCGCTTGCGACATTCAATACAACTTCCCTATTGGTTGGAGCGAACTTAACGGAATCCACAACCGCACAAACTATGACCTTTCTCGTCACCAAGAATTTAGCGGAAAGAGCATGATGTATACCGACCCAATCACAAACGAAAAATATATTCCTCACGACATTGAATATTCAATTGGTTGCGACCGTCTTGTTCTTGCAACACTTTGCAATGCCTATGACGAAGAAACCTTGGAAGGTGGAGACACAAGAATTGTAATGCACTTTGAGCCATGCCTTGCACCATATAAAGTTGCAGTTCTTCCTCTTCAAAAGAATTTGAGCGAAAAAGCAAAAGAGATTTATAAAAATCTTCAAAAACACTTTATGTGCACCTATGATGAAGCAGGTTCAATTGGAAAAAGATATCGTCGTCAAGACCAAATTGGAACCCCAGTTTGCTTGACTATTGACTTCAACACTCTTGAAGACAACACAGTCACCATTCGTGACCGCGACACAATGGAACAAATCCGCATGAACGTTGCAGACATTCCAGCCTATATCCAAAACAAACTCGCATTCTAAAATATCGCATCATTTTTAGAAGTCCAAATTTGATAATTATTTAACAAATATTTTTAAATTTAACACAAAAAAACACTAGAAATTTTCTAGTGTTTTTTTTATAGCAAATAAAAAACTTTTACGCAACAAGGGTTGCATATTCGCTTTGAAGGCGAGTGATTTCTTGTTTTGTGTTTTCAGCATCAGCATCAAGACCTTTTGCAGATTGCATTGCATATTTCACTTTATTGATTTTTAAAAGTGTGTAAACACTCATGATTTGCTCAATTTCGTTTAAAGAAGAATATTCAAGCAAAGCAATTTTGTCATCAATAAGTTGCAAAATGGTTTTTGATTTATATTCCTCATCTGCAAGGCTTGCAAGAAGTTGCTTTTCGTTTTTTGCTCCCGCAAAACATGAAACATAGGCATCAAGCGCAAAAGTGTAACGATTTTGTCTTTCAAGGTCGGCAATTGCAGTTGCTTCGGCTTTTGTCTTTTTTCCATTTTTATAAAGTGCAACAACTTTTTGGTTTTGCAAATATGAGTCTAGGTTTGCGACATATGCAACATATTCTTTTTTCACGCTTTGTTTTGCGCTGTTGTCAAGTTTTTCGCAAAATGCTTCATAGTCGACATCTTCTTGAAGTTTTTGAATGCATGAAATTGTTTGACCATGTCTGTTTGCCTTGATTGCTGCAAGCGTAAGGTTATAAAGGTCTTCTATCTTTCCAGATTTTTTATAAATTTGTTCGTATCCAAGAACCTCTCCACCCTTCCAGTTCATTTTTTCACTTGCTGAAATTGCGGCTTTTGGAAACAAACAAAATGACACTGCAAAGAAATAGAAAACTGCAACAACGCACGCAAACAAAGTTGCAAAAGCATATTTCAAAATTGTAAATAATTCACTATTTTTTGCAGTATTTTGCATTTTAACATTGTTTTCATTTTTTATCAGTTGTTTTTCTTCCATGTTTTTTTGTCCTATTTTTTTGCGATTTCATCAAGCATTTTTATTCTTGCTTCGTGGCGGTCGCCCTCAAATTCGGTTTCAAGGAACACCTTCAAAATCTCTTCTGGTTTTGATGATTGTTTCACAGCAAATTTGTCATCTTTATATCCACCAGCAAGCACCAAAACATTTGCATTTTCATGTCTTTTTGCAAAATATGCAACTGCTGGCTCCCATGCAAGAACTGCTCTGATTTTTTCAAAACGGTTTGATGCCATCATCATGCCAACGCCAGTTCCACAAATAAGCAAACCTTTGCCATCTTTATTTTTCAAAACATTTTTGCAAACCGCTTCGGCTTGAACAGGATAGTTTTTGTGGCTTTCTTCTTCGTCAAGAGGAATGTTCACCTCGTGTCCCATTTCGGTTAAAACTTCTGCAAGATGAAGTGCAAGTTTTTCGCCTCTTCTGTCATATCCAAGAAAAATCTTCATTATATCTTCCCTGCCTTTATCAAATTTTCAATTATAATATCAGACGCTTTTTCAAGCACATAGGCACACTCGCCATAGGTTCTTGTTCCAAAGCCAAATGGGTCGGGAACATTGAAGCCAACAACTTCGCGCATTGAAAAAACTTTATAGAAACATTTATCATTTTTCAAATATTGTTTTTGTTCATCGGTCATGGTTATCACAGTGTCGGCACGTTCAAGTGCTTTGGCTGTGAGCGCAGTTGGTTTGTGACGAATTACAAGACCACGACTTTTGAGCGCATCGCGAGCCTCTTTTGTCACCTTGTCACCAGGCTTAACCGAAAGCCCAGCGCTTTTGATTTCGGCTTGTTTGTTAGCCTTTTTCAATTTGTCTTTCAAAATGGTTTCAAGCATTGGACTTCGGCAAGAGTTTCCAGTGCAAACCAAAAGAAGTCTATACATATTTTTCACCTATAAATAGCATAGCAAAAACAAGAAAAAATGTCAAATGAATAAAAGCAATGTGAAGAATGCATAATTTTGACGAAAAATGTATATTCTAGTAATAGCAGGAGAAGAAAAATGGACAACATTCCTTCAAGTTTCATTGGATATAACAAACAAGCAGTGAATGAAATCATTAAACAAAAAGATGATAAATTATCTCTGCAACAAAAAGATATAAACTATCTTCGAAATGAAATTTTAAGGCTTGAAAGATCGGTAAAAAATAAGAAAAAGTAGTTGTAAAAAAAAAGTCATAAAAAATAGAAATATGTTCATTTTTATTTTTCTGCTTTCCACCTTTCGTTGTCATGGCGACTTGCCATGACAATTTTATTTTGTAAAAAACATATCATTTTCTTTTCAGGAAATACATTCAAGGCATTTTTACTAAAAATATGCAAAAGAAAAGAACAGAGAAATTTTCTGTTCTTTTAAAACCTTATTGTTTTTGGTTCGAAATGATTCCAAGACCCTCTGGTGTCAAAAGGAAAATGTTTCCTGCAACACGCTTTATTGAGCCATTCACAGCATAAACCGCACCACTTGAAAAGTCGAGCATGCGTTGAGCCTCGGCGTCGCCAATGCCGTCAAGGTTGAGCATTACAGATTCGCCTTGTTTAAGATAATCAATAAGTTGTTTCACTTCTCCATAACTTTTTGGATAGAAGAAAACAATGTTTTTATTTCCATAGGTGTTCATTGATGTTTGACCATATGACTGACCGTCATATCCTCCGTAAGATTGCGAACCATATTGATTGTTGTCAAAAGTTTGTTGTTCTGGTTCATCATGTGGAAAAGAAGTTTCTGAAATTTGGGCATGTTGTTCTGGAACCTGTTCTTCTTCCTCTTCAGGTTCAAGTTGCTTTTTAAGATTTGCATTTTTGGCTTTTTGACGTTCAAGTTTGCGCGCCATTTTTTCTTGTTTTTTGAGTTCTTTCATCTTGCGTTTTTCTTCATGAATTGCCTCGGCACTTTCAATAGTGCCCTCTTCACCTTCAAAACCAATGCCTTTCATTAACCAATTCATCAAGCCCATTTTCGTCTCTTCCTTTTGTTTAGTACATTTATTATACCAAATTATATAATTTTTACAAATAAAAATCAAAACAATGTTACAATTTCTTACATTTTATTTGATTTTATTCAAATTTTCACGAAGAAGCCCCTGCATTTCAAGCAAAAGCACAAGCGCATTTTTCATTGTTTGGTCAATTGCGCCCATTCTTGAAACAACGCTGATGCAGTCTTGAAAAACACTTTCAACACTTGACAAAGCAATTTGAAACTGCTCTTTGATTTGAATTTCCGATTTTGTCTTGTTCTCAATTTCTGAAATCCGTTTTTGTTTTTCGCTCAATTCAAGTTTTGTTTTTTGCAAAAACTCAAACAACTGAACTTTTGAAATTTTTGATTTTGAATACTTTGCAATGTGTTCATAGAACTCTTGCGTCACATTTTCAACAAACTCCAATGCGAGCAAAAAATCATGTTCACTTTTGATTATATTTTTGATTTTCCTTTTTATTTTTGGCAAAGTTTTTGCAACGATTTCTGCTTGGCCAAACTTTTCTTTCACCAGTTTTAGCACACTTTCTGCAACTTGTTTTGAGAAATAGGCATAGCCAACAATTTTGAAAAAGCCGTCATCTTCAATCATATATCCTGCCCCACTTGCGTTTTGCACAGTTTTTTGTAACGACTCTACATGGCTTTTGTTTTTAGTTTTTTCAAGCACAACATAGAAAACGGTTTTTTCTTCAAACAAGTTTGCCTTTTTGTTTTGAAAAAGAAAATGTGAAAAAAGAGCAAAAATCAGAAGCGCACAAAGCAAGACGGCAAAAAACATCATAAGCATTTTGAACCCGTTTTGCCTTGATGACGCCAAATTGTAATGATAGCGCGCTGTCACTGTTTCTTGCACCGTGAAATTTCCTTTTATATAATGAAAATGATGTGTCACAAAGTTTTTTATTGTGACAATTTTTGCCACCGATTTGCAAATTTCTTTTTTGTTAAATTTTATGGCAAATGCATAATGAATATGAAGGAGAATCACATGAAAATTAAACCACTTTTTGACCGCATTGCAATTTGCGAAGAAAAAGAAGAACAAACCGAAAGCGGAATTTTTCTTGGAAAGCACGAAACAGAAGGCATCAAAACCGGAAAAGTTTTGTTTGTCCCAACCGGAGAAGAAAATGCCGACGGAAAAAAACTTGTTCTTCAAGTTAAAGAAGGCGACACCGTTCTTTTCAATAAATATTCAGGCGTTGAAACCGTGATTAACAAAAAATCTATAATTTTCGTTCGTCAAACCGACATTTTAGCAGTTTTAGAATAGCAAAGGAGAAAACAAAATGAGCAAACAAATTTTATATGGAGAAGAAGCACGCAAAGCACTTGAAAATGGCGTGCAAAAAATTGCAAATGCAGTGCGCCTTACACTTGGCCCAAGAGGCAGAAATGTTGTTCTTGAAAGAAAATATACCTCTCCACTTATCACCAACGACGGCGTTACAATTGCAAAAGACATTGTCCTTGCAGACCCGTTTGAAAACCTTGGTGCAAGCCTTTTGAAAGAAGCAAGCATCAAAACAAACGAACTTGCTGGTGACGGCACAACAACTGCAACAATCTTGGCAAGTTCAATCATTAAAGAAGGGCAAAAAAATCTTTCCTCTGGGAAAAGCCCGCTTCTTTTGAAAAAAGGAATTGAAAAAGCAACACAAATTGTTGTTGACACACTTCTAAAAAACAGCAAACCAATCTCTTCTTTTTCCGACATTGAAAGAGTTGCAACAATCTCTTCGGGCGACCCAGAAATTGGAAAAATTGTTGCAAATGCAATGGAAAAAGTTGGCAAAGACGGAACAATTGTTCTTGGCGACTCTAAAACCGATAAAACCCACGTTGAAATTGTTGAAGGAATGAGTTTTGACCGTGGCTTTTTAAGCCCATATTTTGCAACTGACACCGAAAAAATGCTTTGCGTTCTTTCTGATGCGTTCGTGCTTGTAACCGACAAGAAAATCAACACAATTGCCGAACTTTTACCCATTCTTGAACAAACAATGCAAATCGGAAAACCACTTTTAATTATTGCCGAAGACATTGAGCAAGACGCTCTTTCTGCGCTTGTAATGAACAAACTTCGCGGAACGGTTTTAACATGCGCGGTGAAGGCTCCACTTTTTGGAGATAAACGCAAAGAAATGCTAGAAGACATTGCAGTTTTAACCGGTGCAACCTTTATTTCTTCCACCCTTTACAACAACTTTTCAGGAGTTTCAACCGAGCATCTTGGACAAGCAAAAACCATTAAAGTTTCAAAGGACAAAACCAGCATTATTGGTGGCGCTGGAAACCTAGAAAAGATTGAAGAAACCAAAAACAAAATTCGAATTTTGCAAGCAAATGCAACCGACGAATATGACAAAACTCGACTTGCCGAACGTCTTGCAAAACTTTGCCAAGGCATTGGAGTGATTAAAGTTGGTGCAAAAACCGAGGTCGAATGTGCCGAGAAAAAACTTCGCATTGAAGACGCGTTGTCCGCTTCAAAAGTAAGCCTTGAAAAAGGCATTGTCACTGGTGGCGGAACCGCATATTTAAAGGCAAAGCCTGAACTCGTAAACCTTGCAAACACTCTTGAAAATGAAGAGAAAATCGGTTGTGAAATTATCATTAAAGCAATTGAAGCACCAATCCGCCAGATTGCAGAAAATGCAGGACTTGATGCCAGTGAAATTTTGCCAAAACTTTACCAAGAAGAGCAACCAAACATTGGCTATGATGCTTTTTCTCTAAAATTTGTAGACATGTTCGAAGCCGGAATTGTTGACCCAACCGAAGTTGAAATTTCTGCCCTTGAAAACGCTGTCAGCGTTGCAACAACCCTTCTTTCCACCGAATGTCTTGTTGTTGACCTTCCAGAAGAAAAAAAGAACAACTAACCAAACCAACACATCCCTTTTTCATTTTTTACTTGGATAAAATAAAAAATCAAACAACCTCATCACTCTTACTTTATCGCTACATTGCCACCACATGAAAGCATCGAACATTCCGCCACCGCTTCGTTCATTTATTCGGATAAATGATTACAAAAAATCCGTGCACCTCTTCACTATTCACTCATCACTCTATCAACCTTTTTTATCACTATCCACTCTTACTTCATCACTAAAAAAAGACCTATTTCTAGGTCTTTTTTTTACTTTTTCCCCATGAGGTCGGACATAATGTCTTCAAGACTGTCGGTTGGGTTTAAGGCTTCTTCAAAGTCAAAACCACTTGCTCCTTTTGGTGGATATACTGTTGATTTTGCTTTTTTGCTTGCAAGTTTTTCGGCTTCGGTTTTCTTTGGACGACCTCTGCCACGAGTTGCATTGTCACCAATTTTCATGTTAAATTCAAGAACAAGTTTGTCAAATCTGCCGTCAAGTTCGTTTTTCTTTTTCTCTTTCACAACACCCAGACGGTTGATTTCTTCAAGATGTGCCTTTTCGGCAGGTGAAACAGGTTGTTCAAAGCCCGATTGCATGTCTACCATTTGATTTATCACAGCAGTGAGTTCTTCTTTAAATTCGTCAAGTTTTGCCTTGTCAACTGCCTGATATTTTTCGTCAAGTCCAGCAAAGAAATCTTCCCACTTTTCAGAAAGGCGCGCAAGACGTTCAATTTCCATTGCACACTTTGACCTTGTTGTTGACTCGATATATTTTGCCTTTCTTTCGGCAATTGTCAAAAGGCGAGCAGTTGTTTTTTCTTTGAGTTTGCTTTCTTCAAGTTCTTTTGACAAATTTTTGTTGATTTGTTTTTCTTTTTCAAGACGTTCGGCTTGTTTTGACAAAGCAATTTCACTGTCTGTCATCAGTTTGCGAACATATTCGTCAACCTCAATTTGTGTGTAATACTTTTTCTGTTTCATCTTTTTTTCCTTTATTTTTAAGTTCTTTCACCAAAACATAAACCAAAACGGCAACCCCGCAAGCAATCATGATAAAACTCATAATCTGCGAAATTGGCAAAGAACCAAGTTTCAAAATATATTCTGCTTGTCTTCTTGGCTCTAAAATTGCACGCACAGTGCCATAATAAACCAAATAGGTTCCAAGACACAAGCCCTTTTGTTTTGTGAACCAATAAATGCAAATCAGCCCCACAAAACCAAGAATGTCTAGCACACTTTCATAGAAAAACAATGCTTCATAGAAAGTTCCATCAATATTCACTGCAATTGGAAAAACCTGCAAAGATGGATTTGTTATCACTTGACCATAAACCTCGCCATTGGCAAAGTTCCCCCACCTTCCGATGCCTTGTGCCAAAATGAGCAATGTAACAAGCAAGTCGGCAACTTCAAGGAAATTGTGTTTTCTTACAAGGCACAAAATGATGATTCCAACAAGCCCACCAATAATGGCACCAATAATGCTCATTCCACCTTCACGGAACTTGAAATAGTCTGCAATGGTGAGCCCATTATCAAACAAAACTGAAAACAGCCTTGCCGACAAAATTCCAAGAGGCAAAATCGCAATGATAATTTCATATGGCAAATTTGAACTTAGTTTTTTTCTTTTGCAAAGCAAGAAAGATAGCCCAAACACAAGCATGATGGCAAAAGTGATGATAACACCATACCAATATATCTTCATGCCAAAAACTGTGAAAGCCACTCTATCTAGAAAAAAGTTCTCAAATAAATTCGTCATAATATTATTATAATAAATCATGAAAAATATGTCAACAAGCCAGAAATGATAAAAAATAAAAATTTATAAAGAAAATACCAATTTTTTTACGAAAAAAAACGCCGACCACAGAGAAGAACTTTTCCTGTAAGTCGGCTTGATGATTTTTGTGTTTTTCATTTTAATTATGTTTTGGCAAAAAGTGATATATCACGCTGATACGGTGTCCGTCAAGTTTACCTTTTCGATATAAAAACACATATCCGAAAATATAAAGAAGTGTGAACACGCCAAGAACTGACGCGATGATAATGCCAAAGATGTCTCCTTTTGATAGATTATATGCTTGCGTTCCGTTGTTTCCAGTTTCGGAAATTGTTGGGACAAGCGATGCTTCGCCTTTTTGAATTTCAACCTTTAAAACAATTGTGAACTCTATTCGTTCGGTTCCTGCAATGCCCTTTCCTTCATCGTCAAGTTCAACCGAATAGATTTTTGCTTCAAGATAGTGTTTGCCTTTCGCCATGTTTTCTTTCAGCGCAGGCGCAACTTCTTGGCTGTCACTGCAAATTGGATTTTCAGAGTTGTTTCCAACTTCGGTTCCAATTTTGTTTTTCTCGGTATAAAGCAAGTTTTCGCCATATACTTCTATGAAAAAGCCATAGCCACTGTCAACCGAAACCATATAGGCGGTTTCAAGTTCATAGCGGTTTTGTTTCATTGTTCCAAAATCGTTGATTGCAAATCCGTTTTCAAAATCTTTCGAGCGTTTCAAAGTGCAAACAACAACATGTTCGCCCTGCTTTGCAAGAGGATTTATCATGATTTTGTAGTTTTTGATTTCGTTTGTCAAAGGCACAACCTTTACAATTAGAACTGCCCCTTTGTTTTCAAAATCGATTGTTGAATCTTTAATTCTTGTCCAAATCGAAGTGTCAAGTTTAGATTTCTTTTGAATTTGATTTTTCATGTTTTCGGCACGCTCTTTTGTTGCGCAAGTCAAAGCATAATAGTCAAAGTCTTCATCAATTCCAAAAATCGAATATGAACCTGTGTTATCGGCATCGGCACTCATTGAAAGTTCGCCACTTTCAACAAAAGCAAGTGCTGTTTTGTTTTTGCGAGGCACTGCCATGATAACACTAAAAATCGTTATAAAGCAAATTAAAACAGACGCAAAAATGAATAACAATTTTTTCTTTTTCCGCATTTTCCCCTCCCTTAAAATTAGCCTTTCTCTTGGGCACGGACTTGCAATTATAGCACAACAAAGCCACATATGCTAATGATTTTTCCAAAAAATTTTATGCAAACTATACAAAATTATTTGATGAAAACGCTTGAAAATTTGCAAAAAAAAATGATGCAACTTTTTGCATCAAATTTTTCTTATACTTCTTTATATTATTCCATTCCTGGTTCGGCTTCAACAACCTTTTTAACGGTTTTTGCTTTGCTTGCTTCTTCAAGCGCTTTGTCACGCTTTGCAATGAATGCTTTAAGTTTTGCAGAATAGCCATTTCCGTTAAGTTCAAAATCAACCATTTTTTCGCCGTCAATTTTAACAAGAGTGTTTCCGTCAACCCAGATTTTGTTTGATTTTTTTGTAGTGTTTGCCATAAAATTTTCTCCAATTGCGTGTGATTATACACAAACTTTTCGCATTTGTAAATAGTTTTTGACAAATTTTTTATCTTATGCCATAAAATTCTTTAATGTGTCTTATAACTTCACTCGCAATTTTAAGATCATGATCATGGGCGGCTGAAACATTAAGGGTTATGTCTGCCTTATCCTTGATTTGACGGTTGCGTTTTTCAACTTGGTCAAGACTGAGTTTATAAAGTTTTTTGAGTTCTTTGGTTTGATAGTTTTGCTTTTTTAAAAAGTTATAAACCCTTTTTGTTCCATTGTTTAGATAAATAAGCAAGCAATTGTTTTTCACAATGTCCAAAACGTTGTTTGAATAGAGCGCAGAAATGTCAACATTGATAACTGTGTTTTCAAAAAAACTTGCATATTTCACAGTTGAGCGAATTTCCTTTTTATAAAGTCTAAGCCCAAATTCTCTGATCATGTCCGACTGGGTTCTTGGTGCATTGTCAAACTCAAAAAGTTCAACCGTGTCAAGAAAAGACATGTCAAGTTGCCCGGCAAGAACCTTGGCAACATTATATGCCTGCCCACTTTTAAACGAAACAATTGCAATGTTTTGAACCATAACTCTCCTTTCTCCTATGATTATAGCATATTTTTTCGGGTGTTTCAACCAAAAAAGTGTTTTTGCAAAAAACGCACACATTTTTGCATATAAACATACATTTTGATTGCATTTTCTCACAGATTAAAGATTTTTTATGACGATTATTTGCCAATTATTTTGAATATTTTTTCAGTGTCTTTTTTGTTGTTGAAACTGCTCTTTTTGCAGTTGCTTTTTTGTTTTTTGTAACTTTCACACTCAAAATTATAATTGTTCCAAGGACAAAGATTCCAAGTGCAATTTCCCAATAATAAACCGTGATGCCCGAACCGCTTGCATTTGCGGCATAAATCAAGTTTCCGTTTTTGTCAAGTCCAAACAAAATGTCGCCCGACTCATAGGTTACAAGTAAATAGTCTGAAACAGTGTGTGGAAGCGCTTTCACGCGGTCTATCACCTCTTGATGAGGGTGACCATAGCGGTTGTCCTTGCCTGCACTTACAACAAAATAGTTTGGAGAAACAAGTGCCAAAAATTCTTCACAGTTGCTGTAACGGCTTCCGTGGTGACCTGCCTGCATGACATCGATGTTTTTGAAACGTGCTTTCTCGGTTTCGTTAAGAGTGTTCATCACTTCTTTCTCAACAGTTTCGCTTGCATCTCCTGTGAAAACAAAACTTTTGTCGCTATATTCAAGAAGCATCACTGGGCTTGAATCGTTTGCATTTCCATTGTTCTTTGTTGGATAGCCATGGGTTGAAGTTGATGCATAATCAATTTCAAAACCTCCCGCGCGAATGAGTGGCGCAAAGAACTCAAAAGTGAAAGAAACGCTTGCAATGGTTGATGAAATTACAATGCCGTCATAGGAAACAGTGACATTTGCGCTGTGCTCTGCCCCGTCTTTTGTGTAAGTTTCAGAATAAGCACTTCTGATAAAGTTTAAATATGAATTGTTGGTTGCGGTTTGAACATCGCCTGGGTAATAATCTTTAAGTTTCTCTTCTTCAATGGCACTTATCTCGTTTCCAACCTTTTTCACTGCAATTTGAAATGGACGATATACGTTTACAATTTCAAACGTGTCAAAAACTGCTTTTGCTCCGCCAACATGGTCATTGTCAGAGTGTGTCAAAACAAAATAGTCAATTTGCGAAACTCCAAGGCCTTGAACATATTCGATAATGTGGCTTGAATATGAAGCAATGCTTGCGTCTATCATCATTGTTGTGTTGTCTGGAAACTGAATAAAGGTGCAGTCGCCCTGGCCAACGTCAAGATAGTGCACTTTCAGCCCGTCAACAATTTCTTCTTTTGCCGACATTGATGCCGACTTATTTCCAATTCCAAGAGCGGTTTCAATTTGGCTTGAAAACAAGCACGAAACGCCCATTATGATTCCAAGAACAACAATCAAAATAAATTTTGTGAGAAATACTTTTTTATTGAACTCTTTCTTCATCTTCGGTTTTTCCTTTTGCATTCACTTTCATTCTTGCGGTGCGATATTTTCGCGCAAGTTTATAAATTTTAAGTTTAGGGCGAGAAGAAATCAGACGAATGATTCTATCTTTATTGTTCATAACGTTGTCATAGCCCGCCTTTATCATTGCGTCAATGTCGCCAAGTTTAGACGCACTGAAACGGTCAAGATTTGGCATCAAAATCAGGTCGGCATCTTCAAGTTTCTTTTCAACATTCGCCTGCATGATAATTCCAAGAGAACCCTTCAAAACGTCTAGCATTTTCAACGAATCAGTTCCAATTCCACGTGTACGGTTTACATCGAACGCAATAACCACATTAGCACCCATCTCACGCACAACGTCGGCTGGAACAACGTTTTTTAAGCCTCCATCCATAAGGTGCATGTCGTTATAGACAACTGGGGTGAAAATTCCAGGAAGAGCGCAAGAACCTGAACTTGCCTTTGCAACACTTCCGCTTGTAATGTCAACCTCTTGCCCATTTCGAATGTTCACGGCAACAATTGAAAGCGGAATTTGAAGTTCAGAAAACATAAGGTCTTTTTGGAAAACGCGTTTTAAAACCTCTTCAATGTTTTCTGCGTTTGATGGCTTCCAAATGAATCGGCTGTTTTTAATGTCGCGAAATTTGAGTTTTTTCATTTCTTCCAAAACTTGATCAGACGAAAAACCCGCTGAAAGAAGTGCACCAAAAATTGAACCAACGCTGGTTCCTGCAATATAATCTGGCTTGATTCCAAGTTCTTCAAACGCCTTGAAAACTCCAATATATGCAAGCCCACGAAGTGCGCCCCCACCAAAAGCAAAGCCCAACTTTACTTTTTTGTTTTTCACAATTTTTCCATCATTTTTCTTTCTAAAAAATGCCATATTCCCTGCCTTGTATAATTGTCAATTTTTCTTTTTCAAATTTGCTTTTAACAAATCTGTTTTTCAAAACAAAACCGCAGTCTTTCAAAAACTGAAAACACTCCACCTTGTTTATATCCAAATTATAGCAAAGTTTTTCACAAAAGCAAAACAAAAATGACAAATCTGAATTTTGTGTGCAAAACAACTTAAAAACACACAATAAAAATGACACCAAACGGTGTCATTTTATTTAATAATATTGATAATATGGTTCATTCCATCGCAAAAACATATCCCAACAAAAGTTAAAACACATTTTCACACCCCACAAAACCAATCTATCTCTTTTTGATTCTGCGTTTTCTGTCTTCATAAACTGGATATGCAATTGCACTTATGCAAATTAAAGCGAAAGCAGAATATCCACTCCAAAAGTTGATTTTATCAATCTTCTTTACGCTGTCACTAGAAGCAAGAGAAGTTGATTCGTTGGCAAAGTCGTAATAGGTTGGATTATAATCCGCAGACCCATTTGTCAAAATCATTGATGCTTGAAGATTTGCAGGAATTGCATTGTATGAATTTCCATTGGCATCAACAAGAGCAACTGGAAGATCAATTTGCTGTCCATTATTGAATGGAGTTTCTATAAATTTCAAATTGGTACAATTCTTAAACATATCAGAATAATACGCATTATTAAGATTGAAATATCTCATATTTACATATTCCAAATTAATACAATAAGCAAACAATCCCGAAGCCTCCAGACTTTCTGAATATTGTTTTTCATAAAAATTTATCCTTTGCAGACTTGTGCATTCATTAAACATTCCAGTAATTTGTGACGTGTGTGAAAAATGAAAATTTTGAAAACCATATATGGTTTTTAGCCCTCTGTCGCCAGCAAACAGTCCACGCATATCTTCCACATAGTCAGTGCAGATGTTTTGAAAATTGAAAGAAGCAATTTTTGTTCTGTCTATAGATGAATTACCAATATTGTCACCAAAAATCCCAGCAGACCCGCTTGCAAGTGCAAGTAATTTTGGTGAAACAATTACAAGTTCAGGTTGAACAGTTACACTTTTCACAGCGCGCTTATAACCAGTAACCTCATCTGGACTTCCGTTTATATCAGAATCATATATTTCAGGAACCTCAAAAGTGTATTTTATGCACAAATTATCATCAATTTCTCTTATGTATCTCCCCCATAAATAATCAATATATGTTGATCTACTATCTCCCAATATTCCAGGCAAAGTGTCAACATAGGTTCTTGAACCATTCGTCAAATCTGGCAAAAATGCAGATTGTGTGTCGCCGTATTCATAAAGCCCAACAGCGTCATAAAATTTCCTGCTTGCGTCACCAATTCTAATTTTAAAACTCTTTGAAACACTTTTAGGAGTGTAAAGATATTTCAGTTTGCTCGAATCTAAGGCTAAAAATTCGGCAACACCAACAAAATTTGAAACGCCATTCGCTTTTACCTTTGATTTCATCACAAAATTTGAAATATCAAGGCTCCTCAAGTTTGTACAACCTTTAAACATCCCATTAAATAATATTGTGTTTTCAGTATTAAACCCAGACAGGTCTAATCTCGACACTTTTGAATTCACAAACATTTCTTGCATCACATATGTATTGCTTGTGTCAAAATTTTCAAAAATAATACTTTGTAAGTTTGGTAACATATCACCATTGAATGCTTGCTGCATAACTTCGCTTGCATAAATCTGGTTCTCATACATAAATATCAAATTGTTATGCCTTCCATTGCATGTGCAAACCTTTATGCCCGAACTCATTTCGCCAATATATTCAACATATTCACAATTGTTTAAACAAGTATATCTGCCTTCATACCTTCCAGATAATGAATCGAGATTATTACCACGCAAATATCTGAATTGAATGCTTTCCCAAACTTGAATATTTTTCCCCGTGATTGATGAAACTTCTTGGTACCAGTTTGACTTAAAAATACCCGCACCAGTGGATTCTGTAATATTATAATTTACTTGTCCTTCAGGTTCGTTATATGACTGTTTTGCGGACATTTCAACATTATAGGTTGTGCTGTCCACTTGATTGAGTTTAATTTCGTACAAATCTGAATCATAACCAGAAATTGAGAGATTTGAAAGAGTTGGAGCGCTTGTGCAGTTTTCAAATTGCAAAAATGCACCAGTGCAATCAATATTTTCAATGTTTAACTTTTCACCGCTATAATTTTTGATTACAACAATTGCCCCCTTTCTCAATTGATA
>JABLTK010016061.1_pt1 | contig 23085 bp, 23 predicted proteins | sample 7160131 | NCBI WGS metagenome assembly JABLTK01 (sample SAMN14651221, study PRJNA627086) | human gut metagenome | isolation source: feces | host: Homo sapiens
AATCTATATTATTTCTTTTAATAACGATTATATTATATTTTAATATTTCATTTATATTTTTCCATTTGCTATAATTTTCTAATATATCATTTCCAATAATTAAATATATTTCAGAATTTTTATATTCTTTTTTAATATTTCTTAATACTTGATATGTATATTCATATTTATTGTTTTTAGTGTCTATTATGATATTGTTTGTTTCATAAAATTTTAACATATTGATTCGATTATTAATATTTATAAGGTTATTTTTATCCCAGTAGTTTAGTGTTGGAACTATTATTACTTTATCAACTAATTTTTTTAAAACTGTTTTTGCTACTTTTATATGTCCTTTATGAACAGGATTGAAACTACCTACATATACTGCTATTTTCATTGAACTAATTTTCTTACCATGCCTTTACTTTTGAGTTCTGCTGTTAGTCCATTAAAACCATATAATCCTCTATCATAATCTTGATATTGTTCATATCTAACACTAGTTACTTCATATCCTTTTTCTGATAAATGTTCACTTAATACTTCTTTAATATCTGATTCATCTAAAGTGTAAGTAATTGTATGTTCAATTTTGCCAAGTATAGAATCCATTGTTGCTTCTTTTGTTTCAAAACTTATTCTAGTCACTAGTTCTTCAGTTTCATATAGACCAAAGCATTCTTTTGTTGTTTTTATTGATATTTTAATTGGTTTACCTAATCTATCTTGATAATGTCTTTCTAATAATTTAATTACATCTTTTTTAGAAATTCTAAGTGTGATTTCTTCTTTCATATTATTTTCTCCTTTCATATACTGGTATGTTGAATTTATGTAAATTATTTGTATGTAATCTGTCAACTTTACTTTTTGTTTCAATTGATACATTTTCACCATTAATTACTGATGCGATTTCTTTATAGGTAACACCCAATTTATCTTCGTCTGTTTGATTACTAAGTCCGTCACTTGGTGCTTTAAATAATACTTGTTCTGGTACTTCTAGATATTTTCCTATTTCTATTACCTCATCAACTGTGTAATTGTTAAGTACTCCAATATCGTATGTAGAATCTCCTCCTTTTGTAAAATATCCAACATATAATTCACATTTATTAGAAGTTCCGGCAACTAAATAAGTACCATGTTTAAGTTCACTATATAAGGCAGCTACATAATAACAAGAACTCATTCTTAATTTTGGTTTAATATTTATATCGCTGTTTTTTAATTCTTTTTCGTTGAAACTTCCTAATTTAGTTATTTCATTTTTAAATATATTAAATGTATTTGTTAAATCGATATTTATTAATTCAAATCCATATTTATCACTTATTAATTTTGCTAATGTTTTGTCTTCATCTTTTGAGTGACATGGAAGAGTTATACCTACTACATTTTCACTACCAAGTGCTTTTGTGAATAATGCAGCTACTACTGCTGAATCTTTTCCACCACTGATTCCAAGTACTACTCCTTTTAAATTATATTTTTTATAATATTCTCTTATAAATACTATTATATTTTCTGTTTCTTTTTTAGCATTAAATTTCATATTTTCCTCCTACTTTAATACTCTTTGCATTGCTATTTCATAACTAATACCTTTAGTATCCATTATCATTTTTCTTTTAAGTTTTAAAAGTTCTTTTGATAATCCTACATGATGAATATGTGGATTATATAATCTTTGTGATTCTGGATATATTGTTTTAATTTCCTCTTTTGCATAGTTTCTTGTTTCTTCTAATGTTGGTTCTTCATAAACTAACTTTCCATTAATGAAAATTGGTATTTGTAATTCTCGAGCTGTATAGTTTTCTAATGTATGAGTTTTATGATTGCTGTTTTCGTCTAGAATAGTATAAGTTTCATTGCTTATTTCTTCATCCCTTAAAGCAATTACATCAGCCATAGCATATCCGGTATCTTTGTTATAGAATCTCACTACTTTTTTGAATCCAGGATTTGTTATTTTTCCAACATTATCGCTTATTTTGATTTTTGGTTCTATTTTTCCTTCTTTTTCAATCGCTGATAATTTATAAACTCCACCAAACACTGGGGAAGATTTTGATGTTATTAAGTTTTCTCCTACTCCGAAAGAATCTATTGGTGCTCCTTCACTTAGCAATGATGTTATTGTATATTCATCTAGTGAATTAGATACACATATTTTCGTATCATATAGACCAACTTCATCTAACATTTTTCTAGCTTCTTTTGATAGATATGAAAGGTCTCCACTATCTAATCTTATCCCTTTTAATGTGTAACCATTTGGTATTAGATAGTCTTTTGCTACTTTAATAGCATTAGGTACTCCACTTTTAAGAGTATCTATTGTATCAACTAAAAATACTGAATCATTTGGAAAGTATTTTGCATAAGCAAGAAAGGCTTCATATTCATTATCATATTTCATTATATGTGAGTGTGCCATTGTACCAAGTAATGGTACTCCATATCTTTTTCCTGTTTCATAGCAAGATGTTCCGATACATCCACTTATGTAAGCAGCTTTTGCACCCACTATTGCTGCATCACTTCCTTGAGCTCTTCTTGCTCCAAATTCCATAACTCCTTTATCTTTCGCTGCATTAGTTATTCTTCTTGCTTTTGTTGCAATTAAGCTTCCGTGATTAAATTTATTTAAAAGATCTGTTTCTATTATTTGAGCTTCTAATGCTGTTGCTCTTATTGTTATACAAGGTTCATTTTTAAACATTACTGTACCATCTGGTACTGCATATATATCACCTGTAAATTTAAAATTTCTTAAATAATTAAGTGTTTCTTCATCAAATTTGTTTAAGCTTCTTAAATATTCTATATCTTCATCTGTGAATTTTAAATTTTTTATATATTCTATTATTTCATGTAATCCACATATTACATTGTAACCACCATCATCTAAATTTTTTCTAAAAAATACATCAAAGTAGCATATTTCATTTTCTTTTTTATTTTTAATATCTGTATGTTCCATTGTTAATTCATAAAAATCAATTAATTTTTCCATTATATTTCTTCAACTCCTATTCCTGAATTTTTCATTAATTTTAAAGCCATTTCGTTATATTCTTCTCTATTGTGAGATTCACTATTAAATGTTTCTACTACATTTTGTGGTACTCTTACGGTTACTCTTTTGTTATGTTCATCAAAGTAATTAATTAATGGTATAGCTAAGTTCATAATACATATATCTGTACAACAACCAGCAATTATTACTTCTTCTAATTCTTTCATTTTTTCAATATCTCTTATAAAGTTTTTAGCAAATATTGTACTTGTTGAATTTTTTTCATAGTTTAATGAACTTTTTTCATAACTAGATAATTCGTTAATTACTTTACTTTCGCTTGTACCTTTTAGACAGTGAACTGGATATTTTTGAAATTCAGCTGATGATTCAGTATGTGTATCTTTGATAAAAGCTACTCCTTCTTCTTCACTTAGATAATTTTCTACAAGTCTTTTAATTCTCGGTGTTATATGGTTGATATCTTTATCACTCATTTTTCCTTCCTTGATAAATCCATTTACCATATCAACTACTACCAGTAACTTTTTTAGCTCTTCTAGCTTTTTCATATGCCTCCTTTTGTTATTAACATTTTATTAATAACAAATATTATTTTAAAAGAGATTTTTTACCTCTTGTTATTAACATTATATTAATAACAGAAATATTTGTCAACACTTTTTCATAAAAAAATAAAAAGTGTTACCTTTTTATTCATTTTCGTAATTATAAAGTCCATGTATTTTTTCTAATGTTGTTCTATCTGGATTTTCAAGAACCCATTCCCCATCTTTTTTATTAAGATTGAATGTTACTTCATAGTTTATTTTTTCATTTGTATTAAGCATATTATTTAATTTATATTTACTGTAAGTATCTTCATCATACATTCCATTTATCGTGAATTCATCTTGATGTTCATTTAAATAATTATAAGAATCTTTATCTGATTTATATAGATCATATACTGTTATTTTAACTGTTACTGTTGCTTTATCTCCATCTATTTTTTCATCTTTCATTTCATACTTCATATCTTGATATTGTCTTGTAAGAACCGATCTATATATTGTTTGATTATCACTAGATAAATTTTCACCAGTTATTTTAGATTCCATATCCGCTTTAACTGTTTCATTTAGTGAATTATATTGATTTAAATATGCTTCTACTTTACCAGATGGTGTATTTGATAAACTACATGCTGATAAAGCTACTAATGATATTAAAAGTACTATTATCTTTTTCATATTGTCCTCCCACTATTAGTTTTGACAATTTCTATTTATTTATTCATTATGAATTTATTAGTTCTATTATTTCATATAATTTTTGATGTTTAATATTGTATTCATTTTTAATTGATTCTACTAATTTTTCATATTTATTTTTGTTATTACTATTTTTATTAAACCATTCATAATATAAATAGTCTATTATTTCTTTATTATCTTTTTTTAATTCTATATATTCTACTAGTGAATTTATAATTCTATTTTCTTCTCTTGTATTGTATGAATATGTTGTTTTATATGAAATCTTTCTATAATTTAATTTATATTTTTGTTTACTTATCATACTATCTAAAATATCTTTTTCTTCTAATAAATCTAATTTACTTATTTTATCAATTTCTCCATCTATGTTAAATTTGATACATATTGAATCAATATTTGTACAGAAGATACATATGTTATTAGAAAGTTCTATTTTTTCTATAAAGCTTTTATTAACTTTTATATTGAAATTTAATAATTCAGAGTAAGTGTCGTCATTAACTTTAAAAATAGGTACTTTTTTTAAGACAGTTATTTTATCATTTTTATTCCATTCATAAAAATTTATTAATTCTTTTTTTAAATTTACTTTAATGTTATATTCATAATTCATTTTTTGTTCCTTTCTTTATTGATAAATATATTAATAATATTCCTATAAATATTTTAGTACATTCAAAACTTGACACTATATACTTTACATAGTCTATGAATGAATAGTCCATTCTAAGAAGATTCAAGTAAATTACTATATACATTAGGGATGTTGCTGTTATTATTATGCCTAATATAAAACAAAATATTCTTTTTAGCATATTAAAGTATATTTATTTTAATATAAAAATATTATATAATGATTAAGGTGATAAAAATGGAAATGTTAAAATATATTGTATTAGGTTTAATACAAGGTCTTACAGAAACTATACCTGTTTCATCTAGTGGACACCTAATGATACTTAAAAGACTTATGGATGTTAATGTTGATTTTGATACTATTGCTATTTTAACTAATTTCGGTTCTTTAATAGCTATTATTATTCTTTTTTGGAATGATTTGGTAAAACTTGTTAAGAACTTTTTTATATATTTATTTAAGAAAGATAAATCTGCTAAAAATGATTATAAGTATTGTTGGATGATAGTTCTTGGATGTATTCCAGCAGGTCTTATGGGTCTTGTTGTTAATAAGTTAGAATTATTTGCTAAGATAGAAAATAATATTAAAATAGTTGGTTTATCATTAATTATTACATCTGTTTTATTATTTATAGTTAGAAATTTCAAGGGTAAAAAAAGTGATTCTGAAATAGGAGTTCATGAGGCTTTAACTGTTGGTGCTTTTCAAATTATAGGATTGTTTCCTGGAATAAGTAGAAGTGGATCAACTATTGTTGGTGGTATGAGTAGTGGTCTTAAAAGAGATACTGCATTTAAATATTCATTTATGTTATATATACCTATGAGTGTTGCTGCTACTGGACTTGAACTTACTAGTATAAATTTACATAGTGATTTAATCTTATATTATGCTGTTGCAATTATTGTATCTACTATTGTTACTCTACTTGTAACTAAATGGTTTAGAAAAATTGTTAATAATGGAAAACTTATTTATTTTAGTATTTATTGTTTAATAGTTGGTTTACTTGTAATATTATTTCTATAATTTTGAATTTAAAAACTACAATAATAATATTGTAGTTTTATTATGGTTTAATCTTCTAATTCTTTTATACTGTTTTCATCTAATTTAACATTATTAATTGAATCAAATCTCTTAGTTATTTTTTCAGTTGTTTTATGGATGTTTTCAACATCGTTATTAACTGTTTGTATAGTTCTTGATAGTTTATCCCATCTTTCTCTATATCTTCCAAATTCAACTCCTAATTTATTTAATTCTTCATGTATAACTGTTGTATATTTATCTCTTTCTAATCCCATTAATACTGATTGAATAATAGTAAGTAAACTCATTAGTGTTGTTGGAGATGTTATCCATACTTTTTTACTAGCAGCATATTTAATTATATTTGGATGATATGCATTTATTTCTGCAAATATTGCTTCTGCTGGTAAGAACATTATTGCTTGATTTGTTGTTTCTCCATTTATTATGTATTTACTAGCAATCGCATCAATATGTTTTTTAACATCATTATCAAATACTTTACTTCTTTCATTTCTTTCTGTTTCACTTAATCCTTTTTCAACTAATCTTCTATAATTTTCAAGTGGAAATTTTGAATCTATACAAATTGTTCCTAAGGGCTCTGGGCCAAATACTATTGCATCTGCTATATAAGAATTTGAAAGAGTATATTGTGTTCTATATATTTTATCATTCTTTTCCCCAAATATAGATGAAAGAATATGATATAAATTTACTTCTCCAAAAATACCTCTACTCTTTTTATCTGTTAATATACTTTCAAGAGATACTATTTCATTACCAAGTCCATCTATTTTCTTTTGTGCTTCATCTATTCTTGTTAATCTATTCATAACTTCTGTAAATGTTTTATTTGTTTTATCAAAACCATCTTCTAATTTCTCATTTACTTTTTGATTTATTAAATTTAACTTCAATTCTATTCTATCATTTAAGCTATTAAAATCTTTATTTAAATCATTAGCAAAATTATGCTTAAAATCACTTATTTCTTTTATAACATTTATTTCTGTTCTACTTAATTTTTCATTTAATTCACTATTATTTTTTCTTGTTAATAATATTATTAATAGTATTATTACTACTACTAAAAGTCCTACGATTACATATTCCATTTTTAACACCTACTTTATCTTTAATATTTTATTTACTATTACACTTATTATATATGTTATTACTAATAGTGTAAATATTTTTATTAATATAATTGGATTAGACATACTTTCAATAAATGAAGTACCAACAAATCCCCAGAAGTATACAAGTGATATTTTACCTATTAATAATGCTGTAAAATACTTTTTAAAGTCCATTTTAACTAATCCCGCTGCTATATTAATCATAAATGCAGGAGTAAATGGTATAGCAATTAATATCGTGAGTTGTGATACTGTTATATTTTTGAATATCTTTTTATATTTTTTTAATAGTTCTTTATCTTCTGTAAGATTTTCAAATTTATTTCCGAATCCTTTTTTAAATATGAAATATGACATTATACATCCAAGAATAGTAAATATCCAAGATAATATGAATCCGAGTAAATTACCAAATACTAAAAAGTTAATGGTTATAAATACCATTAATGGTAATACTGGGACTATTGATTCAATAAGTATAAATAAACAACCGATTAATGCTCCCACTGCTCCTGATGTTTCTATAAAATTCACTATTTCTTTTAATATATCTATCATATTTCTTCCCTAAATAATTATAATACTTTTCCATTTATTTTTCTAGATGATAAACTTTATAACCAAGTGAAGATAATATTATTGTTGCTCTCTTACTTAATTTTCCACTTTTACAATATAAATAATAACTTTCTGTTTTATTTAAATATCTTCTATAATTATTTATCAAGTCATCGTATGGAATATTTATACTACCATTCAAATGCTGATTATTATATGTGTATTTGTCACTTACATCTATTATTTTCATAATATCACCTAAGATATTTTATGAAAAAAAGATGAATTGTTATTCATCTTCACTTCCGAAGAAATCATCAAAGAAATCTTCATCATTGTTTTTATCATTTACTACTACACTATCAACATCAATATTTACTTTTGGTTTTTCAAGTCCAAGTTCATTAAATTTTGGCTCTTCTGTTTTTTGTTCAACAGCCTTTGGTTCCTCTGATTTAATTTCAGGTACTGAATCTATTGAAGCTGATTTTGCTTCTGATGTTATTTCAGGTTCAATAAATCTTGGCTTAATTACCTTTTGACTGATAGGTTCTACTATTGGTTCCTCTTTCTTAGGAGTAAATTCTTCAAAATTATCAATAAACTTATTCATATTTGATGTTGCATTGCTTTCTGATGCTTTATGATCAAATATATTGTTTATTTCTTTTTGAATTTCTTCTTTACTCTTTTCATTTAAAGGTATTGATTTAGTAGGCATTTCATTATCTTGTTGATTATTTTGTGTTGTTGTGCTTAGTGATGCTTTATTATTTTCTCTTTCTAACATTTCATTTCTTTCTAATTCAGCTATTTTAGCATCTAACTTTTTAACATAATCTTCATAGCTATCAACCATACCTGCACCCATTGGCATTTTGATTCCACCTGGCATCATACCACCCATGCCTGGCATAAATTGTCCTGACATTGGCATACCGCCTTTCATTCCTCCCATAGGGCCGCCCATTGGTGTTGGTGTACCTTGACTTTCTTTTAATTTATTTACATATTCTTTAACATCAAATACTTTTACTTCATGATGTGGTCTAACTGCATAATCCATTTTAGGATATTTTTTACCCCAATCAATCTTCCAGTCATATGTTAACTTTGTTTTAAATGGCATACTTCTAAATCTATTAATAATTACTTCTCCTTCTTTTAGAGCTTGTAAATCACTTACAGTGAATAATGGTCTAATTGGAGGAGCTGGTTTATCTTTTTCAGCCTTAGGTGGCTTTTGATCTCCTAATAATTTACTAATTTCTTCTAATGCTGCAAGTTCTGTACTCATTAAGTATACAAAGTTACCACAGTTACCTTTAATTGTTTCAGCTACATCTTTTCCATAAACTTTATTTAATTGTGAAAAGTTTTGAATAACAAAACTAAATCTAATATTTCTTGAACGAGATGCTGTAATCATTGTTTCAACATCTTTTAATGCTGGCATATTTGCAAACTCATCAAGTATAAAGTTTGTTCTATATGGTAATTTTAAATTTGGAAATGTTTGAGCTGTTGCAATTAATGCTTCATATGCTTGTTTAACAAATATTGTTGCTAAAGCATGGTATGTAGTCTTTTCATCATGTACTTTTAAGAACACAGCTGTTTTTTCTTTACCTATATCTCTTATATCAAAATCACTATATGAAAGCATTTCTGATAATGCTTCTTGTGATGAGAATATTCTTGTCTTTGTTCTAAATGTAGACATAATTCCACCACGAGTTTCATTTGGTGCATTGATACATGAAGCAGCTGCTATATAAGCAGGACTTAATTCACCCTTACTTTTAAAGTATTCTTTTATATATGTAGAAGCTCCTATTCTATCGTCTCCTACTTCTGCCATCATATTTATACTATTAATATTTATTTCTTCTTCTTTAGCATCATCAAATAAACCAAGTGATAAACCTGTAAAGAAGTTTGATGCAGTTTGTTCCCAGAATGGTTCTGCTTTATTATTAGGGTCTATTAAGATATTACTTGCTAAGTCTTGTAAAAGTTCATTAGCTTTATCTGAGTTACCTTCTTTATAAATTCTATATGGGTAACTAAATGGATTCCATGCAGCTCCTTCTTTTGGATCACGGAAGTTTAATAATATTATTTTATAACCTTTTTCTTTTAATAAGGCTCCACAGTTTTCGTATAACTCACCTTTTGGATCGGTTACTATCATACTTTCACCATGTCTACCTAATATTTTTATTAATGGAAACATGAATGCTTGAGTTTTACCTGAACCAGAAGCACCCATAATCAATGAGTGTGGTTGACCGCTATCATCAACCCATGCATCTTTACCATTATTTATTACTGGGAAACCACCAGCATCATAAGTATCATCAATTAAATGTACTTTTTTAATTCCATAATCTTTTTTCATGTCATTCTCTGACATTAATTTTGAATATCCATCATTTTTAGATTTCTTTTGAGTTGTTACTCCAAAACCTTCTTCTCTATCAAAGAAATATGATGAACATGCAGTTAATATTGCAACAACAGCTAATATAAAGAACATTAATGTTGTAAGTAATAAATCTGGAGCAAATGCTGGTAATGGATTCAATCCAGCAAATACTGATTCAGTTGCTACTGAGTGTATATTTACTACTGCTATTGCTATTAAATATAGTAATACTACTAAAAATATTAAAAATATTACTATATCTTTTTTGTCAGCTCTAAATTTTAACTTCATATTTTTCACCCCAATATGCTTATATTATACTATATAAATTATTTTTTTTCATTATTTATCTGTTGTTTTAATACTAATTATTTGATATTTAAAAAATTTACCATTATTGTTTATTTTAAATCTTATTGTTTTTCTTTCATATTTTCCATCTGAATCTTCAACAATTAATTTTTTTGCTCTATCAAATTCTTTGTTATTCATAGCTGTTCTTGCATTTACTTGTGCTGATGTTTCAGCTTCAGTAGTTATCGGATATGTATATAAATAAATGTCAGCTGTTATTATTTCATTATCTTTATCATAATCCATTTTATTTATATAAAACATTCTTCCATACATTGTAAAATCTAATGCCATAGTATAATACATACAATAATTTTGTTTTCTAAACATATATTTAAATCTGTACATCATATCATCTAAATATTTAGAAATATCTGTATTATATAATTCAACATAACTTTCTTTTAAATTACTTTCTGTCATACAAATATATTGTTTTTCTTTACTAAATTTTGTTAAATATCTTGTATTTGATAATTCAAAATTAATCATATAGTTTTCTATTAGATTATCAAGATCTTTTTTTGTCATATTTGAAGAGTCATAATCACCAACTGTTATAAGTCTTTCAAATAGAAAATCTTCTGACAATTTTTTTCTTAAATCTTCATATTTTTCTTCATCTGTAAATGTTCTTGAATTAACTTTTATATCTGTGTATGTTGGAAAATATTTAGCTCTATTGCTTTCAACTTTTTCCCCTGTAAGAATAAGAGGAATAATAATTGCTAGCATTATTACTAAAGCTGCTCCCAAAATTATATAAAATGATTTTTTATTTGATTTGTTCATTATAATTTTTCCTCTTTAAAATACCACTTGTATTTGCATCTTCTTTGCAATTTATTTTTCCATATCCAGCAATAGAAGCTGAATCTTTACTTGCATAGGTTTGTCTTTTTACTCTTCCACCTTCTGGATCACCATGTCCTTCATTTCCACCTATTGTTGTTACTTGTCCTGTACTTGCGTTATAGTCTACTACTATCGCAACATGACCATAATCTCCAGGAGCATCGTATTGGAAAATGACAATATCTCCAGGCTTTGGATCATATCCTCTTCTAGCTGCTCTCCATGATCCTTTTTGTACAAAATATTGCTGCATAGGTTTAACTCCAGCTGTTTTAGGAATTTCTGTTCCAAGATATCCTGTTTTACTAGCTATATATGTTACAAATATTGCACACCATTGTGCTTTTTTATGTTCACCATAGTACCAGTCATTATATTTAATATAATCACTATTTTTTGGTTCTTCTTTATTTCCTATTTCAGCGGTTGCTGCCTTAACAATACCTAAGCAACCTTGTCCAGCATATACTTCATCATATATATTTTGATCAAAATTATCTTCATATGTTGAACACTCTATTAAATCGGAGTCACCATATGTCTTTTTAATGAGTTCAGCAAAATTTTCTCCATTATTTGCTGCTGCTTCCCAACCTTCTTGTGTTGTATTAACATATCCAGCTTCTTTAATATTATTATTTGATATTATTAAATATTGCTTAGCTATTTCATATAACTCACCAAATTTTTGATATGCTGCATCTGATATTGCAGATTTATAATCTTCGTATTCAGCACTTGGTGCACTTCCTTGATAATAGCTTCTACAATGTTTACTGCTACACATCAAATTTGCTTCTTTTCTATATGACCCCTTACTTGGAGAACTAAATACCTGGTCACAGTCTCCATTTCTCATAGTTATTGTAGAGCCTTTTTTGTAGTTTCCTCTTCTTGCCATTGCATAACTTATACTAGCAATCATTTGTGTTAAAGCATAATTTTTATTGTTGTAAGAACTCGGACCAATTTCCCCGACAGTTACACCGATTATATAATCTTTAAATGAAACTGAGTCTTGTTGATTTCCATCGCAGTCCGTTAATTTAACAGTAATATCATCTAAATCTGATGATAAGAAGCTCTTACAGTATGCATTTGTTACAACTTCTGGATTACTAAAATCTGGAATTGTTCCTTCAATATAGTTTCCATTTTCATCCCAATATCCATTTTCTCCATATTGAGCTGAATCTAAATCTTTTAAAAGAAGAACATTATTTATTTCATATTTTCTATCTTTTGTTTCTTCTATTATTTCTTCTAATTTCTTTGGTGTAGTCGCATCATTATACTCTATACCTGGCAAGTTTGAATCTTCATCAGCTTGTTTGAATGATGGAAAATTAATATATCCAAATCCATGTTTATATTCAAATTCAACATATTCATTATGAACGGTTGGTCCAGTTGTTGTAAATTTTATATTTCTACTAGTAAAGTTATCTTTTGTTGTTGAGTAGATTTCTTCTACCTTTTGAAAATATATTGTAGTATCTACTATTTGATTGTATTCTCTTTTAATAAAATAGTCATGAGCTGATGTTACTGAACCATCTAATTTATCTACTAATGATAATAATGCATCTTTACTTATTGTACTGTTACATTCTTCTGATGTGGATTTCCATGCATTATTCATACTAGTATCATATGTATATCCTGTTCCTACTAATGTTAAAATTGCACTATTGCTTATTTTTCTATACTTATCTAAAAGTTTGCTACCTTTTACCCTTAAATATCCTGGAACACTAAATACTTTATTTCTAACTGTTGGAATATTATCATCACCATCTTGTAAATCCTTTTCATCGTTCCATCTTATAAACATTTCCCATTTATCTCTACTATATTCATAATTTTGTACTACTGAAGTATTGCAATATCCAACTTTAATATATTTTTGTTGTGAAATTGACCATTCTTCTCTTATTTCCCAAGTAAATGATGGATAAACATCTTCAAATATTGTATTTTGAATTATTCTATTAACATCTGGTTTAGTTAATTTTCCATCTTTAATTACATTTTTTAGTGCTTCAAAATGGTCTGCTGCTGAGATAAATGTGTCTCCTTTTTCATCTTCCTTAGCTGGAGGTGTTTCATAATTATCATATGTTGCTTGTGAATCGTATCCAAAGAACAATGTACCAATTATAAGACCTCTATCTAATTTGTTTGGGCCATTTGTCTCTTTATGCATATATTTAGTTTCATAATCATTTGTTTTCTTTTTAATATATCTCATTAACTGACACACATCTTTAAACTCATCACTTCCCTCTGGAAATAATGATTCCCAAATGCCTTGGAAAAATCCAGCTTTACAACTTTCATCGTTGTTAAGTACTTGTATTAATTCTGGCCAAGTATACATTTCTCCAGTATCTGGATTTCTTATGTATTTACTGTCAGTATAAAGACCTTCTAGATCATCTTCATCTGTTCTTTGCTCTGGCACACCAAAGTTAAGAACAATTGATGAAAAGAAGTTATCAATTACTAATACAAGGTATGCAATCATAAATATTCCTAAAAATACTCCCAATGCTATACCTATTATTTTTAATTTTAATAATTTTAATTTTAAACTTTTTGCTTTTAATGCTGCACTAGCAGCACCTGCTCCTGATCCTAATTTAGACGAAAGTTTTGATTTTAAATCGCCCAAACCCTTTCCTTGTGACTTTTCATCTTTTTTCTTTAAACCATTTTTCTTTTCAAGTCCACCTTTTTTGTCTGATCCTTCTTTTTGGTCTAATTTTCCACTTTCTTTATTAACCCCTCTCGGTTCATTTTGACCCCTGTTTTTTAATCTATCTTTTGTTCCTTTTTCACCGCCAAGACCTAAACCAGATTTAAATCCAGACGAAAACTGGTTTAATCTATCGACTACACCAGTATTTCTTCTTTGATTTATATTTTGATTGTTTTGTTCTAAATTTTGATCACTATTATTGTCCATACTTCACATCCTTTAGGTGAAAGAACTATAGTCCACCACCTGAACCAAATGATTCTAATTCTTGTTGTGTTGCAATTACATTAATTCTCATTCTTCTGCTTCCACAAACAAATAATGCTTGTCCTTGACTATATCTCTTTATGGAATCTTTTTCTTGATCGTTTAAATCAACTAATTTTGCAAGATCATCTACAGCTTGTTTTCTAAGTCCCATTACTAAATAGTAAGAAGCATTATCGAAAATAGCTTTACCGTGAATAACAACATTTGGAGCTGCAAAGTCTGTTGGTTGTTGAGTTATTATAATTGTTCCTGTGTTATATTTACGACTTCTTCTTTGAATTCTTGCTAAGAATTCAGCACCTAATGTATTTTGATCTGCAAGAAGCATGTGAGCTTCATCAACCATTAATATTGTATTTATTTCTCTATCAAGAGTTAATCCCCATGCATATTTTAATATGTTGAAGAACAATGCATTTCTGATATTACTATCAGCATTCATAAGTTCCCTTATATTAAATACGATAAAATCAGCATCTGTATCTATTGTTGTTTTACCTGTGAAATAATATCTTAACTCTTTTGTTAATGGTCTAATCTTTAACTCAAGTCTTTCCATTATATCTCTTTCATGAGTATGCTCTGTCATTGATAAAAGTCTTCCTTTTATTGTTGCATATACATCATCAAATGTTGGATACTCATGAGAAGTAATTTTTCCAAAATCAGTATTATAATCTATTTTATATCTTCTATATGTATCTTGTACAACTTCACTAAATAGTGTTAATACATCTTCTTCAATATCTGGACTATAATATTTCATAAATGCTTTTAATGTTTGAAGTGTTCTTGTTAAAACTGCATAACCAGTTCCTTCAGCCATTTCTTCTTCATCAGCATCTAATACTACTTCAAGTGGATTTATCATACCAAAATCTCCACCACGACCTAAGTCGATGAAGTCTCCACCATATAGTCTAGTCATTTCTTCAAGTTCACCTTCAGGGTCAATTGCAATAATCTTATGACCATTTCTAATATTACTTCTAAGCAATACTTTAGCAGCTGTTGACTTACCTGAACCAGATGTACCAAGAATAATCATATTGGCATTATTTCTATTAAATTCTTTCTTAGTTTGATATAAGAATTGATTAAATAATATTACACCACCAGAGTAATCTACTCCAAGTAGACATGAAAGTCCTGGGTCTTTAATACTATCAAATACAAATGGATACATTGCTGCAATTGTAACTGATGGTATTGGTGTTCCAACTCTTTCTTCTATATCATTTTCTGGGAATATCGGAAGCATACTTTGAAGTATCTTTTCTTGTTCGAATCTAAGAACTAATCCTTTCATTCCCATAGCATCTAAGTAATTCTTAACTTGTACTTTTTTATTTTCAAGTTCTTCATGTGAATCTGCTGAAATAAATAAGTGCATTTGGAAATCAAATATTCTTGCTTGAGTAGCAGTTAACATTTGAATAAAATTATCAATACTTTCATAATCTTGTCTAATTTGTTCTTGAATAGTATGATCATGTTCATTTTGATATCTTGCTTTCATATCAGCAATTTCTTTGTTTAACATTTTTGACAATACGGAGAAAGCAATTGGAATATGTTTAATACATACTTTAACTCCACCCATTTGAGTTAGGTTAGCTAAATATCCTTCAGAAATTGATTTAGGATAACTAATTATAGTAAGTATTGCACAATACTTATCACTTATTATCATTTCTGATGATTTAAATTCTAAGCTCTTTGGAGCTAATTGACTTTTAAAACTTACACTCATTGACTAATCACCGTCCCAAAATTATATGAGTCACCACCATTTAAGAATCCATCTAATAATGTTCTTAAATCATCATTACTTGTTTGAGCTGATTGAAGTCCAGCATTAGCAAGACCTGAAACAAGATTTTGAATTCTTTTTTGTATTATTTCGGGTCTCTTATCCTTAAATAATATAAAGTATTCTGTATCAGTAACATTAACTTCTTTACTCATGAATAAGTTAGCTTTATCGATATCTTCCCTTATAAGTTTTCTAATAGCTTGAACTTGTACTGAATTATATAATAATTTCAATTGTGCAAGATAATTATTAATATCAACTGGTCTATCTGATACGATTAACCAGAATTGATAATCTAATGTATTATAAAAACTTCTTAAATTAAATATTGCATTATTTTGAGAATCATAATCAAGAATAAATATATTTCTTGGTCTTATCTTTACTCCTGTTACTCTATATCCATTATCAAGTATAATTTCTCCATTTTGAATGCCTCTAATTGGCAACCAATTTTCAGCATACTTTTGAGCTTTAGTATCAACCTTTTTTTTGCTCATCGTCTTGTCCAACATACCTAGCACACCATCCTCTCCAATAATATCTTCTAGGGTTTAAAAAGAACGTTGTTAATTCTTGCAAATACACAAGAACATTATGATAAAAAGGAAGTGGCATAACTAAGAATAAGCATATGCCAACTGGGGCTAGTTTTATCATTAATTCCTTTATAGAATCACCCTTAAATACAAACATAAGTATCGTTGTAATTACAGCACCTGTAAGTAATATTATTAAGTCTATAATTCTAAAAACATTGAATATTAATTGACTTTTCTTACTATTTGCAGGTATCAAATAATTGTTCATATTCCTTTTTCCTTTCTGAAATCTATGCTATTTTCCTCCGAAAATATTTTGTCTATTAGCTCTTCTACTTGCACCTTTATTTGAAATATCGCTTGCTTTTCCAAGATAATTTCTTTTTGCTTCTTTTACTAGTCCTCCAGCATCACCTGATGAAGCCATTTTTTTAGAAGAATAATCACTATTAGTATTTCTTCTATCATATACTTTAGTTGCTTCTTTAACTGTTTTATCATCTTTAACGGCTGCATTAGTAAATAGTGCATTATTGTAAGCAGTTTTATATCCAGAAATAGCTTTTTCTCTTGCTTGTACATAACTAATATAATTTTCTTGTGTTTTGTTTCGTTCATATTCTGCTCTGGCTGTTTGTACTCCAACATCTGTTTCAATTTTCTTGCTTGCATACTCATCAGCACTAGAGCCAAATTTAATTGCATTATCGTCATTTCCGTCTTTTACTTCAGATATTGCTGCAATTCTTGCATTCATCATATTATCCAATGCTGTAGCTGTATCTGTATTTTTTTGTGCTTGAAGTGCTTGTCTTTGTGGTATTCCAAGTCCGTTTTCAATATTGTGACCAAGCATTCTAAGTCCACCGCCTTGTCTAGCAAATCTTTGAGCTCTATCTCTGTTAGCTTGACTATTGGCACTTTGATTTTTAAAGAAATCTGCTACATTTTTACCTTTCATTCCTGATTGAGCTCCACCTACAGCTCCACCCACCATATTAGCAAGTGTGCCAGTAAATCCTGCTCCTCCAGCAATTCCTGTTGCAAGTCCGCTTCCAAAACCAACAGCTCCTCCGATAAGTCCAGCAGCAAATTTTCCAAATCCTCCACCACCTGCTGAGCTTGCCATCTTTGTTCCTAAAGCTTCATCTATAAATTTAGGTAAAATTCCTATTACTTTATATCCGGCAACTAATACGATTATACATATAAGTCCTCTTGTAATAACACTTTCTTGAATTGATGCAAGATCGCCAAAGTATGAAGTTATATCTCCAATAAATGCTGCAACAAATGTTGTTATAATATATACAATAGCTATTCTTGTTATAGCTTCTAAAAATACTGAAATGTATGTTTTTAAAAATGTTTGTAATGTTTTTGAACTAGTTCCATTATCAATTATTGTTACAATAGCAAGTGGTGCAAGTATTTGCAAAATTATTAATTTGAACATCCTGACACCGATTTCTATTGCAACTTTAGCAATACTATATATTAAATAGAATCCCATAATTGAACTTACAAATGGTAAAGTGTATTCTACATTTACGCCTATGTCATCTACTATATTATGTGCTTCAGTAAAGTTGTATGTTGCACCATCTTTTACATTGATTTTTAAAGCATGTTCATCAACATAAGTTGTTGTAATTCCGCTTCCAGTTGAATCTTGATCATGCAAGAATAGTGTTAATGTTTCGTGTGCTAACCATTCTCCCATATCGACATTGTCCGCGGCTCCTGCTGATCCCCAAACAAATCTTGCAAGTAAACCTTCATCATTTCCACCGACCGTTTCTACTAATTGTCCTATGTATTCGTAATCGCCATCTTCTGAACCGATAATTAATAAACTTATATCATTCATAACCCCAAATAAGAATGGATATAAGATTAATAATGCTGCTGTTATAAATAAATTTCTAACAAGTGCAGCTCCACCAGTTTTATCAGATGTAGCTTTTGCTGGATCTATCATATATTCTATTAAAGTTCTTCCAAGTTTATATAAAACCAGTACTATAATTACTGCTTTAACTCTATCTATTAGTGGCTCCATCATATCAAAAATTCTACTAAATTTAATTTGTGACATTAGCATAAATATTTTATATACATAAGAAACAACTGAATATATAACACCATCTAAGAATAATGATATTGTATATAATGGTTTCATAATCCATGATGCTTTTGCTAAAATAAACATTCCAATATTATATAGTGACATGTGTCCACTTCCCATCCGAATACTATAATTTTATATAGTATAAAATTCTATCAAAATTATAACATAAAAAAATATCAAATAAAAGTACTTTATTTGATATTTCATAATTATAATTCTACATTGTGATAAACATTACTTACATCATCAAGTTCATCTAACATTGAAAGTAATCTTTCAAATTTTTCTTTATCTTCTCCTTCAAGTGTAACAGTATCTTTTGAGAAATATGATATTTCGTCTACTTCAAATGTTATACCAGGGAAAGCTGTTTCTAGTGCTTTCTTAGCATTATTTAAATCTGATACTTCTGTATAAACAACAACTGTTCCATCTTCTTCTACTTCAATATCATTTGCATCAACATCTGCATTGATAAGTGCATCCATAACTTCTTCTTCTGAGTGTCCTTTAATTCCAACTACTCCTAAGTGGTCATACATAAAGCTTACTGCTCCTTGTCCTGCCATTTTAGCTCCGCATTTGTTAAATACTGTTTTAACAAAGCTAATTGTTCTATTTGAATTATCTGTTAAACATTTGATAATTAATGAACTTCCACCTTGTGCGAATGCTTCATATTCAACTGTTTGATAGTCTTCTGCTACTCCTTTTTTAACTTTATCAATATTTCTATTAATAACATCTGCTGGTACTTGTTCTTTTTTAGCTTTTTCAATTACTCTTCTTAGAACATCGTTACTTGATGGGTCTGGATTTCCTTTTGCTGCTTGGTAAATTTCCTTTGCATAAATTGAATATAATTTAGATTTTTTAGCGGCTGTTGCTGCCATTGCTTTTGCTCTTACTTCATGTGCTCTTCCCATTTCTTATCACTCCTTTATTTAATTTAATCTAACTTCGTAAGCTCATTTATAATTTTAGCATATTCTTTATAATTTTCAAAATTATTCTCTTTATTTTGATTAAAAAATTCTTTTGAATCATCTCTCGCTTGTAAAAGTATTTTCATATCTTCATGTAAATTAGCTATTTTAAATGACATATCTCCACTTTGTTTTACTCCAAATAAGTCACCTTCGCCTCTCATTTCATAATCTTTTTCTGTTATATAAAATCCATCATTACTTTCACATAATACTTTTAATCTTTCACAAGATTCATCTCCAATTAATATACAAGTACAATCATATTCATTTCTTCCAACTCTACCTCTAAGTTGATGAAGTGTTGCAAGTCCAAATCTTTCAGCATCATATATTATCATCATTGTGGCATTTTTAACATCAATGCCTACTTCAATAACAGTTGTTGATATTAAAATATCAATCTTACCGCTTTTGAATTCTTCCATTATTTTATCTTTATCTTGTTTTGATAATTTTCCATGTAATATTGCTGACTTAACTGTTTTATTAAAATATAATTCTATATTTCTTTTTATTTCATTTACTGTTGTTAAATCAATTACTTCTGAATCTTCTATTAATGGGGAAACTATATATACTTGATGATGATTATCTATTTCATTTTTCATCATATCATATACTTGTACTAGTTCTTTTTCTGATTTAATTATTGTTTTTATTTCTTTTCTACCTTTTGGTTTTGTTTTTATATTAGATATATCCATATCACCGTATACTGTTAATGCAAATGTTCTTGGTATTGGTGTTGCTGACATATAAAGTACATCTGGTAATAATCCTTTGTTTTTTAAACTAGCTCTTTGATTAACACCAAATCTATGTTGTTCATCTGTTATTACTAATCCTAAGTTTTTAAATACAACATTTTCACTTAAAAGAGCATGTGTACCAATTATAAAATCTATTTTTCCTTCTTTTAGTTTCTCTACAACTTCTTCTTTTTCTTTCTTTTTCATACTTCCAGAAAGAATATCTACTCTTATATTAGTACTAGCTAACAAATTCTTAATTGATTCATAATGTTGATATGCTAACACTTCTGTGGGTGCCATTAATGCTGTTTGATATTTTGCTAAATGATTAATATAAGCAGCTATTACTGATACTATTGTTTTTCCTGAACCAACATCTCCTTGAAGCATTCTATTCATTCTTTTACTAGATGTCATATCTTTATATATTTCTTCTATTGCTGTATCTTGATCTGCTGTTAATTCAAATGGAAGACTTCTTATAAATTCATTTACATCTTCTGGATCTATATTTCTTAAATAACCTATTTTACTTTCTTTATTAACTTCTTTTAGATAATTGATTTTAAACATAAATTCAAATAGTTCTTCATATTTTAATTTTATTAATGCTTTTTTAACTTCTTCTTCATTCTTTGGATTATGTATTAAATTAACAGCTGCTTTTTTTGATATTAGATTATATTTTTCATTTAAATAATCTGGTACATAGTCTATATAATTATCAAATTTAGTAAGTGCTTCATCTATATATTTTTTTAATGCTTTACTTGTAAGTCCAGTTGTTAAATGATATACAGGTATTATTGACCCAGTTTGTAGTTTTTCAAATTTTATATCAGATGCAATTACTGTATTTTTAAGAGCATCATATTTACCTATTACTGTTACTGTAAGTCCTGGTCTTATTTGACTTTTTAAAAATGCTCTATTAAATATCATAACAGCTATCATTTTTTTGTTAGACATAGCTCTAAAAGTAAGTGAAGTCATATTTGCTCTAAATCTTCTTGTCAGTGGCACTGAATCAACTATACATTCTATTACTACTGGTTGTTTATCAACAGCTTCTTTTATATCATTTAGTTTAACTATTTCATGTCTATAAGGATAATAATATACTAAATCTTCTATATTATTTATATTTATATTTTTTAATGTTTCAATTGTTTTTGGACCTAGTCCTTTTATAATACTTAAATCGTTCATACTTCACCACACAAATCTCACATATTATATCACAGTTTTTATTTTTTTAGAAGATAATTTTTAACAATTTAAAACATCTCATAAGAGATGTTTTTACTAAAGGTTACCAAGAGCCACCGCCTCCGCCACTTCCACTACTAGCAGGGCTTCCTAAGGCAGAACTTGCAGTTCTCATGGTACTATTCATAAATGTATCAAATGTATTCATACTAAAGTTATCACCGACATGCCAAGTTAGAGGTTGCATAGAAATAGTTTCAAACTTTTTAATCCATTTATCTGATACTCCAAGTACATAAGTATAAGGTAATATATTACAAAAAATATGTTGGATCTTCTAAAACTAATGCTTCTAACTTTTCTTTTCCTGCTGTTTCTAAAAATGTTTTAAATCCTTTTAATTTTCTAAACATTTCATTTCCATATTTAGCACTTTTTCAAATGAACTAAACATGTATTTGATATAAACAATGAAATTACACCTACTATATAGCTTACCATAAAAATGATTTCACTTGATATTATAGGATATATCGTTAACATAAATGGTAAATCTATAAAAATAGCACCAAATATAATTTTCATTATTACATCTATTACTTTTGAACTTCCTTTTAAATTATCTGGATTTAACATCAATGGATCAGAAACAAGTATTGCTATTATTATTGGGTATCCTATTGCAGTAAATGAAATAGCAATTCCCATTAATTTAATATCTCCATAATAAATGAACGGAGGTATTGTCACTAAACAAAAAGTTATTATTGACATTAATATTAAATATATTGATTTATTTGTAGAAGATTTTTCAAATATTTTTCTTCTATTTTCATTAATTGATTACTTAATGCTATGAAATTTTCATTTGATTTAAGTTCTGGATATGATTCAGAAATAACCATTAATTTATTAATGCCTTCTGACATTTTATTATTCAAATCTATTTTTTGGTTTATATTCATTTTATCATATGTTTTATTTCTTACCTCATTATTTCACTTTCTGTGTTTCTTTCTATTTCTAGTTCAGCTTTTGCTTTTTCTAATTGTAGTCTTTCTATTTCGCTTCTTATTTGTATTATTCTTATTATATCATCTACATTATCTTCTTGTTTTATATCGTCTTTAGCATATTTAGCACACATATATAAATTCATTAAACTTTTAGTTATAAATTCTTCATCTAATTCAAAAGATACTAATAACTTGTGAATTTCATATATTAATTCTATAAATGTTAATTTTTTATTACTTTCTAACTCATTTATCAAATCTATTAGTCCTTTATTGTTAGTCATACAAGTGAATTGTTCT
>JABLTK010080914.1_pt1 | contig 23015 bp, 10 predicted proteins | sample 7160131 | NCBI WGS metagenome assembly JABLTK01 (sample SAMN14651221, study PRJNA627086) | human gut metagenome | isolation source: feces | host: Homo sapiens
AAGTCAAGGACGAACCGAAGACGGAGGCTGAGGGCGAGCCGGAGACTGAAGTCAAGGACGAACCGAAGACGGAGGCTGAGGGCGAGCCGGAGACTGAAGTCAAGGACGAAGCGAAGACCGAGGTTGAGGAAGAGCCGAAGGCGCAAGCTACAGGCGAGCCGAAAACGGCGACAGCGGGCGAGCCGGAAGCGGAGCCGAAGGGCGACGATACGGAAGAGCCGCAGGCGACGCCTGTGGAGCCGGAGAAGCCGTCCATCGACTACGATAAGACGGTCGCGGAGAACGAGCATTTCGACAGGGGTTATGTGAAGCTGACAGGCACCGCGAAGGTATACGAGCGCGCGGATGCGGCGGAAGCGTATGGCGAGATTTCCCGGGGCGTTCTGTATGCAATCCGGCGCGTGAACGTCGGCAGAAGCAACGAGCGCATGGAGGTCGCGTTTGCGACGGAGAACGGCGTGAAGACGGCGTTCGTTTCGGCGAAGGTCGGCAAGCCGATGACCGACGCCGCGATCGATTCGTTCCTCAAAAAAATGGAGAACGTTTCTGCGCCGCACACCTATGTTGACAAGAGCAGTCGCAAGTTTGAAGTTGAAATTCTGATGCTTACGGTGTATGCGGCAGAAGAAGAAGAGAACGCGTCCGATGCGGCGACGCCTGAAGCCACGCCGGTTGAACCGAAGCCGGCTGCGACGCCCGCGGAAGCTGCGCCGGATGAGGTAAAGCCGGCTGCGACGCCCGCGGAGGCTACGCCGGATGAGGTAAAGCCGGTTGCGACGCCTGCGGAAGCTGCGCCGGATGAGGTAAAGCCGGTGGCGACGCCCGCGGAAGCTACGCCGATTGAGACGAAGCCCGAAGCGACGCCCGCGGAAGCGGCGAACGATCAGATTGACGAAACGCGTTCCGAAGCGTCGGATGAAGATACGCGCGCGGCGAAAATTGAGCTGACCGCGGCGAGAACCGAAATCGGCATTGGCGAGAAGATTCTGCTGGCGGCGGTTGTGACGGACGCCGAGGGCACGGTGCTCGAAAATGCGACGGTTACCTATGCCAGCGGCAACGCGAAGGCTGCGGCTGTATCGACGAAGGGCGAAGTCAGCGCGGCGGCGGTCGGCGAAGCGACCATTACGGCGAGCGTTGGCAGCGTGAAGGCCAGCGTTGCGTTCACGGTGAAGGCCGCGCCTGAATCGCTGACCCTTGTGCCGGATAGCGTCATGCTCGGAGAAGGCGACACGTTTGAACTGAGCTGCACGCTGAGCGCGAACAGCGCCGGTGCGATCGTCGAATGGGTGAGCAGCGCTGAAACGATCGTGTCGGTTGAAAACGGCGTGCTGACTGCGAAACATGCGGGCACGGCGGTTATCCGCGCGACGCTGTATAACGGGGTGGAGGGCTTCTGTGCCGTGACGGTCATGGCGGAGCCGAACGACATCTCGCTCAACCCGGCCAGCATGCTCCTGAAGGAAGGCGAAACGGCCGAACTGAAGGCCACGTTTACCGGCGACGTGTATGGCAAGGTGGAATTCTACGTTCCCGAATCGAATGACGTAGTCGAGCTGGTCGCCAAGGGCGGCAACGTGGTTGAGGTGCGTGCGAAGCGCTCCGGCAAGATGATCGTTTCGGCGAAGGTTGTAAACCACACGACGGGGGAAATCTATACCGACGAGTGCGAGGTTACGGTTCAGGAGGCCGCCTCGCAGATTGAGCGCGCCGTGGAACGCACGGAGCTGGGCGTTGGCGAAATTCTGAAGCTGGAACCGGTTGTGAAGACCGGACGCGGAAACGTGCTTTCCGAAACCGTGAAGGTGACGACCAGCAACAAGAAGATCGTGGCCGTGAACGGCACGCAGATCAAGGGCGTGAAAACCGGCACGGCGGACATTACGCTGACGACGGAAAGCGGATATAAAGAAACGATTCGCTACAAGGTGTTTAAGGCGCCGACTAAGGTGACGCTGAGCCAGACCAAGGCTGCGATGGCCGAGGGCGACGAGCTGCACCTGTCCGCCAAGCTGCCCTCCGATATGCGCGGCGCGATTACGTGGACGTGCTCGCCTGAGGACTCGATGACGATTTCGCAGGATGGAACCGGCGAAGCGACGTTCGTTGCGCAGGATAAGGGCACGGTGAAGCTCACCGCGAAGACGTACAACGGAAAGAAAGCGACATGCACCGTTACCGTTACCGCGAAGGCGACGGGTATCTTCTTTGAAAACGAAGAATATTCCGTTCCTGAAAAGCGAACGGTTCAGCCGACGCTGAAGTATCTGCCCGAGGGCGCGACCGGCAAGGCGACGTATGCCATCGTGGAAGAGGAGCCGGCGGGCGAGAGCCCGGTTGCGGAAATCAATGCGGAAACCGGCGTGGTTACCGCGCTGCATGAGGGACGCGTGAAGATTCAGGCGACGGTCGGCGAGCTGACCGCTGCGGCGTGGGTTCGCGTGACGCCCGCGATTTCGGAGATCAGGCTGCCTGCGGGTGTGCGTCTGACGATTGGTCTGGGCGAGGTGTATGATCTGAAGCCCGTCGCCATCGACCGCACGGGCGCGGAGCGCTCGGATGTAAGCGTTAAGCTCGCGACGAGCAATAAGAAGTACGTGGCCGTGAACGGCACGCAGGTCAAGGGCGTGAAGGTCGGCTCAGCCACCATCACCATTACGGAAGGCGACTGCGAGCCGCTGAAGGTGAAGATTACCGTCGCGAAAGCGCCCACGAAGGTGACGCTGAGCCAAACGGCCGCGACCGTCTCCGAAGGCGAAACGCTGAAGCTGACGGCGGCGCTGCCGGGCTCCGCAGGCACGGTTCGTTGGGCTGTTGAGGACGCGAAGGTTCTGTCCATCGAATCGATGAGTGACGATACGTTCACCGTTGAGATTCGCACGCTTGCCAAGGGCAAGACGCGCGTGAAGGCGACTTCCTACGACGGCAAGAAGAGCGCGCTTTGCACCATCACCGTGGCGGATGCGCCCGAGGGAATCGTGTTCGGCGCGGCGAAATACGAAATCGCGCAGGGTCTGACGCGCAAGCCGGAAACGGTTATGCTTCCGGCGACCGCGAAGGCTGCTGTTCAGTATGAATTGGAAGACGCGGCCATTGCGTCCGTCGACGCGAACGGCAATGTGACGGCGCTTTCGCAGGGCGCGACGAAGCTGAAGGCGACGGTTGTAAGCTACAAGAACGGCACGCCCATGGCGATTTCTGCGGAAACGGAAATCGTCGTCACGCCGCCTTACACCGAGGTGAAGGTGGTACATGAGCGTCTGATTGCAGTCGAGGGCGGCTATGAGCTGCACATTGGCCTGAATGAAACCGTGACGCTGGGCGCCGAGGTGCGCGACGAGCTGTCTGCGCTGCGGACGGAAGCCGCGGTTACCTTTGCAACGAAGAACAAGAAGATTGCGGCGATCAGCGGCGCGAAGCTCAAGGGCGTGAAGGTTGGCCGCACGATTCTGAAGGCGACGACCGAAAATGGCGTTGAAAACGCAGAGACCATTACTGTTGTGGTCGAAAAGGCTCCGACGGCTGTGGCGCTCGACAAGAAGACGGCCAAGCTGGGCCTCGGCGAGCAGCTGACGCTTACCGCCAAGATTACCGGCGTGAATGGCTCGCTTACGTGGAAGACCAGCAATGCCAACGTTGCGACGGTGGAGGACGGCGTGGTTACCGCCAAGGCCGTCGGCACCGCGACGATCACAGTTTCTACCTATAATAAGAAGACGGCGACCTGCAAGCTGACGGTGTCCAAGCTGCCCGAGGGAATCAAGCTGAACGAAACGCAGTACACGCTGTACGAATTCCAGACGCTGACCGCGAAGGGCACGTTTGAACCCGCGAACAGCTATGGCACGGTGAAGTTTGAAATCGATGACCCCAGTGTGGCGATTGTCGACGAGAACGGCCAGATTACCGGCCTTGCCGCCGGAACCACGAAGCTGCACGCGAGCGTGAACGGCGTTTCCGCTGAGGCGGAAATCATCGTGAAGCCCGCCGCCGTGCGGATTGACGTTCTCAATGCGGTTGAGAAGCTGGGCGTGGGCGAGAAGGTTACGCTTGAGCTGCAGGCGTTCGACGCGAAGGGCAACGACATCACCGCCGACACGGTGTTTGAAGTCAAGTCCGCGAACGCGAAGATTGCAAGCGTGACGAAGAGCGACACGGGTATCGTCGTGAAGGGCGTAAAGGTCGGAAAGACCACGGTTACGATTCAGGCGAAGAACGGCGCGAAGATGGGGCTGGCGGTTACCGTTCAGAAGGCGCCGACGGCCGTGAAGATCGCGCCTGAAAGCGCGAAGCTCGCCATTGGCGAAACCGTACAGCTGACCGGCGTGACCAAGAGCGGCGAAACGACGCTGTTCACGTGGAAGTCCTCCGCAGAAAACGTCGCGACGGTTGATGAAAACGGCCGGGTGACCGCGCTCGCGGAAGGCGAAACCGTGATTACGGCTGCGGCGTTCAACGGAAAATCCGCAACGTGCACGATTACGGTATGCAAGATGCCGGAGAGTCTGGCGTTCGCGTCGGAGACCTACACGGTGCCCGAGAAGCATGTGGTTTCTACGGCGCTGACGTTCGCTCCGGAGGGAGCGTACGCGTCTCAGGTTGTCTACGTGATTGACGAAAGCGACGCGGAGACGGCTGAAGTGGACGAAAACGGCGTAGTCAAGGGTCTGCGCGCCGGAGAAGCGACGCTGCGCGTCTGGTATGGCCAGATGTCCGCAGAAACGAAGATCGTCGTGACTCCGTATATTGACCAGATCGTCCTTGGCGGCGGTTCGGATGAATATCGCACCTCGATCGGCGTGGGCGAGGTCTATGACCTTGCACCCGTGGCGCTGAGCGTGGGCGGCGAAGAGCTGGATGAGGAAGCGTTCACGCTTTCGACCAGCAACAAGAGATATGCGACCGTGAACGGCACGCAGATCAAGGGTGTTCGCACGGGCTCCGCGAAGATCACCATTACCAGCGTGACGGACAAGACGATCAAAAAGACCGTCACCATCACCGTCAAGAAAGCGCCCACCCGTGTGACGATTACGCCCGCGCAGGTGACTGTGAGCGAGAACGCGACGTTCGAGCTGAAGGGCACGACGCCCGGCACGGTCGGCGCGGTGACGCTGACGATCACCAAGGGCGAGGGCAGCGTCATTGAACAGCTGGAGAACGGCGCCTTCCGCGCCATCGGCATCGGCGAGGCAGAGGTCGTCGCGACGGCCTACAATAACAAGACCAGCAAGCCGTGCGTGGTAACGGTGCGTCCCAACGCGAACGGCATTGAGCTGGAAAACGCGGAGTATCGCCTGAGCAAGGGCGCGAAGCTGACGCTCGCATATCATCTGTCTCCGGAAAACGCGTTCGGCGAAGTGGCGTTTGAAGCCGTGAACGGCGACATCGCCAGCGTTGACGCGAAGACGGGCGCCGTCACCGGCGCTGCGGTTGGCAAGGCGGAGATTCGCGCGAAGGTATACAACTACGTCGAGGAGAAGTGGTACGAGGCGACGGCGGTCGTCGACGTTACCGAGCCCCCGGCGAAGGTCGTCATCACCGAGAGCCGCAGAGTTGTCGGCGTGGGCGAGAAGCTGCAGCTGAACGCCATTGCGACGGACGGCGAGGACGGCGAAATCCTTGCGGCGATGACGTATAAGTCCAAGAATTCTAAGATTGCCAAGGTCAGCGCGGACGGCACCGTGCAGGGCGTGAAGAAGGGCAAGACGACGATCACCGTCACCACCACGGGCGGCGCGGCGGAAACCGTGACCATCACCGTTGTGGCCGCGCCCACGAAGGTCACCCTCAAGCCGTCCTCTGCGAAGCTGTCCATCGGCGAGCAGAAGACGCTGGAAGCGGCGATTCCTTCCGGACAGAGCGGCACCGTGACGTTCACGGTGAAGCCCGAGGGTATCGTGGAGGTAGACGCAAACGGCGTTGTGACGGCCAGGGCGGTCGGCACGGCGACGATTACCGCGGCGACCCATAACGGCAAGAAGGCGACCTGCGTCGTGACGGTCACGGAAGCGCCGGAGGAGATTCGATTCTCCCAGAGCGTTTACACCGTGAAGGAAGGCGAAGTGCTGAAGCTCGCGCCCGAAATGCTCCCGGCGGGAACCTATGGAACGCCCGCATTCGAGCTTTCCTATGAAGACGACGAGTTCGAGCTTGCCACGATCGATGAAAACGGAAGCCTGAAGGGCCAGTATTCCGGCAGCGTGACCGTGAAGGCCACGGTGAAGAACTACAACGGCGGCGCGGACGCGACGGCAATCTGCGAGGTGCTGGTCGTTCCGGCACCGAGAACCATCGAGCTGCGCGAAACGCGCACGTCGATCGGCGTAAAGGAAATCATGGATCTTGAGCCGGTGGCGTTTGACGCGCGCGGGAACGAAGTTGAAGCTGCGTTTACGCTGAAGAGCAGCAAAACCGCCTATGTGCAGGTGAACGGCACGAGCGTGAAGGGCGTGAAGGCTGGAAGCGCGAGCGTAACGATCACGGCGGACAACGGGATCAAGAAGAGTGTAAAGATCAAGGTTGTAAAGGCACCGGCGAAGGTGGGCATCAGCCGCGCGAGCGCGACCATCTCCGAGATGGATACGCTGCGTCTGGCCGCGGCGGTGCCGATGGGCACGCAGGGCAAGATCACCTGGTCGAGCAGCCATCCCGAGGTTGCCACGGTGGACGAAACCGGCTTCGTGACGGCAGTCGCCCCCGGCAAGACGGAGATTATCGCCAAGGCGTATAACGGCAAGCAGGCATCCTGCGCGCTGACGGTCATGAACGAGCCGACAGGCGTTGCCTTCGGCGAGTCGAAGACCGAGCAGATTGGCGAGGGCGCGAAGCTCAAGAAGAAGGCGGAGCTGCCGGAGGACTGCTTCGGCAAGATCACCTACAGCTCGTACAATCCCTACGTCGCGATCGTGAACGCCACGACGGGCGAGGTGATTGCCAAGCGCGCCGGAACCACGCGGATTGCCGCGACAACGATCAACCGCAAGACCGGCGAGGTGTTCACCGATACGTATGAACTGGAAGTGACTCCGGCCCCCGTGCAGGTGGTCATCCGCCAGACGCGCGCGAAGGTTGGCGTAGGCGAAACGATGAACCTGCTCGCCGAAGCCATTGACGGGAGCGGCGAAGCGGTCAGCGCGGGCTTTACGTACAAGACCAGCAACAAGGCCTATGTCACCGTGGACGCGAACGGCAACGTGAAGGGCGTAAAGAAGGGCAGCGCGACGATTACGGCCACGGCGTACAACGGCAAGTCGGCGTCCGTCAAGATTACCGTAGTCGCGGCTCCGACGGCTGTCAAGCTGAATCTCAGCGAGGTGGACGTCGTGCTGACCGACGACCTCACGCAGCAGGTGCAGCTGCGCGCAGCCGTGAACACCGGCGCTTCCGGCTTCACGTGGGAAAGCAGCGCTCCTGAAATCGTAACCGTGGACGCGGACGGCCGTTTGACCGGCAAAGCGCTGGGCGACGCCGTGATTACAGTGTACACCTTTAATAGGAAGACGGCGAAGTGCACGGTGCACGTGAAGGCTGCGCCGGAAAGCGTGACGCTGGATTCCGAAGCCGTGACGATCGTCGAGAAGCTGAGCACGGTGCTTACCGCGACGCTGAACGAAGGTGCGGCGGGCTCTGTGAGCTTCGAAGCCGAGGATCCGACGGTTGTCGCATTGACGCAGCAGGGCAGCAAGGTTCAGGTGAAGGGTCTGAAGCCCGGCGAAACGGTTGTGACCGTGAAGACCTTCAACGGCAAAACGGCGCAGTGCACCGTTACGGTGAAGCCGGAACCGGAAAGCATTCTGCTCTCGAAGGCGAGCGTGACCATCAGCGTCGGTCAGAAGTATGATATGAAGCAGCTGGTCACTCTGCTGCCGGACGACTGCATGACGACGTACACCTTCGCGACCCGTTCCTCGGCCATTGCGAAGATCGACGCGAACGGCATTGTGACCGGTGTGAAGATCGGCAGCACCGAGGTGAAGATCACCACCCACAACGGCAAGTCCGCGATTCTGGCCGTGAAGGTAATGGCCGCGCCGAAGAGCGTGACGCTGACGGTGCCGAACAAGGTGCTGTATCTGAACGAGGAAACCACCGGTACCGTGAAGCTCACCGCGAACAGCTGGGCGACGTGGACGGTGAAGAGCGATCGTCCGGAGGTTGTGTCGGTCGTCGACGTGAATGACGTTGGTCAGGTTACGCTGAAGGCCGGCGGCGACGCGAGCGCGATCGGCAAGGCGACCATTACCGTGGAAACGGACAATGGCCTGAAATCCTCCGTCACCATTGAAGTGCGACAGCACGTGGAAAGCATTGAGCTCGACAGGCACGAGCTGAGCCTTACGCATTACGACGAAGCGCAGCTGAACGCGACCGTGCTTCCGGAAACGGCGTATGACAAGGACGTTCTGTGGACGAGCAGCGACCCGACGCTGGTAACGGTATCGCAGACCGGCACGCTTCAGGCCGTTGGCTATCGCGTATCCGGCGAGAACACCGTGACGATCACGGCGAAAACCAGCGACGGCGACTTTGAGGATACCTGCGTGGTGACCGTGCTTCCCAAGCGCGTGGAGACGATTGCGCTTGCGGAAACGGAAATCGAGCTGGAAAAGAACCGCACGAAGGCGCTGACGGCGACGATCAGCCCGGCGAATGCCGATGATCGGCGCATTGTATGGGACAGCACGGATAAGTCCGTTGCCACGGTTGATGAAAACGGTGTGGTTACGGCCGTGAGCAACACCGGCACCGCGACGATCACCGCGACGACGGTGGACGGCAACAAGGTTGCAGAGTGCAAGGTGACGGCGACGAAGGTTCGAATCGTCAGCGTGTCCATCGATCCGGCGAGCCTTGAGATTCTGCAATACAGAGAGGATCAACTTACCGCGAAGCTGGAACCCGCGGACGCGGATTACGAATCCATCGACTGGACCAGCCTGCGCGAAGAAGTGATCTCCGTAACCGCGAACGAGGACGCGCGTACGGCGACGATCAAGGGTCTTGAAGTAGACGACGCGATCGTGAAGGTAGTCGTGACGGATTCCTTCGGCAAGCAGGTAGAAGCCGAGTGCACCATCACCGTGCAGCCCGTGCCTGTGACTGGCGTGAAGCTGGACAAGGAAACGCTGAACATGCGCACGTCTGCGGAGAGCTCGCTCGTCGAAACGGTGATGCCCGCGGACGCGCACGATCAGACGGTTGCGTGGGAAAGCAGCGATGAGGAAATCGTGAAGGTTGTCAATGGCGTGCTTACCGCCGGTGCGAAGGCGGGAACGGCGAAGATCACCGTCATCACGAACGACGGCGGCTTCAAGGCCGAATGCCAGGTAACCGTGTATGAGCCGTTGACCGTAACGGTGAAGGCGAACCACGAGAAGAACAGCACCGGCAACACCATCGTCTGGACGATGGAAACCAAGAATCTGATTGGCGAGGTTCGCTATGACGCGGTAACCCTTACGAAGGACGGAGCATCCATGGATGTTTCCCGCGACGGCAGCGTCGTGACGCTGGAAAACGCGGCGGCTGGTACGTATGAGCTCAGGGTTCAGGTTTCCGATCTGGGTAGCGAGGGCGATACGGCGGAGCATTCCTCCACGGTAATCGTGACCGACAGCATCGAATTCCAGACCGACAGCGCCAAGTTCACATATGTGATCATGGAAGGCGCGTTCGCGGATGGAACCGACGGCGCGGCGATCAAGCTGGCCGACACGAGCGTGAGCCTCTCCGAGCTGACGGTGCCGAAGACGGTGAACGGCGTGGCGGTATACCGCATAGATACGGAAGCCTTCATGGGCATGAGTAGCCTGACGAGCGTGAGCCTGCCGGATACGGTAGTCGTAATCGGCGCGCGCGCGTTCAAGAACTGCACCAACCTGACGAAGATCACGTCCTACTGATCGAAACCGGGTGAGGAGCTGCCGGGCAAGCGTCCGGCGGCTCCTCTGTTTATGGTGCGCACAATTGGCGAGGGGATGAGGATATGAGGGTTGTGAACACGGCGGAGAATATGCTGGAGGCGTTCGAAGAGGGTCGGTTCCATATGAAAAAATGGGAGGCATATATCGACGCTTCCGCGTCCGGGATACGGGAAAAGTGCGTCAATGATATGAAGGAATGCGTTTCGGCAGGCTTTTCATGGGAGAAAGAGTATCTTCCGGTGCTGAATGCTGTTTTGCGGAACGGGGAGAAGCGAAGGAAAGCCATTGAATCGTTTCGCGCGATTACGCGGTGTCTTAATGACAAGGTGCTTGAGCGATTCGGCAGGACGGTGGATGTGGACGTTGTGCTATACCTCGGTCTGTGCAATGGAGCCGGCTGGGTTACCGACGTGAACGGCAGACGGTCAATCCTTCTTGGAATTGAAAAAATCATTGAGCTTGACTGGTGCGGTCGGGACGCGATGACAGGACTGATTGTACATGAGCTGGGGCATGCGTATCACCTTCAATATGGAGCGGCGAACGAACGGCTTGAGGCGCTCCCGGATCCGTTTCTCTGGCGGTTGTTTGAGGAAGGTATTGCGATGGTTTTTGAACAGGAGGTCGTTGGCGATTCGGAGTACTTTCATCAGGATGCAGACGGCTGGAAAGCGTGGTGCGACGCGAACGCGGAGAAAATCAAGCGGTCATTCTATGGGGATCTGCCGGGGATGACGCGCGAGAATCAACGTTACTTCGGCGATTGGGTTCGCTTTGAAGGGCGCGGCGACACGGGCTATTATCTTGGAGCGCGCTTCGTTCGTTTTCTTTTGGATTCCGACGTTTTTGACACGGTCATTCGATATAAATTCGATGAGGTCAAGCGGGGCTTTGAGCGCTTCATGCAATAGAATGAAATCGCCGCCCATCTGACGATAAAGGCGGCGATTTGTATTTTAGGCGAGACTTACTTGATATGCCTGGGCGCTTCGTTTGTTTGCCGGTCGACCAGAATCCATTTATCGGTGCGGATACGCATGCGCATGACGACGGCGCGCAGCAGCCATTCAACCAGCTGTCCGACCCACACGCCGACGATGCCGAAGCCCAGCTGGATGCTGAACAGGTAGCCCAGCGCCAGTCGGCCGATGAACATGGTTGAGATCGAAATCACTGTGGTAAAGCGCGCGTCCCCGGCCGTGCGCGTAGCCGTGGGGATGACGTAGCCGTCCGGCCAGAGGAATGGCATGGGGAACGCGCCGATGGCGAGCGCCATCCACACGATGCGGGAAGCATCCGGCGAGGCGCTGTTAAGCCGGAGAAGCAGCGGCGTCATCGGGAAGAGAATGAGTACGGCGGCGGCCAGAATGTATCGTCCGAGGTAGACGAAATTCAGGCAGTAGCGGCGAGCCAGCTCGATTTCCTTCGCGCCCACGCACTGCCCGCACACGGTTCCGGTGATGGCCGTTACGGCGTAGGCAACCGCGTAATACAGGTTGAAGATCGAGGTTGCAATGCCCTGTGCGGCGAGCGCCGTGGTGGAAAGACGGGAAAGGTAAATCTGAACCAGCAGCATTCCGCCCTGAAACAGAATCTGTTCGATGGAGAAGGGAATGCCCAGCAGGGATATGTCGCGGGCAATCTGCTTGTCAAAGTGGAAGAAATAGCGAAAGCGCATGCCGACGCCGCTGTGCGGGCGCATCAGCCAGACGAGCGAGAAGGCGAAGCCGATCAGGCGCGCGGTGAGGTAGGAAAGCGCCGAGCCCGTGGCGCCCAGATGCATCAGGTTTATGTAAATAAAAGAAGCAATCAGGTGCACCGAGTTGATGATGATCGTCAGAATCAGGCTGCTGCGCGCGTCGCCAAGGCTTCGGAAGGCCTGAAAGACGACGCAGAAGAAGGAATAGGGAATGAAGGAGTAGGCGTAGTAGTGCATGTACGAGATGCCTGCGTCGATGACGGTCTGATCGGCGTCCGGGTAGAAGAAGCGGATGATTGAGCCGCCGAACACGACCATCACCGCGGCAATGACTACGCCGCACAGAAGGCAGCTTGTGGCGGACTGACCGATGGCCCACCGCACGCGCTCCGGGTCGCCGCTGCCCTTGGCGCGGGCGATAACGATGGAGCCGCCCATGCTGATGGCGGAGAACAGCGCGTAGGACAGCGAGCCGATGACGCCAACCAGCGTGACGGCGGCAATCTGCTCTTCACCGGCAGACGAGACCATGGCGACCGACAGAATGCCGATGACGAAGATGAAAAGCTGGTCGAGCACCAGCGGCCAGAACATGCGAATCAGCGACTGCGCCGTGAAATGCTCGGATTCCAGACGGCTGTAAAGGCCGTTGCGCACGCGAGAAAGAAAGGCGTTCATGGCGATGACAGACCCTCCCTGTTTTCGATTGACTTCCATATATTATATGTGAAAAATGGAAAAATGTAAAGAGCGTGAAGATGGGAAAAGTGGCTCAGGCGAAAAAAAACCATCGACAGAATCCGTTATATTCCGTTAGTAATTGCTGCATAACGCATCCATGAGCTTGACACCCTAACAGGAGACGGGTATAATGCCTGTATACGTTGTTTTATTGGAGGAAATACGCTTGCAAGTCGAGAAAGAAAAGACCGTCAGTGAAAGCAGAATTCCCACCATAGCCCTTCGAGGGATGGTGATTTATCCGGGCACGGTGATGCACTTTGACGCCGGACGGGAGAAATCTGTCGCTGCGCTGAATGCGGCCATGAGCGCGGATAAGCGGCTGTTTGTCGTGTCGCAGCGGGACGGCATGAAGGAAGATCCGGAGCTTACGGATCTGTATCCGATGGGAACCATTGTAAAGGTGCGTCAGGTGGGTCAGATGCCGGACGGCGTGTTTCGTCTGCTTGTGGACGGGCTTTCCCGCGCGATCGTGGTGGGCGCCTATGAACTCGACGGCATGATTCAGGCCGAAATCTGCGAAGTTGCCAGGCAGCGGATGGAGCTTACCACCGAGGTGCGCGCGTGGACGCGCACGGCGCGGCGACTGTTTGACCGATACGCGGCGACGAAGGAGAACATCGGCACGGAGCTTCGGCAGGCTGTGAGCGGAGAACGCGACCCCGGCGCGCTGGCCGATCTGATCGCCGCGAATGTGCTGGACGATTTGGACGACCGCGAGGCCGTACTGGAATGCGTCGACCCGCAGCTGCGCATTCAGCTGATGTGCGATATTCTCACTCGCGAGCTTCAGGTCAGCAATATCGAGCAGGAGATTCAGCGCCGCGTGCACGAGCGGATCGATCACAACAACCGCGATTATTTCCTGCGCGAGCAGCTGCACGTGATAGAGGAAGAACTGGGCGAAAACGACGACGATATTGCCCAGTATGAATCCCGTCTGGCGGCTTCTGCGATCTCCGGCGAAGCGCGCGAGCGCACGGAGAAGGAGCTGAAGCGGCTGGCACGCACGCAGACCGGTTCGCCGGAGAGCACCGTGATGCAGAACTACGTCGAATGCATGCTCGACCTGCCGTGGGGCGTTTACGACGAGCATCCCGTGGACATTGCCGCGGCTCGAAACGTGCTGGAAAGCGACCATTACGGCCTTGAGGACGTGAAGAAGCGCATTCTGGAGTTCATTGCGGTGCGCGCGCTCAAGAAGGATTCCCATGGGCCGATTCTCTGCCTTGTGGGCGCGCCGGGCGTAGGAAAGACGAGCATCGCGAGGTCGATCGCGCGGGCGCTGAAGAAGAAATTCTGTCAGGTGTCGCTGGGCGGCGTGCACGATGAAGCCGAGCTTCGCGGACACCGGCGCACGTATGTCGCGGCCATGCCGGGGCGCATCATTTCGGCCATCAAGCAGTGCGGCTCGATGAACCCTGTGTTCCTGTTCGACGAGATCGACAAGATGGCGTCCGACATGCGCGGCGACCCGGCTTCGGCCATGCTGGAAGTGCTCGACCCGGAGCAGAATTCGCGGTTCCGCGATCACTTCCTGGAAGCGCCGTTCGATCTTTCGCATGTGTTCTTCATCGCGACGGCGAACGACGTGTCCTCGATTCCGAAGCCGCTGTACGACCGCATGGAGATTATCGAGGTACCCAGCTATACACAGGAGGAAAAGCTGCAAATTGCCCGCCTGCATCTGTGGAAAAAGCAGCTGACGGCCAACGGACTAAATGGCAAGAACCTGCGCATGTCGCAGAAGGCACTGGAAAAGATCATCGACGGCTATACGCGCGAGGCTGGCGTTCGCGCCCTGGAGCGCACGCTGGCCGCAATCTGCCGCAAGGCGGCCATGGAAATGCTGGATACCCCGGAAGCAGAGCGCAAGACCGTGACCGTGCGGCCGGAGGACGTGGAGCACTACCTTGGCGCGCCGCAGTTCAGCCATTCACAGACGGCGAAAGCCCCCGAAGCAGGCGTTGTGAACGGTCTGGCGTGGACGAGCGTGGGCGGCGAGGTGATGCCGATCGAGGTGGCCGTGCTGCCCGGAGACGGCAAGCTGGAACTGACGGGCTCGCTGGGCGACGTGATGAAGGAATCCGCGCATATCGCGTGGAGCTACGTGCGCGCGCACGCGGAAGACGCGGGTCTGACCGAGGAATATCGCAAGAAGCACGACATCCATGTACACGTGCCGGAGGGAGCGACGCCGAAGGACGGCCCCTCGGCCGGCATTGCGCTGGCCTGCGCGATGTTCAGCGCCGTGACCGGGGAAAAGGCGCGGCAGGATATTGCCATGACGGGCGAGCTGTCGCTGCGCGGCAAGGCACTTCCCATCGGCGGCGTGAAGGAAAAGCTGCTTGCGGCGTATCGCGCCGGAATGAACACCGTGCTTCTGCCGGAGGAAAACCGGAAGGACCTTGAGAAGCTGCCCGAGAACGTGCGCAGCGCCATGCAGATTCAGACGATTTCGGACGCGTCGGAGGCGATTGCCACGGTCATGCCCGGGCGAAAGACGACGCATGTAAAGGCGGTTATATAAATTGAGAATCGTACGTTCGTGTTTTGTCACGTCATTGGAGCGTCTGGGAAACTTCCCCGGGCGAGGCATGCCGGAGATTGCCATGGCGGGACGCTCCAACGTGGGCAAATCCTCGCTGATCAATTCGCTGTGCATGAATTCGAAGCTCGCGCGCACGTCCTCCGAGCCCGGAAAGACGCGTCTGGTGAACATTTATCGCGTGAATGACGCGTTCATGCTTACCGACCTGCCTGGCTACGGCTTTGCGAAGGCGCCTGCGGCGGAGAAAAAACGCTGGGCAGGCATGATCGAAGGCTATCTGTCGGGCTCGGATTCGCTGAAGCACGTGTTTCTGCTGGTCGATATTCGCCATGAACCGACGGACGACGACGCAATGATGGCGGACTACCTGCGCCATTATCAGCTTCCCTTCAGCGTGATCGCGACCAAAGCGGATAAGCTGAGCAAGGCGGCGCGTGGGCGCGCGATGGCACCCATCTGCCGAAAGCTGAACGTCCAGCCGTGGCAGATACTGGCCTACTCATCCGAAGACGGCACCGGACGCGAAGCGCTTCTGAAGAAGCTGGATGAGATTCTGAATCCGGTTGTTCCGGTGGAAACGGATTCGTTCGAGATTCCGGAGGGCATCACCTTTGAGGACGGCCCGACGCGCGAGGTAGAGGAATAAGAAGCAAAGACGCACCAAGCGACGGTGCGTCTTTTTGCTGGTCAAACGGGTGGAGGGAAGCCTGAATCCGATTTCTCCGGAGAAAATGGATTCATCTGATCGATCATCAAAGTCGCACCATGCGGCGGTGCGTCTTTTGTTGTCAGCAGGGAAGATCAGCGCGCGGTCATGGCGAATTCCACCTCGCCAGAGGTGATTTCGGCGGAATACACCTCGACGGAGATCGTATCGCCGAGACGGAGCACACGGCGGGTATGGCGGCCGACCATCATCAGGCGCTCGTCGTCGAGCGAATAGAAATCGTCCATCAGCTGCGGCGGGATGCGTCCCTCCGCCGTGTTCTTCAGCAGCACAATGGCGCCGCGCCTGCTCAGGTGGGTGATGACGCCGGTGAAGGTTTCGCCGATGTGTTGGGACAGGTAGGCGGCGCACATCAGGCGGTCGCCGTCGCGCTCGCACATGGCGGCGCGTTCTTCGCAGTCGCTGGATTCGGCGGCGCGCTCCGCGACTCTTTCCGACCAACGAGCAGAGGATGCTTCGTCCAGCTTGCCTGAAGCCAGCAGCTTCAGCATGCGGTGCGCCAGCAGGTCAGGATAGCGCCGGATGGGGGAGGTGAAGTGGCAGTAGTCGCGGCTCGCCAGACCATAGTGCCCGAGCGGCTTTTCGCTGTAGCGCGCGCGGCTCATGGCGCGCAGAAGCGTGCGCGCGACGATAATGCCCTCCGGCCGATCGCGAAAGTCGTTCAGCACCTTCTGAAGCTTCTGCGGCGCGGGACGGCTTCCCAGATGCTCGGGATGACCGAGGTCGGCAAGGAAGGTTTCCAGCGCGGAGAGCTTTTCGGAGTCCGGCGATTCATGCACGCGGTAGGGGAAGGGCAGCGAGGCACGCTGGGCATGCGAGGCGACGGTTTCGTTGGCCAGCAGCATGAATTCCTCAATCAGCCTGTGCGCGTCGCCGCGGGTGCGCGCGCGAACGTCGGTGGGCATGCCGTCCGGGGCAAGATCGAACTCGGGCTCTTCCAGATCGAGCTCCAGCGCGCCGCGGGCGATGCGGATGGCGTTCAGTCGCTTGGCCAGCTCGTTCATCTGCCGAAGCGTTTCGTGCAGCTCCTCAGGCACGGAATTCTCCGCGCCGGCGAGCATGTCGTTCACGCCGTCATACGTCAGCCTTGCGCAGGAACGAATGACGGCGGGGAAGAGGTCGTAGTCGACGACCTTGCCGTTTTCCAGCGTCATCAGAAGCGAATAGGTAAGGCGATCCTCGTTCGGACGCAGCGAGCAAAGGCCGTTGCTCAGCGCTTCCGGCAGCATGGGAATCGTCATGCCGGGCAGGTAGACGCTGGTGCCGCGCGCACGCGCCGCCAGGTCGAGTGGAGAACCCTCGGTGACGTAGTGGGATACGTCGGCAATGTGCACGCCGAGCACGATGCGCCCATTACTCATGTCCAACGAAACGGCGTCGTCGAAATCCTTCGCGTCCGCGCCGTCGATGGTGAAAATCGTCATGCCGCGCAGATCGCGGCGGTTCGCGAGGTCGGCTTCCGCAGGCGAGGAAGAAAAGGCTTCGGCCTCGCGCAGCACGTCGTCGGGAAAGCTCTCTTCGATGGAATACTCCGCCAGGAGCGCCTTCAGCTGCGCGCCGATGTCCTGCGCGCAGCCCATGACCTGCTTCACGCGCACGCGCATATGCTGGGCGCGAAACGGCCATTTGCTGACCTCGAACACGCACAGGTCGCCCGCCCTTGCGCCCATCAGGTCGCCCTCAATTGCGACGCGGGGCGGCAGGCGGCGATCGGACAGCAGGGCAATCCGCTCCGGCTCGTGTACCTTATGCGGGCGCTTATGCCGCTGGCCGCGGCGCGGTTTGTAGGGCTCGAACGGCTCGATATACACGCTTCCGGTCACGAGCGGATGGGCACGCTTCACAACGTGAACCAGCGTGCCTCGCGGGCGTTCGCCCTCGGTGGGACGAACGAGAATCAGGTCGCCGTCCAGCGCGATTTCATCGGGCATATCCAGATACAGATCGCTCCCGCCATCCAGCGGGCGGGCAAACGCGGGCGCGCCGGGGATGGCGGCGGTGCGGCAGCGGATCAGGTGCATCATGCGGATGGGGGCGAATTTTCGGTTGCCCTTGCCCTTCGTCTCCACACAATAGCCGTCCTGCATAAGCGACTGAAGCGCGTTTGCGGCGTCCTCTGCGGAAAGCTGTGCTTGTCCGGCGATGTCTTCCAGCGTGGCCGGACGCTTCAACGCATTCAAAATTTCGTGAACCTGTTCAATCATGGAAATGGGAAACTCCTTTAATCGTCTTTTCGTTAGTGTGGTATGGGAGGAAAGACCGCATTCGCGGAAAAACCTGTGGCTCAGGCGAAGAATCAAACGTTCATTGGAACCTTCATTGAAACCGACTTTGCGAGCAAAGAAATCCACAGAAAAAGCGGCATCCAGCGTGTGTGCTGCATGCCGCTTTTCTATGATTGCTTACTTCGTTTCGCCTTCGGCGGGGGTCGCGTCAGCCGGCGTAGCTTCGACGGCGGGCGTGGTCACTTCAGGCTCGGTCGCTTCCGCGGGCGTCGCTTCGGCCGGAGTGGCTTCCGCAACCTCGTTCGCCGTGTAGGAAACGGTGATCGTCACGTTGTTGCCGGGCATCGTCGCGGGGATGTCCGCGCTCCAAGTAACGGTGTAGCCTTCAACCTCGGGAACCTCGAGATTGACCTTGGCCTTGATGCCTTCGACGTCGATGGTGTCCTGATAGACAACGTCCTTCAGCTCATAGATCACCTTCGCGCTGTCGTCCACGCTCTCATCCTCGGAGGGAATAGGCTGCAGGTTGATGGTCAGGTTGTACTTGCCGATCTCATACACGACATGTGTTTCGATGGTCTTGCGTCCCATCTTCTCCGGCAGCGCAGGATCCCAGTGGCCGACGTAGCCTTCCTTGGCGGGCGTCGGATAGGAAGCGGCGTTGATCTCAGCATTATAGCTGAGGGCGACACGCTTTTCATCAACGTCTTTGATGCTCTCGTTCAGCTGCTCGTAGGTGACGGTAGGCTCTTCCTGCGTCATGCCAAACTGATAGGCGAACTGAGCGTACTGAACCTGCGCCTCAAGCTTGGGGAAGTATTCGTCGCCGTTTTCGTCGTAGAAGAGGATCTGATAGGTGCGGGCGTTCAGCCAGGTAGCGAGGATTGCGATGACAACGAAGACCGCTGCGGTGATTTTCGTGATGGTGAGCAGCTTGCCTTCGGCGCTCTTGGACTTGTTTTTCCCAAGGAAGGTATCAGCGGCTCCGCTGATGACGCCGAGTCCCTGCTTATTGCCTTCCTGCATCAGAACCGCGACAATCAGCACAAGGGAAACGAGAATCAGGACAATACTGATGATGACAGACATTGAGAACTCCTCCTCGAATTTGCGTTGCACGAATGAACCGTGCGGGCAAGGCACAAAACACAATGTATTATATCATGACTTTGGCCCCATGGCAACTGTTTTTACGAAGAAATTTGAAAAAATAACGCATCAAATTGCGAAAAATAGTCGGGCCCGCCGCTTTACAAAGTCCGCGGGATGCGATAGAATAGTATTGACCGAAAATCAGTACGGAGGAGCACATCATATGACCGAAAAAATGATTCTGTCCGGTTTTGACTACGCGAAGGATGTATATGCCGAAAAGGGCATTGACGTGGAAAAGGCGATGGAGAAGACGGCGCAGTTCACCATCTCCATGCACTGCTGGCAGGGCGACGACGTTGTGGGCTGCGAGGGCGAAGGCGGCGGCGCGTCCGGCGGCATTCAGACCACCGGCAACTATCCGGGCCGCGCGCGCAACGGCGAAGAGCTGCGCAAGGATTTCCTGAAGGCCATTTCGATGATTCCCGGAAAGAAAAAGCTGAACCTGCACGCCAGCTACGCCGAACTGCACGGCAAGAAGATCGACCGCGACGCGTACACCGCCGAGCAGTTCTCCGACTGGATGGACTTCGCCCGCGAAAACAAGCTGGCGCTGGACTTCAATCCTACTTATTTCTCTCATCCCTACGCGGCGGACGGCTTCACGCTGGCGTCCACCAACGAAACCCACAGAAAGTTCTGGATTGAGCACGGCAAGCGCTGCCGCGAAATCGGCGAGGCGTTCGGCAAGGCGCAGGGTCAGCCCTGCGTGATCAACCACTGGATGCCCGACGGCTACAAGGACACGCCCGCCGATACCAACGGCCCGCGCGCCCGCATGGTCGCCGCGCTGGACGAAATCTTCACGGCTACGAAGAACATCTCCGAAGCGCACGTGCTGGACGGTGTGGAGAGCAAGCTGTTCGGAATCGGTGTGGAGAGCTACACCGTCGGCTCCAACGAGCTGATGATGGGCTACGCGCTCACCCGCAACAAGATGCTCACGCTGGACACCGGCCACTTCCATCCCACCGAGCAGGTTTCCGATAAGATCAGCGCCGTGCTGCAGTTCCTGCCGAAGATTCTGTTGCACATCTCCCGCCCCGTGCGCTGGGACAGCGACCACGTGGTCGTCTGGGATACCGAAACCGCCCGTATCTTTAATGAGATCGTGGCCAACCATTATGAAGACCGCGTGTTCTGCGCGCTGGACTACTTCGACGCGTCCATCAACCGCGTGGCGGCGTGGGTCATCGGCGTGCGCAACGCCCAGAAGGCCATTTTGCAGGCCTACCTCACGCCCAACGACGAGCTGCGCAGGCTCGAGGCAAACTTCGACTATACCGGCCGTCTGGCGGGTCAGGAGGAAGCCAAGAGCCGTCCGTTCGCACCGGTGTGGGATATGTACTGCCTGAAGCAGGGCGTGCCGGTTGGCGAGGCATGGCTGGAGGAGGTTCGCAAATACGAAAGGGAAGTTCTCGTAAAGCGCGGCTGATCGCGCGGGCGGGCTTTCATAAACGCATGGAAAGTGTCCGAGGGGCGCAAACGCTCCCTGGACGCTTTCTTTCCATGCGGGCACGACTTGAGGCGGAGAAGTATTAATAATATATATCACCGTTTACGAAATGCGCACACATATTGCGCAGATATTGCATTTAAATCCAATTTTGCGGAAAAACTTGAAACCGTGGGGGAAATGCAATAGAATAAGGTATACGATATGGATTGAACAGGCTTCTGCCTTGAGGAGGAATACGGATGCAAAAGCGAGTGGGAATCCGCGCGTTTGCACTGGTGCTGATGATGCTTTTCATCGCCGGCTCGGCGTTGGCTGAGAACGGGGCCATCCGCACGTATCTTACGTTCCGCATCACCACGCGCACGCAGAGCGCGGTTGTGAATGTGGGAGAGGATCTGCAAATTGAGGTAGGCGTGAGCGGCGTGGAGCCGACCTCATGGCAGTGGTATTTCAAGGGAGAGCCGATCGAGCAGAACGGCGACCAGCGGATTTACAACCTGCTGAACGCGACCGAGGAGGACGCCGGCCTGTACTGCCTGAAGGCGTACAAGGACGATACGCTGGTCGTGTCGGTGGATGTGAACGTGCGCGTGATTGAGCCGGTGATCATGCCCGCGTCGGGCGACGGCTCGATGCCCGTCGCGTATGCGTTCGCGGCGCTGGCGATGGGAATGGCCGCGCTGGTAGTTCTGGGCTATAAGCGCCGCCACGCGTGAGCGTGTTTGAAAGCAAAACAAGTGGGTGATCCGCGAAGCGGCGGGTCACCTTTTTTGACGGGAGGATAGGACATTGGCAAAGCCCTTTGAGTTTGAGCTTCTGCATGTGTGCAGGCAGACCGGCGCGCGCCGCGGCCGTCTGCACACGCCGCACGGCGTGATCGAAACGCCGGTTTACATGCCTGTGGGCACGCAGGCGTCGGTAAAGACCGTGTCTCCGGAGGAACTGAAGGATCTGAACGCGCAGATTATTCTGTCCAACACGTACCATCTGCATCTGCGTCCCGGCGAGCAGCTGGTGGCGGACGCGGGCGGGCTGCACAAATTCATGAACTGGGATCGCCCGATCCTGACCGACAGCGGCGGATTTCAGGTGTTTTCACTCGCGTCGCTTCGCAAGCTGACGGAGGAGGGCGTTACCTTCCGCTCTCATCTGGACGGCAGCAGGCATTTCTTCTCGCCGGAGGTTTCCATCGGCATTCAGGAGAAGCTGGGCAGCGACATCATGATGCAGTTTGACGAGTGCTCGCCGTATCCCTGCGATTACGACCGCGCGCAGAAGGCCATGAAGCGCACGATTCGCTGGCTGCACCGCTGCATGGACGCGAAAACCCGCGACGATCAGGCGCTGTTCGGCATCGTTCAGGGCGCGTTCTACAAAGACCTGCGCATCGAGTGCGCGAAGGAAATGGCCAAGCTCGATCTGCCGGGCTTCGGCATCGGCGGTCTTTCCGTGGGCGAGCCCAAGGAAATCATGTACGAGATGCTGGAAGCGATCAATCCGGTCATGCCGCAGGAGAAGCCGCGCTATCTGATGGGCGTCGGCTCGCCGGACTGCCTGATCGAGGGTGTTCTGCGCGGCGTGGATATGTTCGACTGCGTGCTCGCGACACGCGTGGCGCGCAACGGCACGGTATTCACGCGCAATGGCCGTCTCGTCATCCGCAATGCGAAGTACGCGCACGACTTCGCGCCGCTGGACGAAACCTGCGATTGCTACGCCTGCCGCAACTTCTCTCGCGCCTACATTCGCCATCTGCTGAAGGCGGAGGAAATCTTCGGCCTGCGGCTGTGCTCGATTCACAACCTGCGCTTCCTCACGAGGATGATGGAGGAGATTCGCATGGCGATCGAGCAGGACGCGCTGCGCGACTGGGCGGACGACTTCTATGCCACGCACGGCCGCGGCGGCTGGTGATTTTTGCGAAACTTTACGCAGTCGGCATGATTCATCGTTGTTTTAAGACGGCAATCATGTTATAATGGAGAACGAAGAATTTAAATCAAAGGAGATCCGATACGATGAACACTCTGCTCTTCAACCTGCTCGAGGCCAGCGGCACCACCGCTCAGGGAGGCGCGTCCAGCCTGATTTCCATGCTTGTCATGATCGTGCTGATGGTCGTCATTTTCTACTTCTTCCTCATTCGTCCCCAGAAGAAGAAGGACAAGGCTGTGAAGGATATGCTCGACAACCTGAAGGTTGGCGACCGCATCTGCACCATCGGCGGCATCTACGGCACCGTGACCGGCCTTCGCGATGATCAGGTGATCATTGCCGTCGGCACTCAGAAGACCACGATGCACATGGCGCGCTGGGCTGTGAAGTCCGTTGAGGATGCGCCGCTGGAGAGCGATAAGGAGCCCGAGGTGTAATTCGATTTCGTACAGCGTCCGGATGGGGATTCGTCCCTCGTCCGGGCGTTTTTTGTATGCGCGCATTAAGGCAGCACCGCACAATTCGGCGGCGCGTCGGGCGAAGTCTTTTCCGCCATCTGCGGCATGCAAATTTCTCGATTTACCTCCAGTAAACCTTCGG
>JABLTK010041140.1_pt1 | contig 22983 bp, 20 predicted proteins | sample 7160131 | NCBI WGS metagenome assembly JABLTK01 (sample SAMN14651221, study PRJNA627086) | human gut metagenome | isolation source: feces | host: Homo sapiens
CGAGAAGCAAAAGCAGGTCGTTGAAGTTCTTGGGCGTATTGACGCCAAAATCGAAGCAAACGCTAAGCTAAATGGCTATTTAGCTGCGTGAGGTCAATCTTCGAGACATCGATTTCGCCGGACATCAGTTTGGGAAGAAGCAAATTGCGAAATTTGGCGAGCTTCAAAGACTCTATTTTGTTTGCGAGGATACCGTCAAATACAGGCCTCAGTATTGCGGATAGCTCCTGGAATGTAGATTCATCGTACGGTATCGACAAACGCAGCGTTTCGACCGGGCTCAGATTTGCCTGGGCCGTGCCTTTTGCAATTCCAATCACTTTGCTCCGAAATGATTGCTGACGGAAGACGAAATACAGACCGGCGAGACAATGCTCGTCGCGAGGCAGTAATACGGCTACGCGCTGATTAAGTAAGCAGCTGGTCTCTGCAACTATGCCCACGCGACCTACGTTTCCTGTCAATGAAAGAACGACATCACCGGGCTTAAGCTTGCAGTGTTCCTTCATTTTGATGGGCAGCTCGTCAAGCCTGCTTGACGACGAACAATCAACGTTGCCATCTTGGACGTTTTTTATAGTCAGCACCTTATATCGTCCACTTTCGGTGTATGCCCCGCTTTTGAAAGCAAAGCCATTACCCAATTCGAGTATATCGCTCAACAAGCAATTGCTAATGCAGCTATCGAGATATTTGCAAGTTAAAGCTTGGCCCAACTCTTCTAAATAGCCATTTAGCTTAGCGTTGGCTGTAATATTGGCATCGAAGCAATGCAGAAATGCAGCTATAGCGTCTTGTTTATCAATTTCAGGTAGCTCTACTTTCATGTTGAGCAGGCTAGTCTGGCTTAGCTTTGGTTGCGTTGAACCTGTAACATATGCGGCAATATCCATGCTGTTGAGCAGATGTCTCAGATAGATTAGGTTGCAGCACTTAGTAGCAGCAATCACGTGGGCGTGGTTATTAACTCTGAAACGGCCATGGGCCGCATTTGCAATAGGCTGTTTTCGCGACCTAAGGTTTTCTCCGTCTTCTGCAACGAGAAGGTAATCGCCTTCGTACGTGTAGTCATCGAGATAATCGACAATACCTTGAGCACCATAGTAGGGATAGATGCCCCTTCGACTGTCTCTTTCTCTAGAAGATAGTGGTTGGCGTTTGGAATCCTCTAATTGGATAACATCTCCGAGGCTGACGACTCTATAGCCCATACCCGATCGCCTCCAGATTCTTCTTGATCTGCTCTTGCAGGCGGTTTGATTCCTCGAAGCATTTGGATATCTCGCTGGTTAGGCGCGCCATCTTCTCATCAAAGGGTTCGTCGTCTTCCTCGACGTCGGCGATGCCCACATAGCGGCCGGGCGTGATGATATAGTCCTGTTTGGCTATATCCTCGATGCTCGCTATAGCGCTGAAGCCCTTTTCTTCTTCAAGCTTGCCTTCACGAAACGCATCGAATGCGTCAGCAACTTTGGCAATATCCTCATCGGTAAACTCGCGTAGCTTGCGGCTCACCATGGTTCCCATGTTGCGTGCGTCGATGAACAGGGTCTTGCCCGGCTGTGTCTTCTTTTTGGTGATGATCCACAGGCACACGGGGATCTGTGTACTGTAGAACAGCTGACCCGGCATGGCTACCACGCCCTCCACCAGGTCGGTCTCAATCAGCTTGGCGCGGATGGAGCCCTCGTTGTTTGTTTGACTGGAAAGCGAGCCGTTGGCTAGCACCATGCCCATGCGGCCGCTGCGGTTCAGATGGTGCACCATATGCTGAACCCAAGCGAAGTTGGCGTTGCCCTCGGGTGGCACGCCGTATTCCCAACGCGGGTCATCCTTCAGCTTGTCGCCACCCCAGTCTTTCATGTTGAAAGGCGGATTTGCTAGGACGAAGTCGAACTTCTCAGTACGATGCAAGTCGTTGAAGAACGTATCGGCGTTTTGCTTCCCTAGATTTGTATCAATGCCGCGGATGGCAAGGTTCATGGTTGCCATTTTCCATGTGGTGGGGTTGCTCTCTTGGCCGTAAACGGACAGGTCGTCAATCTTGCCTTGATGGCGCTTTACGAACTCTGCTGACTGCACGAACATGCCGCCACTACCGCAGCAGGGGTCGTACACGCGTCCGTGGTAAGGTTCGATGATTTCGACCAGCGTCTTTACGATGCAAGCTGGTGTATAGAATTCGCCGGCGTTTTTGCCTTCTGCCTCGGCAAACTTTGCCAGACAGTACTCGTAGGTGCGGCCAAGGATATCGCGCGTATCGCCCTTTTCGGCCATTTGGACGTTGGTGAACAGGTCTACGACTTCTCCCAGACGGCGTTTGTCCAGCTCCTGGCGGGCAAAGTTCTTGGGCAGGATGTTCTTCAACTTGTCGTTCTCGGCCTCGATCTGGCGCATCGCTTCATCGATGACCTTGCCGATCTCTGGCGTATGGGCTGCGGCGGCAACGGTGGCCCAGCGGGCGCTTTCCGGCACGAAGAAGATGCTCTCTGCCAAGTACTCGTCGCGGTCCTCTTCGAATCCTTCGCCCTCTTCGACAAGCTCCTGATGACGCTGGTCAAACTTGTCGGAGATATACTTCAGGAAGATAAGACCCAGAACTACGTTCTTGTACTCGGATGCGTCTATGTTGCCGCGCAGCTTGTCTGCTGCGCTCCAGATTTGCTGCTCGAAGCCTATTTCGGCGGTGTTGTCGGCTTTCTTCTTAGCCACGATTCGCTCCTATTCGAACGTCTTGCCGTCGGCCCAGAGCTCGCATTGTCTCATGACCGTATCCATTGCATCGTTCACGCCTTCGGGCGGGTATTTGTATTTGCGTAGAAGGCGCTTGATGGCGCGTCGCATGCCAGCGCGGGCGCTCTCTTTTTTCTGCCAGTCGATGGTAGCGCTTTTCTGCAGTGTTTCGGTGAGTTCGCGTGTAATGGCCACCAACTGGTCGTTGTTGTAGAAGTCGTGCACTGCCTGCGGCTTGGTTATGGCATCGTAGAAGGCCATTTCTTCATCGCTCAGGCCCAGCTTTTCGGCGTCGGTGCGGTCCTTCATCATCTCGTGCGCCATGTTCACTAGTTCTTCGATGACTTGAGCATTGGTGAGCATGCCGTTCAGGTAGCTGTTGAGCGTACCCTGCAACATGTCGGAAAACTTCTGGGCTTTTACCACGCTGGTTCTTTGGTAGGCGTGCACTCTCTCTTTGATGAGGCGCTTCAAGCTTTCGACGGCAACGTTCTTTTCCTTCATGTTGGCAACTTCGGTGAGGAACGCCTCATCGAACAGCGATATCTCGACGTCTTTGCCGTCGAACAGGTTGAGTACGCCGTCGGCATGGACCGTTTGCTTCATGATCTCGGTTACGCGCTTGTTGAACTCCGCGTAGGTCATGCCTTTGCCGCCGCCCGCCTTGCGGCCTGTGAGGCGCAGCACCTGCACGCGCAGCACGGAAAGATAGGCTGCCTCGTGCTGGTCTTCCTGCGAAACTAGACTCTTACATAGGCTGAGCGCCTGGTTCATGAGTTGACATTGCTTCAGGAACTCTTCGCAGTCCTCGCGGCGCATGGGGTCGAGCAGCCAGTCGGTGCCCTCGGCGATGGCGGCGGCAAGCTGGGTTTTCTTGTCGGTGAAGATGAGCTTGCCGTAGTTGAAGCCGTACAGCAGGTCGCGGCACACGTCTAGCTTCTCCAGGAACTTGGGATATGCGGTGGCGGCAACGTCCATGTTGCCGTAGTTGCCCTGGTCGCGCTTGGTGTAGTCCTTCATGGCCTGCTTGAGCGCGCGGGCAATGCCGATGTAGTCCACTACCAGGCCGCCCTCTTTGCCCCGGCAGACGCGGTTCACGCGAGCGATTGCTTGCATCAGGTTGTAACCCTTCATGGGCTTGAACACATACATGGTGGCTAGGCTCGGCACATCGAAGCCGGTGAGCCACATGTCCACAACGATGGCGATCTTCAGTGGGTCGTCGTCGTTCTTGAAGCGCTGCTCCATGTCTTTCTTGTGCTTGGTGCCGCCGCACACCTCGAACCATTCCTCTGGGTCCTGGTTGGACATGGTCATGACCACGCCCACCTTTTCCTTCCAAGAAGGGCGAAGCTCCATGATCTGTTTGTATATCTTCATGGCGATGGGGCGGCTATAGGCCACGATGAGGGCCTTGCCTGCCAGAACGTCGGCACGGTTGTTCTCGTAGTGCTCCACGATGTCGCGGCACAGCGAGTCGATGGTCTCGGGCGTGTCGAAGATGGCGTTGAGGCCTCCCAGGTCGCGCTTCGATTTCTCGATGCTCGCTTCGTCTGCCTGGTCGGCGAATTCGCGGTAGGTGGCATCAATCTTGCCCAGCGCGTCGTTGTCCAGGTGCAGCGCTACCACGCGACTTTCGTAGTAGACGGGCTTAGTCGACTCGTCTTCCACGGATTGAGTCATATCGTAGACGTCGATGTAATCGCCGAAGATCTCGCGGGTGTTGCGGTCTTCAAGGGCGATGGGCGTGCCTGTGAATCCGATGTAGGACGCGTTGGGCAGCGCTTTGCGTACTACGCGCGCCGCCCCAACGGACACCTTGCCGCTGGCGTCCATCTTTTCGGTGAGGCCGTACTGGCCGCGATGCGCCTCATCCACCATCACCACAACGTTGCTGCGGTCGCATAGCGGCTCGTCGCCGTCGGTGAATTTCTGCATGGTGGTGAATATGACGCCATTGGCCTCGCGCCCCTCCAACAGGCTTTTCAGGTCCTCGCGGCTTGTTGCCTGAACGGGGTTTTGGCGCAGGAATGCCGAGCAACGCCCAAATTGCCCGAACAACTGGTCGTCCAGATCGTTGCGGTCAGTAATGACCACGATAGTGGGGCTGTCCAGGTGGCGTTGCAACAAGTGCGCGAAGAACACCATGGAAAGCGACTTGCCGGAACCCTGTGTGTGCCAGAATACGCCGATCTTTCCGTCGCCTGCCACTGCTTCTTCGGCGCGTTCGATTGCCTTGCGTACGCCGAAGTACTGGTGGTAGGCAGCGAGGATCTTCACGATCTTGTCGTTGGCGTCGTTGAAACAGATGAAATTCTGGATGAGGTCGAGCAGGCGCGCCTTGGGCATCATGCCGTCGAGCATGGTCTGCCAAGTGGCCGCCTTGGTCTCGGAGTAATCTCCGTCGGTTGATTTCCATGCGACGTATCGGTCTTCGTCGGCGGTGATGGTCCCCACGCGCGTTTCCGACATATCGCTCATTACGCAGAAGACGTTCGGCACGAACATGCTGGGGATGTGGTGCATGTAGTTGCGTAGCTGCAGGTAGGCGTCTGACGCATCGGTTTCCTCGCGTGAGGGTGACTTCAACTCGAACATAACGAGCGGCATGCCGTTCACGAACGCGATCACGTCGGGACGCTTCTCGGAGTATTCCACAAAGGTCCATTGGTTAACGACGTGGAAGTCGTTGTTTTCGGGGTCATTGAAGTCGAGCAGGCGCACAATGTCGTCGCGCTCTCGTTTGCCATCAAAGAAGCGAACCTCGACACCCGATTGCAAGTAATCGTTGAAGGTTTCGTTGCGCTGTTCGAGCGTACCGCCCTCGATGTTTTGGATCTTGAGGATTGCCTCGTCGATTGCTGCGGCGGGAAGCCCCCTGTTGATGCGCGCTAGTGAATCTTCGAGAATTCCAGGTAGGAACACATCACGGTATTCCTCGGAGGTGCGGGGGACGTCGGGGCCGTATAGATGCGTGTAGCCGAGTTCTTCGACCATGTGCTCGATGACGCACTGTTCGTAAAAGTCTTCGTTGAAGGCGCTCGATACGACTTCGTAGGAATAAGAGCTTGAGCCCATTGCCCTCAGCTGCCTTTCTTCGCGACGAGGTCGCATTGGAGCTTCGTTCGCTTGGAATACTTTGCATTCGCTATCTGGCATTATACCCTTGAGCTTTCATCTTCCATCACGACTGAGTTTGTTGATGATGCTGGTGATAGGGCGAGATTGGTTGAATGGCGGCGCCGTTAGGTATGGGGGAGAATTTGCGGGCGAGGGATGCCTGCGCTGCATCGCCATGCGTCCTCATCGCTCCCCACGCGAGCGTTTGTGCCGCCGTGCACCGTACCATTCCTTACCGCATCATTCCAAAGACAAGGAAGCACTTCATGATTATCGAGTTCAAGGGCATGCGCCCTGACGTGGAAAAAGCAACGTTCATCGAAGAAGAGCTGCAGCGCCAGAAGAAGAATGCCGCGGTTTACACCGACGACGCAGATGAATATGCCAACAACATCAAGATCATCGGCTAGCTTGTAGCAAGAAAAAGCCCTTCGCCGCATTTTGCGACGAAGGGCTTTTGGTCGAAATGAAAAGCGCCGGCTCCGAAGGTGAGCTAAACCGCTAGTCTTGCGTAGGGCCGAACGAAAGATCGTCGAGTTTCGCCGGTGCTTCTTCGTCGTAGCAGCGCACGTTGCCTGCTTCCACCAGAGCATCCACTTCGGCTTCGCTGTAGCCCAGGTCTTCCATAACCGCGCGCGTGTCGTAGCCGACGGGCTTCGCACGGCTGATAACCGGGTCGCCCTGGCTCTTCATGCGGATGGGAATCGTGGTAATGGAATGGTCGCCGATGCTGTCGTAGTGAATCGGACGGAGCATATCGTTGACGTAAGCTTCTTCGTCTTCGAGAACATCATCCATGGTGTTGCATACTGCGTAAGGAACGTCGTTGGTGTCGAAAACTTCCTTCCAGTATGCCCAGTCGTGCTTGGCGAAGGCTTCGGCCATCATGTTTACCACGGTTGCGTTGTCGCCGTTGGCGTTGATGGTTGCGCAATTCGTGAAGCGCGGGTCGTCGGCGTATTCTTCCAGGCCAATCAGGCGTGCAACAAACGGATACCAGGAATCATAGGTGCCGTAGCAGATAAGGAACCATACGCCATCGGCGGTCATGTACGAATTGTTGGTGGGGCAGGGCACGGCCTTGCGGCTCTTCGGGAAGGGCACGCCGAACGGGGCGGAAACAACAGGCACCTGCATACCCCACAGCGCCATGTGGTGAAGGTTTACGGTAACGTGATCGCCCATGCCGGTGCGCTGAGCGCGCCAAACGGCGCTCATGATGCCCAAGCCAAGGGCGATGCAGGAATTGAAATCGCCGAATGCGGCGGGCATGTTGCCTGGCTGGAAGTGCTCGCCAGCCTGCGGGATGGACATAAGCAGGCCGCCACGGGCGGAATAGCAGGTGGCGTCAAAGCCCTTGGCATCCTTCATGGCGCCGCGTTCTCCATAGCCGCGCATTTGGCCGTATACCAGGCGCGGGTAGCGGGCATGCAATGTTTCGTAGTCGTAGCCCAAGCGCCTCAAGGAAGGATTGCGCAGGCTCGTAACGAACACGTCGGCCTGTTCTAGCAGCTTTTCTACCAGTTCGCGTCCTCCATCGGATTTCATGTCGATGGAAAGGAACTTCTTGTTGGCGTTGCTCATGTCGAATGCCGGGTTGTCGGGGCCCAGCTCCGGCATGCCGAAGCCAACGCCGTCGCCGCGGTGCAGGTTGCCCTTGATGGTTTCGATCTTGTACACCGTGGCGCCCATTTCGCCGAGCGCACGAGTGCAAGCAGGCATCGCGACGTAATCTCCCAGTTCGACCACTACGAGCCCTTCAAGGCCCTTCGGCAGTTCCTCGGGCGACAGGCCCTGGAATTCTTCGGCGGGGGGCATGACGATTCGGTGATCCAGACTCACGATAACCTCCTTGGTTAGATGAACATGTTCGTCACTCTACCTCCAGGGATGCCGTATTGCAATGAGCCGCCTTAGGGCATGCGTCACAACCGCTTTAGTGATATGACAAGCGTGGGCGCTGATCAGCATAAATGCAGGCCGCGCAAGGCTGACCTGCATTTATAGTTTCTCGAGTGCGATTGATTTTTAATAAAGTGTTGGAGCCAGAAGCACCTTGCCAGTGCCGCGGTAGACGTTCACCAAACCTTCTCCGGAAGCGGCAGAGCCCACGAGCGATTTGCCTGAGCGCTCAACCGTGAAGTTGAGGGATCCGCTCCAAGCCAGCGCCATGTTGCCGTCGATCTTGAGTTCGTCGTTGTCCAGGGTGACCTCAATAAGCTCTTCTTCGGGGCAGGGGGATTCCAAGCACAGCGCGCCATAGCCCTGGATGCCCAGGTTGAACAGGCCTTCGTTGCCGGCAACGGCGGAAGAAACGTTGCTGCGCATAACCGTTTTGTGCTGGAGGCTGGAATAGCACGCCAGGAACAGGCCGTCGTCGAGCACGATGGAATTGCCCCAATCGGCTACGTCGAGCGTGATGATGTAGCGGTAGGTGGGCTCGAGCACCAGAAGACCCGTGCCCTGGTATTCGGGCTTGATTGCCGATTCGCTGGTAACCGCACCGCGCAGGGCCTTGCCGAACAGGTCGCCCACACCCTTAACGCCGGTGGTGCAGGTTACGTTGCCTACCATCCACTGCATGGCGCCGGCCTGAACGGTGACGGGTGCCTGGCTCAGGTCGCAGATAACCTGGCGGCGACGCACGTTCATTTCGCTGGCGAAGTAAGCGTTCATAGCGGAAGTTTCGTCGACGGAAAGGTCGCGCTTCCATTCGATGGTTTTGAAGGCGCCGAACTCCTTGAGTACGGTTACGTCATCGTTGTCGGTGAAATTGGAAATCTTGAACATAACTCTCCTCCTGTTGACGTTGGTGTGGGTTAATCCTCTTGATTGCCAAATTTGCAGAAAAGCATAGCATGCGGTGATTCTTGCGTGGGGTGGTGCGTTAGGCGCCTGGGGCGGTCGACGGGTCGCGGTGGCGGAGCTTGCAGGGCCGACCGTGTGCGCCCCGCGCGCCTAGGGCGTGTCGAACACCTGCGCTCCGGCAAAATCCTCGAATTTGGCGGCGTCCGCTTCCTTTTCGGCCATTAATTCCTCAAAGCCAGTCAGTGCTGCGAAGGGCATGAACTGGGTGGCTCGTTTGGGGCTGTTGGCGGCGAAGTGAACGCCGTTTTCCTTAACCCGCATTGCAATGTCGCGCAGTATGCAGCGGCGTCTTTCTGCCTCGTCGAAGGCAACGTCTTCCAGGAAATCGTCTTCGCTAAGCACGGTGGCCTCCTATTTGGTTGTTGCGTTCGCGCATGGTTGCGCCCTGCTTCAAACTGGTTCCGCGCAACAATGCGTTCTTGCCAAAGCGGTCGCGCACGGCAATGGATGCTTTGGCCAGGTCGGCTTCTTTGCCATCGTCTTCCGAGCTGAAAAGACTGGGTTGGTCGTACTTGGCGGGTTGGAGAGCGCCCAGTGCCACTGTTAGCCTGCGGATAGGTTCGCTATTCAGCGTGTGCTTGTCGAACAATTCCAGCGCAATCTTCACTATGCGATGCGACGAATCGGTTCGTTCGGAAAGCTTGGTTGATCCGCCGCTTCCCATGTCCCATCTGCCGCTTTCGGTAAGGTGGGGCTGCGCGTAGCCAACGTGCACGGATATGTTCCCGCACGAAAGCCCCTTCGAGCACAAGTCCAAGCAGCTGGCATCTGCCATTTCCCGCAGTACGGTGCGTGCTTCGCTGAAAGAATAGTCGCGCATCAGCACCTGCCCGTTCGATATCGAATGCGCTGCGGGGCGGTACTCTTTTATCTGCTTGATGGTGCAGGGCTCCTGTCCCCAGGCGTGGTCTAGCAGGTATTCGCCGTTTTTGCCGAATTCCTTTTTCAGCCATGCGGGGTTTGCCGCGCATACGCCCGCCATATCGTGGATGCCGTGTTTTGCCAGACGATGCGCGATGCCTGGGCCCACTTGCCAGATGTCGGTTATGGGCCGGTGGAACCAGATTTCGCGTTTGTAACTTTCTTCGTCCAGTATGCCTATGCCGTCGGCTGCCTTTTTTGCTTCGATGTCCAAAGCCACCTTCGCCAAAAACAGGTTGGGGCCGATACCTGCCGTGGCGGTGATGCCTGTTTCTTCAGCCACCTTGTTGCGCAGCATTTCGGCGAAGGCCTTTGCGCCCATGCGGTACAGCTTCAAATAGGGGGTTGCGTCGATGAAGCATTCGTCGATGCTGTACACGTGGATGTCCTCGGTGCTTACGTAACGCAGGTATAAGGCGTTTATCTGCGCCGATATCTCCATGTAGCGGGCCATGCGCGGCGTTGCCATGGTGTATTCGATCCCGTTGGGAATTTGGAAAATGCGGCAGCGGTTTTTTACGCCCAGCGCTTTCATGGCGGGGGTTATGGCAAGGCAGATGGTGCCGGACCCGCGGGTGGGGTCGGCAACCACGAGGTTCTCGGTGAAAGGGTCCAGGCCTCGATCAACACATTCGACGCTTGCGTAGAAGCTCTTCAAGTCGATGCACACATAGCTCTTTGTGCGCTTGTTGGCAAGCATGGACCATCCCTTCCATCACATCGAAAACAGAGTTTGTTCGCTGGCTTTTATACGAACACCTGTTCTAGTATACAGACATGGACTACAGGGCGAAAGATGGCGAAATGAGGCGCGTGCACCGCGAAACGGTGGACGTGTTGGCGCGGTTCGGGCGGGATGGCCGCTTTGAGCCTTGCGTTGTCGTGCTCAAAGATTGCCGTGCTTTCCGCATTGACGAGGTGCTGATGACAAGCGGTTTCGGTCCGGTACGCCATGGCAAGCGCACGGCGCGCTTCGACATTCGCCTGGGTGGCAGGGAAACGCAGTTGTTCTTGGAGCATCAGCTGGAAAACCCCGCCACAGGAGCGGCGGATAAATATGTATGGTGGGTGCGCGCCTTCGACGGAACGAAGAGAAGCCCCGCCGAAGGCTGCTGCTGATTCGCGCGTGGGGCGGCGAGCGTTTGTGACGCGGGCAGCCGCCGGGGTTGGCATCGAGTCTGGTGGCGCCACCGCCGTTGTGGATGCTGCGGCCAGATGGCGCCATGGGGCGCTGCGGTGCCGTTGGTCCCCGAGCTGCGCTTTGGCGCTGCGGGGCTCGGGCGGCGCAGGATTTCACGTCCGCCTGACGCCTCAGTGTCGCGGGGCGGTGGGGTGTGGGAGCGTTTGCGGTGTGGCTGCCGCTGGCACCGCGAATGCTGTGGGTGGTGCGCTGCCATGAGGGCGGCGGCGTGGTTGTGGGCGCTAGGGCGCTTCGTCGACGCCGGATGGCAACATTCGCGCGCCGTGCATGATTCGAGGGGCCCGTGCAGCGAAAGCGGCCCCTTCATGGCAAGATCTTCGCGCGGTGTATTCCCAAACGGCTGTTTGCAGGGCTTTTCGGATGCATGGCGCGCATATCTTGCCAAAGCCAGCTCATTTCGGATGCATGGCGCGCGAATCTTGCCACGAACTGGCGATTTTCCCGTCCGAGACCGCTTTCGGGATGCATGGAGCGCAAAACTTGCCATGGATTGCCGCCCGAGAACGCATTTCGCGAGCATTTTGCCATCGTCGAACGCCTGGGAACGCATCAAGGCATAATCTTGCCACGACCGGACGCCCGCGCCGAACGCTCCGCGCGCCCATGCGCTACGACACCATGCGCCACGATGCCATGCGCCGCAGCACCACAACGCCCCGCGCTGCAACACCATGATGCCATGCGCCGTACGCGGCGCTTTTGTCGCCGCTGAAAAAGTAAGTTGCGGGTTACGGGTGTCAATGAGGTGAAACGAACCGCCTGTTTCGGTTTAAGTGCTATCGTTCCACTAACGTATTAGCCCGATCGGCGTGCCTGGATCGAATGGTCTGGATCGAATGGCCCGGATCGACGGGCCCGGAAACAAGGAGGAACCATATGCGCGTGGCAAAAGAAAAGCTCTTGCTGATTGCTGGATTCGTTTGGCTTGCTGCTGGGCTCAACATCGCCATCCTCGGCGTTTCCGCATTTACCGAAATGGGCGAGCACGCAATGCTGGCGCTTGTGCCTGCCGCAATCGTTGCCTTTACGGTGTTCCATGCAGGAATGTTTTCCAAGCTGGTTGGCAAGCATGCCGGCCGTATTGAAGCCATGGAAGAAGATCGTGTGCCGTTCTGGAGGTTCTTCGATGCCAAGGGCTACCTCATTATGGCGTTCATGATGACCATGGGCATTGGGTTGCGTTCTTCGGGCATTGCCCCCACGTGGTTCATCGCATTCTTCTATGCTGGTCTTGGCATCGCGTTGGCTCTTTCTGGCTGCTGCTTCTTAGTTCGCTACTTCCGCGACGGCGGCATCGCCTGCCCCTTGGTGCCCCATACAGCTAACAAATAGCAAAATCCCAGCGTTGGTTTCGCCGCCCCAATCGGGCGCCTGCCTTAGCTGAATCCCAGCAAAATAGCTGCGCATCATGAGAGCCGTTCAAGGCGGTTGGGCGTCAAGCTTGGCGCGAATCATCCGAGTCATTCGGGCTCCAGGCTTGACGAACCTTTCGGGGTCGCAAGGTGTCAGTCCGCGAATCATTCGAAGCGCTTGGGCTCCAAATCCGGCACAAACCGTTTAGCTCAGTCGGGCTTTAAGCTTGGCGTGAGTCCTTCAGCGCGATCGGGCTTCAATCCTGATGCGAATCGTCCAAGGCTGTCAGGCGTCAGCCTAGCCGAATCATTTAAAGCGGCCAGGCCTCGAGTCTGGCCGCTTTAGTGTTGTTGGCCCCTTGCATGGCTCCCTTGCTTTGCTAATGTAGCCATAAAGCAAGAATGTACTAGAATAACCCCCATGGATAAAGACGAGCTGAAAGAGCGTATTCGCGTCCCACTTTTGGGCTTTTCGGCGGTGCTGATGAGCATCGTCGCTTTTTTGCTGCTCTTATATGGTATTACCGTTGTTGTCCGTTTCCTTTTTGCGCTGGGGTCGCTTGGGTAGCCATGGCGTATACCAGCAGGCAAAACAACGTTTTCAAGTGCGGAGGGCGGCGCTCTGCCCGCCTTGCCGTATGGCGCATTTTCGGCAAGGCGGGGCAGTAACATGTGGCTTCGCTTTACCCTGTTTGATGTGCGTGTCGTAGCGCACTACCTTGGTGTGCTGGTTTCTTTCTTCACCATTGCGCTGGCGGTGCCGTTGGTGGTTGCCATTGCAATGCAGGAATGGGAGCCGGCTTCGCGCTATCTGCTGGCGGTGGGTATTTCGCTTATCGTTGGGTCGGGGCTGCGTCTTTTGTGCGTACAGCCGGGCAAACTCACTCACCAGCAGGCGCTTGCGGTAACGGGGCTTTCATGGATTGTTCTGGCGTTTGTGGCTTCGGTTCCCCTGGCGCTTTCGGGTCATTACGGTTCGTACCTCGACTCCCTTATGGAAGCGGTTTCCGGGCTTACCACCACGGGCGTTACGCTCGTTATCGACCTGGAGCACCTTTCCACCGCCGACAACATGTGGCGCTTCGTAATGCACCTTATCGGCGGCTTGGGCCTTATTGTTGTAGCTCTTTCACTGGGCCTTTTGGGCAAGGCAACTTCGGGCCTGTATTCTTCAGAAGGTCGAAGCGAACACGTGCTGCCCAACATCGTGAACACGGTTCGCCTTATCAGCCGCATTTCCCTTACCGCTATTGCAGTTGCTGCGGTTATCCTGTTCGTGATGTGCGTTCTTTCCGGCATGGAGCCGGTGCGTGCTTTCTTCCATTCCTTGTGGATATCAATTTCTGGCTTCATTACCGGTGGCTTTGCTCCTACCAGCCAGTCCATCGGGTACTACCATTCGTTTGCGCTGGAAATCGTTTGTATGGTGCTTATGCTTTTGGGCGCCATTAACTTTTCGCTATACGTGAAAACCCAGCGCGGCGAAACCGATTCCTTCTTCCGCGACTTGGAAATCCGCACGGGTGCCATCTGGCTTATTGTTGCCACCATCACGCTTATGGCCTCAACGTGCGCTTCGGGTGGCTTCTCTGATTTGATGGCGCTGCTGCGCCGCGGCGTGTTCATGGTTGTGGCCGCAGCTACTACTACGGGCTTCCAGAATGTTACGAACAATCAGCTCACCACGGTATTTTCTTCAGGCGCGTTCCTGATCATCGCCATGTGCATGGCAATCGGCGGTTCCAGCGGAAGCACCGCCGGTGGTATCAAGCTTTCGCGCATCGGCCTTATTGCCAAATCGATGGTTTCCACCATCAAGGAAACCCTTTCGCCTAGCACGGCGCGCGTTTCCGTTCGTTACTATCATCTGGGGCGCAAAGTGCTTACCACCGATGCAGCAAAGTCAGCTATGACCGTTTCTGCCCTGTTCGTGGTTACGTATCTTATTGGCTCGCTTGCGGGCATTGCACACGGCTACGATGCCATTTCCTCCATCTTCGAATCGGTTGCCATGGCTTCCAACGGCGGCTTGAGCTCGGGTATTGTTTCTCGCGGCATGCCGCCAACCCTGGAAGCGGTGTACATCCTTGAAATGTGGGCAGGTCGTCTGGAATTCGTAACCCTTTTGGCCCTTGTTGTGAAAGTTGTCGTGTCCATTGCACCTCGCAGGAAGGCGGTGCGCTCGTGACGAAGCTGCTTTCAAAGCGAACCGTTGCTGCGGCATGGTGCTCATGTGTGTTGGCGGCCGTGCTGCTGTGCGCCGGTGTTGCCTGGGCCGATGAAGGACAGGAATCGTCTAAGCCCAATAATCATGTGTATGTGAACCAGCTTTCCGACAGCTCGTTTTTGTATCAAACAACCATTGCCGACTTGGCTCAGGCCGACTCGTACTATGAAGGCCAAACGGTATTAGTGCAGGGCGAAGCGGTGGGCGACCGCATCAACGATGAAATGCAACCCGACAATTGCTGGGTTACCCTGCAAGACGACGATCCCACAAACCCTAGCGTGGTTTCGGTGTTCATGACCATGGAACAAGCGAAGAACATCGACACGTACGGCAGCTATGGCGTTACTGGTACCACGCTTCAGGTGCGTGGCACGTTCCACTTGGACTGTAGGGAGCATCAGGGTATGTCCGACATTCACGTGGAAGAGGTTTCGGCGCTTGCCGCCGGCTCTGAAAACAAGCCGGGGATGGATCCGAAGCTTTTCGGTCTTGGCATCGTTTCGGTGCTGGCTGGCTTGGCGCTGTTGGCTCTGTACCAATCTAAACGAGAGGGGACGCTGTAATGGAAACTCCAGCCGTCGAAACCGGAGTGGTGGTGAAGCTCGATAGAGGCTTCCCCTTGGTTCGTTTGGACGATGGCCGTGAGCTTCGTTGCGAGCATGCCACTTCCTTGGTGAAGGGCAGCGATCAGCGTGCGGTGGTGGGCGACGTAGTGCGCATTTCCCTTCCCGACGGGCATGACAAGGGCATTATCGAGGAGACGCTGCCCAGGCGCACGTCGTTTGTGCGCAAAGACCCTACCGAACGGGCCCTTCCGCAAACGTTGGCCGCCAACTTCGACTTGGTTATCATCGCCCAGCCCATTGAAGACATTAACACACGCCGCCTGGAGCGCGAGCTTGTCTTGGCCCACGAAACGGGAGCGGAAGTGCTGGTGGTGCTTACCAAGGCCGACCTGATGGCTTCGCCCGCTGAAGTGGAAGAAGTGCGCTCGCATATCGATGGGTTCGTGGGCAATGACGAATTGCTCGCCATTTCCGACCGCGATGAGGTGTCGGTGCAGCGCCTTGCCCAGATAATTGCCGAGGGCGACAAAACCGCAGTGCTTATCGGCAGGTCGGGTGTGGGCAAGTCGAGCCTGGTGAATATGCTTGTAGGCAGTGACATCCAGAAAACCACCGCCGTGCGCGGCGATGGCAAGGGCAGGCACACTACCGTTTCTCGCGAGATTATCTATCTGCCGACGGGTGGCCGCATTATCGACATGCCTGGCGTGCGCGGCTTGGGGCTTTGGGATGCCGACGAAGGCATTGGCGCTGCGTTTTCGGACATTGAAGAGATTGCCGCTTCATGCCGTTTTCGCGATTGTACCCACACCAACGAACCGGGATGCGCTGTCCGAGCTGCCGTTGAGTCGGGCGATTTAGCGGCAGAACGTCTAGAATCGTACGTACGCCTTCGCGAAGAAAGCGCTCAGGTGAAAACCCGCCGCGAAGAGGCGGAGCGCATTCGCAGCCGTCGAGGACATCCTCGCCGAAGGCGTTAAGAACCGTGAAACCAAGCGCTCTTTCCGATGCGCTACAATATTATGTGCAACATCCCATCATGGGATGTTGTTTTTCTAAGGGGCCTGCATAGGGCGGGCCGCAAAGAGGGGGACCCATGAATCCTGCAGTGATCATACCTACCTTCCACACCGCGCCCACAAAGCGCGGCGCTTCAAAGCCTTCCAACCTGTATGACCATCCTACGCCCCTGAACGAACAGGGCACGTTGGGCAGGTGCTTGAATTCGTTGCAGCAAGTGCGCGGTTTGGGCCAGGTAATTATTTTGGTTGCCGCTGAGGGTGGCGTGGAAGACGAAGCCGCCAAGAAGGTTCAAAACATTGCCAACCAGTTTCCCCAAATGCACACGTTGGTAATTGGGCGCGCTGAAGCTGAGATTGTTCAGCAGCGCTTGGATCAGCTGGGCTTCGGTGGTCAGCAAGAGGCTATTGGCCTTACGGGCTATTCTGCCATTCGCAACCTTGGTTTGGTTGTTGCCCAGGTGTTGGGATTCGATTCGGTGGTGTTCATCGACGACGATGAAACTATCGAAGACGAGGCATTTCTGGAAAAGGCCATGTACGGCCTGGGCAAGCTCACCAAGAAGGGCATTCCCATCCTTGCTAAATCGGGCTTCTACTTCAACGATGAAGGCACTTACTATTCGAAGAGCCAGAACCGTTGGTACAACCATTTTTGGCAGCAGGGTCGCGCGTTCAATAATTGGATCAGCAAGGCCATGTCCGGCCCGCGCCTTTCTCGTTCCAACCATGTATGCGGTGGCTGCTTGGCGCTGCATCGCGAAACGTATCGCCGTTTGAGCTTTGACCCGTGGATTCTTCGCGGCGAAGACTTGGACTATTTGCTCAACCTGCGTATGTATGGTTCCGACATCTGGTTCGACAATCAGTGGTCGCTGACGCACCGTCCTCCGCGCGACAGGCACGAAGGCCATCGTTTCTATCGCGACATTTTCCGCTGGGTGTACGAGTACTACAAAATTGAGTTCAGCCGCGCGCAGATCGACCTTCTGCAGATCAAGCCCTCTTCGCTTATGCCGTATCCTGGCCCGTTTTTGGAGCCGGGCATCACCAAGCGCATCAAGCGTACGGCGTTCCTGCGTTCGCTGGCTCGCCCCGACAAGAAGCGCTATCGCGAAGGCGCCAAGGCCGCTGCTGGCGAGGCAACCGAATATGCCCAGGAACACTGCATGAAATACTTCGAGTTCCAGTACACCTGGGGCGATATCATGGCGCGCATGGAAAGCGATGGCGGTTTACGCCAAGCGCTGGTGCAGGCGGCCATTGCCCGTCAGTCGGGCGGGGAAGTGGTGGTTGAAGCCGCTGCTCCGGCGGGCGCATCGGCTGATGGTGCGGGTAGCGCTTCCGACTTGCTGGAACCTGCTGTCGCCAACCTTGATCCGGGCATGACTGCCGAGATCAGGCTTAACATCAACGAAGAATAGGATTTGCGCACTTCATGGAAACCTTTGTGATTACCGCAGCAGTCGGCGTAGTTGTTGGCATTTTGTCGGGCTTGCTGGGTATCGGAGGAGGAACCTTGATGGTCCCCCTGTTCCGCTTGGGTTTCGGGCTTTCGGCTCTTGCCTCTACGGCAACTTCGCTGTTCACCATCATTCCCACCTCGCTGGTGGGTTTTATCACCCATATCAAGAACAAGACGTGCATTCCCCAGCTGGGCATTGTGTGCGGCTTGGCTGGCGCATGTACCAGCCCTTTGGGCGTGCACCTGGCAAATATGTCGCCGGCATGGATGGTTATGCTGGCAGCGGCAATCATCATTGGTTTTTCATCGTTCAAGATGTTTCGCAAGGCTGCGCGCATGCCAAAGAACCCCGCTTCGGGCAAGGCCATGGGCGTCGATGTGGAAAAAGCGGCCGTTAAGGCCGCGGTCATCGAAGAAGACTCGGGCGAAGAAGAGTTCAAGCTTACGCGCAAGAATCTGCCTGTTGCTATCGGCATCGGCCTAACCGCGGGCCTGGCCTCAGGTTACGTGGGTGTTGGCGGTGGCTTCCTGATGGTGCCCCTGTTTATTTCTGTGCTGGGCGTTATGATGCGCAAGGCATCGGGTACGTCTTTGGTTGCCATCATGATCTTGGCCATTCCCGGCGTTATCTATCAGGGCATGCTGGGCAACATCGACTACCTTGCGGGTATAGCCATGGCGGCGGGCAGCATCCCCGGTGCGGTGATTGGCGCAAACCTCATCCGTCGTGTTCCCGAGCGACAGCTACGCATTGCTTTTGGTGTATTTTTGCTTATCAGCGCAGTAGTGCTGCTGGGCAACGAGGTAGCTGCACTGTAATATGCTATGGTCACATTACCTGCGACGTGTATGGCGCAGGTGGAAGTAGCTCCCGTTTTTCGGAGGATCGTTTATGGCCTACCCTCGCCACAACGTCACCATTTTTCTTGAAATTGCTTCGCTGTGCATGGCGCTCATCTGCGGCTGTGTTTTGGGCTGGGCTATGTTCGGCCCTGAAACCAACTATTTGGTGCTCACCATTTCGGGCGCTTTGTTTACGGCGTTCCTGCTCATTACCATTGCCTTGATCCTCGACCCCGACCGCATCCGTGCAAACCAGTCTATGTCGGTGCTGAACCTGGCAAGCGCAACGCTGGAAGCCATGCAGGAAGGCTTCACGTCGGAAGCTGCCCAGAAGGTATGCGAGATACTGCTCCCTTCCACTTCGGCATGCGCTGTTGCCATCACCGACCGCGAAGTGGTTTTGGGCTATGCTGGCGCTGGCAGGGAAGAGCTGGGTGAATTGGGCGGGCATATCCGCACGGCTGGCACGAAGCGCACTGTGCAGGATGGCAAAACCCGTGTGTTGCGCTCGCAGCTTGAAGTGGGTTTGCCTGTTCCCATGAGCGCCATCCAGGCCGCTATTATCGTTCCCTTGAAGATGGGGTCTTCCATTCAGGGTACGTTGAAGTTCTACTATCCCAAGCCTTCGCGCATTTCTGAAACGCAGATTTCCGTTGCTGAAGGCTTTGGCCAGCTGCTTTCCACGCAGATTGCCGCTTTGCAGCTTGAAGAGCAGAAAAAGCTTGCCACCAGCATGGAGCTCAAGGCGCTGCAGAGCCAGATCAATCCGCACTTCCTGTTCAATATCATCAACACCATGGCATCGTTGGTACGCACCGACCCCAACAAGGCTCGCGTCATGTTGCGTGAGTTTGCAGTGTTCTATCGTCAGACGCTCGAAAACAGCTCGGATCTTATTTCCCTTTCGCGCGAGGTTGAGCAAACGGTGCGCTACCTTTCGCTTGAGCAGGCACGTTTCGGCGAAGATCGCCTGGCGGTGGAAGTTGATATCGGCGAAGAGGTGCGCGCTATGCAGGTGCCCGCCTTCATGGTTCAGCCGCTGGTTGAAAATGCCGTAAAGCACGCCATGCCCGCGGAAGGCAAACTCACCATTTCCATTTCTGGCACCCTCGATGGCGACGATGTGTACTTGCATGTAAACGACGACGGTATCGGTATGAAGGAAGATGCCTTGAAGAATATCATGGCGCCGAAATCTGAAACCGGCCTGGGCATTGCCGTAAAGAACATCAACGACCGACTGCGTGGCTACTACGGTGAGAAGGCCTATATGGATATCCAAAGTGAGCTGGGAAAGGGAACTTCTGTTACCCTGTTCCTTCCCGATTGCGCGAATTTGTAGAAGCGTTGCCTGGCAAGAGCTTTGCAGATAGGTCGGCGCATATTCGGTAAGTGGTCTATAATAGGAATGATAAATTCACGAAACACGAGGAGGTTGCGTTGCTGAAGGCAATTATCGTTGATGACGAAGCGCCAGCGCGTTCCGAGTTGCGCTTCCTGCTAGGCGAACTCAACCAGACTGAAGTTGTTGCCGAGGCCGCAAGCGTCCGCGAGGCTATCGAAAAGCTCAAGGAATACCCTTGCGACGTTATGTTCTTGGATATCAACATGCCCGAGGCTACCGGTATTCAGCTCGCAGAGGCTCTGCAGCATTTGAAGTACCCGCCTGCCGTGGTATTTGTTACTGCTTATAGCGAATTTGCTCTGGATGCGTTCAAGGTCAATGCCATCGATTACCTGGTTAAGCCTGTTGAAACCGAGCGTCTTTCCCATGCTCTTGCCCGTGTGCGCGAACATGTGCTGCTTCATGCAAAGGCCCAGAAGGCTGAGCGCATTCCCGTTGAAAAGGGCGGCAAGAAGATCCTCATCAACATCGATGACATTCGCTATGTTATGGCGCGCGACGATTATGCGTACCTGAAAACTGGCGTTGACCGTTTCTTCTCTACCGTAAGCTTGGCTCAGCTGGAAAAAACGCTCGATGGTCACGGTTTCTTCCGCGTTCATCGCGGTTACCTGGTTAACCTTGCGCTGGTCAAGGAAGTTGAGCCCCAGTCGGGCGGCACCTTGCTTCTTACGCTCGACGGCGTAGACGAGAAGATTCCCGTTTCCCGTCGTCGCGTATCTTCCCTTAAGAAGGCGCTTGGTCTGTAATCGCGCTTTTCGCTTGGCTGAAGGGTGCGTTGTCACTCGGGGCGGCGCCAATTACAGGCTATGACCCGTCGCAGTACGGCGGCGTGCGCGCCCCGTTGCAATACAGCGTTGCGTTCGCCCCGCGCAGGGCGGCGACGCTACGGCCCATCATCGCAGTACGGTGTTGCGTGCTCCCCGTGGGCGGTACCATATGCTTCAACTGATTGGTTGGGTCGGCATCAAGCCGGCCCTTCTTTTGTTTTTGTCGGCTTTCACTGATGTTCGCCGGTGCCTATCTTCTCGGATTCGGCCGAGCGATTTCCCTGAAGGAGCCCCCCCCTGCGGTTTGAAGGGGCCCTTTGCAGATTCGGATTCTTCGCGGGCGAAGGGGCGAGCTCCAATATAGTCGTGCTCAGACGCGACATAGCCCAGGTTATTCGCTAGAAACCGCCCTACTGCCCGCATCGAAGCACCTTCATATTGATCAGCTGAACGCGGAGATGGGCGCCCCCTCGTGGAAACGCCAGCGCCGTGGCTGGCATGGTCAGCTCCCATGTCGGGCGGCCCTCGACCTCGCGAAACGCCTTAACGGGCGCGGGCTTGACGGGTTGTTGTACGGGGCTGCCCTCCCCGCATCGAAACGTCCCTTCGGCGGCACGAAGTGTGTAATGCCCGCTTTGCTGTTTTACTCGTGGGTTTGTGAATGGTAATGTTCGGTCTTGCCTCTGAATGCAGATCATTTTTGAAAGAAGATAATTCATCATGTCCGATACCTTTATTTCCCTGAAGCCCAAGCGCGATGTGGCGCTGTTCGACTTGGACGGCACGGTGCTCGACACCTATGCTCCCATTCTGGAAAGCATGCGCTACGCCACCAAGATGGTGTTTGGGGAAGCCCTGCCCGATAGCAAGCTTGTTTCCATGGTTGGGCAGCCTCTGGTAACTCAGATGCAAGCGTTTGCCGCCGAACGGGGTTGCGGCTCTGAGGTTGCCGACGAACTGACGCGCGTCTATCGCGAATACAATGAGCGCGACCTTGACGAAAAGTCCTTTCCGTTCCCAGGCATACCCGAGGCGATTGCCTCTTTGAAGAATGCGGGCTTCACGGTTGGTGTGGTTACGTCAAAGCGCGCAGTCTTGGCCACGAAGAGCCTGAAGGCTCATGGGTTGTTCGATGCGTTTGCCTGCGTGAATGGCGCTGAAGACAGTACTGCCCACAAGCCCGATCCCGATCCGCTGCTGACGGCGGCAAAGAAACTCGGGGTTTCGCCTGATAGATGCGTGTATGTGGGCGACAGCCCCTACGACTTGCAGGCTGCCCATGCCGCAAACATGCCATGTGTGGGCGTTACCTGGGGCAAGTTCTTCGGACGCGACATCTTGCTCGAGCAGATGCCCAGCGTGCTTATCGCCAGCCCCGAAGAGCTGGTCGGTGCGGTTGAGTTTGCGGCAATCCATTAAAGGACTGCATGCCGCGGTTGAATTCTCCGTATTCCATTAACGGGCTGGTCGGTGCGGTCGAATTTGCCACAATCCATTAAAGTAAAGCCGGGGTTGCCCCTCCTAGCTTTTGTTGTATTGTGGCGCTAAGGTCGCATGCGGTGTCGTCACTCGCTCGCGCCGATCTTTGCCAGCGCGAGGCGAGCTAAGGCCGCGCACAGGGGGATTGGCGATGCGTGCGGGAGACTTCTGGGTCGTCAGGACCGCTGTTGCTTACGGGCTTCGGGGGGGGGAGCGATGCGCGCGCGGGCTTCTTCCTTTAGTGCGGTGCTGGGACAGAATAGAAGCTTGCGGCATCCGCATTCCCGCGCAGGCGGCGAATTGGACATCGGATCGCATGCGGGGGCTCGCCCCGAGCCGAAGTACGCCTTCGTGTCCTATGCTGCATCGGACGTCATGCAAAGGCTCGTCCATACCAGGGGCGTGTGCATAGAGAGCGTATTGAGCCGCACGCAAGGAGAGCTAACGGCATCTGCTCCCGGCGGATGATCGGGTGGCACTTTGACCATGCAGAAAGGGGATTGCTATGGCGTTTTGTACGGATACGGTTTGCGCGGGCGAAGGGGTGTTCGCTCTTGAAGCCGTGGTCACGGTAACCCCGCGCGGTATCGTGGTGTACGCTTGTACGCCTGCTTTCGCTCACCTGGGCGCTACGGCTCAGGCCATTCCGCGCCCAGAGCCAGGGCGCACGGCAACGGTTAGCTTGCTTGCCGTCCCCTGCCATAGGGATGAAATTCCCGCCCACGATATTGCCGCTGCTCTGGCAACGGAGTTCGCCATGCCCTGCTCCGCTAGCACGGGCTATCACGCGGAAAATGCTTCTCTTTCCGATTTGCAGAAGATGCTCGAAGTGAACCAGCAGCTCATCGAAGCGCTGAAGGAGCGCGTTGCGGCGATGCTTGCCAGCTTGAGCGAATAGCTGCCGCCCACGCTGACGCATCGCGCCCGCCGCGCGCCGCCGCCCGCTTCACTAGGCCTACGATTCCGCGCGCTCCTCGGCCTCGGATTCGTCCCACCGCCCGAACCCCGGCG
>JABLTK010083321.1_pt1 | contig 22977 bp, 19 predicted proteins | sample 7160131 | NCBI WGS metagenome assembly JABLTK01 (sample SAMN14651221, study PRJNA627086) | human gut metagenome | isolation source: feces | host: Homo sapiens
GCAGTCGCCTACGGCTCCCTTGGTCGCTTGCGCGACCGCGAACTATCAAGTCTCGCGACTTGAAGCTCTTTCTCGTTGCCGTCCGCAAATAAACTTCCATTGCCACGCAATGTAATTTTATTTGGTGGAGGTGGGGAGAGTCGAACTCCCTTCCGACACGAATAGGCGGGACTTTCTACAAGTTTAGTCAGTCGTTTGATGTCGCGGATTCGGCGTGCACGACTAACAAAGCGCACCGCCGCCATGTCGCTGAGAGCGTCAATGCGCCGCGACAGGAGCGCAAAGAGGTTGACCGTCTGAGATGACATCGTTTATTCCGCTGACGGTAATCGGAAAAACGACGACTACGTTATTGTTTACGCAGCGAGTGCAACCGGAGTTGCAGCTTTTTGAGTGTTAGCATTTATTGCTGTTTGCGTTGTCAAGGCAGCCGACCCTGCCACTTGCTTTTTCCCGTCGTCCTCGCGCCGTCGAAACCTGTACACCCCCGAAAATCGCGAGGCAAGGTTTACGGCAACTGCCGACAGCTTAAACATTATAAACCGCCGCCGAAGTTTTGTCAAGAGATTTGACCGAAGTCGCGATAATTATGCCGCCGAAGCCGCTTTTAATCGTCGATAAGCCCCGGAAATCGGAGAAAGGCTTGTCAAAGCCAAGCTCTGCCCTATAAAAAGCGAGGTTAGCGAAAAAAATTTTTAATTTTAAGGTCATTCGGCTTGATATTTATCTTCGACTATGCTATAATAACACTCGCAATGAAACGCATTCGGCGGTTTTGTTGCGGTTTTGGAGGTATTGCACAGCTGGTTAGTGCGCATGCTTCACATGCATGAGGTCATAGGTTCGAGCCCTATTACCTCCACCAAAAGCATTTCGTCGCGGAATCCGCGTGAAAGATATAAGACCTCAGGAGGTATAGCTCAGTTGGTTAGAGCGTTTGCTTGACATGCAAGAGGTCATAGGTTCGAGCCCTATTATCTCCACCACAAAAAAGAGATGCACTGCATAGGTGCATCTCTTTTTTTTGTGGCGGAGCATTGGGACGAACAAAAATTTTAACAAAATTTTTGTTCGCGGTCTATTGCGAAGCAATGACCCAAAGGTTGCCGTAATGCCGGCAACCGCCGCCCCTCTCTTAAATTATATTTCATTACCTCCTCTTACCGTCTTTAAGAAACGTTTGCTTGATAAAGCCGCGTCTATTCGTTTAGACTGCTAAATACGAAAGTGCAGGCGATTGTTCGCGGTCGGCTTGCCGACCAAGGGAGCGCAGCGACTGCCGCGCCTATTATCTCCACCAAGTGTGATGGTTTATGAGTCTTTTCTTATAGACCATCATTTTTGCATTTTTAGGGGCATTTTCGCCCCTTTTTAATCGACGGCATAAAGGTCGAAGGAAAACACGATATCGAGTTCCAATTCAAATGCGGAGTCGATATCCACGAAACCATATAAGCGAAGACCACTATCCAATAAAACAGGTAGTGGTCTTTTTTTTATTTAGTCCGGATGCTAAAATTGTTGAAAAGTCGGTAAAAATATGCTACAATGGAATTAATTGCGAAGCAGACAATACGAAACCAAAAGAGATAGAGGTTGTCGGAATTGCGGCGTTTGTGATTGCTATTGTCGTAATCATTAGCTTGCCGGAGTGCCGATGCCGCTTTAACAGAATAGGAGAAACTGATAATGGTTATTCTTACAGAACAGATTGAGATCCCTGCGCCCTATGAGAAATTGGAGGCATGGGTTGCTAACTTTGAGGAAGAATTTGTGAAATGGAGTCCCTACCACATCGAATGTAATCTCTATAACGGGAACTATCACACAGGAAGCAAGGTTCGCTTCCGCGAGATTGTCATGGGGCTGGACTACGATGTGACCGGTACAATTACGGAATGCGAGCAGGATGAAAACCACTTCCGCATAGTCTTCCAAAGCGACAAGAAGACAGCTTTTATTACTTTTGAAGGAAAGCGAACAGAGACAGGGTGCCATTTCTCTCATACAGAGGCTTTCGGCATGACCACGCCGGTAATCGGGGCGATTATGAATTTCCTGATCTTCAAAGTGTTTTTCAGGAAAAAGGCAAACTGGCAACTTATCCGGGATGATATGATTCTGGACAACAAATATTTAAGCGATATTCTAACCGAAGGAAAATACCCGGAGAGAATCCCACCGGACAAGCTGTTGACTGACGTAAAGTAACCCCTTAATCGACTGCATAAAAGTCGAAGGAAAACACGATATCGAGTTCCGATTCAAATGCGGAGTCGATATCCACGAAACCATATAAGCGAAGACCACTATCAAATAAAACGGGTAGTGGTCTTTTTTTATTTATACAAGGTAGCAAAAAGTACTTATAGTCCGACACGCTTTCGAAAATCGCCCGAAAAACGAGATTTTGTAGTACACACGCACGGATGAAAAAACGAACTCTGATATAATAACGGAGTTCGCTTTTTTCTTTTCACACGTCTTTTTCTTTAAGTTTTATGAGAACAACAAGCGTTTTATCGGGGGTATGAAAGAAAACGCTCGGGTCGTCTTTTGACAATTCTAAATACTTATCCGGATTCGACGAAATGTAATAAAATAGCGGATAGAGAAACGCGTTGTTTCGCTGCTCAATTTATAAAAATCCCGAGGGCAAGAGGAGAGACTTGCGTTCGGGATTTTCTGTTTTATAACGGGGACCGGGGAAACTATGAGACGGATTTATGCTTGCCGTGCGATATTCGGTGAGTTTATCGGGCGAAATAGGATTTTTTTCGGCAAAATAACGCGAAATACGACAGGTTTCGGGCGGACGGAAGGTGTATAATTAAAGCTCGATAACGGGGCGGAGGCTCTTTCTCGTCCGATGTAAAAAGGTCGCAGAAAGTGCAACACGGGCAGTGGTAAAATGCGCCATGGGCGAATCGATAGGCTATACAAACAGGCAATATAAAACATTATAGAGCGATAAAAGCTATTGAAAAAAATAAAAGGAAGGTGTGTTATGGCGACAAAAACGGTTGAATCGGGCTTTGTTTCGGAGCGGAATTATCTGTGGCTGAAGAAGGCGGTTAAGTACGCGCTGCTCGGGGCTGCGCTGGCGTGCGCGTGGCGAGTGACGATAGGCGACTCGCGTCCGTTCGCGACGGGAGCGTTGCTGGCGCTGGCGCTTTCCGAGGGTTTTTGCGTGCCGCTTGCAGCGACGCTGTACATAATCTCGTCGTTTGCGGCGACAACCGAGCTTTTGCCGTGCATTTCGGCGATAATCGCCGCCGTAGCCTGCGTCGCGGCTTCGGCGCTACGCAAAAAGTGCAAGGGGAAGCGGCTCGTCGCGCTTGCCGCGGTCACGTTCGCAGCCGCCGAGAGCGGATTTTTGTGGTGGGGAATAGCCGCCGGCAGCAGACTGTACGCGCCGCTCGGAGCGATATTTTCGCTGTACTTCGCGCTCGTCGTGTTCCGCGCGCTCGGGGTTGCGAACGCGTCGGCGCGCCCCACCGACGCCGACCTCGCCGGAACGGGCATAATTTTGTGCGCGTTATCCGCCGGCGCGTTTACGATAGAAGCGTTCGGCGTGAATTTCGGTTATGCGCTTGCGGTAATCGCGGCAGGAACCGCCGCGTTTCTTCTCGGCAAGGGCGCAGGGCTGTTTGCCGCGGTAGCTGCAGGCTTGGGCGGCGCGCTCGCCACGGGCTCGATAGCGGTCTTTGCGCTGACGACGTTCGCGCTGGCGATTTACCTCGTGTTTTCCGACGCGGCGAGGCTGCTCTCGGCGATAGCGGCGGTGACTGCGGTGGTTCTGTTCGAGCTGTATTTTTACGTCGGCACCGACGAGCTTTTACTCGATATGGCGGCGTTCTTTATCGGCGGAGCGCTGTATGCGGCTATCCCGAAACGCGCGCTACGCGAGCTTAAAAACAGCCGTTTCTCGTCGGTGACGGGGCTGGCGTACCGCTATGTGACCGAGCGCAAGAACGCGTATTTCGCCGCGAGAGTGCGAGGGCTTGCGGAGATTTTTTCGGATATGCGGCGAGCGTTGACGGCAGGCGGCGCAGGCAGAACGCCCGGGGCGGATGAAGTCGCGGCGGAAATCGAGAACGCCGTTTGCGCTCGTTGCGACAGGCATGAAACGTGCGAGGGCAAAACCGCGGCGCTCACGGAACTGTGCGAGATAGCCGAGAGGAACGGACGCGCCGCCGCGCTGGACGTGCCGTACTTTGTGGAGAACGACTGCCCGAAAACGGCGGCGTTTCTGTCGATGACCGCCGAGTACGCCGCGGCCTCGCGAGAGCGGCGCGCGGAATCGACAGCCGACCGCGAGCGACGTGAAGCGATGGGCGAACAATTAAGATGCGTGACGAGCGTTCTATCGGAAGCCGCCGACGAAATCGCGGCGGAATCGGGGCGCGACGAGGCGAGCGAGCGCGCGCTGAAAACCGAGCTCGGCGAGCGCGGAATAGCCGTCGCCGACGTCGTGGTTACGCACGGCGCGGAAAACGCGGTTGCGGCGTTTATGCGGAGCGGAGCAGCTTCGCCCGATGAAATCGCGGCGATAACGGGCAGGGTTTTGGGCAGCGCGTTTGCGGTCAAGCGCACGGAAAAGTGCGCGTACCCCGGTTATTCGATGGTGGAAATGCGCGAAAAGCCGCCGTTCGACGCGGTGTTTGCGGTTGCAGGTTCGTCTAAAAACCGCGCGGCGACGGGCGACACGCACTCGTTCGTCAGACTTGGGCAAAACAGGTTTATGGCTGCGCTGTGCGACGGCATGGGCAGCGGCAGGGAAGCCGGGCGAATCAGCGAAACTGCCGTCGAGCTTGTGGAGAGCTTTTTCAGGGCGGGCTACCCGGGCGAATTCGTGATAGACGAGGTAAATCGGTTTTTGTCTGTGAGCACGGGCGAAGGCTTTGCGGCGTTTGACGTCATGGTGTGCGATTTGTCCACTCGCGAGCGCACGATAATCAAGCTGGGCAGTCCGACCTCGTACATAAAAACGCCCTCGGGCACGACGGCGGTAGACGGCAGCGCGTTGCCGCTCGGAGCGCTCGGCGAAATCGCGCCGTTCGTGCGCACCGACGAGTTCGCAAGCGGCGATATAGTGGTTTTCGCCTCGGACGGCGTGACCGATTTGTTTACGGGCGACGAGCTGAGAAATCTCATAAACAACGCTTCGTGCGACAACGTGGAAACGCTGGCGAGCGAGGTGATGAGCGAGGCGAAGCGGCGGCCGGGCGGAGTCGGTCGCGACGATATGACCGTGACGGCGGTGCGCGTTTTCGAGAGGAAATAGCGCGAGTGCGGACAGAGTGCGCTTCCACTGTGGAAATAGGACAGCATGTTTGCACGAAATTCGCGTAAATTCGGTACTTTCGGCGTTAATTATTGACAGGCGAAAAAAGACGGTATATAATGGAAGCAACAGAAATAAGGAAGATACACTCAAATGATTGATTTTTCCGATAAAGCGCAGCTCGGCTGCTTTATAGGGGTTGTGACGGCGCTCGCGTGCCTTGCCGCCGCTTTAATCGTGATGACGGCGAGAATGAAAAAACGCCTTTCGAGCGGCGCGTTTGCGGCATGGCTTACCGCGGCGATAATCGTGGTTGTGGCAGGAATCGCGGCGTGCCTCATCTCGATTATTTTCAAGACGGAATTTCTCAAGCTCGACTGCGTAATAGTGGGCGGCGCACTGTCAATCGTTCACGACGGCAACACGCTGTTTACCGTGCCGGGACTCGGAGTTTTCTTCGGTGTGGCGTTCGAGCACGTGGCGATTGAACTGCTGATGTACGGAGTCACGTTGCTCGCGCTCGCGCTGGTTGCGCTTACCTGTATTCGCAGAGGCGTTTCTCGTGCCGTGTGGAGCAGGGACGTCGACGGCGAGGGCTACTACGTCGTAAGCGGCGACGGCGACGAGCAAAGCGCGTTCGAGCCGATTGAAACGGAGACTTCCGACGACGAAAACGCCGCGCAGCCCGAGAATACCGAAACTGCCGAAAAAGAAGCGGCAGAAGAACCCGAGGCAGCGGAGATTGCCGAAAAAGAAGCGGCAATCGAACCCGAGGAAACCGAGGTAAAACCGATTGAAACGGTAGAAGAACCCGAGGCTGCGGAAGAAAAAACGATAGTTTCTGTCGAGACCGAAACGGTAATCGAACAGCCCGTGACTATGGTAGAAGAGACTGCGGCTATGGTAGAAGAGCCCGAAGCCGCGGAAGAAAAACCGATAGTTTCTGTCCAGCCCGAAACGAAAATCGAGCAACCCGAGGTTGCAGTAGAGGAACCCGAGGCTGCGGAAGAGGAAGAAGTCGTTTCTCCCGAACCAAAACCAACCGAAGAACCCACAGAGGCGGCAGCTCCTGTCGAACCGATAGAGGTAGAAGAGCCCACGGAGGCGGCAGCTCCGACTGAACCTATAGCTGCGGAAACCCCTGTCGAAAATAAGCCGACAGCCGCCAAGCGGCATAGAACGGTGAAGAGCCGCGCGGCGCAGGTATTCGGCGAGTATCTGGGCGAGCGCAACGAAGAGGACAGAGAAAAACTGCTCGGAAAAATCGATATAATAACGAAAAGAACCGATTGACGAGTCCGCGCAACGCGGAGAAAATTATGCCGACGGGCTTTGGCGCTTCTGCCGAAGCCGAGGGACTGCTTATGACGAAAGAAATAGACGAAAACGCAAAACAGGTCAAACAGCGCTCCTACAAGCTCACTTTTTTGGCGTGCGTTGCCTGCATTGCGAATCAGGCGGTGGTAGCGAGTATCGTCGCCCTTTTGTTTACCACTTTTATGGATCTGTACGGTTTCGAGGTGTGGCAGCTCGGCGTGTTCGTGGGCGTAAACTTCGTCGCGCAGCTTCTCGCCGACATAATTCTCACCGCGACAATCGACAAGCTTTCCTACCGCAAAACCGCGATCACGTCGGTGTCGCTGTCGGCTGTGGGGCTTGCGCTTTTGGCGCTATTGCCCATGCTGCCGTTTGTGGCGGAAAACGGACTGACGTACTACGCGATGCTGCTGGCGACGGTGATTTTCGCGTTTTCGGGCGGCATGGCGGAAGTGATAATCACTCCGATAACCGACGCGATTCCCGACAGCAAGTCGAAGTCGGGCGCGCTGGCACTCATGCATTCGTTTTACGCCTGGGGGCAGGTGCTGACTATTGTCGTGACGTCGCTGTTCGTGGTGTTCGTCGGCGGCAGGTATTGGCATTACATAGTGCTGCTGTGGTGCGTGCTCCCCGTCGTCGGAATAATCCTGTTTTCGATTTGCCCGATTAACCGCCTGCCCGTAGAGGACGGCGGCGCGAGGGCAAAGGGCAAAACGCTCTTGTCGCCGTTCATGCTGGCGGCAATGCTGGCGATTTTCACCGCCGGCGGCACGGAAATCGTGATGAATCAGTACGTTACCACGTTTTCGCAGAAATCGCTGGGCTTCGACAAGGCGACGTCCGACCTCGTGGGAATGGGCTTGTTCGCGGTGATGATGGGCGTTGCGCGGACGGGCTACGGAATACTCGGCGACAGGCTGGACATGAATAAGGCGCTGATTGTCGGCAGCTTCGCAAGCTTCGTTCTCTACCTCGTCGTGGGGCTCGTGCCCGTGGCGTGGGTTGCGCTCGTCGCGTGCGTGCTGTGCGGATTTTTCAGCGGACTGCTGTGGCCGGGCACGCTTGTGGTCGCCTCGCGCAGATTTCCCGCGTCGGGCGCGTGGGTGTTCGCGATACTCGCCATCTGCGGCGACGTGGGAGCGAGCGTTTTCCCGACGGTCGCCGGCTTTATCGCGGACGGAGTCGGGCTCAACGTCGCGTTTGCGATAAGCTCGCTTGTGCCGCTGACGTGTTTTATAAGCAATCTCATACTATCGAAAAAAAACAACCCCGTGCCGGGAACTATCGACGGCGCGGAAAGGAGCTAGAAATTATGTACGTATTCGGAGTGGACATCGGCGGCACCGGAGTGAAGTCCGGCATTGTCGACGAGCAGGGAAAAATCGTAGTTAAGTCGTCGATTAAGACGGACAGGAGCCGCGATTATAAGGCGATAATAAAGGACATAGGCGCGCAGCTTATCGCGCTCGCCGAAGAGGCGAAAATCCCCATGAGCGAGCTTACGGGCGTGGGAATAGGCTGCCCCGGCGCAATCGACAGCGCGCGCGGCATAGTCGACTATTCGTGCAACCTCTGTTGGAAAAACGCGAATGTGGCGAGCGAGCTGAGAAAATACGTCGACTTGCCCGTAAAGATAAGCAATGACGCTAACGTCGCGGCGCTCGGCGAAACCAAGTTCGGCGCAGGTAAGGCTTACTCCGACACCGTGTTCGTGACGCTGGGCACGGGCGTGGGCGGCGGCGTGATTATAGAGAACAAGCTGTTTGAGGGCTATCGCTCCAAGGGTGCGGAGCTCGGTCACATGGTAATCGTCCGGGGCGGCGAGCCGTGCGCCTGCGGCAGACGCGGCTGCATGGAGGCTTACGCTTCTGCGACCGCGCTCATTCGCGACACCAAGCGCGCTATGGAAAAGGACAAGACCTCGGCGATGTGGGATTTTGTCGGCGGCAGTCTTGATGCGGTTGACGGCAGAACGTCGTTCGAGTGCGCGAAAAAAGGCGACAAAGCGGCTATGGAAGTGGTCGAAAACTATGTAAAGTACCTTGGCGAGGGCGTCTGCAACTTTATCAATATCTTCCGTCCGCAGGCTGTCATTCTCGGCGGCGGCGTGTGCGCTCAGGGCGAGTATCTGTTAAAGCCGCTCAGGGAGTTCGTGGAAGCGAATACCTACGGCGGCGACACCGTGCCCGAAACGGAAATCACCGTGGCGACGCTCGGCAACGACGCGGGGCTTATCGGCGCGGCTTCGTTGATGCTGGGCGGCGGCGTGGAAACGCTTTTGTAAAAAACAATATTCACAATGAGATAAACGGAGCATGAAGAACATGAACGAAAGCGGAAAAAGAACGCTCACGGCGTTCTGCTTTACGGACATACACAATCAGCAGGCGATGCTGGACTACCCGACGACCTTGCGATCGTCGTTCGTTGCGGCGTGCGACCTTGCGGTAGCGGAGTTCGGCAAGGCGGATTTGGCGATAAACGGCGGCGACAACGTGTCGGACTATCCCGATTGGACGAAGTCGTGCGCGCTGCCCAAAAAGAACTTTCTCGACTTGAAGGCGAAGCTCGGCGCGGCGACCGCAGGCGTCACTAAGGACGGCAAAGCGCTGTACGTTTCGGGCAACAACGACATGATACTCGGCGACATCGGCACCGCCGATAACGCTCCGTACAATACCACCGACTTCTACGATTTTATGGACGAGTCGCTGGGAGTTTTGCGCGGCTCCGAGAAGCTTGTCGCGCACTCGAGCCAAAAGCCCGGGGAGCGGTACCTCAACGCGTTCCACTATGTAATAGGCGGCTTCGACTTTATCGGTATCGACGTCGACCCCGACAGCGCGTTCAACACGCACGACGGCATTTACACCGACGAAACGCTGCGCTGGGTCAAGGCGAAAGCAGACGAAATCGACCGGACGGGCTATAGGCCGATTTTCGTCGTGGGGCACCTGTCGGCAGGCTGCTATCAGAACAAAAAATACCACGAAACGTTTGACGGCAACGTGCCGCTGTTCTACGAAATGTTTAAGGGACACCGCAACGCGTTCTACCTCTACGGGCACATTCACGGCGAGAGCTGCTGCTATAAGGACTACTCGTCGGGCGCGGTGATTCACCTTAGAAACGCCGAGCCGCTCGACATCAATCTCGCGAGCCTCGATAACCGCGGCAAGGAATACGACTACACGTTCGTGCACATGGGCGGCTTGCGCCCGTTCGGCGACGAGTACTTTCTCCGCGACGGGCTGACGGGCTACGGCGGCAAGCCCGAAAAGGAGTTCTATCTCAAGACCGGCACGCCCACGCTCGCGCAGTACCTCGTGTTCGTCGCGGATGAGGAAAAGGTCACGTTCTATATCCGCAATACGGGCTCGGAGCCGGGGTACACGCCGTCCGACAAGCCGAAGCCCTACGTCGTCTACTACCAAAAACCGCGCGGATAAAAACCGAAAAGTTAAAATCAAAAACCGAAAGCGCCGAGGTTTGTCCCGACGCTTTTGCGTTTTTTACAATGATAGAAGCGGATAACGCAATGCCCCCGGAGTTGACAAGACCATCAATCTCGGGATATACTTAACGTAACCTCGATATGGAACAATATGGGAGGAAAACGATGAGAATAGGTGTTGCCGGACGTCCCGACGATTGGCTTGTCGCGGCGGAGAGGGGCTATGACTACTTCGAGGAAAATCTTGCGCCGATTGCCGCGATGACGGACGAGGAGTTTCGCGCGGTAAGGGAGCTTCCGCGAAGAACGGGGCTAAAGTCCGAGGCATTTAACTGCTTCTTTGACGGCGGCGTGAAGTTGTACGCCGAGCCGGACGCGTGGTTTCGCGACTACTGCGAGCGCGCGCTGGAAAGGGCTGCGATTCTGGGCGGCGAGATAGCCGTGATAGGTTCGGCAGGGGCGCGTTCGGTACCGAACGGCATGAGCCGCGAGGACGCCGAAAAGCGATTTATCGACATTCTGCGCATCGCCGGCGACGCGGCGGAAAAAGTGGGCATGCGCGTTGCTATAGAGCCGCTCAATCACTGCGAATGCAATTTCGTGAACACCGTCAGCGAGGGCGCCGAGCTTTGCCGCAGGACGGATCATAAATCCGTGGGCACGATTGTCGACTTTTATCATTACTTCGTCGAGAACGAAACGCCCGACGATTTGGTCAAGGCAAAAGACAGGTTGTGGCACGCGCACTTTGCGCGGCTTAATCCCGACAGGTGCTCGCCGCGAGAGGGCGACGAGGCTATGGTGCAAGAGTGCGCCGACGCGCTGAAAAACGCCGGGTATTCGGGCGGCAGAATCAGCCTCGAATGTATTGTGCGCAAAAGCGTTCGCGACGATATTGACGAGGCGTTTTCGCTGATGGATGCGTTCCGCAGGGTTTAGAAGGAGAACATTATGGATGAAAAACGAGCTATGGTTACGCCGGACTTATTGAAAATAATCAAATACGAGATAACGGGCAAGCTTCCCGATCCGTTTTTGTTCGAGGACGGACAACGGGTTGCGACCGAAGCCGATTGGGCGGCGCGGAAAAAGGAGCTTTATAAGTCCGTAATCGAACTTCAGTACGGCGTACAACCGCCTGCCCCCGAGCTAATGGCTGTCGAAATGCTGTACAACGGCGACAAAACTCGCGTTTACAGGATAAAATCCGGAACCGAGGCGCACCCGGTCACGTTCAGAATGAAGCTGATTTTGCCGGACAACGCAGTAAATCCGCCCGTCATCGTGGACGGCGACGGCTGCTTCAATTACAGCATGGACAAGCAGTGGTTGGGGGCAGCTCTCGAGCGCGGCGTGGCGTGGGCGATTTTCGACAGAACCGAGATCGCGAACGACGTTATGGGCGAAAAGCGCGGCACGGGTCAGCTTTTCGAGGCGTACCCGGGACTTGAATGCGGCGCGCTTTCGGCGTGGGCTTGGGGCTACTCGCGAGTAGTTGATGCATTGGAACAGATCGGGCTCGTCAATCTCGACTGCATAGCCTTTACGGGGCACTCGCGCGGCGGCAAGACATGCGCACTCGCAGGAGCGCTGGACGAGCGCGTGGCGATTGTCAATCCCAACGAAACTTGCGCCGGGTCGTGCTCGTGCTATCGCTCGCACCTTGTGGCTTTGGACGAAAACGGCGTCGAAGCGCGTTCGGAGCGGCTGAGTGATTTGTGGCACAATTTCTATTATTGGATAGGAGAGGGGATGGGCAAGTACGTCGCTCGCGAGAGCGAGCTGCCGTTCGACTGTCACGAATTAAAGGCGATGATTGCGCCGCGCACGCTGTTCCTTTCCGAAGCCGCGCACGACATATGGAGCAATCCCGTGGGCGCGTGGCAGACCACCGTGGCGGCAAAGGAAGTCTACGACTTTCTAGGCGCAGGCGACGAGCTCTTTTGGTACTTCCGCCCGGGACGGCACGCGCATAAGACGGAGGACGTCGAAATGCTGGTGTCGTTGATAAAGCGCAGGGAAAACGGCGGCAAAGATTTCGACGACTCGCGGTTTTTCCGCCTGCCGTTCGAGGAAACGGCGATACCGCCGATTTTCGATTGGAAAAATCCGAAAAGGAAATAGTGCAGGGAAAAGCGGAAGCGCGCGGAATTTTATCGCGGCTTCCGCTTTTTTTTGTTGATTTTTGCCCTCGGGCGTTTGCGTATAGCGCGCCGCGGTGCTATAATGGGAGCGGAGTGAATACGGACGAAAAACAACTTAATACCGTACCGCGGATGCACTACGTCGCGGCGTTTTTGCGGAACAATATCGTGCTTGTAGTCGCGCTCGTCGCGGCTGCGGTTTCGTGCTGCTTCGTGCCGCCCGACGGGGAGTACGTCGGCTATTTCGATTTGAGAACGCTGTCGTCGCTGTTCGGAATGTCTGCGGTCATCACCGCAATGAAACGGCAGAACGTGTTTCGCGCGCTCGCGGACAAACTGATAAAGCGTTTTCGCACGACGCGTTCGCTCGTCGCCGCGCTGGTGGCGATTACCTATCTTGCCTCGATGCTGATTGCCAACGACATGGCGCTGCTCACGTTCCTGCCGCTCGGGTACTGCGCGCTTCACGCCGCCGGAAAGGAGGACAAAATGGCGTACACGTTCACCCTCCAGACGGTGGCGGCGAACCTCGGCGGCATGCTCACGCCCTTCGGCAATCCGCAGAACCTGTACCTGTACAACCGCTTTTCGATACCGACGGGCGAGTTCTTTCGCATCATGATTTTTCCCACGCTCGCGGCGGTGGCGGCGATAGCCCTGCTTTGTTTATTCGTAAAGCGCGAGCCGATTGAGCCCCATGCCGATGAAGTCGCGTCGCCCGTCAAGGCAAAAACCGCCGTTTACCTCGTCGCGTTCGCGTACATGATAGTAGTGGTGTTCCGCGTGGTGCCCTATTGGACGGCTTTTCTCGTAATTCCGCTGCTGCTCGTCCTCGACCGCGGCGCGCTCGCTCACGCCGATTATTCGCTGCTGCTCACGTTCTGCGCGTTTTTCGTCTTTACCGGCAATCTCGCAAGGATAAGCGCGGTGGACGCGTTCTTCCGCTTTCTGCTCGGCAAAAGCGTACTGCTCACGGGAGTGCTGTGCTGTCAGGCGATTTCCAATGTGCCCAGCGCGGTGCTTCTGTCGGGCTTTACGTCCGACTACGCGCGGCTGCTTGTCGCAGTCAATATCGGCGGTTGCGGCACGCTGATTTCATCGATGGCGAGCGTGATTTCATTCCGTAATTTCTCGCTGTACCGCCCCGGGGAGCGGCTTAAATACCTCGGCATAAACGCCGCCGTGAACTTTATGTGCCTTGTCGCGCTCACGCTGTTCTGCCTGTTCGTGCCGATATATCCGTAACGCCGCGCCGAAAGCTCGCGCGTAACCGAAAACGCAAAATAATAAAACGCAGATAATAAAAAGACAGCCCGGGAGAAGCGCGATTACGCTTGCCGCCCGGGTTGTCCTATAAAATGAGGAAGGAAAGGAGCAGATTAAATATTGCGGTTGCAGTACAGCCGCTTGTAGATGTTAGAAGTGGACGGGGTGAGCAGCACGAACTCGCCGCTCGCGATTTCGTCGTAGTCCGCGCCGAACGCCGCCGAATAGTCGCGGATTAGCGGCAGGATTTCGGTTATGTCGGCGTTTTTCGTGACTTCGGTTTGCGGAGGAAGCGCGGTGGGAGCGGAGGAGGAGCGGATATAGATTTTGCCGCCGTACTGTCCCGTCGCGCAGTAAGCGCCCACGGGGCATTCGTCGCGAACACCAAGCCCCAGCACGACTATCACGCCGCCTGCCTGATACTCGCCGAGGAAGTCGCCGGCTCTTCCGCCGATGACGATTTCGGGGACTTGCTCGCCGTACTCTTTCATGTGAATGCCTGCTCTGAAGCCAGCGTCGCCCTCGATAAGGATTTCGCCGCCGCGCATGGCGTAGCCCACGGTGTCGCCGCACCGCCCGAAAACGGTAATGCGTCCTGCGTTCATCGTGTCGCCGAGCGCGTCCTGAGCGTTGCCGAAAACGGTTATTTCCGCGCCGCCGAGGTACGCGCCGAGCGCGTTGCCGGGAGTGCCCGTAATAGTCAGCGACTTGTCCGACAAACCGCAGCCTATGTACCGCTGCCCGAGCGCGCCGTCGATTGCGATTTCGCGCGTGGGAGCGGTCCTTACGAGGCGGTTGAGCTCGTCGAACGGCATGTTTTTACAATTTATCGTCGTCATGATTTCACACCTCGCTTTACTCGCCGGCATGGCTTACGCCCAGAATTTCCAGCTCTTTTTCGTTGAGTCCCACGCCGCGCAGCATAAGACGGTTGCCGCGGAGCGCTTCGATGGAGTTTATGCCCATGCCGCCCATCATCTCCTTGATTTCGTTCGTCCAGGCGGTGACGAGGTTAATAAGCCGCCGCGAGCCCTCTTCGGGGTCGAGTCGCTTCATGAGCTTGGGGTCCTGCGTGGCGATGCCCCAATTACACTTGCCGGTGTGGCAGGAGCGGCACATGTGGCAGCCCATCGCCATGAGCGCGGCGGTGCCGATATACACCGCGTCCGCGCCGAGCGCGATTGCCTTCACTACGTCCGCGCTCGAGCGAATCGAACCCGAAACCACAACCGAAACCTCGCTTCTGATGCCTTCTTGCCGCAGCCGCTCGTCGACCGCCGCGAGAGCGAGCTCGACGGGGATACCGACGTTGTCGCGGATTCGCGTAGGAGCCGCGCCCGTGCCGCCGCGGAAGCCGTCGATTGCGATTATGTCCGCGCCGCTTCTGGCGATGCCGCTGGCGATTGCCGCCACGTTGTGCACCGCCGCAATCTTGACAATCACGGGCTTGCGGTATTCGGTGGCTTCTTTCAGCGAGAACACCAGCTGTCGCAAGTCCTCGATGCTGTAAATATCGTGGTGAGGAGCGGGGGAAATAGCATCCGAGCCCTCGGGAATCATGCGCGTCGCCGCCACGTCCGAGCTGATCTTGCGCCCGGGGAGGTGACCGCCGATGCCGGGCTTCGCGCCCTGACCGATTTTTATCTCTATCGCCTCGCCTGCCGAGAGGTAGTCCTCCGTCACGCCGAAGCGACCGCTTGCGACCTGCACTATCGTGTGCTTGCCATAGCGGTAAAAGTCGCGGTGAAGTCCGCCCTCGCCGGTGTTGTAGTAGGTGCCCAAAGCTTCCGCGGCTCTTGCGAGGCTCTCGTGAGCGTTTTTGGAAATCGAGCCGAAGCTCATCGCCGCGAACATAATCGGCGTTTCGAGCTTAAGGCAGGGGAGCTCGGGGGCGACAAGCTCGCCGTCCGCGCCGTAGTGTACGTTTTCGCTCTTTTTGCCGAGGTAAGTGCGCGTTTCCATCGGCTCGCGTAACGGGTCGATAGGCGGATTGGTGACCTGCGAGGCATTTACGAGCAGCTTGTCGAAGTACACGGGGTAATCTTTTGGCGTGCCCATCGACGAGAGCAGCACGCCGCCCGTTTCGGCTTGCGCGTACACGTCGCGCATAAGGCTGTCGTTAAACGACGCGCCGGGCTTGAAGCAGTTGCCGCTTTTCACTATCTTTATCGCGTTCACGGGGCAGACGGCGGCGCAGCGGTGACAAACCGCGCACTTGCTTTCGTCCGCAAGCATCACGTTGTGTTTTTCGTCGAACGAGTGCACGCCGAACGCGCACTGCCGCTCGCACAGCCGACAGCGCACGCACCGCGAGTCGAGCCGCACTATTTCGTATTCGGGTTGAAAATAATTGATTTTCATCTTCACACCTCGAGCCTTGCAAACACGGGCTCTCCGCCGCGCGGAGTCCACAGCCTGTCGGGATGAGGGCAAATAGCCCTTATCGCACATTCCTCGCTCGCCACCAGCAAAGCGTCGTCCTTTTCCGCGGCAACCATACTGCGCAGCTTCAGCCTGTCGTTCAGCGCCATCATGCCGCCCTCAAAGCCTAAAATTATGCTGAACGGGCCCGTGACCAGCAGCGACGGGAAGGACTTTCTGAGGGTGGTGAAACGCGCCTTTTCGCGCTCGGGCAGGCGTTCTATCTGCTCCCAGAACGGCGGCGCAATCACGCGGGCAGCGTCATCGAGCGTCAGGCCCTTTTTGCGGTTGAGAAAGTCGATGATGTAGGTTATGACCTCGGTGTCGGTGAGCAGGGTGCACTTGTAGCCGTAGCTCTCGATATAGCGGCGGTTGGCGTCGTAGCTGGAGATTTCGCCGTTGTGCACGACGGTGTAGTCAAGCAGAGAAAACGGGTGCGCGCCGCCCCACCAGCCCGGGGTGTTGGTGGGATAACGCCCGTGCGCCGTCCAGCAGTGCCCCTTGTACTCGTCGAGCCTATAAAACTCGCCCACGTCCTCGGGGAAGCCCACCGCTTTGAATACGCCCATATTCTTGCCGCTCGAGAAAACGTAGGCGCCGTCGATTTTTCGGTTGACGTTTATCACGCACTTTACCACGAATTCCTTTTCGTCCAGCTGCGAAGCCGCGAGCTTGGTTTGCAGCGGCGAAACGAAGTACCGCCAGATAAGCGGCTCGTCGGTTATTCTCGGGTGCTTGCGCGTGGGGATTCTCGACAGGTTTACTATGTCGAAGTGCTCGTTTAAGAATTGCTCGGTTGCCTCTCGCGCCTTCATGTCGTTGTAAAAGACGTGCAGGGCGTATTGCTCCTTGTACTCGGGGTAAATGCCGTAGCCGGCAAAGCCGCCGCCCAGACCGTTGGAACGGTCGTGCATGTACGAAATGGACTGAACTATCCTGTCGCCCGGAATACGCTCGCCCTTTTTCGAGAAGTAACCGCTTATCGCGCAGCCCGACGGGATACGCGCGTTGCCCTCGATGTATTTGTCTTGTCTGTCGTAATAGGTCATGTTGTTCCTTTCCTTTGGTTTCGACAAAGCGTTTTTCGTATTCCGCGCGAGGCAAAACCGGCGCGATACGAAAAAAAGACGGCGCGAAAAAAATCCGCGACGTCCTTGTCGATAGCCGTATGATAGCACTTCGCCGTGCTTTTGTCAAATGAATTGCGGATATTTGACGAGAAAAGTTTTTTGCGCTATAATAGCGGAAAACGGGCATGGAGCGACGTTCATGGCAAAGGACAATATCGAAAAAGAAATCGCGCGCGCGGCGGACGGCGTGAAAACGGTCAAGACGAGCGTTTACCTCGTGGGTAAGCAGCAGGCTGCGGCGGTGCTGATTGCAGGCGCGGTTATGCTTGCGGCGCTTATTTGCTACACGTTCGTGAATGCCATAATCGTCAGGATAATTTCGCTCGTCGCAATCGGCGTTTGCGCGGCGTTCGTAATCGGGCTTTACGCGGCAATCCGAGCCAAGGGACCCGTGACCTATACCGCGGCGTACTGCCGCGCCGCCGACGGCACGGAAACGGTGATTCAGCGGCTTTCAAAGACTAAATTCGTTTTCGCCTGCGGTAAAAAAGTAATCGAGTGCGACCGCGGCTACGTCACGGGCGGTAAGCTTTTCCGCGAGGACTTGAGGTGGGATTGGTTCCGCTGTTTCGGGTGCGAGGAGGTTAAAAGCCTTAACTCGCGCGATAAAAAATACCGATTCCCGGGTGGCTCGCTGTGTTTAAGGGACGGCAAGGCGTACTACGCCGAAACGGGCAAGGCTCGCATCAGGTATTCCGAAATCAACGACGCAGGCGGCGCGATTGCCGTGCCGGACGTATTCTACCGCGCGATAAAGCGCGTTTGCCCCGACGAAAGCCTGCTCGCGTTCGTTCGCTCCGACGGGAAAGCGTGAGTAACGGCGGCGATTATCGCGATTTTACCGAAGCTTCATCGCGGCGCGCCCGAAAGCCGAGGTTAAAACGGCAAGACCGTGGCAATAATTACCTTTGATTATTATCGGAGGTAATTTTTTTATGAATATGTACGTCGAAGCGCTGCTGCGCACGCTCCTGTCCATTGCCGTCATTTTCGTGCTCGCGCGGCTCAACGGCTCCAAGCAGGTGTCGCAGCTCACGTTCTACGACTATATCGTGGGCATTTCCGCAGGCTCGATTTCCGCCGCGATGTGCATCGAGGAGGACATCGACATCTGGGTGTGCCTCATCGCCGTCACCATTTTCATGCTGTCATCGCTGTTCTTCTCGGTGCTCACCTCGAAGAGCATAATTCTGCGGCGGCTGTTCACCGGGCAGGCGGTATTTCTCATCGACGAGGGCGAGATTTCCTACGACGGATTGCGCCGCGCGCACTTCGACCTGAACGACTTGATGCGCGAGCTTCGGGCGCAGGGGTATTTTGATTTCAATCAGGTCAACTACGCCATACTCGAGGCAAACGGCAACTTATCCGTGATGCCGAAAGCCGGCGACCGTCCGCTCACCGCCGCCGAGTCGGGCGCGTCGCTGCCCGAGGACGGACTGCTGTCCAACGTAGTGCTCGACGGCAAGATTATGAAGGGCAACCTGACCGCGTTCGGCAAAACGCCCGAATGGCTGCGAGGCGAGCTGAAAAGACAGGGCGTCGCCGCGCTCCGCGACGTAATGCTCGCCACGCTCAACGAGTCGGGCGAACTGAACGTCTACTTCAAAAACAAGGGTCAGGAGCAAACCAAACGCACTATTTTCCAATAGTAAACCGCGTATTAAACGAAAAACGCCCGTAGAAACGTCGATTGCTTCTACGGGCGTTGTTTTGCGCGCGTTTTTATGCTCCTCTGAATGACGGTTAAGGACGTGAACTGCGCGTTAAATTTTAAATTGAACGAGAAGCCTGCGTTTTCCTCGTCATCCGAGAAGCGAGGCGGCACGCCGCGCGTGCCTCCTCATTTTGCACAAAAGAGGCTTTTCTAAGGATAAATCCTCATGTCATTCTGAGCGGAGCAGAATACGGAAAAGAAAGGTTTAAGAACAATAAAACCTTATGTCATTCTGAGCGGAGCGAAGCGTAGCCGAAGAATCTAGCCGCAGGCGCATTTATTATTATGCCATTGAGTACTTTATTTACGGCTGTTTACAGCCGGGGCGGCGTGCGCGGAATATCAAGCGCGGAGCATGCCGTCGTTTTTATTCATTTGGTCAACAAATCATCGAGAGAAATACAGAAAATCGTCGAAAGCTCGACCACCTGCGACAGGGACGGCTCGCTATAGCCCGTTTCCCAATGCGAAACGGTTTTAACCGTCGTATTGAGCTTGTCGGCGAGCTGTTTTTGAGTAAGATTAAAGTCGCCGCGCAGCTTCTTTAAGTTTTCCTTAAAACATATTTCCATACTCACATAGTATCAATTATTGAGAAAATTGCTTGACATTCTCAATAATTGAGAATACAATAAGAGCGTACGGCTTAAAATCAAAGGAGAAATAGAAATGAAAAAGAAACTTTTGATAGTAATGCTGACGTTGATAGTTGCAATCGTGTCCGCGTTCGCGCTCACCGCTTGCGGCGAAACGAACGGCAACGGTAACGGTGGAAGCAATACGGGCAACGCCGGCAACGGCGATAACACCGACAACACTACCGTAGTCACCCCGGGCGGCGATACTACCGTAACTACGCCCGAAACACCCGATAGCGGCGATAACGATAACCAAGGCGGAAGCGGTAACCCGGGCGGCGGAAATAAGGATACCGACAAGGATACCGACGATAACGACAACCCCGAAAAGCCGGCAACCGAAGGACTTAAATATATGCTATTCGATGACGATACTTATGTAGTAACGGGATACGATGGTACTGCAACCGAAATCAACATTCCGTCGACTTATAACGGCAAACCCGTAACGAGTATCGGAGATAGGGTGTTCTATACTTGCACTAGTTTAACGAGCATAACGATACCGAACAGCATAACGAGTATCGGAGATTATGCAATTAATAGTGAAAGGGATTTCCGAAAAACACAACAAAAAATATCAAATAACATAGAAAACAGCCTTCAAATGATAGCATAAAGTCGGATATTCGTAAAAGAATGTTCGACTTTTTGATTTAATATAAAAAACAGAAAGAGAGAACAATGCAAAAGTTTTCTCTTTTTTATGCCGTTTTGAGGGGTGATTTCCTGTTTGCAGTGAGAAAAATTATAATAAAAATAGTAAAGATAAAGGAAAACTTATGAAATATAAAGAATGTTTGCATGAGATGTTTAGGTAACTAATAAATAAATTAAGTTACCCTATGCTAACCATTTGATTTTTTTGTTGTCAATCTGTATAATATAATTAAAGAAGAAAATGATTTTGGACAATGGACGGATTTTGCCGGAATGTTAAAAAGAGATAATGCTTGTCAATTCGTGATAGTTAATAAAACATATTCTAATGTGGTGCAAGTAATACTTGCAAGAGCAAACATAGAGGAGAAAAGGTATTCGTTACAGAATAAAAATGAGATAGAGAAGCGAAAAAGATAACTGAATTGTAATTCAGAACTTAATAAGTTTTAATCGTTGCAAAGGAGAAGGTATGAAAAAGATTCATTTCGAGGTGAAAACGGACGGATTTTACGGCGCGTATTGGAAAAATAAAAAAGAGACGAACAGCGCGATAATTGCCATGCTCGGTGACGATGCGGAGGATTATATGGCGAAGTCATGCGTAAAATGGCTTATGAAGAAAGGCGTAAACGTGCTTACGATGTCTCCGGGAAAGAAAAATTACAGCCACCATAATTATCCGCTCGAAAGGATCGAAAAAGCTATAGAGTGGCTCAAAAACAACGGAAACAAAAAAATAGGCATCGTGGGTGGCTCTACCACCGGTACGCTTGCGCTGACCGCTGCGTCGTATTTTCCTGACATTACGCTTACAATAGCGATGACAGCAAGCGATTTTATATGGCAGGGATTTGAACAAGGCAAAAAAGACGGCTGTAGAGAGTGGCCTATCGAGGGGGAATCGCTGTTTTCATATTGTGGAAAGCCGTTGCCGTATATGCCGTTTTGTTATAAGCACCCCGAGTATTGGCAGGTAGTGAAATCGGAGACAAAGAAGTCGGGAAATATGATCGATTCTAAAAAGATTTTTGACGACTCGGAAGAGGCGCATCCCATCACCGAAGACGAATTTATAAAAATCGAAAACATAAAGGGCAAACTTCTTATGATAGGCTCGGAAGACGATTGTTTATGGAACGCTGCAAAATACGTTAAAAGAGCGGAAAAGCGATTGTCCGAAAAATCGCACGATTGTGACGCAGAATTTGTCACATATAAGCACGGTTCACACTTTGTTTTCCCCGAAAGCCTTTTTAAAACCATTTTCCCTATCGGGGCGAACATCCTTTTGAAAGTTATGTTCAAAGCGGCGAAAGAGTTCCCGAAAGAATGTAAGGAAACGAGAATTGATATAGATAAAAGACTTTCAAAAGCCATAAAGGAGTGGATAAACAAATGAAATACGGTTTCGTTCAGAAGTTAATGTGGGCAGGTTATAAAGGAACATTTAAAAAACAGCTTTCCGAAGCGTTAAGAGAATCCGACCCGAAAGCCGTTATGAAAGAGGCGCATAAAAAATATAAGAAAATTCTGGCAGACGTAACAGAGTTCGAAAAAGGCGACAGATTTTTAATCAATATATTAAGTTGCGCATTGCTTTCGTCAATTTTGCTCTCGGTAAAAAATAAGTATACAGTGGAAGAAGTGCGCGTTTATTACCGCGGCGCGATGTGTGACAATTTCTTGACGAAAGCCGCATCGAAGAAAAGTAAGGCATACACCGAGAAGGGTAGAGAATTACTTAAACAGCAAGCCGAAAAAAGCGAGATTTTGGCTGCTAAAAACCCTTATTCGTGGAGATTTGCCGTTGAAGACGGAAAGACGATAAATCAGTATACCGCGACTTTTTACACTTGCGGAATCTGTTATCTCATGACCAAACTCGGACTTAAAGAGTATATACCCGCAATGTGTACGCTTGACTACGATATGGCGGCTCTTAACAATACGGTTTTCACAAGGGAATATACCTTAGCGGGCGGCGGAGCATATTGCGATTGCCATTACGACCATAAAGGATAAATAATGAATTGCTCGAATTTTACAAATTATTTAAGAGAAACAAAAATACTCGATTATTCATCTAAACAAATTCAACTGCTTGTAGAAGGTCGTGGGTGGAAGAATTTACCGGAAACGGAACGGGTGAAAGCAATTTATAATTTCGTTAAAGATGAGATTTTATTCGGCTATAACGTTGACGACGGTGTAAAGGCAAGTCGGGTGCTGAAAGACGGATACGGGCAGTGCAACACTAAGGGAACGCTTTTTATGGCGTTTCTTCGCGCCTCGGGTATTCCTTGTCGAATACATGGTTTTATGATAGATAAAATTCTGCAGAAAGGTGCGATGACCGGGTTGGTGTATAAGTTTGCGCCCGACGAGATTTTCCACAGTTATGTCGAAGCGTACGTTTGCGGGGAATGGTATAACCTCGAAGGGTTTATTCTCGATAAAAAATACCTTTCCGCATTGCAAAAAATATTTAAGCCGAATAATGACGGTTCGTTTATCGGTTACGGCGTTGCGACGAAAAACTTTATAAATCCGCCGGTCGAATTTAATTGTTGCGATACCTATATACAAAAAGAGGGAATTGTGCGAGACTTCGGAGTATATGACGATCCCGATTCTCTTCTGAGAGAACATGGACAGACGATGAACTTATTAAAAAAGTGCGTTTATCGACTTATAGGCAGACATTTGATGAATAATAACGTGAAGAAAATCAGAAATCGTTCGGTATGATTAGCCGGAGGCAATGGCGTTCGAACAGAAAAAATATTCGGCTTTACCGTCGTTTGTAAATAACGACATACACGCCGAAAGGAGTAATATACGGATCCGGTAATGCTAAAAATTATGTCGTGGCTTGGGATAATAGGGCATGCAAACAATATGTATGGTCGTAAAACGGTCATCGGCATAGTAAAATAA
>JABLTK010080557.1_pt1 | contig 22925 bp, 27 predicted proteins | sample 7160131 | NCBI WGS metagenome assembly JABLTK01 (sample SAMN14651221, study PRJNA627086) | human gut metagenome | isolation source: feces | host: Homo sapiens
ATGGATTCACACGGAGAAAAGTAATAATGATCAACAGATGGTAGAACCGGTGACGATAGTTCCGAAGGAACCACAGCATGTTCACGAGCAATTTTCGCAAAAAGTAACAACAGATCGGTAACAGATGTCAACTAAGGATCAACTCACTTCTCTAAAACGACCAGTGGTGCTTGAATATATACTGATTGCTCACTATACATTGAACAGTTCATCAACTGTCCTAGAAGGAATCCTGCTAAGTCGTATCGCTGTTGAAGGAGTAATCGATGAAGACGTGATAATCCCCGTTGGTGGAGAAATTCAGCCACCATTTCAGGAGCTACAAATCACACAATTTGTCCAATTTCTACAATTCAACAAATTGGATATTGTTTTGGCAGCAGCAATTCCACACCGTCCTGTCCAAGATTCTTCAACTTGCATGACAGCATTCAGTCCATTGGCTAGGCAAAAAAGGTGCTGATTATTGGCAGCTTTGTAGAGAATGACAGAAGTAGCGTTAAGAGCTGATAACACAACTTGAGCATTTGTAGATGAATAGCAATTGATAAGTTTGATAAGTCCTCCTGATTCACCCACTTGAGACTAGAAATGAATCTCCATTCTGAATCTCACCTTGCATTCATTACAATGTCTACAACACGCTCGAATACATTCAATGCAATATACAGACAATCGTTCTTGTGTCAATTGGATTAATTGTACCAAAGTGGCAATTCCATGAAACTGTCCTACTTCTTGACAACAAGAAGGATCCAATTTGCAAATGTTCATTAGAATTCCAACCAGATAACAAACAACTTTCTTTGAATTCCCATCAAGATTGCTGTTTCTATCAGGAGTCAATCCAGTAACACTAGAAAAACTACTGCGATCTGTTAAGAAGGAAGAACTTGTGAGTTGAGGTGAAGATTCAATCATCGATGCAACAGGATTTGTGAGGAAATCATTACGAAGAAGGCTTAAAATGGTTGTGATGCCTTCATTCTCGCGAAACACGTTCGAAATGGTACGGGATGTTTGAGTTGTGTTCATCAAACATCCTGCTGTCATTAGTAATAATTGTTGGATCTCAAGGGATATTGATTGCTAATTGTGAATAGGATGAAATAAGATCACTTTCAAAAGAATATCACTATTTCCAAATTGGAGACATTTTATGAAAGACACCATAAACTCCTTATTTTGGATTTCATGTTGAACGGCTATTCCTTGTCGCATACTTTCAGCACGAAGATGCTTTAAAGCCTGAATTCGAAGGGATATCTATTTCATAACAATAACTTATACGTACAATTGGATAACGAATGAATATAAACGAACAATGCAAACTTCCAGAAAAAGCCACGATTCTGACATATTCCAATCGCCAATGACATCCATCTGTTAAACTCATGGAGGATGTTTCCAAATCTCTCTTTGATCCAGAGAGAGAAACACTTAATTGGAGAGTGGGAGTTTCATATTCGGTAGTAAAACATAATTTGTGTTTAGCCATTCTTTCATTCTCATTGAGTAGGTCTGTAAGTGAAGTAACTTGATTTTGGGCATGTAATGTCCGATATCGCCAAAATGTGAGATCAAAGTCTTTTGAGAATAGAATACGGTGGAGATGCTTGTTTACTTGACTTAGGCATAATACAGAACAAATCGGAAGAAAAGAGGCTATTGTTGTAATTGCGCGAAATGGTAACAAATCTACAGAGATGGATGAGTGGCAAAGACTGTGAGAAAAACAACTATCGCAAATCCGTAGTTGTTTCGACGAGTATCCGAACTCATGTAGATTCTATCTGTGAACATCAAAGAATCACTAATACAACACGGTTTTTGCTACAATTGTTACAGAAGATCCTTCCACAGAGACGGCAATGATGTCTCCTTCGAAACAACGTAAATGAACATCCACATCCCTCACATTGATGCACCATTTCGTTTGGAACCCATAGTGGAGTCATCTGATATTCACCAACCTGTTCAAACCGTCGATGTGCTGGACAATCTCGTTCCATGAAGTGGATAGAATGGTTCTATGAATCAATCCAAACTTACACAGCTACATAGAGATCTCTACAGCATTGAGACTCTGCAAACTCTGCATAGTATGGAATTACACTAGCAGAAAGAATGGGTGTATATAAAGATGGTTCCCTAAACGAAGATGGACAATTCGAATAGCACTGAATACACCGACGGCATACCCGTACTCGATGTTGTTTGCCCATATATGGAATAGGAGATTTATAACAACAGCAACGCACACATACAGGCTACAAAATGATATAATGGACAATACCAAACTTGAAAACAACTTGCACATGAGACCAGCTTCTTCGTATCCTCTTCCTTTGATCCGCAGAGGACGCAGCAAGGTCTCTGAGATAACTGTTCTGACATGCAAAAACACCCTCCTAACCAGCTATTGCGATTAACTAGGTTGGCGTGTTACGATTTGGGATGGCGCAGAAATGGCGCAAGACAGAGAATCGTTATGCAATCCTTTTCAACAAAGTGTACAAGTTTACGATTTAGTGATGAAATTCAACGAAAAAGAACGCAGATATGAGATTTAAATGCAGTTAGTATCGAAAGGGAATCACAGAGGAATGTATATACTTAATCTGAGTTTTGACTCGTTAATGGAACTATTCATATAAAGTCACATGTACCTCTCATCCATTGTTTCAAATCATCGATGTCAACCATTATTCAGTAAAGGCACATCTCGATGTCGATTTCTTGATCTCGCCCCAAATCCTCCTAGATATAAGTTGTCTGGTTGAGTTCTCATTTCCACTATGTTTCTAAGGCTTTCAGTTTTCGGGCGTTTCAACCTAATGTTGCAAAAACGGTCATTTTGGACTAGCAAACGAAAGGACTACGATGGATAATACTATTGATGCCCCTGCTACAAATTCTGGAAGAATGTTGAAGACTTCAGAAGGTAGAGAACGATCTCTCTCAGAGGAACGTGTTAAGTTTATGGAAGAGGAATGCGATGTATGGGACATATTGTTGATATGATCTGTAGTTTCTTTGTGGTGAATTGTCGACATGGTTGTCGACTCTCTCTGGAAAAGAAATTGATTCTGACCTGCTCACATCTCTACGTGATGGAATCGTTGGTGATTAGTTTTTGTTTCAGTTATAGACTTTGTGTGAGATCTTCCATCAGCAGCTTCCTTCCATCCCCATTGATGAGTATCATGAGAAAGGAAGTGGATTATGTTTGATTGTGTGAGTTGTAGAGACAGTAACTTTCCTTGCTTACGATAACATTAGTATTTTTGCTCGAGCATGTCAGAAATTGGGTATCCCTGCTCAGGAATGTATTTCTCCCAACATGTTTGAGAATGGTCAGGTAATCCTAACGAATGAGAATAAATGGTAGCGCAAAGAACTCGTGAATAGTCTCTTACGTTTTGCTGTGTATGGTTGCAAGTATGGTTTGAAACCTTTGAAGGTATTGACTTCTTCCCGTCTTGAATCCTGTCGTGATTGGTGAAGTGAGTGATATATAGTTATCAAGACAGTTCCTAAGGCCATTGTGAGTGAAATGGATGAGGCTGTAAAGAGAGAGGAGGAGGAGGAGAAGGAAGAGGAAGAGAGGAAGGAGAAGGAGGAGAAGGAGAGGAAGGAGAAGGAGGAGAAGGAGAGGAAGGAGAAGGAAGAGAAGGAGGGGAAGGAGAAGGAAGAGAAGGAGAGGAAGGAGAAGGAAGAGAAAGAGAGGAAGGAGAAAGAGAGACTAGAGAAGGAGGAGAAGGAAGAGAAAGAGAGGAAGGAAAAGGAACAACTAGAGAAGGAAGAAAAAAAGAAGAAGGAGGGAGAGAAAGAGAGGAAAGAAAAGGAAAAAGCCGAGAAAACTCCAGCACTAACAGAAGAAGAGAAGAAGGCCTTGGAGAGGAAGAAAGCAGCAGAAGAAGCTGCAATAAAACGTCGTCGTGAAGAGGCAGCAAAGAAAGCTGAGAAGGAACGACAACTTCAACAAGAATTATCCGATTATATGGCAAAGATGGCGGAAGAACGTGAGAAGAAGCAAGCAGAAGAGGCAGCAAAACGATCAATGGAGGAGGAGGAAGAAGCTCGGAAAGATGCTGAGAGACAGAGAAAGAGAGAGGAATTACGTGCAAAGAAGGCTGCAGAAGAAGAAGCTATGTGGGAAGAATTGTTGAAACGACAAGAAGAAGAGGATAGAAAGAGACAAATAAGACGATTGATTGAAGAGGATGAACCTGAGATGAAGAAGAAGGAGTTGAGAACATATGAAAAGAAACAGGAGATTCGTAAGAAGCCTGAAGAAAAGAAGAAGAGGAGAAAAGAAAGAAAGGTGACTGAGAAGAGTCAGTTACTTCAGAAGGAGGAAGCAGAGACTGTGATTGTAACAAGCGGAATGAGAGAAGAAGAAAAGGCAAAGCTTGTGATGTGGGCTATTATTGTGTTGTTACTTGCTTTCATCGCAGTATCTTTCTATATGAATAATTATCACTGCATTTGATTGTTAAGAAACCATCGAAAGAAACGAATAACAACTATGAGAAAAGGTATTAGTAGATACAGCTCAACTACAGAGAAAAATATACACGGAACAGTCTCCAACGATTCCGGAATCCGTCAGCAAAGGATCCATGGTTCTTCGATGCTGGCTCTACAAATAAGTCCCTTTTCCATATCCTACCAGCAACATCAGAACAGTTCATGTCACGTTCTTCAATATTAGGTCGAGGAGTTCGACTTGAGGAAATCGATGAGGCCAAAATAATCCCATTGTCATCAATCGAATGGGAACGAGTAAAGTTAGATCCGATATCATCACCGGATGTTAAGAACGAATCGAGTTGAATTGAATAATCTTCGCTATCTTGAATCGTCACTGCCCTAAGAATAATAAGAATGCGGAATTATAACATATTCAGAGGGCACAGAAAGGATATAAAAAAGTGAGGAACAACGTATAACAAGGGAGTTTCATCAGAAACAATGTTCCAATGCTAACATGTTGGTATTAGGATGGTGGAAATGACACCAAAAAGAGTGGATTAACTGGAGGGAGATACTGGAAAGGAAATGAACAGGAATCTCCATCACGTGAACAGTGATGATCGGAGCAGTACCAAATAAAGCACACTAATGAGTAGTAGACAAAAATAGGTGTTATACTGCAATTGATGAGCTTGGGATACGCACAAGGATAGTGTTCTAATGAGTATCGATAAATAGAATTCTTTTCCTATAGAGTTATAAACTCACTGAAGCATGAATACTTAACATATTCATTTCTTCTGTTCCTCAAGGAAACTATTTTATTGTTTGGTTACCTTGACCTCGGCAATCTACAAAGGAAAAAGGATGAACAGACAGAATCTACGATACTTCTTCAATAGTGGACGGCCAATGACAGAAACGTGTAAAACAATTGTCAAATATTCTCTATATGGATTCAGTTTGTCTTTATTATTAGGCCTGGGAAAACGAAGTACATTACTTATTAGGAGGTATTACTTGCAAACGACTATGTTTGGAGCAGGTGTTGGATGTGGAATTGAGATAGCAAATCATGATCACCTTGCATTTGAGAAGAAACATCATTTGGAGGAAACAGAAATTGAATAAATGTGTTTGTTAGAAACATAGGAACTAGTTTCCGAACAGATAACTTGCCGCCATGTCAAGATTCTTATCACAAGCCAGATATGCAGTTATGGACTCTTCTTCTGAAAAACCTAATTGCATAAGCTATTAATTACTGTAGTTGATTCACCGATACGGTTTGAATTGCTTTCACATCTTCTTCTGTTAGACGGATCTGACCTTCTTCTGGAGAACTTCACATGATCAAAGAAACCCAAACATACGATTCGGATACTTGATCTTGAGGAACGTGACTTGCTGCTACAATTGCATCGACAAGAATGGTCGGATTCTCAACAAGGCACTACAATAAGAGAAGTATCAAGAGTGTACTGAAAATAATCGGGAATCACGCTTCTGAATAATCTCTAAAAGCAAATCACATTTCTGTGGGAGCTGGGCACAGGACATCAACGCAACAAGATAATCTTTGGAGGATAATATACGCCTCGCATACTCTTCATCTGTTTCTTGGGTTGAAGGATTTTGTAGTTGCTGTGTAGGCTGCCATGTATTTGAACTTGCTGGTTCTGGTTTGCGTTCCACTTGCTGGAATTCTGGTTTCACTTGCTTTTGCTTCTGTTCTACCTGTTCCTTCTTTGGATCAACTTGACTATCACTGATAGAACTCTGCTTATTCATATTTGTAGGTTCAGAAGAATGTGCTTGTGACTTTACAGGATCCTTCTACTGTTCAGTATGACAATCAGTTATAACTCGTAAAACTCCGATGATCCTACTTGTTTCTACAATTGCCTTTTCAGCAAGTGTTTCTGTTGGCTTCAATTGGCGACCTTTCATCACCTTCACATTATCAATACACGGAATACAATACTAGACTAATGTGATCAGGTTTATAGTTCTCATGTTCGGCAATAATATTAATGATATCTGCAACCTAGACGTAATGGGCTTCATTCACTTGATACGGTGGAACATTTACTCAAATCAACATCTACAGTCACTCCACTGTTAATAAAAGAGACTTTCATTCGGTTTGAATCTCTCACAAGAATCTTGTGAAGATAAAAGTGCGTGTCTTGGAATGTACCGTTGCCATAATATTCCAAAAACGGTACTACGGAATGTATTGACTGTAACTTGGAGGCCCAGTCCTATTCAAGTGTGCATGGCGACAGTTATTCCTTTTCATTCTTGTCTCATGTTTTCGATATCAAGAGCCTATCATTTGGATCCTCAAATTGCTGAGTTACGTCAGAAGGTTCCATCAAAGGAATTAACAAAGGATTTAGTTGTGAATCTCATTTCAAATCCCCGTTCTATGAATGCCTATGTATGAATTTCAGGTTGGTAGAATATGTAGGATATGGAGTATATTATTCAACTATGTATGAAATACCACATGCCTGGACTTGCATTGAACTTCTTTACTTCTCTAGAAACACTTCGATTGGTGACAAACAACGAATTCAGTGATTTGTAGTTACCAGAATTGACGTACCCAACTGTATCGAATCTGTTGCGAATGTGTACATTGAAAAGAGAGAGCAAACTGATTGATCACATCTATGATAGTACACCCGATAAATTGCGAATGACTTGCAAATTTCAGGCAGAGTATGCTCGCGCTCTTTTGGCCAGTGGAGACTATTACACTGGGATTCAGATTGTCCGTCAATTTGTTCAAAGTGGTCTTCATTCAAGCGATTGTAACAACATCCTTCTCGAAGGTCTTTCTGAAGGGAACTATAACGAGGAGTGTCTTCGTTTGTACATGCGGATATGCCAAGCAATGAAAAGAGCCACTAATGGAGAACAAATTCAATTATATTCCCATGGATATAGTGCAGTAGTTCGAAGTGCATGTCGTTTGAAGAAGGTTAGGCTTGCTGAATCAGTGATGGCGGAAATGCATCAACGTGATATCATTCCTCTTGAATTTGCTTTCTTTGAAATGTGTGAAGTAAAAACTATTTCACGAGTTGATAGTTAGATGTACGAACATCGAACAGATTGGCGTCGAACTCTGAAACAAACTGAACAACGATTGAAATTGAAGCAAATTCAGCTAACTGATAAAGAGTGATAGTCACATGTTCAGATGAAATGTAGAAAGCATATTCTGACAGCATCTCTCAAGGAAAAACAGTATCAAAAAGCTGTAAATGTGATGGAAGAATATTGTCGGTATTATGGAGACCAAGAGGAAATAGATTGCAAGACTCACAGTATTCTGTTACAACTTTCGAATCTACCTGTTTCCCCTGCTCGTATGATGACATTGATGACATTTTATCGTTATGAATCACGGACAAATGATTTATCTCTAATCATTGAAGCTGGAACGAATGTGGAATCCATATCAAAGTTATTGCGTTTGGACATTTTTCCATTGATTTCGTTTAGTCAAAGCGTTAAATTATTGAGTTGGATTGAGAAGTAGAAAGGAACAATTCAGATTCCAGGAGAAGGTATTCGAATGTGGCTTCATCGTAACAAACAAATATCACTTTAGTTGAATGTACTCTGCTATTCGTTTTGTTTTATCCTCTTTCACCACATACAAGCAACGACCACACACAGGTTGATTTGAGAATCTACGACATGAAATCCACTCATTCAATGATACTCTCCACACAACTGACAAGTCTGTAAGGATTCGCTCATCGTTTCAGGACAATACTGCAATTTATCAACTGTCTCTGTCACAATATGTACAGTAGAGTCACATTCGTTTTGGAGCAATTCCACCATATCGCGTGCTAACCTGTACACACTCTCTCCAGATGTTGATAAGAAGGTGAAATCTGTTTCAAACGAAATATTCTTGTAATGACAATACAAGACCAATTCGCGTGATGTGCATGGTCCTAAAGGATACCCAATCCAACAATTAGAATTGGGAATTTGTTTTAAGGATGAAATGGAGGAAGAGTAAGCTAGCATATAACCCATTGCATTACTGGCTGAATGAAGGACATTCTCTGTAACATGATCCATTGTGTATCCATAGAGGAGATAAGTAGAGTCACCAAGAGATCGAACATGCTCCTGGAGAAGATGACTCCTCACAATCATCATCAAATCCTCCTTACTATCAGTTGATCTATCGAAAGGAATTGAAAGGAAAGGAACTACTTTAAATCTTTGAATATGGACTGCATTCGAAGTGGATCTCCTCCAAAGAGTGGATGCTTCTCTGCTCTGATTACGGTACATGGAAATCGTTGTGATTTGAAGGGTATATGTGAACGAACTTTTCTTTTGAGAGGAATCAAGTCTCGAATGGAATCAAAATCGATATATACAAGAGAAACCTATTTATTAATCGCTGAAATTACAACTTACATCAAAATCAAGTTTTGACTTGGACACATATATGGCTTCATATAATAACTCTACAAGAGCACTATAGATTTCATTTTCAATTCAGATTCATACGTAGAACAAGAACCACCTGAGAAGGCAATTACCAAACGAGATTTGCGAGGAATTTTGAGTTTGTGGATTTGACCCCGAAACATCCGCATGATAGAATTCAAAAAACATTCTTTACAAGCGAAGTGATGACGCGTACTCACACATGTGGACGACCCCTACAATTCATAGCTTTTTTCAAACCAAACTTTGCATTTGTAGCAGACTCTTGATGACATTTGCAATTCTCTTGTTGACACGAGAATCGCGGGAATAACATACTGTTATCAACTCATCAAGAGATCCTAATGGAACCAAATCAACAAGTTTGGGACAGCCTATATAAAGAATTCTGCAGTAGAATTGCAGGTAAATCCTGATCAAATAGAGAATTGTGGAAGTGAAGAATGGACATATAATTGGTATCTATATCGTCAACTTGAAATTGCACATTGGCATTATGAAGATTGGTATTGTAAGAAGCATCATGTGAGTACGACAACCAAGACACCTTTTTTTATGTGCTATCCAATGAAGTCGGGTGACGATGCATTTTATAATGCTTTTTTAAAGCAGTTTCCAGTTATTGCGCAAAAGATTGGTGATTTGGAAGAAGCAAGAAAAGCTCGCAACCGAGCAATGCGAGAAATTGAACGTGTTGGAGGAATTATTTGTGATAGGAGTACCAAATCCTTCCTATTAGTCAAAGATGCTTCTACGCAGAGTCTGATGTTTCCTCGAGGAAAGGTAAACAAGAGTGAATCCAGACGTGAGTGTTTAGTACGGGAACTAAAAGAAGAATTGGGGATTAATCTCAACGATTGCAAAGTGACGGATTGTTGTATTGTAGTTCCTCAGATTGGAGGAGAACACACTTCTTATTATTGTCTAATCACAAACCTTCGTCAGATGAATTTGCTCCCACACCCTCGTGAAATTGAATCATTTACATGGATGTCATTATCAGAGATTCAGAATACAGATAGTCGTATTTTCTATGGTGTGAAGGAGTTGTTACCATTTCTTTCCCATTTTGCTCACAAGTTTAAGAAATGGAAAGATGGTGTTGCATTAAAGCAATTTAGTGATTATAATCGTGACGAACTCATTCCTCATTACCAGATCGTTTCTTTGGCTCTTGTGATTGACGTATAGAGAATGAGTTCAACAGGTGAATTTTCGTATATTAAGGTATCGAAAGCAAAACGAGCTATTGTTGATGATCATGAGAATGTTGCAACTTTTGGGACAAAGGGTATCGTAAAGCAATATACAGTGGATGATTTCATTCATTTCAATGAACAAATCGAAAAAAGACACATTCCGAAATATGATGGGAATCCGAACACATTTGGTGATCCTGATCCCGCAGCAAAAATCAAATCATACTCAATTCCTCTTCATAGTGTACCCTATTTCGATCAAACCAAGTATATTGACAAATCAGTGCAGCCGTCCGTCCATTTCACTTTTGATTACCATCGTCTTCGAAATGCGTATCTACATAATGTCTATAACTGTTTTCAATAAACACTCGATTATCGATAATGATCATGAAAAGAAATACACTGCTCTGTAATGTCAAGAAGACTCAATAAAGGATGTTCAACATGATTGTCAATGTTTTTCCTATAGGTTATCGTCATCGACCAATGTCACATCAATTGTCGATAAGTACTTCGAAACATTCGTTTGATGAGATAGATGTTAAAACAAGATTTTCCCAGATTATTCGTCGTATTTACAGGATCCAACACCTCCACAAGATCATTCTCAAACAGCGAACAAGAAGGCAATTGTTTTGACATTTCTTCCTATTCCATAAATCATCCCAATTTTGTTATACTCGACTAAAGAAACCCAGATCAGCACTCGCTCCTGTTGTGATATAGTTGAACTCAAATCCGAGAAAGTACAGCATCCCAAGAATCAACTCTCCTAGCTCTAGAGACTTCGACTCATCTACTAATGATAGTTAGAACTCATCACTACAACTCCGATTAACCGTCTGTTCGTGAGATACATCTGAATGAAGCAGCTGTTGCTGATAGTAGGCCATCACCACAATCACAGCGGCAACACTGTTCATTCCTCCTTCATATGCTGAGTTCAATTGGTTCTCATACTAACTCTGATTCATCTTCAATTGTATTACCAGTAATTCCTTGATAAATAAGATCAATGGAGTTAATTCCCAAAACCTGTTCAATCGATTCCTGATCAGAACCGCCGTTATAATGCCCGTATGTGTGGTTGAGATTTGAGTGATATCACACACAAGAAGATCCGAATCCAGAGTTGGAATGAGAGTGGTGTTGGTCATCACAGTTGGGTCAATCACAACCTTCACCACCTGAACACTTCCTTTGATATGCTGAAATTGTGACAATTTCTGGAATTCCTACTTTCACTTCACGGATCCAGGGAATGTCTTGTAAGACAGCGGCAATCTTATCCAGCAGGTCTGTGTTATCAACAATCACAAGATCAACATCAGAAGAGGGAATCATCAAACCAGTTCGAGAGGAACCATACAACTAGATGAAATCAGAAATGACAAAATAATACCTCAATTTGTGCTTGGGAGAAGGAAGCATGAATGATTCGTGTGAGTTCATCCACCACAGCAAGATACCCACGTCGTCGCCAACTACATCGATTCTGACACCATTCCGCAAATAGCAATAATTCATCTCCAAATTGCTTAAGAAGGAGTGGATTATCCCTAGCCATCAATGAGATTCCTTTTGGAGTTTGTTCACGACATACATATGAATCGACATGTGAGTCAAATTCCATTGCTCCATCGAGGATATGTGCATATACCTCACTGGATGATAGCATTACAGTCGTAGGACCAGGTCCCTGAGGAAATGAGATACCATACATCGCTTTGCATCTGATCTCATGAGAATGATCACATCCTTACAGTCGTTCGAGATAACACAGCATATGACGTAGGACTTGCATTACAGGCAGATTCAGATAGATTAGAACAGGAACACAATAAATAGTTTGGATCTGATAGTGATTCTCTTCGAGAAGCTGGAGGAGTGGCCTGCTGATCTCAAGCGACGTTGACTAGAAATGATCGAACTGATAAATACTTACGGAAATGCGGAAATAGTCAGAGAAAATCAGAGGATGGAGATTGGCAGGAAGATAGGAATTCCAGAATTCTAGGAGAGTATGTTCCTGTTGTTCAATCAACGGATCGATTTGACGGGTTTGTTGTTTTAAAAGACTAAAAATGAGCAGAAGAAGAGAAGCAAAACAATCTCCAACATTTAATGTCAATCATCTGGATGATCCACAAATCCTACATCTCATTGGAAGTGAATAATACAACAAGTGTGAATTGCTTTGAAGTTTTATAATAGGAAGTAGAGAACGGAGCATCAGCACTAATGTTGGTACGTTCCTGTAAGAAGCTATTCGCCGTCATAGACTGGAAAAACGATCGCATCTCACTATCAATTAGATGAGAGAGAGAAAAGTACGAAAACTTATAAAGGAATTGGGGAGAAAAGTGGATTGTCACATTTCCTTGAGGAAACTCACGAACTTGAAGATATGAAAGCATCTATATGACTACATAGGAAGAATTCCTACACTACTTCCACCTGTTTCATAACCTTCCTGGATCTGTATAGTTCGTTGGCCCATATTATCCTTCAGGAATACAAAACATTCTACTAATCAAAATAGGATGGAAAGATAACTTGTAGAACAATCTCGATAACGGAAGAGTGAAAAGAACAATTTCATCCATTCACCTTCAGTAATAGTAAGTACCTACAAATGAATAAGACTATCAAAAGTGAGAATAGCTACTTTGTCGAGTACTTCCAGTTTTAGCGACCTAATACGATTCCAAGCGTCATCACTATTTCGAGGATACTGTTTATTCTTTTTCTGTTATATTAGATAAAGAAAATAAGGAACTTACTTGAGATGACTGATGAGGACTTCGGTTCATCGATTATTATTGATCAGAAACAATACAAAATCAACACGAATGAAGAGGAGAGTAAAGCCCAAACTCTCGGAAAACGACCACCAAATGCACTGGAAGTGGAGCGAAACCAAACAGGAAAAAGAGGATGATACCTGAGCTAAACCCCAGTTGATTTGTAGCTCAAAGCGAATTGAATGATAACCGCGGGGAAGATAATATGTCTACTGAACTATAATCATCATTCCGAAAAAGAAGATATAAAGAAAAGATAAACAACTCAGTGAACCTCTTTCGATAAGCCGAATAATCATCATTCTAGTTTTTGGAGGGAGGTGAAAGTCGTATGGAAACATTAATCCAAGATGTTTCTAGAATCTTAGAACAGGCAGAAAATGGAAAGGAAGCATGTAAGGAACGTTTCTCGAAAGAAGTGGAAAAACAAGAACAAGAATATATGGACATAATTTCAAATCACTTTGAAGCATTATATGAGTCTTGTCGTTCTGTATGGTTTTTAACCGACGTTTCACTTATAGCATGAGCCGAAAAACCAAATTCCAATATTTGAAGCGTTATTCAAAGCAATGACACATCATCATGAACTTCTCGTTTCTTTCGTAAATACCGGTTTTGAACGACTTCCCTTTATGTCCAAGGTTGTGGCCTATTTAACGTCGTGTGTAGCAATCCCTCGACTTTTTCAATCAGACGTTACTGTATTTGATTTCTACCTATTTTAGTGTAGGATTTGAGGGAGTCTGTGGCAGCCTTTTTAGAGAAAGAACAGCCTAAGGAATTGTTAAATGCTCTAACCATTATCTGTGTGAATGCTGTTGATAAGACCTACAGCTCTGCTTGCTCTCAAATCATTGATCTCTTTTCACCGCCTCTCCACAAATCATCCCTTCAATTTCTCCCGTCTCTTGTTCGCTTCGCTTCAGCGCGGAACCAATCTCTAAATGAACTTTTTGAAGGATGTCTCCACTCCTATTTTGCATATAAGCATATGAACCCCAGAAAACCTCTGTTTATTGACGATGAAGGCAAGTGTGGTGAAAATGGTCCAGAAGAAGGGTCAGCCATTGAAGTCGATATGATTCTTAATGAAACAGAATATTTACGAGTCCTTAGCACATGCTTCGATCAACATCAATCAGGAGAATCTAGTATATTGAATGTTGGACTGTTGATCTAGTTCACCGATGTATTCGTGACTGCTGGATTGCAGATGAGTATCTGGGGTTTGTGAAGAAATATCAACGAAGACAACTGATAGCTTGTCAAACTGGATTGGTAAGTGTCCTCCAGAATGAAGAAGGAATTTCAAAGGAACAAGTCGTATACAACACATCACTCATTCTTTCTCATCTTTCAGTCAATGAGTGTGAAAACATCGTGATTTCTGTTCTTCCAACGGAAGGTCATATTGTGATGAAGGAATGATACATAGAACCATTTGAAGAGAATTCGGTTCGAAGATGTGGAATTCTAATCGAAGCTCTCATTCCAATGGAGACGAGTAATGCTGCCATACTCAAAATTCGCTTGATTACGACTCTCCTTCGTAATTCCATTATCACATACAACAAGAATCCCATGAATTCTACTCTTGTGAAGTATTTGGATCAATTGAATGCCAATATCACTCAACGCAATATACCCACTCCCACTTCATCTTCTCATTCTTCTTCAATTGAAGGTCTTACTACCACATTCACACCAGATCCTTCAGCTACTCATATTGTAGGGATCTGTGATGCTATAGACGTAGATCCAGGAACTCCAGAAGGAAGTGGCTTTTCTTAACCGAGATACTACCAGTAGTGAAAAACCCAAAGTTCCTGCGAGAATTCGTCAACTCCATTTATTTCGAAATAGTTGGTTTAATACTACCGTTGTGAATAATGTTTTGCGAATGCGTGTATAATGATTTTCATGGTACTCAGAAATAGAAAACACGCGAACTGAAGGAGTTTGAACTCTTTCTGTATCGGTGTAACTTCATCACAGAAAAGGATCATTCTGACTATGTAAATAACATAATCCCTCAGAAGCCAAAAACGGGTCTGAATTCGGTCAAACGAGATGCTCCACCGATCGAATCTAGTGGGAAAGAACAGAAAACCGAAGTAGATGATAGAATCGATCGTATTTATGCCATTGCGAAGAATCTAAAGGAATCAGATCCATTGATCGTAGCATTCAGATAGAAACTGAGATTCAGGAAACTCATCGTCACTTCATAGCACTGCAGAATCTGATTCTTGAAAAGGAGAATCATGACAGTTTGATTCCAGTTGTATGGAATATGTTTGTGAAGAGTTTGAATGGATTGAGAAAGGAAGTCTGGTTGAAAGAGGAGTTGTTGTCATGGTTAAAAGAATGGTCAGCAGTCTTCCTCGTTATTCAACCCATTAGATGTGAATTAGAGAGACAATTATTGTTGTTTGTTCCTTGGTCGGAGAAGAAGAATGATGAATCTGCTTTCTTCACCACATCATCATCCATTGAAGAGAAAATTAGTTCATTATTTGGAATCCTTTTTCTTGAAACATTGTATCTGAATCGAGAGAAGGATGATAAGATGCGATTGGAGTTATGTGATGAACTGATACAGTGGACAGAATGGGTCCTTGATATTCATGAAGCTGATGAATCTCTTGTCGTACAAACATGTTTATGCTTTCCATTGATTCTTGAAGGAATAAGAAATGAAATTGAAACGGAGAATGAGAAATGGATTCGGGTTCATTCGATGATCATTCCAAAACAAGTCCTGTTTTTGGTAATGATGGTATTAACTGTTCATTCAAGAGATACAAGTGGACTTTTGTGGAGAATACAATGGATACCTATTGAATTCTACACAGAGCCATCATTCAATGGTTTCACTGCACTCTTAACCACATTACTCCAATTGAATCTCAGCACTCATGAAGAGAGTGTTTGTGAAGAGAAGGATCCTTGTAGAATATCGAATGAATGGATTGTAAAAGTTGAAGAGAAGATGAATCCATCTTTTGAGAGTCAGTTTTTAAGACTTCTAATTGGACTATCTAATTACTGTTTGAATCGAATGGAAAACACATATCATACATCCCATATTTGTTTAATTGATAATGTGAATTGTGTGGATGATGTCGATTGTGACTCCATTTCAGAGGATTGGGCACAGTTCTATCAATTCTCATATCACTGTCAATCCCAACCCCTTGTAATGTCATTCACATTTTCATCCACTCTTTCACAGCAAACAACTGATAATTCGATTCTATTCCTTTCAATTCCTCACTCATGTATCACCCTTCTATTTCAACTCATTCAAATTCACTTTCATTCTCCAATCATTCCATATGATTCATTCTCTTCATTTATTCATTCTTTGATCAGCCTATTGCGTGAAGCTATGGACTCACAGAGTCCAGACTTGCATCCTAATTCAGCTAATGCATTCATTCTTTTCAATGTTCTTCTATCGAAGTTGATCCTTCATTTCTTCCTTGTCAACCCAAATGGTTCACCAACCAAGGAATCCCTCTTGGAGAGTGCAGAGCTCCTAGCTCCTCAAGAGTCATTTCCAGCATCTGTTTTGTTTCCTTTTGTAATTCCATATTTCCTGAATACTGTTCCAATTCCAAACAAAGTAAGGATACCAGCCCTTCGCTGTTATCCTTATCTTGCATCCCTCTTTCCTTGGGCTGTCTCTTTCCATCCAGAATTGACTCAAACCCGTCAATGGATTGATTGGGATTTTGGTCATTCGGATGTTCAGCCTCGTCATCCTATGAAGGATCCAGAGTCCATCCAGTTTTGGTTCAGATATTGGAAGCAAGAAGTCAAATCAGGTCGATTTATGAACGCAAAACAATTGAATCAGAGTACGAGGAGAATCAGTGAGCAGGAGAATGCACCTTTGTTTATCTGGTTTCTAATAACACACCTGAAGGAGTTTTCTGAAGAGGTACATAAGGTTGGACTTGCCTTTTTGTCACAACTGTTCACATGCAGTCAGTATGGGTTGAGTTGTTTGTTCCCAGCGGAATGCGATCATTGTTGTGAGTTGGCAGAAGGAGTTGTAATCTTTTTTTGTAGTATTTCTGACAGTGTATTCCTATCCATGTTCCATCAACACTATGAGTATCTCAGACGCTTTCTTATGAATGTGAAGTGTATGATGAATATGTGTCCAAACCCTATATCCCACAATTACTGTCAATGTGAAGAGTGTACTCAAGGTTTGAATCAAGGAAACGAGATAGGGTTACTTCGTCAGAGTATTTATCAACTAAGAGAGAAGTTGGCTCAACGAATCCGACTCCTGATGCAAGAGAAAGCCTGGAAAAATGACCGATGTATCATAGATATGAAAACTCTCTTTCCTGAACTATCTATTGTTTGTTATCTAACAAACAGATCACATTCTAATCATAGAATTCTTCATATTTCTCATTAAGAATTCTCTGGAGATCTTCTATTGAATACTACTCCATAATCATATTGAATCATTTTCTACCTTACTATAATTACTGTTACTGAACATCTTTTTTGGAGTTGAGAGTTCATTCTCCAATTCTTTGGTTTTTCTTAGACCATCGGTAATACGGTTATCTAAACTTCTAATATCTGAAGTCAGCTGACGGTAATCACCAATTACTTTCCTCAAAATTTCCACTGTTTCATCATACAATCGTTCCTCTTCAGTCTCTACAATAATTCGATCCACAGGTACACTAATTGATGACCGATTTGATTCCAGTTCGACTTCAGGATTCTTCTCAGACAGTTTCAGTTCTAGATGTCCTGAACGGACATGTTTGGATTCTGTCAGCCCTGGGAGTTTCCCTGGAGTGAGACTGGTTGATTTTACAGTCCCACTCGCCAATACAGGTGCCTTCATCACAGTCAGATCCACATCGGATGATGTTTCGCCTGCTTCCTTAGGAGAACGTATCTCAAGTTGAGGTGCAGGAGGAAGCTTGCATTCCAGCCTAATTGCTGATGGATCTGGATACAGTTCATGACAAGAAAACGGACCTAATGTAGGCAGAGACTGAGGTATCGGAGACACACCGTTATGTCTCGATGACTGGGAGAACGAACGACTGGCTTTGTGATGAATCTTCGGTGTGGAGAAAGCTCGTTCTGGTGATAGATATTCCACCATATCTCGGAGTTCTTTAGGAGCCCAGATTTGTGGCGTATCTGAGAAGGTGTTTCGATGTTTTCCAAGAGGAGATTTGTATTCTAGAACTGGTATGTCCTCAAGAGGGTCCGAAGTGATTCGAGGAATCGCACTTGGTCGACTAGATATGAAAGAGAGTCAATGAATTACCCTGGACTTATCGCATCTTTCATTCTCATTTGATTTGCGCTTTGAACCTGTTTCTGTATGGTTCTATGAATCAACACATGTTTCTATTCACACGATTCGAAAGTACCTCTGTCATTGATGGGAGGAGAGACATTATCACTATGAAATTCTCGAATCTGATCCGAAAATTCCCGCAAATGATTCGTTTTGACAGGATTAGGTGTCAAAAATCCTTCTAGTGGTCGTGAACATTCCTCTTTGCGTGGAGTGGATGGTGGTTGGGGTTGATTGTTAACCCGCACCAAAACAAACAAATCATTGGTATTCGCTTGAACCAGTCTTGAAACCAGTTCCTTATAAGAACAATGAAAATTTTGGAGTATTTGTGTCATATCAGTTTCATCTCCTTCACTTCCACAATCCATATTGCCACTCGAAATCTCAATATTCTCAATGGATAAGGGAGTGAGGATTCGACTATTCATTACTTTTCCATTAAACTCCAACAATAGGTGACTCCCCTTAAAATCTTTTATCAAATAACGAGAATCCAATTCATATTGACTGAATGGTTCTTCTTCAATGAATTGCTTACTAGATAGTGACATACTACAATAAACTATTCCTTCATTACATACTTCGCACTCACATGAAAGGAATAACCTCCAAATGATACCAGTTTGGTAACATGAGCTGATATCACTCCTAAGCAACAATGGTGAAGAAAAGCTGATTGTTTCAGGAGTTGAGGACCATTCCATTCTTTTGTATGAAGATTATACGACGATAAGGAATATTCCAATCTATATTAAAAATAGGACGATTTTGTACCCTCCAAAAAACACAAGACAATCGGGAAAGTGAACACAGACAGCTCCTATGGATACAAATTGTTGGTTTTCATTGCCTGAAACTAATTCCCACGATTTGTTGATAATATCATAATACCAAATATCGGTAAGATTTTCGCCATTCAGGGAATCCCTAGAAAATGAGTATAGAATGATTCGACAACCCTCCAAAAAGAATAATTCGATTCTGCGAGATGAAACACTGTGGAGAGGAACGTTGACAGGGAAGATTATAAAAGCGAATGCTAGAATTTGTTATCATATATCCGAAAGGAGGATAATGAAAAGACTGATCTTGCAAAAGTGAACATGTAGCACAAGGAATTTGAGAAGGATGAAAGAGGGTTGTTACTACATAGAAATATTAATGAAATTGTACAATCTCCAGTTGTAAGATTAATTTCATACATTGTAAGAATATTACAGACGAGACAGTCAATACTGTTCATGTCTATGAATCAGAATAGGTTCTTTTCAGATACTTCTCTCTGTTCCAATAATATAAAGGGTATTCTCATAACATACACAGGTGTGGTCACACAGAGCAGGATACTTCCTCTCTGGAAACAACTATAGAATCAGCAAATAATAGTAACAATACCTGTAACCATATATTGTCCAATGGGTGGTATAACCACAAATCGTTCAAAGATTTGCCATTGGCATCTTTCCCTCCACAAACTAGAACTAAATTGTTCCACAGAGTAATTGCATGCCGTGTTCGAGCAGGAGGAGAGACATCTACTCAGGTTACGATACTGCATGGATTTTATACGAGTATTAACTCTACTGACCTGTGAAGTAGTTGAGTTGAAAACGAACAAGGCATTGGTAACAGTGTTGTTCAAAATGCCTCCAAAAATATACCCAGTGGATCCATCTCTGCTGGTAATGCACTTTGCATCACTTGGTAGCATTTGCATGTTCTTAGACATCAATGATGATATTGCTTAGCAGTCAGGTATGACTGATGCCAACAAAATAAAAGAAGCTGTTTAAGGAGGAGAAGATGTCGTTTTGTGTGCTATTGACAGATGTGTCAAAATCAGGACTATTTTGAATGTACTCTCAAGGATAACGCAACGAAAGAAAAACATGGTTTGATGGATGAATACCTTTCCCTCTCTAGTAGTATTCTTATTCACGTACTATGGAGCGGGACAATTCAGCGGCATCGGAATCTCGGATTCCGTGGTTATCTAACAAAACAAGCGGGGAGAAACGAAGACCCTGTTTTGAAGCTTCTCTTCTCATCCGTATTTATATTTATTCTTCTAACGTGAGCAGAGCTTGGAATCCTCGTTTTCTCTAATCAGAAGTTGTGATTGTTGTGTTCTGTAAAGCTATTTGTTAACCTGAAGAACACGAACTATTATTTGGATTAAGTGATATCATTTGTATGACTGTGTTATCTACTGTCTAATGTCCTAGTTTATAAGCATATTTGTTCCAACTATGGGCCAAGGTCGTAAGAAGACATTAAGATCAGAGAATGGTCGGTTCCGCCGAAGGTCAATTACCCAAGAAGTCGAAAATTCTGATGTTTCGTCAATCTCCCATTACTTGGGAGCAGCTATGTATTCCCGAAACTATCGTGGCTCACCTTCTTTTCGAGGATCTCGACATCGAGACCCAACTCCATTTCCTGGTTCAGGTCATAACACCTTCTCCTCCTTCTCTCTTGGTCAGCCTGCAAACTACACGAAAATCCGTACGTTCAATGCTTCGCCTACCAATGTTTGTGCTACTGATGAATCACTTCCTTTTGTTTCCACTTCATTGAAGGAAGAACATGCTCCTTCTCTGCGACATACGCAGAACTATCAAATTGCTGAGTTGCTAGTTCGTTCACTCTTCCCAAAGAACTACATCATGCAGAATGAGAAGCGACGAGATATCACATGTGATATCCGTGAAGCTCTTCATACAGCAATGCAGGATATTCTTGCTGAAGTGCATAATCCCTATTCGCTTATGGAAGCTGTTTCATGTCCCGAAGGACCTGTCCCATTCATCTTGGGAAAGCAAGGAGAACATATTGTGATGTATCTGGTTAATCGTTGTCGATTTGAGAAGATTTATGGTATTTCTGTAAACACGGCCATTTTGTCACAATTGTTGTATTTCCTTCCACATTTGATTCCATCTTCAGAACGAGCATTATACTCGATTCTAGTTGATTTTGTGGAAGAAGAAAGGAAATATGGTGATTCGTCTGATGATGAATTGTATGTGAAGAATACGGAATATGGTCACATACACAGATTGGTGGAGTTATGGAGTTCTCTTGTGAACTCATTGTATGAGAAATACTGTACATACTTGTTCACACATCAGGATGAGATGACAAGTGGTGATGAAGTTATGATGTATTCACCCAAGACACTTCGTCGTGCTGGATACTTGCTACTTCGATGTTCAGGAGTGGTAATGAAGTATCGACCAATGATAGTGAATGGTCTGATGAAGTTATTGTATATGGATCAAAAGAGTGTGAGCGAGTTATTACATATGATCTATTCGAAATGGCCAACGACTTCACCTAAGAAGATAGCTACATGGATCTGTCTAGTCCAAGATTTATTCGAGAATTGTTCTCTGTTTATGAATGAGCAATATGAGCAGGATGTAAATAGAGTATTATCAAGGATTCTTCTAGTGGTGAATGAGCGACATGCAGATTGTGGTCTTCGTGCGTTATCTCTATTGAATAGTGATCGCATTCTATTAAACTATATTATGGAGCACCCACAACGTGTTCACTTGATTGAAAAGTGTTTACAATCAATACGTGAGATGTTGTAGGATTGCATAATGGGTAGAGAACCATTGGTGTGATGCAATTCGCGAGCAGGGAGATGAGTTATTCGACAGATTGTTAGATTGTATTGATTTGTGATTCTCTATGTGTGTACAATAAAAACTATCTATCATTTTGTTTGTTTGGCAGAATTATGGATTTGACTTAAGAGAATTGGGTTCTAAAAGAGATGTATAGTGGTCAGCTTATATCAAAGGGGCGGTGATAACTAACCACACACAGTCCGATCATCCCATACTCATTCTTAAGAGAAGTTTCTTACCCAATGGTTGTAAAGTATGATAGCAGTTCTTGAGTTCTCTTGATATCTCTACGGTGGTTCGAGTTGCTCACCATTTCTAGGACTTTGACTTGTTCCTTCTCCGAGTACAAGATTTATCCTGGACATGGAGGCATGTACATTCGCAAGGATGGACAGGTAAATGACCGTCTAAATCATTCATTTGTAGCCCGTGCGTTATTTGAACAGCAAGTGTTGCTCTTTGAACGAGCAGAAGAAGAGACCTGCTCGTATCAGATGGACTACTTCCTGGAGACGTAACAACAAGAAGTCAGAGGTAGGTAGTTGTGGAAGTGAGATTTATGCATGATAGGCTGCTGAGAAGAGCAAGCGTCGTAGCAAGAAGTCTTATAAGGTGCAGCGTGCTGTGGTTGGCATGTCGATTGCGGATATCCAGAAGAAGAGAGAGCAGCGTGAGGAGATCACGAAGAAGTCAAAGGAGGCTGCTCTTGCGTATGACTTGATTAGGAAAATGAGTGTGTAGTGAGATTAAGAACAGAAAGGCTAAGAAGCCTGCTCGCAAGTAAATGGATCGTTCCCCTTATTCTCCTAAGAATTTTCCTTGTTTGTAACCAAACACTTCATTTCCCCTTGAGTTCTTCCATCATTCTCTTTAGGAATGTAGGTTGATCCGGTCCCATCTCCTGAACAACCTCGTCAAGAGCTTCCTTATTAATGGCCACACTCATATCCTCCGG
>JABLTK010062374.1_pt1 | contig 22884 bp, 37 predicted proteins | sample 7160131 | NCBI WGS metagenome assembly JABLTK01 (sample SAMN14651221, study PRJNA627086) | human gut metagenome | isolation source: feces | host: Homo sapiens
CGGGGGCGCCCATGGCGCTGAACGCCGGCCCCGGGAGGGCACCAGCTCGCCGGCTAAACAATTGCTAAACAATGTGATTATTAAAGCTATTAAAATCGTAATTGATATAACAAATCTTTTCTTATTTACTATTCTCATTTCTAAACTCCCTCCTCAATTTGATTTATCGGAATGCCAGTATAATCAGATAAAAGTTTCGGACTTATGTAATAGTTATATCTAGAACTACCTGGCATTCTCTCAGCATTTCCTATTGGCAAACTGCCGCGTTGTAAACAAATTCTTAAGAATTGTTCCGATTTATTCATTAACAATGCTGCTTTTTTAATGGTTACCTTCCCCATATTCCCATCTCCTTTCAAAATATTTGTGTGTCGTGTCGCATTATTTTAATATTTTCAATTTAAAATACCTCCCGTTTTATTAAACTTTCAATTGTGCTATAATCAACCTATCTTTTAAGAAAGGTGGTGATTATATGAATAGAAATTTTGTTAATTCCTCAGATATTCGTTCAGTCGGCTATGAAAATAATACTCTTGAAATTGAATTTAACCGTGGCGGGGTTTATCAATATCACGGAGTTCCACAAGAAAGGTACTGTGGATTGATTTCTGCTGGCTCCTGTGGTAAATATTTTCACAACTTTATTAAGCCTTTCTACCCTGGAATTAGAATTGGTTAATTAAAGGAATATTTATTTCATCTATTACAACCCTTATACTATCTTCATTTATTACTACCGTGGTGTGAGGGTTGTAATTTTCTTTTATAAACCTAATCACTGGTTCTGCTATTTTATTTAATTCTGCTATCCTGTCTTCCATTCTCTTTCACCCGCCTTACTCTTTATTTATTGAAATATTTGAATTTATTTTGTATAATTACCTCGAAAGCGAGGTGATATTATTGAATCCACTTAACAATTTTAAAAATTACATGATAGATTTTGAGGTTCATCGTAATTCTAAACATATTTCTACCGTCAAAGGCTTAAAAAATTCATATCAAGGGAAAAATTTTATTGAATTTTTTCCAGATGTAGATGTTAAAATTGGTGATATTTTAACAAATTTTAATATTAACTATTATGTAATTGATATTGATACTCAAACATGGATGGGTGAGATATCAGCTATAAAGGCATACTATCAAACAACTCCACCGAACAATTTGCAATCCAATTCAACAGTATTTAATATTAACAATGCTTCAAACTCTATAATCGGTAACCAACAATCCGCGATATTAAACAATTCATCTTTTAATATAGATGATTTAAAACAACTAATTGAGTTATACGGAAATAATGATAAAGAACAACTTTTGGAATTAACATCTTTGTTAAAAGAGTGTATTGACAAAGATGATTTTCGCAAAAGCAAATTATCAAAATTTAGCGATTTAATCTCTAAACATTCTTGGCTACCTACAGCCATTGCTCAAATTATTTCTGCATTTATTCAGAAGTAATCTCAATTATAGGTGCCTCGGCACCTTTCTTTTTTATTTCAAACTCACCTTTAATATAAATTTCTAATTCATCTGTGATTATTTTTGTATGTTCGTTATCATTGATTATTTGAAACATTCCCTTTCACCCCTTTCATTGTTCTATTTACTGCACGCAAACTATAAAAAAAATACTGTTTTCGTTTTTTTACCTAAAGCTTCTGCTATTCTATCCATTGTTGTATTTGTAGTTATCTCAATTAATTCATTTTCAAATCCTGATATCGTAGTTCTTGAAACTCCTGATATTTCAGCCAATTCTTCTTGAGTTAATCCTAATTTTTCTCTAAACTCCTTGACTCTATTTTTCATCTATATCCCTCCCTTGTTTTTTGTTCTATTTTCTGTACAAATTAAATATAGCATTATCTTTTTTGAGTGTCAAGTATATTTTACAAAAACTTTTTAAAAATATTGTTTTTTTGTAAAATATATTGTACAATATATCTTGTAGAAAGGAGGAACTATGCTTTTAGGAGAAATTATTAAAGAATACAGAGCAAAACACAATTTATCTCTTCAAGATTTTGCTGATAAGATAGGAACTAGTAGGAGCTATATTCATATGTTAGAAAAAAATATAAATCCCTCTACTAACAAACCTATTAATCCCAGCATCGAAACATTAAAATCTTTAGCAAATGCGATGGATTTAGACGTAGATACATTACTAAAAAAATTAGATGATAATCAACTAATTTTTTTAAATGAAGAAAAATACAAAGAACAATTTAATACATCAACATCAACTGCTGTAGTTTTAGTATATGGCACAATTCCAGCAGGAATCCCTATGGAGTGTATTGAAGATATATTAGATACTGAAGAAATACCAGCAAGTATGCTAAAAGGTGGGAAACAATATTTTGGCTTGAAGGTAAAAGGTAACAGTATGTTCCCTACTTACTTAGATGGTGATACAGTAATTTTTGAGAAAGTAGACGATTGTGAAAGCGGACAAGATTGTGTTGTAATGGTTAATGGAAATGATGGCACATTCAAAAGAGTATTAAAAAATGAAAATGGCATTATACTCCAACCGTTAAATTCAGAATATGAGCCATTGGTATTCACGAATGAGCAAATAAATAATCTGCCAGTCAAAATAATTGGTATAGCTAAAGAAATAAGAAGAAAAATATAAATTATTTAAAATTGGGTAAAGTAATTTTATAAGGAGGTTTGACTTATTGATTTATATTTTTTGTTTTTTCGACAAATTACGACAAAATATGAACCGTATAACTATTAAAATATGAAATATATTTTAATTAAAGGAGGACAATTATATGTCAAATGAAGAAAAAACAAATGTAGTAGAAAAAAGTGGATTAGCAACAGCAGGTTTAGTATTAGGTATTATAGGTGTATGCACATCCTTCATGCCTCTAATCAACAATTTATCTTTTGTCATGGGAGTGCTTGCAATCATTTTTGGTATTCTGAATTTAAAGAAAACTAAAAAAGGTAAAGTTATAGCTTCTATAATTCTAGGTATTCTAGCAATATGGATAACTATTTCTTCTCAACAAGCATTATCGGAATCTTTAAATAATTTATCAGACGATTTAGATGCAACTTTCAATGATTTAGATGGCTCTAATACAAATGATATATTAGCAAATGATGTTGATATACAAATAGGAACATTTACTATAGAAAAAGGCGAATATTTCGATACTACAAAATTACCAGTAAAAGTAACAAATAAGTCTTCTGAAATGAAATCTTTTTCAATTACTATTGAAGCTGTCGACAACGATGGAAATAGAATCGACGAAGGATATATAATGGTCAATGATTTAAAACCAAATCAATCTGTTGAAGAAACAACATTTACATTTGAATCAGAAGATACTGTTGCTAAATTAAAAAATGCAACATTCAACATACTTAAAGTTTCAAAATACTAATATACAAAAAAGGATAACGATTGTGAGTTAGTTTGCGACACGACACACATTCATTATCCCCAAGATAGACACTTCGAAAGTGACTACGTTTTTATTTTATAAAATGTTCCTTCACTTTTCAAGTGTTTATGAAAATAAATATAAGAAAATGGAGGTTTTTAATATGAAATTACCAAATGGATATGGAAGTATCGTAAAATTATCAGGAAAAAGGAGAAATCCTTATTGTGCAAGAAAAACAATAGGATGGGAAGTTACTGAAGATGGAAAAATAGTACAAAAAAGAATGATTGTAGGATGCTACCCATCTAGAGAAAAAGCACTTCAAGGGTTAGCTTCTTATAATGAATCACCTTATGATATAAACATAGATACTATAACTTTTGAAGACGTATATAAAAAATGGTCTGATAAAAAGTATAATGAGATATCACATGCCAATATGAATGGTTATAAATCAGCATACAAATCATGTGCAAGTTTGTACAGATTAAAATTCAAAGAGATAAGAGTGGCACATTTACAAAATGTAATTGACTCTTCTGGCAAAAACTATCCCTCTCTGAAAAAACTCCGTTCACTTTTTAATCAAATGTATGAATTTGCAATGAGAAACGATATTACCGAAAAAGACTATTCCCAATATGTAGAAATAGGCAAAAAAGGAAATCCTAAAATTGTTCATAGACCATTTGAAGATAATGAGATTCAAAAGTTATGGGAAAATGTCGATAAATTAGACTATGTAGACACTGTTCTAATTACGATTTATACAGGAATGCGACCAAGTGAAATGTTAAAACTTGAAATCAATAATGTCCATTTAAATGAAGGTTATATGATTGGTGGAATAAAGACAGAAGCCGGAATAAATAGAATTATACCTATAAATCATAAAATTATGCCGTTAATCAAAAAAAGATATGATTATGCACAGTCCGTTGGTTCTAAATTTTTAATACCTAATTTTAAAAATGAAGAAATGAAATACAGCAATTATAAGAGGGAAAAATATGACAATATAATGGAACAACTAAGAATGTCGCACCTTCCACACGATGGCAGGCACACTTGTGCAACTTTGCTTGATAGAGCTGGAGCAAATAAAGTTGCAATCAAACGAATATTAGGTCATTCTTCTCCAGATGTAACAGATAAAGTATATACACATAAAGATGTTCAGGATTTAATAAAAGCTATAGAGCTTATATAAGATAGGCAACTGGTAGGTAACAAATTTCTTAAAATCGCTCAAATATCAACCAATGCAATTCTCAAAGAGATAATATTTCATATATTACAAACCCTACAGTTTCATTCGACTGTAGGGTTTTCGTTTGTTTAAAGTTAGTTAAAATTATATGAAATTAAGCGCGTAGGCAACAAGTAGGTAACAAGTAGGCAACAAATTTTATTGTGATTTTTTATATACTTTTAAATATAAAAAATAAGCTTACCTCTGTGAACGCATTTAAATTAAACTCTGTCTGTTCTTTTAGCATTTAATTCAGCAAGTTTAGCTTTGGCTTTTGGAACGTTGACAAAAATGCTTTCTGTTGCATTTTCAATAAAAGTAATAAATTTGTCTGTTGCAACACCGATATCAGCTTTCCATTCTTCTTTTTCAGAAGCTTTTGAAATTAAATTAATTTCCTCTTTGTACTCCTCATAAACTGCTTTTTTGTAGTCCGCCACTGTGAATTTCTTGTTTTCTTCCATATTCTTTTCCTCCTTAAAAATTTTTTATAAAAAAATAACACTCTCAAAAAAGTGTTATAATTTTAACTTTATTTATTTTTTAGATTGATTTCGTACAAAATTTATCGTACAATTATATTGATAGTATTGACTTTTTATTTTTCGGCTATTATAATGTTTATGTTTCATCGCGCTGAAACATTGAAAGGAGTGTTTTATATGTGGGCTGAATGGATGGAAAATTATGATTTAACTGTTACAAAAGAAGACCTAGAAAAATACGAGGAGAATAAAAAAAAATCTGAATAACTACATATTTTGATATAAATTAAAATAAACTAGCTTTTTGTGCTAGTTTATTTTTTTATTCGACCCCATTTTTTTCTTTATTTTTTTCTTGCTTTTTTCAATTCTATTTTTGATTTTTTCTTCTTTTGCTTGCTCTTTTAAATACTTTTTCTTCCAGTTATTATAAACTTTAATAACATTTCTATAAAATTTATCTTTTTCATCAATGTTACGATTTGCAACGTGTATATATAGCAGTTGTACAGTATTCAAAAATGTTTGATGCAATGAATCATATATGTATGAATCATCTGCTACACCACTTGTAATCGACATACACATATATTCCAATTTATTTAGCAAATCTGATGTGAAAGGAGTAATTCCAATTTCCATTTTTTCGCCTTTTTCATTTTCAAAAGCAATCTTTGTATCATTTATTTTCTTGATAATACTTTTTCTTTCTACATCTGTAAATAGTCCTTCTAATTCTTCAAGATCAAAGTCCTCAAACTCAAAAAATTTATGTTTTTTTATCAAAGTTCCTATTCCGTTTTCTTCATATTGTTTTTCCAAAAATGAAAGTCCTGGTAATATTTCTTCCATAAAATACTTTGCTAATTCAATTGCTTTTTCAGCCTTTCCTTTTTTCTTGTTATATTTGTAATCACAATACACTGCTAAAATCGAAACTATTGTTATAACAAAACCTCCAATATCTATTACATTTTGCCACCACATATAGTTTAATGATAAAACCTCATATTCTGACATTATAATCGTTCCTCCTTATATCGAAACAATTATATATACCATAAGTTAAAAAGTCAATATTATTCATTTTTCTATTACTTTTCTATTTTTTTTACATCATTAGCCCATTTGATGTACATCCACTCTTCATTCTTTATTAAGTCCAGCTTTTGCAATGCCTGTTCTCTATTTGTTATCCTACCTTGCTTAATTAAATATTCTATTGCTTCTTTACCTTGGCCAAGCTCAAACATCGTATTTTCCTCAACGTATTCTATCCAATCAAGTTTGCCCCATTCTTTCCAGCCTCGACCTATTAAATTAGTCTCAACAACCCCGTAAGCATGACCTCTTGCCTCAATTACTTTACCGTTACCAACATAAACACCGACATGGCCAGGCATAAATACAAGTACACCTGGAATATCTGGCATCGTCTCTAAAGTTCCTCGTTCACTACAGTTTGCCTTCATTCCATTAACATCTTTGTCTTGATTCGCATTATATAAAGGATAAGAATTTGCGTTTTCGCACCATAAGTATCCCTTAATTAAACCTACACAGTCGTGTACTTTTTGTCCGTATTGCTTGATAAAATCAGTAGAGGTATAATACTTAGGGTATTGAGTAGATTTTTGCCTTAAAAGGCTTTCTGAGGCTTTTTGTCCAAAGGTTCCCCACCAGTATGGTCGACCTAATTGACTTCTGCAATATTCCACTAATCCGAAGATTTGTTTTCATCTGAAACCACCTCTTTTTTCTTAGTTGATTGCGTGCCAAAATAAAAGGCTATGATGGTTGTATATGTCATCATAACCTGTTCCCCTGTTATAACTTTCTTAAAAGCTAGCATACATACTAAAACAGTAAAAAGTAATGTAACTATACTTTTTACGTCAATCAGCTTTTTTATCTCTTTCATCTTTTTTCACTCCTTTCTGTCATATAAAGTTCCCATTGCTCGTGTATATAAGAGTTACCGTTTAAATCGGCACTATAGTGCTTGTACACATCATGAGCTCTTGCTTTCTGATATTCGGTTTTATGCACTCCATTTCGCACGTCTGCTAAAAACTCTGTGAGGTAATTCATGCACTGGTTCTTATCCATTTTGTCTATCTTCTCTAAAATAGGTGTTGTGATTTTAGAGACCATCTTATCAAGATATTTCTTGGCAAACACCAAAATAATTCCACAAGAGGTTATTAACTCTGCAGCAAATTTTATTATTTTAATTAAAACATTTACATCAATTGTCATCTAGCTCACCACCTCGATTTCCTCTTCGACATAAATATTATTTATATCCTCAAGTGTTTGAATCTGTTCACTAAGAAATATAACTGATGAATAGTACGGCTTATGCTCTGGTATCAGATTTCCTTCCTTATCTTTATGTTCTGGCATATACACGTCCGACCTACTTCTTATTTTTTTACCCTCGTCAGCGATTAAAAGACGAGGTGTAGTATGCTTTACATAATTCATATTTTATCCTCCTTATGATACATTCCAACCTTTATTTGTCGCAATGGCTATTTCCTCTGCAGTTAATTTAGCTAAATTCGTGGTTCCTAAAATCAAACTTTGTGTAGTTTTATTATTTACTGCCAAATCATATAAACCATTCAATATATTTAAAATACTGGCTTTTTCAAGTTGATTCGATGCACTTAAATCAACTGTGTATGGAAAATAATTCACATTTGTAGATGTATAGTTTTTTCCTAAATTTCGCAAACCTCCAAATTGTTTTAAGGAACGGTCTTCATTAAAAGCATATGATAGTACATTGACAGCTGAACAGTCTAATTCACCTATTTGTTCAAGGCTGGTACAACCTCTAAATGCTTGAGCCATATTCGTAACCTTCGCTGTATTTAAATTTAAGCTTTTTATTTTTGAACAATAATAAAAACAATAGCTTATGTCTGTTGCATTTGATGTATCAATATTCGGAATTGTTTCTAATTCGTAACATGCATAAAATACATAAGAAAAATCGGTAAATTTTGAAGTAGAACCAATTAAGCTTATGCTTTTTAAATTTTGGCATTCTTGAAAAGCATTAGATATTTTTACAACATTTGAAATATCCAATTTAATGCTCTCAACATAACCTGCAACGATATTTCTATTATAAATACTATATTTAAAAGATACTGTGTTTACATAGGCATTATTACTTGATGCCATACTTCCTATGATTTTTCCATCCTTGCCATAAGCGATTTTGCCGGCTGCGATATCGCTAGCAATTGCATCTGCATCATCGGTGTCATAACCAGTTTTCGCTTTGACTGTAACCTTTCTCAAAGCATCGTAGCCATTGTCAGCAGTAACCTCTTGAACATCATAGTTAGGTGTAACTTCTTTATTTTGCAGATTCAAAGTAATCGGATTAACTGTCACTTCTCCAAGGCCATCATAATCATTGTCAGCTATTATTTTCTGGGTATCATAACTTGGTGATACCTCTTTATCCTGAAGTTTAATCTCGATAGGTTCGACCGTAACTTTATCATAACCGTACGAATTTTCATGCTCAAATACTTGCTCTTCTGCACGAGAACGCACAACTAAATCTTCTAAAAGTGGATACACTTTTCTAACATCTTCGCATATTTTAATAACTTCTCGAGGCTGCTCTCTAATAACTATTTTTTCACTCATTTAACATCTCCCCCTCGTTGAAGTTGTAATGTTTCGTGACATCTAATTCGTCTAAATGAACAGTCCTCTTTTTACTATTTTCGTATACAACAATATCTAAATAATATGTACCATAACTTAGTTTCTCAGTATCAGCACCTTTAATTTCAAAACTATACACTCCGTCTTTAAATTCTATATCTCCTGCAGATAATTCTTTTTGGAATATTATATCTTTTGTATACGCATTGGATTTACAAGTTATAGCTAATTCTTCAGCTTTATCTGTAATCAACTTTCCGTCAGCATCATATCGTTCAATTAAAAATGTCTTGTCATCTCCTCTTACTATTTGCATCTCTACACCTCACTTTTATGACATTATATATTCATAATTTTTATCTGCTAATAACATTCCCATATTTTTCTCAACATCACCTATTTTTAGTATTGTAGGAAGTGCTTCATTTAGATTAGAAGGTGTTCTATATCTTATTATTGTGCCAGATGCTACTGTTCTAGAATAGTTGTAAGTTAATATATTACAATCAGTTTCATAAGTTATGCCGTAAAAACTATAGGGATTCAAATCTTCTTTACTAATCGAACCGAGTGAAGTCAGTCGACCCACAACACATATAAAAATCTGCTTGTTCAGTATCCATTGTAAAATCGAATTGATTGGTATCTGCCACGGTCTCCGAAAAAGACTGATATGTTCCTGTTGAAAAACCTGATGAATTTCCTATTAATATTGGATAATTATGCCCACTGCTTCTTTCACTACGAATTTTTCCAAGAATCTGTTTAAGTTTCCACGGTGCTGCTCTATGAAAAGTCATATATCCATTAGAGTTCATTGCACTTGTATTGTCGTTACAATCTATAAAATTTTCTGCATTATAATTATCTGAATATTTCGTATTTATAGAAACCGTAATACCACTTTGTTTATGTGTTACTTTTAAATCGCTCTCAATCGTCCATTCTTCCTTTAAGCTGAATGCATCAGAAAGTATTCTACTTTCTGTTGTCAATATCCCAATGTTATATACATTACTTAATGAATTAACTTCATCTATAGTTGTTTTTATATCATTTTTGACTGTACCTATTTCACTTTTTATGCTATCAAAAAACTCCTTATTTAATGCTCTACCCTCTTTAGTCACTTGTCCCGGAACTGGAACTAAATCAAAAGTATCTGTAGTACCATTTACTGGTACTAACTTAAACCTATTTGGAAATTCAACTTCTCTATCTGCATATTCTAACATTTTTAATCCCTCCCAATACTGTCTGTTCTGATAATTCTAAATTCATCTGAGCCTGTTTTTTCATAACTCCATGCAATTCTTGAAATCATAAATCCACTATCTTTCTCAGATGTTGCATTTTCTCCACCAAATATACCAATTTCCGTTATATTTCCTATTGCCTCTGAAGATAAAATTATAAATTCTGTTCTCACTTCACCAACGTTATCTGTACGTGTGGGAGCCTCTGAACACTGTACTCTATATACCTCATTTCCTAGTTTATTATCATATTCAGTTATTCCATTTCCGATAGCTAAATACTTAATTTGCAAATCTGTTGGATTTCCAACTAACGAATTTATTAAAGCATTTAAAAATTGATTAGTTACCTTGTTAAATATCGTTTTAACTAGTTTTCCATTTATAAAAATTTCATATTTGCCAACATATTTATTTTTATCTTTCACGATATATTTACCTCCTGTCTTTGAATTGCACCCATGTAGATATCATTCTGCATGTATATATTTGAACCCATTTTAATATATCGTTGAGTTCTTTTTGTCATACTAGTAGTTTCAGCAATTACTTCATTATCGTTAATTGATTTCATGAAAATAACATTTTCATCTTCAGAAATCGTTTGTTGGGTAGATTCTACTATATTTTTAAAATAAGTTTCCCATCCTCCTAAAGCAGTTCCATCTAAAGCACTAACCGTATATTCTAAACCATTTATGCCTAAAGGTTTAATTGCTATAGATTCAATTAAAAAATCATCATTTATTCCTAGCTCGTCATATCTAACATTAATTAGTTGACCTACCTCAAGTCCATTTTCTTCTGTAACAAACGAAACTTTGTCTTCAATTTCTCCATATTTCTTTATCAATGAATTGGTATATTGATATGCCTCAGAAACATTGTTAATAGTTTCATTAATATCAAACCTTTCATATTTTCCACTCGCTGCTTCTATTACAGAACGACTTTTAATTTCATTTGCATTTTCTTGAAGTATAAAAATGCTTTTTAATCCTGTGTATGTGGCTCTTATTTTTTCTCCTGGTAGCAAAACACTTTCTGAAGTGTCCTGTTCAATCTCATTTGTATCATAATTAAAATAATATTTTTTATTTTCATCTATATTTTTAATTCCAATATCATCAGCAGTTACTAGTTGCCAAATATTATTTTTAAACACTTCTATAATAGGTTTACTAGCAAGATTAAATCTCGTTTTAAAAATTCTTATCTCACCATCTGGTGTTGGGACAAGTTCTTCTTTTTCTTGAATTGCAGTATTGGTTTTTCCACCTAAAAAATATTGTCTATTCCTATATTGCTCATATTTTCTAGTTGCTTTAAACTTTCTAAACTTAAGACGATCATATATATTAAATGGTGAGTTAATACTTTTAGTTGAAGTAAAATTTAATTTCTTATCTTTGTCTATCTTCCAATTAAATCCCGAACAAGTTTGAAGATAATTTAATGCTTGAGAACATTTTATATAGTTAAAATTAACTTTTAATAATACTGGTCCTGCTTCAATGTTTCCTTCTACAACTCCATCTTCAGATAGAACTGGTAATATTACATTTTTTATAATCCAACCTGCAGTTTTATTAACTATACTACTGGCAACTAATCTTCTATTAGCAATTTCATTGTTATCCGTTATTGTTAAATCAAGTTGCAAAATTTCTTCTGCATATTTGCTCTTTACAACCGTTTTTATTATTCCTGCGAATAATTTATCATTTCCGTCATAAAGTTCGATATTTGAACCTTCTCGTATTTCCGATATATTTATTACTTGTTGATCATTTGAAATATTTAATATTCCACATTTAAAAGAAGATGTTTGATTTATTTTATGAGAAATTGTCCAATTTCTTAACAATTGCCCATTAAATATTTTTCCATTAATTTTTAATATTCGCATATTAACATGCCCCTTCCATACGAAGTCTAGCAACCACTCTATCCATTAATAAATCTACTCCTCTATCATCATATATATTAGGTTCATATATATTTATAGTTATTCCATTAGATTTACCCACATATTCTTTATTTTCTGATGCTGTCATCACTCTTTCTCCTCTATGTAATAATGCAGGATAATCGTCGTAAGGAACATAGTCTAATCCATGACGTAGCCTATCAAAATGTTTAAAATTAAATCCCTTGCCACCAACACCTGGAACCCAGTCTGGAATCTTTATGCTATTTAGCCAATCAATAAATCTGTTTAATCCATCAATAATCCCGTTTATAGGTGCTTTAAAAATTGCTACAAAAGTTCCGACAATATTTACGAAAATTTGCTTAATACCTTCCCAAGCTTTTTTCCAATCACCTGTAAATACTCCCTTTATGAATTTTATTAATCCATTTAAAAGGTTTTGAAATCGCTCTACTACTGGATTTAATTTTTCAAATGCTGCCATAAAAACATCTCCCACAACAATAGCAAGCCCCTCCATAATAATCTGTAATGGTGGAAGAATAAACTCCATGAGCGTTGTAAAAAATTCTATCATTGTTGGTAAAACGTTATTAATTAATTCTATAAGTGGTTGCAATAGCATTAATAGTAAATCTATAAATGGCTGCAATAAATTTAAAATCGGTTCTAATAGTGGTAATAAAGGTTCTAATAAACTTAATATTATTGGAAGAATCATTTCAACTATTTTTAGTAAAGGTGGAACTATCATTTCAATTATTTTAACAAATATCGGCATTAACGTTTCTGTAAGTTTCACAATAAATGGAAGTATTAATGATATAATATCCATTAATACTGGTAAAATCGTCTGAGCAAGTTCAATTAAAGGTGGTATCGCTGCTTCTAAGACGTTCGCTAAAAGTGGTGCGAATTGTGAAATCATTGCTTGTATCACTGGCATATTTTCTAAAAGTAAATTCATTAATCCTTGGATTATAGGCATTAACGAAGTACCTAATCCATTTGTTATTCCTTCCCATGCTGTTTGAATCGCTAATACAGTATCTCCAAATGTGGCACCAGCTTCGACTGCCTCATTGCTCATCACACCACCTAAATTCACTACCTCTTGTTTGAGTCTGTCAATTCCATCTGCTCCTTGATTAAACAATGGTATAAGTTCTGCATACGATTTACCAAAAATGTCATTAGCAATTGCGTTTCTTTCAACCTCATTATCAATACTTGCCAAACTTTTCACAACTGCATCAAAACTATCTTCTGATGCAAGTGTTTTTATATCTAACCCAAGTCTTTTATAAGCTTCACTCATAGATGCACTGCCTTCGTGAGCATCAGCAAAAGCTTTCTGTTGTTTTATCATTGCAGCTTCTAATTTAGATGATTCTATTCCAGACTGTGCAGCTACATATGAATATTTTTGATATTCTTCTGCTGTAACTCCAACTCTTTGAGCTGAATCATCAATTGCCCCTTGTGCATCGGCTGTTTTATTAATCATTGCTGTTAAACCACCAACTACAGCTGTGGTAGCTCCTACAACAGCCGTTCCAATTTCAACACCTTTCTTAATTATTGTTCCTGCACTTTCAGCAAAAGTTTTGCTACTTTCCTTGCCTTTTTTGGTTGTTTCATCTATTTTATTATTAGCTTTTTCATTATCAATAAAAATTGAGCCAAACAAACTAAAAATATTAGCCATTATCCATCCACCACCAGTCCGTAATCTTTTAAAATCTCTTCTTTGGAACGCATCTTTCTAATCGGCTGTTCTTCGTTTTCTCCTAAAATTAAACCTGATATTCTTTTTAAAATTTTAGGTATTTCCAATTCCTTTTGGATTGCGTGTTCAACACATTCAATAAATAAAAAGACTGGCTTATCTAAAAACCAGTCAACACCACCATAATATTTATATAAAATTCGTAGAAGTTCGGCAGTTGAAACTCCTACTGTAATTTTAAAAAACTTTTAACATCAACATTTTTAATAAGCTCATTAATAACAGGAATAATATCAATATCCATTGCTTCCTCAATCGATATGTTTTTAAACTCCGAAATCAACTCATATATTTCTTTTTCAGCCTTATAAATTTTCGAAACAATTACTGCTAATATTGTTTTGGCTATTTCCTCATTTGTCGCACCCTCTATTTTAGAAATTTCGCTTGCAATTCCCATCTTATCCATAATTAAACTTAATTTAATTAATAATTTAGTTTTCATTTTTTCTCCTCTCTGCATGCTCCCCTTTTTACTATTTTTTAACACTAAAAAAGAGAGCATTGCCCTCTTATATTTTTTACTATTTATTCTGCTCCTTGCTGTGTCGAACTAGTCAAAGGATTAGTTGTGCTTTCCTTTATCTCATATAAATCTTTAGAATCGTCTGTCGAATCATAATGACCTGTCATTTCAAGATTGTGCTCATTTTCTGATTTAGATGCAGTCTTAAATGCAAATGCACCTTCATGTAAAGGATTATATACTATTAATATTTTAAAAGTGCCATCCAGCATCTTAGTAACAATACCAATATTTTTTAAATACGCACTTGCAGGAATGACACCGAATTTAGATGGCTTAATCACTTTATCTGTTCCAACACTAGCACCAGGAAGTGCAAGTGCGAGCATTTCTTGTGAGCAACAAAGAGTTGTTATTTTTAGAACTGCGTCTTCGCCATCTTTAACCTGTAAGCCTTTTGTTTTTCCTTTTCTACCATCATATTCAATATCACGAATAGAAGGAGTAATTGTTAGCTCTGCTCCACCTCTTGTTGGACCTATAATTGCCTCATCAGACTCACCATAGTTAGTAACAACAACACCTTCATCTATTTGAATTTTTTTCAATTGTTCTTCCGTTAAATTAACAATCATTTTTTAATTCTCCTTTCCAAATACTCTCGCACTAAAACTAACTTTTTTAGAAGTTAAATCTTGCTCTTGTATTTTTAGAATATTTACATTTTCAAATCCGACATGAAATGCAATATTTTCATTTTTAAAGTTATAACCATCAAGTTTTTTTATAAGAGTGTCAATTATGTTCTCCACACTTATCGTTGATATAATATTATTAAAAATCTCGATATCAAATAAACATAAATAACCTGCGTTTAGTGGTGTCACAGCTACACTAGGAATAACTAAATATGGAAATCTGGATTCATTTGGTGCTTCCTCATAATAACACTTATAAAAGTTATTTATCTCTTTAAGCAATTCTAAAATAAAATTTTCAATCAATTTCCTCTGCCTCCTCATTTAAAGATATAGAACCAGATGTTTTAATTACTATATCGGTCAACCTATTTAAGTGCTCCTCTTCAGCTTTTTGTATTTCATCTATATTATTAAAAACTGTATTTCTCAAAAGATTTTTTCTTTGCATCCCAGGATGCTGAACGATGACACCATATTTATTATTTTGGTGGTCACTTAATTCATAGTTAGATTTTCCATTATCTTTAAACGATTTTGTCATAATTGTATGTGGCTTTGTGCCAAACTCAAACCAACAAGGATTTACAAAAAACTTTACACCCCTTTTTAACATTTGAGCCTTAGAACGATATCCAACTTCTAGTACAGGTTGTCCTGTTTCTTTATCTATCTTCGCCCAAGCTGTAATTGACTTTTTTAATCCACCTGTCCTTACAGCTATATCTTGTCTTAATATACTTGTAATTACTTTTCCTCCTGCCTTTAATGCTTGCTTAGATAAATTTTTCATCTCATTAATAACATCTTTAGACGTATCAATAAATTCTACTTTACTATTGTTATTCATTAACAATCACCATACTCGTTAAAACAATTTCAATAACATCTTCTTTTCTATATGTCCTTAAAATCTTGTATAATTTATCTTTAATTTTTATATGACTTACATTTGATAAATCTATAAGCTTTGTTTCAATTTTAATCTCCGGTTTTAAACCTGCAACTTCAGCTTGATAAAATTCATTTTGACCAACAGATTTAATATTACAAAAGATCTTCTTAGGAATATACGATGGATGTGGTCTATATAATTTATCTAAAATTGTCGTTTCTAGCATTAAATATGCAACATTTTTCCATAACACGATTACTCCTCCTTGCTCCTCAATGCAAGTTTTATTTTTAAACTCTCATATGCTCTTCTAAATCTATCTGAATCAGGATTATCATATCCAAACTCTGCTTTGCAAAAATTAATAATAGCATTCTTTATTAAAGGACCATTCTTATCTTCTCTTATAAAAGAAGAAGCGACACCAGATGTTTCTAGGTCGCTTTTTGCAGCTTCTATTAAATCTCTAATTTCATTATCAAAATCATCATCCGATATTCTTAGAGCATTTTTTACGTCTTCTAGCATCGCTTTACCTCCTCATTAAGTTTAGGCTGTTAATTGTACTAACTTAACAAATGCTTCTTCAACCGCTGGTTTACCATCAAAGATTGCACAGCCTAAATATTTATTACTATTACTGTTTATATCAAAATCTGTATGAACCTCAATTTCTTCTGAAAGATTACCAACATATTTTTTAGCATTACCCAAAATCAATTCATTTACTGGTGCTTTGTCACTTAGTTTTACTTCATATCCATAAATATAATATTTTCCATTATCACATTTAACAAGTTCGTGTTTTGAATTATCTTGTAATCCCATTATTCTACCGAACAAAGTTTTCTTTTGCATAAAGAATTTTGCTCCACTATCATATCCACCAGGTAACAATGCAATTAAACTTCTGATATTATTAGCTGTTATTTCTGCATCTTTTGCAACTTGAACAGCATTTGTACCAGAAGTATAAGTAATATTATTTATTCCTTTTGGTTCATTAGTTCCAGAGCCATTGAAGATTAAATCTTCAATTTTTTCGGCAACCATGTCTGAAATCATATCAATTAGCCAGTCTTCAAAAGCATTTATCGACATTTTTTCAACAGATTTTGAAATTTGAATTAATTTTGTTATTTCATATCCACCTAAACTTACACTAACTAAAGTATCTGCATCTCCACTTATTGTTGCATTTTCAGTATGTACAGAACCAGATGACTTTGTACCTTCAACAGCAAATTTAACTTGACCTGGTACATGTAATAATGTAATCTCTTCAAGCATTGGTGCTCGTTGTGATATCTTTTTTATTATTTCTTCACTCGTAGAAACTGGTAAAGCACCGCTCGTACCATCTAATGCTAAAGCTCTTTCTTCAGCATCATTTAATTTTTGTCCTAATAATCTCTTAAAAAATGCTGTTCTGTATTCTCTATTTTCATCTTTTCTTCTTTCATCAATTTCTTCACTCTCTATAACTTTAGTAGAATTAACAACGTTCTCTAGAGTCTTTTTTCTTTTTTCAGCAATTTCCAATAACTTTCTTTTTTCCTCCTGAAGTCTATCAACTTCATTAGCAAGAGCATCAACATCTGCATCTGGATTATTTAGTTCTTCAGCGATTTCTGCCATTCTTTTTTCAATTTCCTTAATTCTTCCCATAATTATATCCTCCTAATTTTATTTTTAATTGTAATTTTTTACGTGTTAACTCACGTTGCTCTTTTAAATTATCCAACTTCTTTAACTCACTATCCAGCGAGTTTAAAGCACGAGCATATATAGATGTCGTATCATAAAACGGTGTGTCCACAACCGATACATCATACAACTTATCTATCTTTTTAATCGTTCTTGTTGCAGGTTCTGTTTTTAAATTCCATTCTTCTTCTGCAACAGTAAAAGCGAAGCTCATTTTATCCAATAGCCCCGCTTTTATACTTTTATATATATCAACATTCGAACTAGTATCTATTAATTCTGCTCGTATTTTTAATCCTTTATCATCTACAATTAATTCTAAGGAATTATTTCTTGTTCTTGCTAAAATTAAATGTGTGTCATCATGATTATACTTCAATGGAACATCCTTCATATCACAGCCATTAAATGCATTCCTATCAATTATTTCTGTAAAATAATGTGTTGCTGGACTATCAAATACAACTGCATACCCTTCAATTACCATCTTGCCGTCGTCGTTATCTAGTGTTCTAAAATTGCTTGCTAGCATTCTTATCTCTTTTTCAAACTTCTTTTCTTTCACTTGACTCATTATTTTCCCCTTCCTTTCCTAACAAATTAACCTCAGTATATTCTTTTCTAATATATCTTTTATCTCCATCTGCAACATGTGGCATATTCCAAACATCTAGTACTTGATTTATTGTGATGATGCCTCTATCGAACATCGCTTGACAATAATTCAACTTAGTTTCATTCTTAGCAAATTGCAATCGTGAACTTTCAAACATCACAGGATAACCTAAAACTTTTGTAAGTTCTAATCCCAATTGCACTGCTATAGGTTCAATACATCCTTCATAAAAAGCATTCCATTCGTCTTCACTTGCTTTGTTTTGAATAACACTTTCAGACACATGAAAATAATTTTCTACGTTTTTCTTAATCTCAGCTGACTGTTTATCATCAATAATAAAAGGTTTTGAATCCACAACTTTTATATCAGAATACTTATTATCAAAGATTAAAATTCCACCATTATTGCTCATAGTTAAATTATCTTCTTTTAATCTCGTTCGTTCTTTTTTCATATCATCATCGGTTAAAACATTCGACAATTTTGCAAGCATCCTAATCGATGCACCATTAGTTACTCCAGTCATTATTCCTTGTTCTTGAGCATCTATCATTTTTGCTGTCGAAAGCATGACAGAATTATTTTTACCATAAAATTCTTTGTCATAATAATGTTTTCTTAAATGCCCTACTCGACTATATTCTATAGCTCTAGTATCATTTTCAATTTTATATACTAAGTAAAATTCTCCATCAACTTGAACAATTTTTGAACCACGGCTCATTACGGGATATAAACCAATTATCTTTTGAGCAGTAGTATCAGCAAAAATTGGTACAATAAATGCATTGTTGTCACATTCTAACATTGTTACAATTCTCGCAATAAATTGTTGCATATTCATAAGCTCGTTTGGTCTTTCTTTCAGCAGTTTATCCAAGCCTTTATATTTGGGACTTGCAACAACTGGATTTAATTTACTACAATGTGTCGCAATTGTTTCTATTGCTGCACGAATCAAGTGCATTTCGTATATTCCACCATTAAAACTTGTAAATGCTGGACTATACGCATTTATAAGTCTAAAACCCTCTGTAAGGACTTGTTGTTTCATTTTTCTTGTTTCTTGCCTTTTAAAAAAGTTAAACATTTTACTTTCCCCCCGTCATCGCAATATAATCTTCGTAATGTTTTTGATATATGACGTATGCATCTATCATTGAGACAGCACCATCAATTCTTTGCTTCTGATTTTTACCCTTTACAGGCCTTATATTTTCGTTTTTATCGATTTCTATTTGAGTATTTGTTAAACACCATTTTAAAATAGGATTATTATTATAATTAATCTCCTTTGCTTCTAGTTCACTTGCTAATAATTTCATTGGTGAAGACATCGTCTTTGCACCTTGAATTACTTCCTCTAATGTAAAAGAGTTATTTCTCATTTCTTTAACCCAATACTCTGCATTCCAACTATCAAATCCACACCATAATACATATATATGGTATTTTTCTCTAAGTTCGACGAACCATGCTGTAACATCAGAATAATTTACTTTATTTCCTGAACAAAATCTAATATATCCATTATTTTTCCAAACCTTATAAGGAACATGATCTTCTTTTTCTTTTTGCTCAGCTTTTTCCTCAGGAATCCAATACATTTGCAAACAGAATATTTTTTTGTTTTTTCTTATCAAAACAGTTGCACAAGTTAAATCACCCACACTGGATAAATCGACACCTGCAACAGCATACGTATTATAAAATTCATTTATATCAAATGTCTCGGTATTATTAATATCCTCAAAATTTAACCAACTACCAACACCAGTTTCACGGATATTAAAATCTTTCGTTAACAACGTAGGTAAAAATGTTTTATCATCTTTTGCTCTTTGAACATTTTCTCGCATATATTCTATTGACTTAATTGTGTTTAACCCAGGATTTGCTTTTTGCCAAGCTTCTTCATTTACCCACTCTTTTCTTGCATCTAATTCATATATAAAACATAAAAATCTTTCATCTAGAACGATACCATTTAAAACGTTCTCTGCATACTCATACATATCATCATAAATTGAACCTCTGACAAAACCTGCTGTCGATATGGTAAATAAAATGGGTTGTTGTCTAGCTGACATACTTTGTTTAGACACATCATAGATATTTCTATCTTTAATACTGTGCAATTCATCAATTATTCCACAATGCATATTTAAGCCATCTAGTGTATTAGAATCTGATGCTAACGGCTCGAATGTACTAAATGTAATTGGAACGTATAAATCACTTTTTCTTTTCTTTATATGTTTTGAAAGTGATGGGCTTTGTATAACCATATTCTTCGCTTCATTAAAAACAATCTTTGCTTGGTCCTTCTTACTAGCAACACAGCAAACTTGTGCACCACCCTCCTTGTCACCAAAAAGCATGTATAGTGCAATTGCACTTAATAAAGTAGATTTGCCATTTTTTCTTGCTACAATTACTAAAACCTCTTTATACTTTCTAATGTTATTTATATCGACAAAACCAAATATACTTTGAACTATTACTTTTTGCCATAAGTCCAGAATAACTGGCTTGCCTGCCCACTTACCTTTAGAGTGTTTACAAAATTTTTCTATAAATTCAATTGGTCTATTTGCTAACTCTTCATCAAAATGATATTTACTTGGCACATCTAAGTCATTAATTAACATTTCCATTTGTCTATGTACTTTGACCGAAACCTTAACACTTTTGTTTTGAATTAGATTCCAATACGTTCTTATATAATTCATTTCTTTAACCAAGCTTCCAATTCATCAGGTTTAAATTCTGGAGGTATGTCTGAGAATAAATCCGTTATCTGTTTCATTATGTTTTGATAATTCTTAATCGTTGTATTATAACTTTTCAAAGCTGGATTTTCTCTTTTAATAGAATAATCTCCTTGCTCCATATCAGTAACGACACCCTCATTAATAACTTCTGTTTTTAATTTTTCTAAGGTTTCTGTACAAAATTTTGCTTCTTTTAATAATGAATTTGCAACATCTTGTTTAGTTTTGTCCAATTTTTTTATTGCTTTTTCTATGTTTTTAAAAGTTGTACCTGTCAACATTTTTGTTTCTTTTGACATCTTTTTCACTTCCTTTTTAGGGAGGGGGGTTATGCTCGTACTTTCCGAGGTACAAAAAGGTTCAAGGCGCGGTTTATTAATAGCCTACTACTCTTTTGTAATAGGGGGGATACTTGAAGTTGATAATATTTCTATAGCAACAACATTAATCATGTTAATTATAAAAGTACTACCATCTTCTTTAGTAACAGCAACTGCATTTCCCTCCTCTAATGCAGCGATTAACATATTACTAGTTATTTCTTTAATTCTTAAATCCATATAAGTATTGCTCGTATATATTCTAATTGTCATGCGATATCAGCTCTCCGTTCTCATTAAAACTTAAACCCACTGCCGTACTGCTCACACCCTCATGTTCAATTGCATGACAGACCCTGCATAAAGGTTCTAAGTTATCTATGTTTAATGTTATATTTACATCATTAATATTTTCTGGAGTAAGCCATATTTTATGATGTACTATTTCTGCTGGTCCATTTTTATTATGACACCTATTACAAATATAATTATTTGCAGACATTACTCCTTCTCTTGTTTTTTTCCAATTTTCTGATTCGTAAAATGCTTTTGCCCAAGGTTTCATATTTTCTTTTCTCCCTCTCACAAAACATTTTGTTTTTACAACCGTTACATACATGTTTCATGCAAAATTCAATTTGCCTCTCATCCATATAATCACATCCAAATTAAAAGGGAGCTTTTCAACTCAAGCTCCCTTTTAATACAATTTTTCACAATATCAATTTAACATATATAAAACGCACAAAACGCACAACTTTAAATTTTTTCTAAAAACCTATTATGCAACATCCTCATCCCACTCTCAGTGCCATTCATCTTATGTGCGATTTTGACCCAAGAAAATTTATCTATGTATCTATACATGAATAGCTGCCTAATTTGTTCATCTTTAATTTCTGTATTTACATATATTTCTAATTCATCTTTAATTTTTTCAAGTTCTTTCTTTTTGTTATTCAACAATTTTTTTCTACGCTTTAGTCTCTCATCTTTTTCTTTACCCTCGACTACACAAGTATGTATAGTATATGGAAATTCTCTGTGAGACCCTTTCACACTATCTTTAATACTCTTTCGTTGATTTTCTATTTTTTTAATTCTATCTTCCAAATCTTTAATTCCATCTTTCAAAAAAATATAATTTTTTATATTTTCTTTAAACTCTACATTATTCATTGTTTTTTCCTTTCTTTAGTAAAAAACTTAAAATATCTATATCTTAATATTATTTTTCTGGCATTCTATAACATATTGTACCCAACATTCTATTGGCCGATATTTCTTCATGAATTTCTGCTTTGGGAATATTTATCATTTGCCAATTTGCATAACTTATATATATTTCTTTTAGCACTTCCTTCGCTCGTTTTTCTGTATGATATATTCCAAGTTTTCTATAATTGTCATCTCTACCAACAATAAAACCTGCTGATATAAAGTATCCATCTTCATTATCACCACAAATATTTATATTCATTATATTATCAAAATTCATTATTTCTGTATTATCTTGATTTACAATTATCATATTATTTCTCCTTTTTCTTTCACTTAAAATACCTCCTA
>JABLTK010073168.1_pt1 | contig 22848 bp, 24 predicted proteins | sample 7160131 | NCBI WGS metagenome assembly JABLTK01 (sample SAMN14651221, study PRJNA627086) | human gut metagenome | isolation source: feces | host: Homo sapiens
AACCGAGAAGAAGAGATTTCTGCGAAAGAATATACTTTCCACGACTTGCTGTTGTGCATCACATCGCCGAACATCTCGATAAATCGGGATTTTATGATCTCATCAAACAAATTGAGCTGCTTTTTCTTGTCGGCAATTAACTGAGTCAAATGCTTTAATTTATCGACAAGGATTCCTTGTTCAGAGAGCGCAGGAACACTGATTTCAATTTTTGCCATGCCGCCATTTGTAATAGCCTTCTGTGTAGCACCCGAGCAATTCTTATCTTTTTGTGCAAGGAATAGTTCACTATCAATAAGATAGTACAAGCATTCTGTTGTAATTACCTCGGGATTTGCTCTTACGGCATAAAATCCTGTCGAATATATATTTTCCTCTGTTTCGGAATCCAAGAGAAGAGTTTTTCTTGTGCCTTGCATTTTTGCAAACAAGATATCGCCAGCTTCAGCAGATAGGTTCGCGCGAGAAGGTCTATCCTCATATGTCACTTCAACAACCTCTGATTCATCAATCTCGGTTATTGCAACCGCACCTGTGCTGACATATTTCTTTGTTCCATGAAATTTGCTCGGCGTTGCTCCGACAATAGAAATGCAATCAAGGAACTTTTTCATTACAGTATTCTCCTTAATTCATTGATTCCCGCGTTGATCTTCGCTTCCAATTCCTCAATTTGTGTAAGAAGTTCGTCGGTGGAAGGATACTCAACAACTTCGTACTCGGTTTCTTTATACTTGTTTATAGAGAGATCGTAACCATTATCCACGATTTCTTTCTTGGGTATAAAGAAACTCTGCTCTGTGCGCTCACGGTTTTCCTCCGCATCAAGGTTATGGAATCGGGCAATTATGTCGGGGATGTCATTCTCGTTGATGGGACTTCGCTTATCATCAAGGCTAAAACCATCAGCCTTCATATCGTAAAACCAAACTTTATCAGTTCCGCCATGTCCGGTTTTGGTGAAAATAAGGATTGCCGTGGAAACACCTGCATAGGGCTTGAATACACCGGAGGGCATTGAAATCACAGCTTCAAGTCTGTTTTTTTCAACGATTTCCTGTCTAATAGCCTTATGTGCTGTGGACGAGCCGAAGAGTACTCCATCGGGAACTATACACGCACAGCGACCACCTATTTTCAACATACGGAGGAATAGAGCCAAAAACAGCAATTCGGTTTTCTTGGTTTTGCAAACCTTGAGTAAGTCGGTTGATACCGTATCAGCATCAAGACTTCCTTTGAACGGAGGGTTGGCAAGGATGATGGAGTATCTGTTGGAGTCGGGATTTTGATCAGACAGACTATCTCTGTATTCAATGTTGGGGTTATCAACTCCGTGAGTCATCATATTCATTGCACCAACACGGAGCATTGTTCTATCCATATCGTACCCATAGAACATATGGTTGTTGTAGTGGTCTTTCTTTTCCCTGTTGTAGAAGATATCGTCCTTGTATTTTCCCTTGAGATATTCACCCGCAGCAACAAGGAATCCCGAAGTACCACATGCCGGATCACAGATTGTATCATCGGGCTTGGGGTCAAGCATCTCTACCATCATGCGAATGATGTGGCGAGGAGTTCTAAACTGACCGTTTACGCCCGCGGTTGCAAGTTTGGAAAGCAAACTCTCGTAAACATCGCCCTTGGTGTCTGTTTCAATTTCTTTTGCCATCTCTTGATACATCTCATCAATTGCATCAACAATTTTTGAAAGCAATTGGGGAGTAGGAATCTTAAAGATTGCATCAGACATATATTTTGCGTAAGTGCTTTCTTTGCTACCATGAAGATTCTTGATAAACGGGAATATCTCACCTTGCATAAGTTCGTACATTCTCTCGGCAGGATAGTCACGAAAACACGACCATTTGTATTCTTCATGACCCTCAAACATACTTGTGTAAGGCAGTTCAAGCATCATGCTGCTTTTTGCTCTCTTTGCATCGGTTTCATCCAAATCGTGAATGAACATAAGATAAGTCATCTGTTCTACGACATCGAGGGGGTTTGTTATTCCGCCCGTCCAGAACATTTCCCAAATTGAATCCACTTTATTTTTTAATGCACCTGTTAACATTGCTTTTCCTCCACTATTCAGTCCTCAACTACTTCCATTATGTCGCCGATATCGCAATGAAAAATTTTGCAAAGGCGGAGCATAACATCCATAGACACAACGCGGTCCTGATTCAGTTTTGTCATTGTGCTTTGAGATATTTCTGCGGCTTTTGCAAGCTCACTTTTTTTCATCTTGTTTGTCTTCATGAGACTCCATAATTTATCGTATCTTACGGTCATAACTTTCCTCCAAGGCACTTTTTATACTGCATATAAAGATACACACTATATTATAGCATATTTCATCCGTTCGCGCAATAGATTTCGGCAGAAAGCAAAGGGAACGGATGATAGGTGTTGATTTGGGTCGTCACCTACGAGAAAAAATGCAGTGCGCTTATGAAAATAATTTAAGAATCCCGCCATTGGAGGCTCTTACTGATATTGCCGTGTTCTTTAATGTATCGCTTGATTACCTCGTTGGTATCGACAAGGAAGAGATGGTTTCGGTGGACGGATTATCAAACGAGCAGAAAGAAATAATACACGCCATGATTCACGAGTTTAAGGGCGGCACAAGTAACTGCCCCGGACTTACGGCACAACAGCAAGACATTCTCAATAAACTCATGGTTGAGTTTTATCGCAAACATAATCAATAAAAGACCGAACAGCAGCGGCAGGTTTGTCCACCGTTGCTGTTCTTTATGTTATTGTCTTCTATTCTTCTGCTGTAGTATATCTTAGAGTGGGTACTTCCTTGGCCTACCAAAATGGGAGAGGGCTACTGACACATAATAAGCAGACTAATCCCTTGGCGAATCACAGTAAAAAATAACGGTTGCTTGTGAACGATCCGTTTTTTCGCTTTGCATATTCCTTGCGGATAAGTCCTGCTTTTTCCAAGTCCTTTATTGCCCGACGGACGGTCTTATCGGAAATAGACAACTCTTTGGCAATGGTTTTAACGCTCGGCCATGCCTTTCTTTCCGCATCGCATCTGTCGTAGAGATAAATATAGACGAGCTTCGCCCTTGAGGTAAGCTCGTCTCGCTCATATAATTTACGGTAATATGCCATAAAAAATCACCGCCTTTAATCTGTTCGGACACTCTGCTCCGGTTCTCTGAACAGAGGCTCATTGCTTTGCGACAAGGTTTGTCCGCCTGAGGCAGACCTACAAGCGGAACGGGACGGCGGATAGTAGGAGTCCGGATATTGTTCGAGCATATTATTCTCGATAATCTCCTTGTTCGTATAGGATACTTTACGAGCACCTTTATCGGGGACAGTGTACTTCTCTGTATCAAACTCGATACCCCATTTGAAGAACAGTTTCAGTTTTGATACAAATGGGTGAGTGCCTGTCTTCATAACGATGAAGTTGCCTTTCTTCATCGATTTGAGTTCGTCTGCGGTCATGAGCGGTCTTTCGGTCATTTGTAGACTCTGTGATGGATCGTTTTTGCTTCTTGAGACCGAGCCTGTCATAACAGTCCGAGTGCCGAGGGATTTGGAGATTTCATCAGCCGTTCCGGAGGTTGGTGCAAAACCGCCTGCAATAGTTACCTGACAGTTATCCTTAATGATGTCTGCGCCTTCGTTTCCGTAATTCTTTTCAAGCTGCTTATATGACTGAATAATGCTGACAAGCGACAGCTTTCGGGAACGGGATGCAGAGTACATCATCTCGGCAGAACTGATGGCCGGCAAAGTTCCGAACTCGTCCATGTAGAACATTACACGGTTTTTCAATGCACCGCCGTGTTCGTCTGCAACGGTAAGTATTTCTCTGTATAACTGTTGCAGGAGCAGAGACACCATAAAGTAAGTTGCGGGATTTTCCTCGGGCAAGACAATAAAAATGGCACACTTGCTTGAACAGAACTTTTCGGCATCAATCGCCGTATCAAAACAAAGTATCTGTTCGAGTTCCGAATCAAGAAAAGCGTTAAGGCGCGACATCGCAGTCGACATGATAGAAGCCATTGCCTGTTCGCTTGTGTTCAGCGCGGCGCCGGCAAACCACCGCGTTTTATGTTCGGGCGGCAGTTTTTCTATAAGAAGTTGGAATTGGTTCTTTCCTTTTACGCCGCTTGGTGCAAGCAAATCCTGTATGAGTTTAAATACAGACACAATATGTCTCTGCTCGGGCGGCGCAAACTCAGCAATCAATAGAATGACCGCAGTCATCAGACCTTCGGCCGCATCATAAAAGAATGCGTTTTGACCGTAAGATGCCGCATCCCCATCACTGAATATCAGAGTCTTAGCAATGATTTTTGCATATTTTTCGGCTTTTGCTTTCAGTGCTATGTTTTCCGGATGGGATTTATACTCGTCCATATACTTGTTTACGAGATGCAAAAGATTATTGCCGTCCGATTTTGTCGGGTTGCGCAGATCGATAATAGCCACATCGTAACCGTAGTACCGCTTTGCTATATTTCCGTAATTACGATACAGGTCACCCTTTGTATCGGTTGTTAGAAATGACATGCCCGCGGCACAGGCGTATTCCAAATTGGGGTAAAGCCAGAAAGCGGTTTTACCGCAGCCTGCCGCACCGATCATAAGAGTATGCACATCGTCATCATCAACCATTGCATAATCAATGCCGTTCTTTTTCTTTACTCCCAATATCACTCCCTGCGGCAAATTGAGATTTTCCTGCTTAGCTTTCTTTCTCCAAACTTTCGGCTCATACGGAATGTATTTATAAATTCGTTTCAATTCCGAGTTTGTTGAGAACCGCGCAGTACCATGCTGCCCGTCTCCGACGGTTTTGGATTTGATACTGTTAAGATTATAGATGTGGGATGCAAGAGTAACGCCGCCGATAACGGCGAACATAATTGTTGCCACAATAATCAGTATGATTGTTCCGTCCACGCTTGTTCACCTTCCTTTTGCATAATTAAATCCTCGTTCCAATCCTTTTTTGTCGGAACGAGGATTTCTGATTTATAGCCTTGTGTAAACAGTTTATCCGATATTCTCTTTGCTGCTGATTGACCTGCGGTATCACTGTCAAAGCACAAATACACCTCGGTCAAATTTGGGTTGTCCTTAAGGCATTGAAAAAGCACCCTGTCTGCTACGGAGCAGGATGCCGCATAAGTATTTTGCTGCCAGCCGCTCGGGTTCATCGTAATGTATGACAGCATATCAATCGGAGCTTCAAAAAGAAAGACTCTGTTACTCGTACCGTTCCAGTGAAAACTGTACTCCGGAAGACTTCCGTCTGCGTTTCCTTTGTAGGTACTTTGTGAGCCTGTCCCGCGCTTGTGAGCATGACGCGCTACTCCGTTAGTATCATAGCCGACGAATACAGCGTTATGATGGGGGAGCGATTCGTATATCATTTGCTTATGGGCAAATGCATTTATGACATCCCTGCTGATTCCTCTGCGTGAGAGAAGGTAAGCATATACTCTGCGCATATTATCGTTTTTCTCCGGCAGGTTAAATGCTTTTTCTTTTTGCTCGATGGGCGGTGCCGCAGTCAGAGTGCCGCCGTAACCGTTAAGCAGATATTCCATTGCTTCGGGATAATTCTTATTATAGAATTTGCGGATGAAGTCTATAGCATCGCCGCCAACTTCTTCATACTGGTGATACCACAGGTTTCCCCGAATCGTTACCTTCTCAGACCCGTCGCGCCATTGATATTCTTTGCCTGACCGTTTCAGTCGTTCACCTTGCCGTTCTAATAAATCTACAATATCGGTTGTCCTTGCACGATCCTTTTGTTCCTGCGTGTAGTGAATGTAGTTTGCCATAGCAACTCCTTTCCTTGATTATCAGCCCATTTTTTGACCTTGAGCCAGTTTCTTTTCTTCAATCTTTCGCATGAGTTTGCGGTCAATGGTACGGCTGTTTGTATTCCTTTTCTCTGCATCATCACGGATGATTTGTGAAAGCCTCGCCAAGAGACGCATAGATGCCAATACCGTTGCCGAACTACTGTGCGTATATGGCATGTACGGATGGTAGTTATCAAGAATATGTTGAGCATACTCGTTTCCTTTGCTTGCGGAGGAGGTCAGTAACTGTACGGCGAGTTCGTAATCCTTATCAACTCCCTGACCGTAGAGGTACATCTTTCCGAGTTGATACTCTGCCCATTGGTTTCCCCGTTTTGCTGCTTCTGAGAGCAATCGGATGGCATAGTAAATATCGCTGTATTTCGCCGTGCCTTGAAGATGCATCTTTGCAAGCGAGTACATTGCGTATGCATTGCCCTGGCGTACTGACTTTTCAAACATTCTTTCTGCAGTCACATAATTTGCCGACACATCCTCGCCTTTAAGATAGATTTTTCCAAGCTGATACTGTGCATAGGGATTGTCCTTTGCATCAGCTTTCCAAAACCATCGGAGCGCTTCACCAACATTTTTCTCAACCACTTCACCCTGTAAGTACAATTTCCCGAGCCGATACATTGCAACATCAAATCCCTGCATTGCAGAAAGAGTCAACAGCCGAATACCTTCTTCGGGATCGAAATTCTCGGAGTCAATATCCAATAGTTCACGCCCCATAATATATTGACAATGCATATCGTTGGGGTCAGTCCATGGGTTTCTCTTGGAGGTGGTTTCGCTTGTATAGGTCATTGTTTCCTCGGGAGTTTCCGTTTCCTGCTGCATATCTTCCTCAAAGGTGATTCTGTTGTGCAGGATGTTGAGCGCTTCCTGGATAACCGCATTCTTAATAGAGTTGAACTCTTTGTTTGCGGATAGCGGGATGCGCTTTGGCATCGTATCCTGATAGGTGCGAAAAACATTTTCTTTCTGCTCGTACCATAGATTATATAATTCTGCAATTCGAGTATCCTTGGCGAGTTCATCGATGACACCGTTAATCAGATTCTTTGCCGCCTTGGGCATATAACCATAGACCGTCTTACCCTTGTAATTTTCAAGCGTCTTTGACAGTTCCCGAAGCATCGTCGCAACAGTTTCGTTTTCATATGCGCTGTTATTGATCTGCTGAACAATTTCCGCAATTTTATCTCTGCCGGTCCTGCGCAGTTCGTTTCTGTGTGCGGTCATGTCCTGGTATGTGTGATAGAGGTCGTTCTTAAAAATCTCTCGGGCAAAGTCTGATTTGAATGTTTGTAATGCCTGCGCAGTCATATACGGTTCTTTCCCTACCGAGTATGAAATCAAGTGGATATGCGGATGCCTGCCCTCATTATGAAATGCAGCATACCAACGCAGGTCGCCGAGAGGAATGCCCATAGCTTTTGCCAATTTGTTTGCCTGACCTCGAAGCAGGTCACGCCATGCCTTTGCGTTATCGTAGCCAAGTTTCTGTGCGTCCTCTCTGCGAAGAGACATGATAGTTGTCCATACCGCGCCCTCGTGTTCCGCAACCTCTTTTGATACGGCAGAAAGATCTATCGGTCTGTCCGCTTGCGAAAACAAACCGTGAGCGCCTTGTTTCTCAACTCTTGGCCGCATAGCAATGTACCCGACATAGTTTTCTTTCTTCCCGATGAGGTCGAGATTTTCTTCGATGGTTCTGCTTATAAATTCCGAGGCTGTGCTTTTTGTTTGAGCTTTGATATAGTCCTGGTACTCAAAACTGTTCACCGCGTCGGGAAAGTCTTTGGTAAGTTGTTTGATAAGGTGCTGCTGTTCCATCGTCGCAGATTGATGTTTCCATGATTCATCACATTTTTCCACGCCTTCGCGGGTGGCAATATATTTTATAAGATTCGTACCGTGTTTTGCTGAACCTGATTTTATATATCTCCATTTCAAAATAAATCTCGCCATCGTTATCTGCCTTTCTGATAGCGGACAGCGTCATCGAATGAAATTTTGCCGTTGAGTCTCTTGACTTCATTGACACACTTTCCTCTAAGCCGGGAAAGTGTATCTTCATCGACACGGAAGTTTGCAGCCGATACATGCATCGTCATTGCAAGTTCTACAGCATACTTAAACAACAATGATGCCATTCTGTTTTCGAAAGAGTCAAGCGATCCTTGGATTGTACTGACGATGGCCTCCGGAAAGTATTCACGGCAGTCCTCTGCGCAAACATATCCGGCATAAAATAAAACTGCCTTTTCTATGAACTCTGATTTACTTCGACAGTTATCCAACTGATACAAGCGTTCCACCTTTTCCAGTGTGGCAGGGTATGCCCACAGAGCAAATTTCTTTTTTGTTTCGTCCATTTTTCATCATCTCCTTCTGTTAAAAACCCGCATAAAATAAGGCTTTTTCGGCAAAGGAGGTTGCGCATACATTTTATGCGCAACCTCCTTTTTAAGCCATCAACGCCGATATGTTTCCTTGTACAATGGGGCATATTTGCAATTCCGACCCCGAAGTCTTGAAAATGCGTTTATTACGACCCCGATTGCGAAAGTACGAAAAGCCCTTTAACGGTCGGCTCTGCCGTCCGATGTGAACCGAGTCGGGGAGCATTGCAACCCCGGCTCTTATTCCTGCAAGTAAAATCGGACGGCTGAACCGCCGATTTTCCGCATTGCGCAGTCACCTCCTGAAAGCCGTTATTTTGCCTGTTTTGTTGTGATGGGGGGGACTCGGTCGGGGATTGCAACCATTTTGCCTCACAGGGCGACACAGGGGCAGACACGGCGGTTACATCTTCATATCAGATACCGTAATATCATTTGATGGTTCTTCCGAAAAATCAAGTTCTTTCCCCGCAAGGCTGCTATTGAATATTTCACGACGCCCTTCCTCGCTTCGGTAATCGGAGCGGAATGCTTTATAGGCCGCAACGGAAAAATCACGCAAGGAATAGGTCTGCCATTCGTTATCCATGCCGTCGTAAACACTGACCCGACCTTCATCCAAATCAAATTCGAGCAAAGCAGAGATTCGATTATCCGAATGGATGTCTGAGCAGACCTCGTTGAAATATTCGAGGTTGACAGGATTCGTTTCAATAAAAGCGTCGACGAATGTTTCGGGAACAGTCGATAACTCGCCGCGCTCATAGAGTCGATATCGTTACGCAGCTTGCATCGGGGAGCGGAAGTGATCGCTTGTGAAGTGATAGTCATCACCGTTTTCACGAATGTGGTAAACCGCAAAGCGTCGAGCTGCTTCCATCTTTGCTTGTTCTGCGGCATACTCACTTTCAATCGTTGCCTCAATGGAGGCACGTTGCTCGTCGGGAACATACTCCTGATACAGAGTGTCGAATGCCTTGGTCAACTTATCTTCGACCGTTTCGGCAGTCTGATCACCAAGCGCGTCTGACAAAGCCCGTACACGATATTTGTTAAGGTACAGTGTAATGTCAATATCACTCATCGGCGCTTACCTCGCTTACTTCCGTATGCTCTGTTTTGGGGAGCTTCGGCTTTCTTGCCTTCGGCACAGCAGATGGAGACACGGTGCCGGATTTCATATCAATAAAATCACGAACACCGACAGGTACGGTTTTGCTGTAAAGTGTGTCGAGTGCTTTTTCGAGTTCTGCTTCGGCGGTAGTGCCTTTCTGCGAAAGATAAAGGACAAGGGCGGATGCCTTGTCCTCGTCAAATGAGATATTGAAGGTTGTCTTTTTCATGTTGTATTTTCCTTTCTTGTTACATAGTCAGTTCGGGATCGAAGCCGTCTTGCCGCCATTCCTCACGGTCTGAATTACAACCGCACATATTGATTTCCGCGTAATCGTCGAGGCCGCAGAAGTTTGTGCCGTCGGTACAGCAGTTTTGAAAACTGCCGTATTCCATCTTGCATTCGATCATAACGGCATCGCTTAAATCGCTGTGCGTATAAGTGCCACCCGACATTTTGCATTTTGAAAAGACCGTGTTTTTGAATTCGCATTCCTCGGCGGTGACATCCTCAAGGTTGCAGCTTTCAAACCGTGTGTCATTGGCAACGGAAAAATTGAGCTCCGCACCCTTTAGATCGGTGTTCACAAACCGTGCGTTATCCATAGCGACATTCATCATGTTTTTATGCGCAAGGTTCAATCCCCGCACAAGGCAGTTTGAAAAATCCGCCTGTATGCCGCCTGCATCGTTCAGCCACAGGATATGTTTGGCGAGCATGATATCCGCTTCCTCCTGCGTCAGCGCACGGCGCGGATCTGTCTGCCGGACATATTCGTCCCTGACTGTGCAGCGAATATATTTGCCGTCAAAATCTGCGCTTTCAATTTCAGGTCTGTCCTTCAGTGCTACATACAGCAGCCCTTCGCTGAATCCCGCCCCTCTGAACTGATTTCGCACCTCATCGATGTTTATGCCATACTCCTTATCGCCGCTTTCGATTGCTTTTTGCACGGCGGCATCTGCTACCAGAGCAGTTTCACGCACAGCGTTTTCAAGGCTCGGATACCGGACGGCAACAGCAAGCTGCTCGGCGTTGGGAATGTGGGCGGTGTATCGGGCGTAGTCATATCCTTGCGTGTCAATGATAAAGCCGTCTTTGTGTCCTTCGCCCACGAGCAGCAGGCACGGGATGCCGTCCGCCGTATACTCTTGCTTCTCGGCGTTGAACTCACGGAGGAAATCATAGTACCCAAGAGGATCGGAAACAAATTCGGTATATTCGGGCGGCGTCAGCTTTACTACTTTTTCAATCTGACACTGAGGCAGATTGAAATCCGTCTGCTTGCATTTTAAGTCTGTTTTTATAACCATAGGCAATTCCTCCCTCACATAGAAAGAGCCTGCGTTTCGTCCTCATCGGAGGATTCGTTCGCAGGCTCATAGTTGTGTTCGGTTTCGTGGTCGTCATAGAAATTACAGCCGAGGACGGAGAGCAGACTCAGCGGATCGCCCTGGCACTGTGGGCAGTACCTGAGGTGGCAGGTCATTTCGATGCAGTCCTCGGTCATGATGAGCTCGTTTATTTCTTCTCTCTGCCGTAATTCTTCTTCGAGCAGCTTTGCGCTTTCGTTACTGTCGGTGATTTCAACACCGAAGTGGTGGTACAGTTCATTATAAGAAACCGACCAATAGCAGTTCTCGGAATTTTCACAGCACTGCCTGACGGCATAGTCGGCAAGCCGCTTGATTTTGTCTTTGTCCATATAGTTCAGTCCTTTCATTGTGTGTCGCTGTCGGGGTAAGTGATATACGGTATCTTGAGCCAATGCGTCCATCCTGACTGCGCAAGAGGTGTCATAATAACACCCAACTCCGTGTTCGCAGCGTGAAAGGTTTGTCCGTCGCCGACATAGATGCCGATGTGTCCGTCCATCCATACGGCGATGCCGGGGATGTCGGGCATGGTATCAATCGCACCTTTTTCAGTCGCCATGTCGAGCATGGGGTCGGAGCCGGTATCCCGAACACCGTTGGAGCGGTATTCGATCTGTCCGGTGTCACAGTTGAACCATGCATAGCCCTTGATGAGTCCGATGCAATCGGCGGTGCGGCCGCCGAGCCAATGCTGACGAATGAATTCCTCGTTCTCTCCGACCTGTTCCGGGAATTGTGATATTTTTGTTGTGAGTATGGATTCGTTCAGCACCTCACCGTATGTCCCGTATACATAGCCCCATTTTTTTGCGTAAGCCTGCTTCGCCCATTCCGCAAGGTCAACATTGTTTTTTGTTTCGGGGTCGACAAACTTTGAAACATTGATTGCCTTGGCTCGGATTGAATTCATTATTTTACTGTAATCCTCGGTTTTCAGTTCCGTCCCGAACGCGGCGTTGACGGCGGCGATGAGCTGCTCGTCCGTCTGTTCCTCAGCGAAGCACCCGACGAGCTTATCCACAAAGTCACCCGCTTTGGCATAGTCATATAGGGCGAGGGTGTACAGCACTTGCGCTTCTTTTGTCCTTTCTGCCGTAAATCCTTTTTCGGTCATGGCAGACTCAATGGCGTTCATCATATCCTCGACCGTCTGCAGCTTGGCTTTTTCCTCGTCAGACATTTCCTCCATTACGATATCCTGCAAGCGGTCGGTGTCGATATCAATATCGCCGCTGAATATAGAGAGTATTGCCACCATCGGCATCATAATGATGATAATAATACCGAGGATAATGCCGAGAACGACACGCCGCAGTTTTTTGTTGGTCAGAACAGCGACGGCTATCTTTTTGAGAGCCGCCGCAACGGTTGCGCTCATAGGCGTTCACATCCTTTCATGCGGAAATCAGCGACCACCGGCCTTCCCGAAAATAGCCGTCTTGTATTCGGGTGCAATGACTTGCAGGAGATACCGTTCGTTACCGCAGCGATAGAGGCAAGTACCCCGTTCGGGATATTTGATGAGCTCGAATTCGCTTGGCTCGACCTGCAAGGCGTCCATATATTCCTTCGGGTTGATCTGCCCGGCGTTGAACAAAAACTGATGCGTCGGGATGGAGAACAGCGGCTTTGTGAACTCACGGATGGACGGAATCAAAAAGTCCTCGATATTCTGGCTTGCTAAAACAACCGCAGAGTCCTTTTTGCGCACACGCTTCATGCAGTTGCGCAGATATTCGATTGTAGTCATGTTGGATAAAAACAAATACAACTCGTCCACCGATGCCGCCGTGCTGCCTTTGCCGAGCAGTTCGTTGCTCATGAAGGATAGGATATTAAACAGCATACAGTCCTTTAAGCGGCGGTTGGTATCCATAAGCCCCTTCACGCCAAATACGAGAAAGTTGGAGTCGGTAATGTTGGTGTGACCGTTGAAGTATTTGCTTTCTGAGCCGACGCACATGGAGTGGATTCCGAGGCAGACCTCTTGGAGCGTTTCCTCTGTATAGAGATACTTTCTCTGCTTGTCATAAGCCATAAACTCTTCCTCGCACAGCTTATAGAAATCCTCCATAATGGGAAAGTCCGAGGGCTTCTTTACGCTGTAGTCCGTGGTGTCGGTGATACCGAATCGGGCATACAGCTTGGAGAGCAGGATTTCAATGGTGTCGATCTGTGAATCGGTGAAATCCTTGTAGCTGCGAAAAAAATCTTTCAGAAAGGCAATGTGCTGTGAAAGCCTTGTCACTTTCTTAAACGCCTCCGGCACAAAGCCATCTTGATCGCGGGCGCTGATGCTTGGTTCATCATTTATCTCGGTGCGCAAATTGGGTGCAGGCACTGCCTGCTCTGTCCATGCTTTCGGCTCTAACGGATTGATGGTGTATTTGCCGGACATGAAATCAATATAACAGCCACCGAGGGCATCGCACAGATCCTCGTACTCCGATTCGGGGTCAAGGCAGATGATACGCTTGCCCGACTCACGGATATTTGTCAAAATGAGCTTGAGCAAATAACTCTTGCCCTGACCGGAGTTGCCGAGAATGAGGATATTGCTTGTGGTTTTATCCTCGGCTCTGCGGTCGAAGTCTACAAGAATGTTTGTACCATACTTATCTCTGCCGATATATGAGCCGTGGGGGTCTGTCTTTCCGCTGAAATTAAACGGGTACATATTTGCGACCGAAGAGGCAGGCAGCACTCGTTCATACTGTGCGCCGAACTGATTGCAGCCTGTCGGGATGACCGACAAAAAGCCTTCCTTTTGGCGAAGGGTTAAGCGGTCAACGGAAATCTTGGAGCGAGTCAGTTCCATTGCGATGTCGCTCTGCAATTCCTTGAGCTTTTCCATGCTCTTGACTTTCAGTTCGATGAACACCGACACATGGAGCAGAGGCTCTTTGTTCTTGCGGAGGTTGGCGAGAAGTTCGATAACATCCTGCAAATTGCCCTCGGCTTCAATGCTTTCACTGACATCGTTGCCGCCGCTTTTAAGCCTGTTGCGGCGAGTGGCGTTTTGAATAATTTTGCGCTGTTCCATAGATTCAACAAGCCTATGGTAAATACGGAGCGTCACACCGTTTCGGTCTGCGAGCTGCGAGAGTATCGCCTGTTCCTCAGTGGACGGCGGATACTCACGGATAGCCCACACACAGCGGTAGCTGTCGCCGACAATATAGTGATCGGATAAAAAATTGATGCTGCCGGGCAGGATCATGTCGAAGAAGTCCTTGGTGCGGATCTCCTCCACCTGCTCCGGCGTTAATACTTTCGGTTTTCTCTTAAACATGATTTTCTTCCTTTCTGCCGACAATTTAAGTTTCTGCGGCGATAATAAGCAGCCTGCCATCCTTGCCCGATCCGTAACAGGTGGAGAGGATGAGCTGTCTGCCGTCCTCGGCGGAGATGCGGTTATACCATTCGTTCGAGATATTTGTTTTCAGCACCTCGGTTACGGTAAAGGTTTGCACGCCGTCTGCGGTTTCAAATTTCACGGTCCGGTGTGCGCTCAGAAAATCTTTGTCCACATATTTTTTGAGGTCTGCAAACATCGTGCCGTTTTTCATGTTATGACCGTAAATAATGAGGTTGGTGCTTTGGATATCGCACCGTCCGTCAAGAAACGGCACACCGCTTTGGCTGTATTTTCCGTAGAAGTTGCGGCGGAGATATTTCTGCGGATCGGACGGTGTGTGCATTACGGGATAACTGATATTTGTGCCGTCAATAGAGAGCCACCCGATGCAGTCGGCATTTTCTGCAATGAGCGCCTGTATATTGCGCTCTGCCGCAGGCTGCTCGGTCGGCTCTGCGCTCGGTTCTGTTTCTGCATCCGTAACGGATTCTGCCGGAGCTTCGGTCATCGGCAGTTCGGCAATTTCTGCGACGGCGGAGAAGTCCTCTTTTTCTTTCTGCTGTTCTTTCAGTTCGGAGTAGATTTTCACGCCTGACAGCACGGCAACCGCCGACAGCAGAAGACAGAAAAATATAAGGGCGAGTTTATTCCTCGTCCTCATCGTCCACCTCATAGAACTGTTCACCGTCGATGTCGGGGATTGCTTCACCTTGCAAGCTCGAATCAAAATAGAGCGCAAGGATGCGTTTGATCTCCGGCTTTTTAAGCCTATGCACCTCAAAGCCTTCGCCGGCAATTTTGCTCTCAATGCGGTTTGCGGTTTCGAAGGTCTGTTTTTCTTTCTGCCCTTTGAGCCTTGCAACAAAGAAAAACTGACGGGCCGTCGCCATTTCTACCTGAATGGTGTCGAGAAACTCAATGTCCTTTTTGATGAGCTTCCTGACCTTTGCGTTTTCCTCAACTTCAAGGCGTGAGGTCAGGTACGCTTTATTATCATCGAAGCATTCGGACGAGTCGGTGCAGACGATTTCAATATCGGGCAGCGCCGACAGTAACATCATCAGATGGCGTATCTTTATCTCAATGTTGGTGTGGGAGAGCACCGAGATATTGGTGGGTGCTACGAGATAAAAGAGCAGTTCGCCCTTATTGGTAGAAAGGCCATATTTGGTGAAGGTGCGGATGCCGAGCAGTTCCTGCACCGAACGGCCTTTTTTCTTTTTCTGCTGTTTCATTATCATCATCTCCATTCAAAGTATTGCTGCGTGGATATTAAATACCGCACGGCGTAACGCATGAAGTCCATTACGGTAGTGTCATCCATGCGAATTGTTAAAAAGCCGTAGCATAAAACAGCTACGGCCGGCAGAAAGATGTGCAGTTGCACAAGCGCAAGCACCGACAACAGTGCGGCTACCGCTAAAATTACAAAGTCCCGCAAGCTCCAAAGCCACAGATTGGCTGTGGCTTTGAGGTTCTGCGGATAGATATATTGTGTCATTGCGTCATTCCTCCGATCTCTATGCCGCCGACATCCTCGCAGAATTCCTTGGGCGTCTGTCCGTATTCCTCACGGAGCTTCTCGGCGATCATATCCTTGATGAGCTGAGATTCCGTTTCGGTCGGCGCATATTCACCTTCCTCGCAGGAGTCGGCGGTTGTGACGGTAAATTCAAGCCGAAGCGAATCGGCGAACGGGTCGTACTTGGCGTACAGATTCAGCCATTTATCGTCATTCGCTGCCGTATTCGTTCCGAATTTCTTGTCCACATCGAACCATGTTTCGAGATAACAGGTGATTTGATGCCCGATGTCACAGTCGACTTCCATATCTCGGTCGACTGCAAGCATATCCCGTGTCAACTCCGGTGTTTCCATTTTAGTTATAATGGAGGTCGGACGGTATTCGGCGTTGGCATTGTGATTTTCAAACTGCTCACGGATATGCCCCGCAAGCTGTTCCGACAGGAAATTACCGCACACGGCTTTTGCCTGCTCATGGATAATGCCGAGGTATTTCAGTCCTACCTTGTAACGGGACAGGAGCTTGTCATAGGTCATGTCCTCGTTTAATGACGGTTCGAATATACCGTAATCGCCGTACCAATTTGCATATCGCTCGGTTTGCAGAATGTCCGCCGCTTCCTCATAAGCGGCAATGATTTTGAATGCGTCCGAGCCGTATTTCTGCAAAAATCTGTTTGCCTGCATATAGTTTTTCATAGCGCACCTCCTTATTTGCCTGCGGCCTTGGCCACCGTGCGCGTAAGGTTGACAGCGGTGGTCGTGGCGTGTACAACCGACATCATGTTGACCTTAACGCTTGAATCAAGTCCAAACTGCTGCGCAATCCGCGGTACTTCATTTGCCGCAAGCATAATGCCAAGCCCCAACAGCATATTGTCGGGAAAAGTGATCAGCCCCAAGAACAACAGCGTTGTCTGCAAAAATGCCGTCAAGCACAGTGCGGCAATTTGTTTCATCCACTGATTGAAACCATCCGCATATCCTCTCGGCACGGAAAACATATACAGTGAGCCGACCGCCATCTGAATGAGCAGAATGCCGCCGCGCTTGATGTTGGCGAAAAACATCTTGATCACGCAATAGGCAAAGGCAATCATGCACAGCAGATTCAGCAGGCTGAATGTCGTACCGATACTTGGCGAGAACAGTCTGACAAGCGCGTTCAGTCCGACATCCGCAAGGCTTGAATTGATGCCCGACGATGCAATGCCGATCAAATCGTGCGAAAAGGTGTTTTGCAGACTGATGCAAAACTTGTATAACTCTATCGGCACAACGCCGATGAGGGAGCAGGCAAAAAAGCCTTTCAAAATGTTCAGCGCAGTCGTTTTAATATTGGCTCTGCCGCACTGATACTCGATGGCAACATCGAATACGGCGACAACCGTGCCGGCGACGAACAAGCCCCAACCGAACAGCGTAAACAGCTTGACGGTCGCCTGCACCCATTCAAGGTCAAAGACCTCCGCACTCATGCCGCCGATCATTTCAAAGCAATCGGCAATCGCCCCGTAAATAATTTCATAAATCCAACGGAGCATGGCGTTCCAGATAGCATTGGCGATACCGCTTTCCACTACATCTATTGCGTTTCCGATGGCGTCGCCGATGCCTGAGATTATATCACCTAACCAGTCAAAAATGATTATCACCTCATTTCCAAAGTAAAGCGGCAGACGAGAGCGCCTGCCGCATGAGAAAAGCCGCCGACCTTTTTATCCGTCAGCGGCTTTCTCGTCTGTTTGTATTTCCTGTTTCATTGCCATGCCGTCCATAAAGCCCAAGCGGTAGGCTTCGGATTGAAGCAGCGTATCCATGTCGGATTTGGCGTCGCTTAATCGGTGGAACAGCCGTAGCTGTTCGGGGGTCAAGGTCTTTTCCAAATCCAAACTTGCAACGGTCACCTGATGCATGGCGTCTTGGTATTCGGGCGTTTTCCGAACGATATTGTCTATCGGGCAGATATCTCCGGTGAACAGCCTCTTAAAAAATCCCATTGTGTTTCCGCCTCCTTTCCAAGTCACACAACATACCACACACTTTCCCACAAGTCCAGCGGAATATAAAAACCGCCACAATTTTTCAAAATCGCAGCGGTTTTCGGCTTATGTCAACTTGTTCGGGTCAATAATGATGATGCTTTTCCCGCAGCTTTCAGCGTAGCGGACGGTGTTTCCGGTGCCGCTTTTTTCGCCGTTCCATATGGCGATGACCACATCGCTGTTGTCCACCATATATTTATTCCGCTTCATCATGCAGTCGTAGGTATAATGGGTCTGCAGTGTTTTGGCAGCGTCGGCACGGTAGATGATATCGAAGTATCTGTTTCGCCAACTGTCGTTCCACCGATTGGCCTGCGTTTCGCAGGGGATGGCGCATTCGAGGGTGATGTGCGGATACTTCTCTTTAAGCTGCAGCACGATTTCGGCTGCGTAGATGTCAACGCCCATCGCCATACCGCTGATAAAGTGTGTGATGCCGTTCTCGGTGATCTGCCTTTCGATGTTCTCTCGGAGCAATTCCTTCAGCCTTTCGCACCCCGGCGCACCTTCATCATTCCCGAAGGGTAAGGACTTCGGGCGATGCCCCGTGAAGCAACAACCGTTCTTTTCCATAATTACATTATCTCCTTGTATGTATTAGCAAGTGGTACTCATTCGCTAATACATAGTTTACCACATTATAACAGAAAATAATGTCGAAGAAAAGGACGAAAAATAAAAAACTGCACGATTTTCGTGCAGTCCGGTATAATTTTATCGCTATTTGTTGCTTTCTGCCTGCTGAATCATAAGGTCAAGCATTTCCAAGATTCTGTTTTGTTCCTCGGTCGGTAAACCGGAGAGACGGCGGCTGATTTCGTTTTCCTTGTACTCAACCGAGTTGTTTATCACATCGCAGAAGATGGCGTCTGCCGAAACCTCCAAGCCGTTGATTATCTTAATCAGCTTTTCGTATCTTGGGAAAGAGCCGCCGCGCTCAACTGTAGAAATATAATTAACGGAAAGCCCGATCTTTTCGGAGAACTGGTCCTGTGTGAGCCCCAGCTTTTCACGACACTCTTTGATTCGTTTGCCGATACGCTTGTCTATCATTGTTTATCACCCGCTTCTGCATGAACTCTAACGCTAATACATAGTATAAACGGCTAATGCCGATTTTAGAACAAACGCAGATACATATAGTATGGATTAGCAAGTGGGTAAGCGATGAAATTTTTGTGAAAAGCATGGGAGCTGCACTCACACGGTGACCTTTTGGGTCAGATAATCGACCAGATATACAGCGGTGCGGTCAGCGTGAAAATAAGGCAGGCAAAGAGAATGCACGGAGCTGCGAACTCAAACTGTCCGTGCTTTCTGTAGTCGAAGTAAGCCGTGCCGATTTTCACGAAGAACAGGATGGCGAGGATCATGTCACACACGGGAAACACCACATTATTAACGACAGTCTGAATCTGCCCCTTGGCAGCATTCCAAGTGCTTTCGATTGCGCCTGCCACATCTCCGGCTGCAAATGCGGTCACGGAGAAAGCCGACACAAGGACGGCCACGAGCAGAAGAGAGAAAAGGATTCTCATGGGTTTCTTTTTCATAAGATTCATAAGGGATTACCTCCGATCGCTTTTTGGATTTCTTTTTCGGTTATCTTTCGGATGCGGATATTGAGGTTTTTGCAGAATTTCAGTTCGGCTCTCATGCCGTCTGTGACGGTATCTCCGAATACCCAGACCTCATCGCAGAGCCACAACAGCGACATTCCCGCCGCCATGCCGATTTCCCGGTCTTTCGGGTCGTTATCGTCGAGGCACAGGGCATAGAAATGCGGCACGACCGGAGCCGTGCCGCACCTCAGTGCATATGCGGTATATGTCTTAACCTTTTTGAGATTTTCCTCAATATTCCCACCGAGGGGAGCGCAGACATACACCCGTTTCATCATTCATCATCCTCGTCCTTTTTGCGCTTGCAATACATAATAATGCAGGCGATCACACCGCCGAGAGCAACGCTGCCGAGGCCGATCCAGAAGCCGAGGTTGGAGTTGTCGCCCGTCTGCGGAATATCCGGCTTGGGCGGAACGAGCGTCACGGTCTGACCGCCGTCCTCAATGTCGGCATGAGCGGCAAGCTCTGCGCCGTCGTAGTAGAGCGTTTCAAAAACGACAATGTCTGTCTGCTTGGTGATTTTACTGCCGTCAAAGGTAAAGCGGACGGTGACTTCACCACAGCTTTCCTCCGGCGTAAAGGTGACTTCCGAGGTCAGTTCCTTGCCGTCGACAAGGAATGCTTTGCCCGTAACCTTATCCATAAGGATGCCCTTGACGGTATATGCCTTGCCGGGGATGAGGTGCTTATACGAAACGGTATCCTCAATGGTGATGTCGCCCTCGGCAGCGGCGGTCTTTTCACCGTTTGCGGTCGCTTTTGTTCCGATTTCGGGGATGCGGTCGTTTACAACCGTGATACCGATGGCTTGCCCGTTTTCACTGATGCGGACGGGATAGATTTCCTCGTTTGCGAGGTATCCGTTTGCAGGCTGCAGCTCCTTAATGAGCCAATTGCCGTAGGGTACATTTTCAAAGAGGAAAATGCCGTCTTTGTTGGATTCGGCAATCAACACAGCGGTTTCCTCTGTGAATTCACTTGTGTCTGTACGGAACAGCCCGAACACGGCACCTGCGATGCTATTTTCGGTTTCACGGTCGATTTTCAGTCCTTTGACCGAGCCGTAGAGGATATCGTTTTTGATGGCTTCGCCGCCGTTTGCTTTGATCTCCACAAGGGCGGTATCCTGTCCGGCGTAGTCGAAGGTCACGGGATATTTTTCGTCCGAAAGGATATAATGGTTGTCGGTCGCAATTTCCTTTACATACAGCTTTGCGCCTACGGGGATATCCGTCTTGAAGGTGATATTGCCGTTTTCATCGCAGTTGGCGATTTCGAGAAGTCCGTCCTTTGGGACGAATGAGCCGTCTGCGGCAAACAGATCCTCGGCGGCGTACAGCCCGAACTGCACCGAGAGAATTTCACCGTTATTCCCGATATTGAAGGTATCATCTTTACCGAGAATTTTGGCAAGGGACAGAGCTGCCTTTTGGCGCTCGTTATAGAACTCGGCGGCGGTTTCGGTAACTTCGACGGTTTCGCCTGCATAGGTCAGCTCGACGGTCTTGGGCGTGCTGTTCAGTACCATACCGTAGGGTGCTTTGGTTTCTCTGACGGTATACTTGCCGAGATACAGCGCCTTGCTTTCCGCCGTGCCATTTTCATCGGTGGTTACGGTATCGACAACCGCACCTTTGGCGTAGCGCAGAGTGCCGTCCGGCGTAATAATATCATCGGCGGCGGAGATTTCATAGGTTGCCCCTGCGAGGCTTTTATCTGCAAACACAAGGCTGTATACGCCGTCCGTTTCCACAGCGGAGGCGAAAATCTCGCCGCTTTTGGAGAGCTTAATGATGCCTTTTTGCGGCATATTGAACTTCTCGACCGTAACAACGGTTTTCTCGCCGTCCACCTTGAATGCGATGGGTGCGGAGTCGAGGACATACCCGTAAGCCGTACACTGCTCGATGATCTCATAATTGCCGTAGGGCAGTTTTTCGGGCATCATGAGCTTGCCTGTCACATCGGTATAATAGATGTCGATGTCCGTAGGCGTCGGGTAGTTGATGTGCTGTACGATATATTCGCCCGTGTCGGTGTTGCGCACCTTAAAGCCGATTCCCGCAGCCGGGATAACCTTGCCTGTTTCGGCGTCCTTTTTCACGATTTCAATGAGCGCTTCGTAAGGAGCGTTATTGATGAGGAAGCGATATACCTGTCCGTCCTCGCTGACGAACACCGTAAACGGCGCAAGGAGTTCCTTTCCGTCCCATCCTTTGGTCTGCTTCACGGTATATTCGCCGTAAGGCAGATCCTTGGTTTCGGCAAAGCCGTTCTCATCACATACGAGGATATCTCTTTCGGTTTCCTCGGCGTTTTCATAGCTGCCTGCCGATTTCAGATACACTTCAAACTCTGCGCCGACCTCCGGCGTTTCAATTTTGGTAGTCCCGTCGTCGCAGTGCTTGATAATCGCAATCTTGCCCTTGATGATATCCTCATAGGAATCGAGGGGCTTGGCAATGTTGTATTCCACGGTATAGAGTTTTGCTTCTGCGCCGATATGCTGACTCTCGGTATTGAGGAGGTATCCCTCAGACGGGCTGATTTCTTTCAGCGACCAGTCATCGCCGCAGATATAATACTTGGTGGTAAACTGACCGTTTGCGTCGGTGGTGTAGGTGTCGATGAGCTGATTGCCTTTATAGATGCCGTACTTTGCACCTGCGAGGGAGGCGTCGCCCTGCGGCAAGCCCTTTTCGCTGTCGCTCTTGGTTACGGTGACATTGAATTTTTTGAGGTCATTGTCAAAGGATTTCTCCGTTACCTTGTTCCACTCAACAGCAGCGGTCTGCTTGTCGGGTACGACATAGCGAGTCGGGGTGTCGACTTCTTCGAGGGTATATCCCGTTCCGATCAACACATCCTTGAATGTTGCAACGCCGTTTTTGTCGGTCACGGCATACTCGTTGACTTCGATGCCGGAAAGCGATGTTCCGTAGAGGCGGAACTTCATGCCCTCGGTCAGTCCGTCCTCGGCGGTCTTTTTGACCGTGAGGTCGCCGCGGCGGAGCTTGTTGCTGAAGTTGACGGTAGACACCTGACCGCTGACAACGGTTACACGGCGAACCTCCTGCGGAATATATTTGTCATATTCGGTTTCGGTCACGGTGTAAACTCCGGGCTTGAGGTTATCCACCTGAATCACACCGCCGTTTGTGGTTTTAACAGTCTTGTCGATGCCGTTGCCCTGAATGCGGAAGGTAATGCCGTCCACCTTGCCGTCCTCGCTGACCTTGACGATTTTGGCGCTGCCTGCCGCCGTGCGCACCTTGAGATAGGACGGCACAGGGTCGTTGTCGGCAGGGACGCCGGACACCATGTCCTGATTGGCGCTTTCTTTTCCCGGCACAGACCAGATGAGAAAGCCCGTATTCATATTGGTGGAATAGACACGGCGGTTGAGCTTAACGGTGACCGCATCATTGATGGGCTTGGTCGAGCTGAGGGTCAGTGTGTTGCCGCTGACGGATGCGCTGACACCGCCGCTGACCGACACATAGTAATCACCGAGCATATTGTTGC
>JABLTK010039121.1_pt1 | contig 22812 bp, 16 predicted proteins | sample 7160131 | NCBI WGS metagenome assembly JABLTK01 (sample SAMN14651221, study PRJNA627086) | human gut metagenome | isolation source: feces | host: Homo sapiens
AATTAAATCTCAACGCGGAGAAAACCGATGCTAGAGGACGTCAAATTTATTTTTTACATTTATTTCACCCATAAATAACATCTCCCCTAAGTATATTCTTGTTCAAAACTTTCCCATAATAGTATATACTTTCATATTCTTAATTATATCACGAAATCTTTTTTCTTTCAACATCAGCTTTATAAAATTATTACATTTCTATCAACTGTAACATTGTTTTTTCTCACTGCAATAATAAATCAGTAAATATTCACTATTTTCATCAATGAATTTGTGTAAATATAATAAGTTTATTAAGTAGTGGTGAACTGTGTTTGCTCGTTCGATAGCTTATCAACAACATTAGTCAATAAGTGCGGACTGTGTCCGCACTTACAGGACAAGATATGTTAAGGGCGTTGCCCTTAAAACCCACCAAAGGCTCTGCCTTTGGAAACTGCGAGCCTTTGAAAAGGCTCGAGCGAAACTTTTAAGTGTCTTAGGGAAATCTATTAGCTAATAGATAGTTACAATGATATTACATTGAAAATGCTATTAATTCACATTAAACAAAGGGTTTGAATATAATATTAAGAGTATTATTTCAGGAGGTAGGATTTTTATGAATAAAGCAAATACTCCGCCAAAAATAAGCAATGTTGCAAGGCGTTATCTTGACACATTTTCCGTTATTCTTGATACTATGATTCGCTGTATGGCAGAGGTTAAAATTACAGACAGCATTTCTTGCAACTTCATAAAGCAAATGATTCCACATCATCGAGCCGCAATAGATATGTCACTAAACATACTCCGCTACACTACTGACATAGAAGTGCAGAACATAGCCTTGAACATAATTGCTGAACAAACTAAGAGCATAGATGATATGGTTTCGATTGAGGTTTGTTGTCGTGCTAAGACTAATTCACCTATTCAGCTTAAACCATATACGAGAATATATAATGAAATCACACAAAAGATGTTCAGCGAAATGAAATCTTCACCACAAACTAATAATGTAAACTATAATTTTCTTTGCGAGATGATTCCGCATCATATGGGTGCTGTAAGAATGGGCGAAAATGCTATGAAATATTCAATTTGCCAAGAGCTAAGACCAATAATCAGTGCTATTATTCACTCTCAAAAAGAAGATATAGCAAAAATGCAGGTATTAGTACGACATTATCAATCAACATAATATAAAAATCAGGCATAGCCCATAATCTGAGCTATGCCTGATTTACAATCTAAATGTTTTTATTCAGCTGAATTAGATGGATTTTCCTCTCTATATTCAACATCTCTATAACGGTGCATACCTGTACCAGCAGGAACAAGCTTACCGATAATAACATTTTCTTTAAGGCCCATAAGTGGGTCAACCTTACCCTTGATAGCTGCATCTGTAAGAACTCTTGTTGTTTCCTGGAATGATGCGGCTGAAAGGAAGGAATCTGTTGCAAGAGAAGCCTTTGTGATACCAAGAAGCATTGGTGTGTAGGTTGCCTCTGTGAGTCCCTCTTCACCATTTGCAATTCTTGCACGAACCTCATCGTTAGCAGCATAAAGCTCGCTCTTATCAACAAGAGTTGTTGGGAGAAGCTTTGTAGAGCCGTTATCATCAATTCTGACTTTCTTCATCATTTGACGAATGATAACTTCGATATGCTTATCGTTGATATCAACACCCTGCATACGATATGCTTTCTGAACTTCCTGAATGAGGTAGTTCTGAACAGCTTCTGTACCCTTAATTGCAAGAACATCGTGTGGATTTACAGAACCCTCTGTAATCATTTCACCAGCCTCGATGACCTGACCTTCTTCAACACGAACTCTTGAACCGAATGGAATGAGGTAAGACCTCTGTTCACCTGTTTCATCATTATAAATAACAGCGTGACGGTTCTTCTTGATTTCCTCGAACTTGACAACACCAGCAATTTCACTGATGATAGCGAGATGCTTAGGCTTTCTGCCCTCAAAGAGTTCTTCAACACGAGGAAGACCCTGTGTAATATCTTCAGCTCCTGCGACACCACCTGTATGGAAGGTTCTCATTGTGAGCTGTGTACCAGGCTCACCGATAGACTGAGCGGCAATAATACCAACAGCCTCACCGACTGTAACAGGCTGACCGTTTGCAAGGTTAGCACCATAGCAACGCTTGCAGACGCCGTGCTTTGCACGACAATGGAGAATTGAACGAAGCTTAATGCGTTCAACACCCTTGCTGACGATAAGGTCTGCTTCATCATCACCCATAAGCTTATCCTTAGAAACAAGAACCTCGCCTGTTGCTGGGTCTTTGAAGTCTTCGCAAAGGTATCTGCCGAGAAGTCTTTCGTGGAAGCTTTCGATAGATTCCTTACCCTCTTTAATCTCGAATACTTCGATACCCTCATTAGTACCACAGTCGTCCTCTCTGATGATAACATCTTGTGAAACATCAACAAGTCTTCTGGTAAGATAACCTGAGTCAGCCGTTCTAAGAGCTGTATCGGCAAGACCCTTTCTCGCACCACGAGATGAAATAAAGTATTCCAATATGTTAAGACCTTCACGATAGTTAGCTCTGATAGGAATTTCTATTGTCTTACCTGCTGTATTCGCAATAAGTCCACGCATACCAGCAAGCTGTCTAATCTGGCTCATAGAACCACGGGCACCAGAGTCAGCCATCATAAAGATTGGGTTATATCTGCCGAGGTTAGCCTGAAGTGCGTCAGAAACATCATTTGTTGCAGTTTCCCAAACCTTAAGAACCTTTTCGTAACGCTCTTGGTTAGACATAAAGCCTCGCTTATACATCTTTGTAACCTGGTCAACCTGCTTTTCTGCACGAGCGATAATATCTTTCTTTGTTGGTGGAATTTCAGCATCACAAACAGCAACAGTAATAGCACTCTTTGTAGAATACTTATAGCCCTGTGCTTTAACAGCATCGAGAACCTCAGATGTTCTCTGTGTGCCATGGATTCTTATACACTTATCAAAGATTTTTCCAAGCTGCTTTTTGCCAACAAGGAAGTCAATCTCAAACTTGAGGTCATTTTCAGGGTTAGTTCTATCAACAAAGCCCAAGTCTTGTGGAATAGGTCTATTGAAGATGATTCTACCAACAGTTGTATCTACAAGACCTGTCTTCATAACGCCATTGATTTCGAGAGTTCTTCTAACTTTAATTTTAGCGTGAAGGCTGACAACCTTTGCATCATATGCCATAATAGCTTCATCGCAATCACGGAAGATTTTGCCCTCGCCTGGTTCGCCGTCCTTATCGAGTGTAAGATAGTATGAACCAAGAACCATATCCTGAGTAGGAACTGTAACTGGTCGTCCATCTGATGGCTTGAGGAGGTTATTTGAAGCAAGCATAAGGAATCTTGCTTCTGCCTGAGCCTCTGCTGAAAGTGGTACATGGACAGCCATCTGGTCGCCGTCGAAGTCAGCGTTAAATGCTGTACAAGCAAGTGGGTGGAGTTTCAATGCTCTACCCTCTACGAGAACAGGCTCGAATGCCTGAATACCAAGTCTATGAAGTGTAGGAGCACGGTTGAGGAGAACTGGGTGTCCCTTGATAACCTTTTCAAGTGCGTCCCAAACCTCTGGCTTTGCTCTTTCAACAGCCTTACGAGCAGCCTTGATATTACCGGCAGCATTATTTTCAACAAGGATTTTCATAACGAAAGGCTTAAAAAGCTCAAGAGCCATTTCCTTAGGAAGACCGCACTGATACATTTTAAGTTCAGGTCCAACAACGATAACCGAACGACCTGAGTAGTCAACACGCTTACCAAGAAGATTCTGACGGAAGCGTCCCTGCTTACCTTTAAGCATATCGGAAAGTGACTTCAAGGCTCTGTTATTAGGGCCTGTAACTGGTCTGCCTCTTCTGCCGTTATCTATAAGTGCGTCAACAGCTTCCTGAAGCATTCTCTTTTCATTTCTGATGATAATATCAGGAGCATTAAGCTCTAAAAGTCTGCTAAGTCTGTTATTTCTGTTGATAACTCGTCTATAAAGGTCGTTAAGGTCAGATGTTGCAAAGCGTCCGCCATCAAGCTGAACCATAGGACGAATATCCGGAGGAATAACAGGAATTACATCGAGAATCATCCATTCAGGTCTATTGCCTGAAAGACGGAAGGATTCTACAACTTCAATTCTCTTGAGGAGTCTTACTCTCTTTTGACCAGAAGCATTTTCGAGTTCTTCCTTAAGTTCATCAGAAAGTTGGTCGAGGTCTATTTCTGCAAGAAGCTTTTTGATAGCTTCTGCACCCATCATAGCCTCAAAATCGTCCTCATACTTCTCTTTAAGGTCTCTATACTCTTTTTCTGTGAGGCACTGCTTTTTCTCAACTTCTCTTACGTTACCTGGGTCAGTAACGATATACATTGCAAAGTAGAGAACCTTTTCGAGTGTTCTTGGTGATATATCAAGGATAAGCCCCATTCTTGATGGAATACCCTTGAAATACCAGATATGAGATACAGGAGCAGCAAGCTCGATATGTCCCATACGCTCTCTTCTTACCTTAGAACGAGTAACTTCAACACCGCAACGGTCGCAGATTTTTCCTTTAAAGCGAATTTTCTTATACTTACCGCAGTGGCATTCCCAGTCTTTTTGCGGACCAAAGATAGTTTCGCAGAAAAGACCATCGCGTTCTGGCTTTAGAGTACGGTAGTTAATGGTTTCAGGTTTTTTAACCTCGCCATAAGACCATTCTCTTATCTTTTCGGGTGAAGCAAGACCAATCTTTATAGATTCAAATACATTAAATTCCATTAAATGCTTCCTCCTGTCGATTATTTATCATCATCGGAATTGCCGAAGAAGTCGCCGCCCTCATAGTCGGAATCCTCTCCGAACATATCTTCGTCGGCATCGTCCTTGTCGTTTACGATTCCTCTTTCGTCAAACATATTGTCCTCGTCCTCATCATCACCATCGAGCATATAGCCATCCATAGTGGTCATAACATTTTTCTCGTTAAATTCGGAGTCGGAATCAGCGTTCAGACCAACATCATCATCTTCGTCAAAGTTTTGTCTGAGGTCGATTTCGTTATTATCCTTATCGAGAACCTTAACATCAAGAGCAAGTGACTGGAGTTCCTTAATAAGAACCTTAAATGATTCAGGAATACCAGGTGTAGGAATGTTCTGTCCCTTAACAATAGCCTCATAAGTTTTAACACGACCGACAACATCATCAGACTTAACTGTGAGGATTTCCTGAAGTGTATAGGCAGCGCCATAAGCTTCAAGTGCCCAGACTTCCATTTCACCGAATCTCTGTCCGCCGAATTGAGCTTTACCACCCAAAGGCTGCTGAGTAACAAGTGAGTATGGACCAGTAGAACGAGCATGAATCTTATCATCGACAAGGTGATGAAGCTTGAGGTAGTACATATAACCGACTGTAACAGGATTATCGAACCACTCGCCAGTTCTGCCGTCACGCATTCTTGTCTTACACTCGTTAGTAATAATGCCGTCCTTTTTGAAGCATTCTGTAAAGTCAATCTTGCTTGGATTTTCAGGCGGCGGCAATTCTCCTGCCTTCGCCTTTTTCTCTATATCCTTATAGATATTAAAGATGTCATCTTCGTGAGCACCGTCAAAGACAGGCGTCATAATCTTCCAGCCAAGTGCCTTAGCGGCATAACCGAGGTGAACCTCAAGAACCTGACCGATATTCATACGAGAAGGAACGCCCAATGGGTTAAGAACTATATCGAGCGGAGTACCATCTGGGAGGAATGGCATATCTTCAACAGGGAGTATTCTGGAAACAACACCCTTGTTACCATGACGACCAGCCATTTTATCACCGACAGAAATCTTTCTCTTCTGTGCGATATAGCATCTGACAACCTGATTTACACCCGGCTGAAGCTCATCTTTACTATTTTCTCTTGTGAATACCTTAACATCGACAACGATACCATATTCACCATGAGGAACTCTAAGTGAAGTATCTCTGACCTCACGAGCTTTCTCACCGAAGATTGCTCTGAGAAGTCTTTCTTCTGCTGTAAGCTCTGTTTCACCCTTTGGTGTAACCTTACCGACAAGAATATCGCCTGTATGAACCTCTGCACCGATATGGATAATACCACGCTCATCGAGGTCCTTAAGCATATCATCGCCGACATTAGGAATATCTCTTGTAATTTCCTCAGCACCAAGCTTAGTATCACGAGCTTCTGTTTCGTATTCTTCTATATGAATTGATGTATAAACATCATCACGAACTATTTTTTCACTGATAAGAACAGCATCTTCGTAGTTATAACCTTCCCAAGTCATAAATCCGATAAGAGCATTCTTACCAAGACTGATTTCACCGTTATTTGTTGAAGGACCATCAGCAAGAACTTCGCCCTTCTTAACACGCTGACCTCTGTTAACTATTGGAATCTGGTTGATACATGTATCCTGGTTTGAGCGTGTAAACTTAATAATGTGGAAAGTTTCAGTCTTGCCTGAATCATATCTCATCTTGATTTGGTCAGCACTTACACTCTCAACAACACCATCTTCGGAAGCAAGGATACAAACGCCTGAGTCAACACCTGCTTTATATTCCATACCTGTACCAACGATAGGTGACTCTGTTACGAGAAGCGGAACAGCCTGTCGCTGCATGTTAGAACCCATCAACGCACGGTTTGCGTCATCGTTTTCGAGGAACGGAATCATCGCAGTAGCAACAGAAACAACCATTCTTGGAGATACATCCATATAGTCAGCCTTATCACGCTCAACTTCAACGAATTCATCTCTGCATCTACCGTTGATTTTCTCGTGAATGAAGTGTCCTTCTTCATCGAGTGGTTCGTTAGCCTGTGCAACGATATAGTTATCCTCAACATCAGCTGTCATATAGACAACTTCATTTGTAACAACGCCCTTATCCTTATCAACCTTACGGAAAGGTGCTTCTATCAAGCCATATTCGTTAATCTTTGCAAAGGTTGCAAGATATGAAATAAGACCGATGTTAGGACCTTCAGGAGTTTCGATAGGACACATACGACCATAGTGGCTGTAATGAACATCTCGAACTTCAAATCCTGCTCTATCTCTTGAAAGACCACCAGGACCAAGAGCTGAAAGTCTTCTCTTATGTGTAAGCTCTGCAAGAGGGTTATTCTGATCCATGAATTGTGAAAGTGGTGATGAACCAAAGAATTCCTTGATTGCAGCTGTTACAGGACGAATATTGATAAGCGCATTAGGGGACATATTTTCAAGGTCCTGAGCCTGAAGTGTCATTCTCTCACGAATAACTCTTTCAAGACGGGAGAAACCTATTCTGAACTGATTTTGAAGAAGCTCGCCAACAGAACGGATACGACGATTGCCGAGGTGGTCGATATCATCAGTATTACCAATGCCGTTTGCAAGACAGTTCATATAGTTGATACTTGCAAAAATATCATCAATGATAATATGCTTTGGAACGAGGTCATCTCTTCTGCGGCAGATTTCCTTTTTAAGTTCTTCGTCATTATCGCACTCGCCAAGAATTTCGCTGAGAACAGCAAAACGAACACGCTCTTTAATATCACATTCTTCTTTTGCATCGAAATCAACAAACTTGGAAATATCAACCATTGCATTGGATATAACCTTAACGATTTTGCCCTCGATATGCTCAACGAAAGCAATATTTACACCTGCATCTTCGATTTCTCTTGCAAGAGCAGGAGAGATAACCTGACCTGCCTCTGCCATAACCTCACCTGTGAGTGGGTTTGCGATAGGCTCTGCAACCTTTTGATTTGCAATTCTATTTGCTATGCCAAGCTTTTTGTTATATTTATAACGACCTACTCTTGACATATCATATCTTCTTGGGTCGAAGAAAAGTGCATTGATATGTGCCTGAGCACTTTCTACTGTTGGTGGCTCACTTGGGCGAAGCTTTCTATAAACTTCCTTGAGAGCCTCTTCGGTATTGCTGCATGAATCCTTTTCGATTGTTGCAAGGATTCTTTCGTCAGCACCGAAATAATCTATAATATCTGTGTCGGAGCTAAGACCTAAAGCTCTGATAAATGTTGTAACAGGGAGCTTTCTGTTCTTATCAATACGAACATAGAAAACATCGTTGACATCGTTTTCATACTCAAGCCATGCGCCTCTATTAGGGATAACTGTTGAGCTGAAAAGCTGCTTACCTGTTTTATCATATTCCATCTTATAGTAAACGCCAGGAGATCTGACAAGCTGTGAAACAATAACACGCTCAGCACCATTGATAACAAATGTGCCACTTGGTGTCATAAGAGGAAAATCGCCCATAAATACTTGGCTTTCCTTAACCTCATCTGTTTCTTTATTGTGTAATCTCGCAGTTACACGAAGTGGTGCGGAATGAGTTGCATCTCTCTCCTTACACTCTTCAACACTATAATTGGGGTGCTCGGTATCAAGCTCATAATCAACAAAATCGAGCGTAAGATTACCTGTATAATCAGAAATACCAGAAACATCTCTGAAAACCTCACGCAAACCCTCATCAAGGAACCATTGATATGAATTTTTCTGAATCTCGATGAGATTAGGCATATCAATAACTTCGTCAATACGGGCAAAGCTCATTCTCTCGGTATTACCGAGACGCACAGGTTTGACATTTACCATTTGGCCAATCACTCCATTCATCATTTAACCGTCTTTAACTTTCCCTTTATATATTCGGCAAAGTCATAAAGAAAAATTTTTGAAAAATTAGACTTGATTTTTTGTCGAATATGTGATAATATCTTGTAGTCAAGCACACAAAAAGGGAATATTTATCTATTATGGTGCAGTATATTATTATAAATCCGTGGGAAGCTATTGTCAAGTATTTTTGCAAAGTTTCCTTATTTTTTTGCATTTTTTCAGGATTTATGTAATATTATTTAAATAAAGTATTTTGTATTTTAATGCCATTGTTTAAGAAACACCCGACTGGGTTGTTATAAATTTAACTTGATATTGGCATTTTAAACAAGAAAAATCTCCTACGCTTACTAAAGCTGTAAGCATAGGAGATTCTTTTTTAATATTTAAGCTGCATTGTTGTATTGTTCGTCAATAGTTGTTTCTTCTGATGAATTGTTTGAAACTTCACAATCTGAGCTTCCGAAAATAGCCATCTGGATTCTTGCTCTCTCTGCGTCCCAATCGTTGATTGTAACAACATCCATTCCGTCAATTTTGGGGCAAGAGAAATTTCCGCCTGATAAATCAGGTACACTCAATGCGGTAACATCATAATTAAGATAGTTCAAAGCATTCTGAGCAAGATAAACAATTTCGCCCTTGTCAAGGTCTGTTTCAATCATAGGTCCTACTTGATATATGATACTCATAATCTGTGCAAGGTTAGACTTCTTCAAATCCTTCATAATTGTATTGAGAACGATTCTCTGACGGTTTGTTCTATCCCAGTCAGAACCAGCACTATCTCTATCTCTTGAATACCAAAGAGCCTGTCGTCCGTTAAGATGAACTACACCGGCCTTTGCAGTAATTTCGTGTCTTGTCTGAACCTGATTGTTCTTCCAGCTCTGCCAGTTTATATAGTCGATTTCCTCGTCAGTAAGCTCAAGGTCTATACCGCCGAGAGTATCTATAATATTTGTAAAGCTATCAAAATCAACTATCGCATATCTGTCTACATCTACGCCGAAATTATATTCGATAGTTTCTATTGCAAGCTCCGCTCCGCCGAGTGCATACGAGGTATTAAGTCTATGAGGAAAATATCCTGGAATTTCAACCCACAAATCACGCAAAAACGATGTCATAACGATGTCACCTGTTCTATTGTTGATAGAAAGCAAAATCATAGAGTCTGAACGACCATAAGCTTCGCCTTCAACTTTTTTATCTGCACCAAAAAGCATAATATTAAGAACATCATCATCAGATTTTAAGGTATCGGGAATAGTCCCCATATTATACGATGTTGTACTGCTTTCTGCCTTTGATGAGCTTGAACTTTTGCTTGAGCTTGAACTATTCTCTGGCAGTTTATTATAGTTTATACGGCTTATTGAGCTATAAGCATATATACACGCCGAACCACCTAATATAAATATAACTGAAACAAGACAGATTGCAATATTAGCAATCCACATTTTCTTGAATTTTTGAGATTTATTTTTCTTTTGGGCATTGCTTGAGGGACGACTTCTTACCTCAACCGGAAAATTGTTTATATCATCATAGCTTGAATATGACGAATCAGAGAAAATATCCTCAAAGTCATCATTCTTGTGATTATCTTGCATAAATTCATCACAACCTTTCTAATATTGCAGTGCATAAGCACATAGGATAAGATGTTTAAATCCCTTTCCATTCTTGTCATTATAGCTTATATATCGGCAAAATTCAACGAAATCCGCAAAAATCGGCGATATTAACAGAAAATTTCCTATTATAAATTTTCTACCGTCAATGAGAAATATAATAAATCCTAAAAACTTATATTATTGTCGGTTTATTCATTATATTTTTTAATTTGCTCATCGAGTGTCATTCCATATGATGGCATAAATTCTTTGATAAATTCTGCAAGCTCAGGTGTCATATTTTCTTCTATTATTTTTCTTGTGCTTTCCTCTGCCTTGCAAAATTCCATATTGCCCATTCGGCGTTCATCAATACATTTTATCAGTGCTGACAATCTATCCGCTGATTTTACGATTTTCCATATTTCTTCATCGCCGTCTTGTACTACAAAATATTTTTCATATTCTTCTCTCAAATCATCTGGGAGAGTTGATAAAAGTCTTTCTCCAGCTTCTTCCTCAACAGCCTTATATGCCTCACGCAGTTTTTTGCTTGAGTATTTTATTGGTGTTGGCAGGTCGCCTGTAATAATCTCTGTGCAATCGTGAAACATTGCATAAACTGCCGCTTTATCTGCATCAATGTTTCCGCCGAAACGCTTATTCTTAATTATACAAAGTGCATGAGCAATAAATGCTACTTCAAGGCTATGTTCGCTAAGGTTTTCGTTTCTTGTATTATTCATCAAACCCCAACGATTTATGTATTTAAGGCGTGAAAGCGTAGAAAAAAAGGAATAGCTCATACCAAAAACCTCTCTGAACATTATTTTGCAATAATAATAGCATAATATTCGTCAATGTTCAACAGAATGGTATGAGCCGTTCCTTATTTAGTTATTTTAATTAAAAGACTTTTAGGTGTTTTTATGAATTGCTATCGAGAATAGTTACCTTTAAGCAGTGCATACTTCCTGGATATGATTCCGCAACCATATCATAGCTGATAAGCACACTGGACATAGGTTTAACATCAGCAGCAGTAGCAGTTTTTCCATTTTCAAACTTAATCTCTGCATCAGATAAATCAATTGTACAGCAGTTATCTGGCTCACCATTAATACAGCTTATAAACTTATCAGCTGTAACTATTGCGTATACGCTGTCATTCAGCTTATCCTTTATGCGTTCAGGCACTTTATATGGAATAGCTTGCTTTAAAAGTTCCTCGCCTGTTTTTTTGCAAACATCTGACAAGCTATCAAATCTCAATGGTAATACCAATTTATCGTCTACGATATATTGACGAATATTTCCTTGTCCAAAGTTTGCAGTTTCACCAAGCTGATTGATAATTTCCTTATAGGTCATACCTGCTTTAATTGCTTTCACATCAGATGAAGTGATTTTCTTAGAACCCGCACAGAAATAATTATCTGGAATATCTGTGTTAGATAGTTCTGCTGAATTAGAACTTTCAGAACTGCTTGCTTCTACACTTGAAGTATTATTTTTGGAATTTTCAGAATCATATTCACTTCCAAATAAATCTAAAAATTTCTGAATCTGTTCATCACTTAGCTTAAATGCTATGCCATCAAAATCCCCAAATCTAAATACAATATACCCTTCATCTGCAATTAAAATTCTAAAAATCTTCTGTCCAAAACCAATGGCTGGAAGCTCTCCATGTATAGTCATATAATAGCCATAATGAGCACTCATATAATAACCATCTTGTATATAAGGACCATTAGAAAAATCTGTTAAGCTTTCAATATTTCTATTATAGAGTAACTTATTCCATATATCAGATTTGCTAATACTATAATATCTTGTTTCTTTATATTTCTTTTCACCATCTTTGTTTGTTTCATATATATCATATTCAATATCTTTCTCTAACATACAAAGATTTTCTTCAAGACCTAAATCATCTATAAATTCGCCAAGATTTTTAGGTGTATACTTGCTATGAAGATAATCAGTTGCATAATAAACATAATATTTATCATCATTTTTAAATTTAACAGCAACGACAAATTTATCACTCATATTGTTAATCTTATAAACTTCTCCTGCTGATTCCTGCTTATTATCATCGTCATCCGTACCTGTCAAAGTTGTATCACAAATTTTTTCACCTATATATTCAGAAGATGTTTCTGTATTTGCACTACTATAAGCATATTTATCAATGGAAAATTTAGTATATTTTTGGCTGTTATCCTTTTCTGACCATTTAAGGTTATATATTTCCTCTTTATTGTCATTTACTTTATCATAGCTTTTTTCGTTTTCATCATCTTCTAAATATGATATTCCATCATCATTTTCTTTGACACATGCTTCATTTGATTGACATGAACCATTTTCACCTACCTGTGGTCTGGACTTTGTTGAGCCTATTATAGCAAAGCTTACAGCCGCAGCAAGACACACACAAGCCGCAATAGATGCAACTATTCTGAATGTATTTCTTGGCTTAACCTTAACAACCTCAACAAGTTTTTTATCATCGGTTTTCGCACTATCATTTGATTCTGCTGCGTTGGTTTCATTAACTGCATTTATCTTAGGAGCAGCCTCCTCGATAAATTTATCATCAATATTACCTATGGCTTTCAATAAATCTTCACTTTTCATAAATAATACCTTCTTTCTCTAAATGGCTCTTCAACTGTTTTCTCAAACGAAAAAGTATAGATTTAATCTTTTCTTCACTAATATCATATTGTTCTGAAATTTCCTTTATAGAACGGGTGTACCAGTATCTGCTTACAAAAATTTTTCTCTTTTCTGATGTCAAGCTCTCTAAAAAAGCGTTTATTGACCGTGAAAGCTGTTTGCTATAAATTTCATTTTCTACACTGAAGCTATCTGAAATACATTCCTCAAGCTCTGAAAGAAGTACATCTATTTGCCCGGCACCTCTTTTTTGGGTATTATTATGTTTTAATCTATTCAGTGATATGTTTCTTGCTATTTTACCTAAGAATGCTTTTAGGTTATTGGGTTCACTCGGCGGAATAGATTCCCACGCTTTTTGAAATGTATCATTGACACACTCCTCTGCATCTTCTGAATTTTGCAGAATAGAAAATGAAATGCTATTACAGTACGCTGAATATTTATTGTAGGTTTCGTTGACAGCTTTTTCGGAACGTTCCATATATAACTCAACTATTTGCTTATCATTCATTTTCTCACCTCACTTGAATTATAGAAGAGCCTCTTCACCTATATAGACAACAAAATTTTACAAAGGTTGCATTAAATACAATATTTTAAACGATTTTCAAAAAAATAGAGCATATTTGCCCTAAAACCATTAAAATGGAAAATCCGAGAACAAATATACTCTATAAACATTTTGTTTAATTTTTAGTTTGGCGGAAGTGTACCAAACTTCTTTAGCATAAAATCAATTCTTTCTCTTGTTAGACCCTTTAACAAGATATTCTGTGCATCATAATGTAGATAATCCTCTTTTTTCAATGCCTTGAGAAAATCATCATACATAAGATGTCCGAGAACACTTTCTTCATCGTGTGAGTAGATGCTGATATACCAATCTTCAATTTCAATAGGTCTGCCTGTTTTTGCGTTCTTAAATCCAAATGGGCATCTTGGTATGGCAGGAACTATACTTACAACACCTTCTGTGAAAACATACATTCCAAAAACACAATCACGGCGTTTTGTTGTCATAATATTAGGGCGAGCATAATATGCGTCAATATTCTGCATTCTGTGCATATATTCGCTAAACGCTTCTAAAGGATTTCCTTCTTTGAGAAATTTTAAATCACCCTCACCAAGGTATAATGCCCATCTTGCACAAAACAAAATCGGCTTTTGGAATTTTCCACTTGTTATCTCTTTTATTGATTCAATAGAGCTTGCTTTTGCAGCTTCTGCAAGCTTGCTTGAATTATATGGGTCGAATATTTCTCCACCCTGACTTACCTCGACTTCTTTGTTCCAGAAATCAGCCACACGAGCAGCCGTAGCATAGAAATCAGCAATTTCTTCAGCAGATGAAGGGAGTGGCAAAAATAAGCTTATCTCATTATCGCCAAAGCCTACGCTCATACCCCTGCCGATTCTTTCTGGATTAAACATACTTATACTGCCATCAGGACCTTTTTGTTCCATATTGAGTCGAACACCATCGAAAGAACCATATTTGAATTTACCACCTGTAAGCACATCAATAGATGGCAATTCTTTTTTAGCGGATTTATTTTTAATTATAATTTCAATAGCCATAAATTCACCTAATTACTCAGCATATTTCTGCTTGAGTCTATCATAAATCATATTTGCACACATATATACATTACCACCGCCAAGAGTGATAATCAAATCTCCAGGCTTAACGCTGTTCACAACAAAGTCTGTGATTTCCTCAAAGGTTTCAAACCATACACAGCCCTTGATTTTATCAGCTAAGTCTTTAGAGTAGATATTATATGTATTTGTTTCACGAACAGCAAGTATCTCAGAAAGAACTGTATGGTCAGGTATTGAAAGTGCGTCTGCAAAATCATCAAGAAGCATAGCAGTTCTTGAATATGTATGTGGCTGAAATACAGCCCAAACATTTTTATAGCCCATTTCCATAGCGGCAGTGAGAGTTGCACGAAGCTCTGTCGGGTGATGTGCAAAGTCATCAGCAACAGTGATTCCGCCCTCTGTTCCGAGAATTTCAAAGCGTCTGTGAGCACCTGTAAATTCACCAAGACCATTTGCAATATCACGAGCTGAAACACCAAGCTCAAAGCAGGCAACCGCCGCCGCAAGAGCATTCATTACATTGTGTTTGCCAGGAACCTTAAGCTTAACAGTTGTAAGCTTTATATTGCCCTTGATAATATCAAATTCGTCCATAACGCCTTCATTGGTGATAACTGCACGATAATCATTCTTCTCACCAAAGCCAAAGGTTATTGCACGACACTCAATGCCTTTAATAGCTTTGAGTGTATTTGCATCATCACCATTCACTATAAGAAGTGAAGTTGTCTGCTGTGCAAACTTATGGAAGGATTCAATGATTCGGTCAAGAGTTCCGAAATAATCGAGGTGGTCTTCATCAATATTAAGAATAATAGAAATTGCAGGATTAAGATGTAAGAAAGTATCTACATACTCACAAGCCTCACAAACAATAATATCACTCTTACCAATTCTGCTGTTGCTCCCTAAGAACGGAAGCTTGCCACCGATAATTGCGGTAGGGTCATAATCAGCCATAGTCAAAAGCTGAGTAAGCATAGAAGTTGTTGTTGTTTTTCCATGAGTACCAGAAACAGCAATTGAACGATTATACTTTCTTGTTACCTCACCAAGCATAATACAGCGTTCAACAGCAGGGATTCCAAGATGTTTTGCGGCTACAAGCTCAGGGTTATCAAGCTTAACAGCAGCAGTATAAACTATAAGGTCAGCACCCTCAACATTTTCCGGATAATGTCCCATAGTAACAGGAATTCCATAAGAACGAATACGCTCTAATGTATCAGATTCCGCCACATCGGAACCCGTAATTTTATAGCCTTCGTTAAAAAGTATCTCTGCCAAAGGACACATACCTGAGCCACCGATACCTATAAAATGTATAGTTTTAACACCGTCCAAAAGATTTTGCTTATCCAAGAAATCCACTCCAATCTTAAAAATAGTTCACATAACTGTATACAATTAATATGTTTATAAAAATCAATAAAGAAGTTTGTCGTATTTTTACGGCAAAAAGAAAAAGCACTCGCAAGGCGAATGCTTTCTTTTTGGAGCGTTGGAGCGGATGACGAGGCTCGAACTCGCTACCTCCACCTTGGCAAGGTGGCGCTCTACCGGATGAGCTACATCCGCATCTCTTAATGCTTGATTATTATAACCTATGCTTTCAAATTTGTCAAGCATTTTTTCGATTTTTTTAAAAAAGATATTTTTATACATCACTGAATACCAAATTATTAAATAAATATTATATTTTTCATTTTAAGTTAGTCGAGCTATTCTGAATTCTATATTAGAAAAAACATTAAAATTTTATACATTATGTATAATTTATTTTAAATAATTTGGTGGTTTTTATTTTAATACGTTAGATTTTTTTTCGTTTTTCTCTTGATTTTTTGAATATTACATAGTATAATAATTGCAATGAATCTCTTAAGTGAGATTTAAAAAATTTATTTTTATTTAATTTAGGAGGAAATCCAAAATGAAAAAGATTCTTAGTGTCATTTTCGCAGCAGCTCTTGTAGCTTCTATGTTTGTTGTTGGTGCAGTTAGCACATCTGCAGCAGACGATTACACAATTTACTTCGAGATTCCAGACGATGCAACTCTCGAAAACATTGGCCTTGATGTATGGGGCAGCAAAGTTTCAGTTCATGCTTGGAATGACGCAGGCAACTTAAACGGCGAGTGGCCAGGTGCTGAAGCTACTCATGTTGAGGGTAACATTTACTCTTACACATGGACAGCTGATAACCTTCCAACAGGTATCATCTTCAACAATGGTGATAACGGTGTTCAGACACAGAACATTGACGGTGGCGAAACAGTTTCTAAGTCAGATGCTTCTAAGACAGTTAAGAACCCAGCTATCGAGTGGGGCAAGCTTTATAAGGCTACTGGCGAAGGCGTAGAAGATGGTAATGGTAACACAAATGTTCTCGTAGCAGCTACTGACTATAAGACAGCAGAGCCATCAGCTACAGAATCTAAGAAAGAAGAACCATCAGCTACAGAATCTAAGAAAGAAGAACCATCAGCTACAGAATCTAAGACTGAGTCTTCAGACGACAAGACAGTTGCTACTGGCGACACATCTGCTGCATGGGTTCTCCTTGCTGTAGTTGCTGCTTCCCTCGGCACAGCTGTTGTTATGACAAAGAAGGCTTCTTCTAAGGACTAATCCTTAGTCGTAAGAGTACTTAACGATTAACTAATTAAAACCGCTCTTGCTTTCGGGCAAGGGCGGTTTTTTTATGCAATTAAATTTCTATAAAAAATTGTAGAGTATATTGGGCTGTAATTCATTTCTAAATGAATCCATTTAGGATTTTAGCCATATATACTCTACTTTTTTAATTTATTTTCTTTTAGTGCTTTTGTCTTTTACCTATAAAGGTCATTTAAAAAAGCTTATTCATTACAAGACCTGTAATGAGCTTTGGATAAAAATATGTAGACTTCTGAGGCATCTTTCCGCCTGCGGCAGCTACATCTCTGATTTCAGTAACTCTTGTAGGATTCAAAATAAAAGCACAGTTAGCTTTGCCGTCTTTAACACTTGCTATTGCCTCATTAAAGTCCTTTGTATATGTAAGGTTGACTTGATTAGCCATATTTTCCTTATCTATACCGAAAAGCTTTTCGAGTATGAGAGAATGAAGTACTGTAACATCAAGCTCTCGAACAGGCTTTAACATATCTGGCAAAAGCTTTTCTAAAACATCAGAATCTTTGAATGTAAGCAATGTATAACCATTGCCACCACTATAAAAGCCGTAAGCCTTCTTGCCCATATCATATAAAGTACGGAGGTCTTTCTCAATAGTTTCGTATGATATTTTCTTTTCTACATAAAAGTATTCCTCGCAAAGCTTTTCTGCCTTTTCAGCATCAAAGCTTTCCAAATCACGCACTATTCTATGTGTTGGAAATACAACAAGTCCTTCGTGTTCCATATCGACAAGCATCATCATTACATAATCTTCGCCACCGTCACCAATTTTATTTTCATGACAATAGTTTCTATAATTAAGGGCAGTTTCATAGCGATGATGACCGTCGGCAATATAGAGCTTTTTATCATCAAACTCCTTGCAGATAGCAGAAATTTCTGCTTCATCTGTTACAATCCAAAGACGATGAGTGACGCCATCATTATCTGTTAATTCTATTTCAGGCTTACCTGCGGAAAGTCTGTCAAGTGTGTTTCTTATGGTATGTTTTTCGTCCATATAAAGAGAATATATCTGACTGAAATTGCAGTTTGTAGCTTTCATAAGCTCGAAACGGTCTTTCTTTGCCTTTGAAAGAGTTTCTTCGTGCGGAAGAACTATTCCCTTAGAAAATTCTTCAAGCTTAACACGAGTAATACAGCCCTTAAATTTATTTTTCACACCATAAGCTGTAAATTCTTCTTCGTAGATATAAATGCTATCCTTTTCATCTTGTTTCAAAACGCCTGCATCAATCCACTTTTTAAGTGTTGCTTGTGCGTCCGCATAAGGATTTTCACCTCTTGGAAGTTCAAGTCTGATGATGTTGTTTTCGTTCTCATTGAGGTATGCCTGACGCTGTTCCTCACTGATGATGTCATAAGGTGGGCAAACAAGTTCATCAATTTTTCCAGCAACAGCTGTATCAAACCTCAATGCACGAAATGCTTTAATTTCTGCCATTTTAAAATTCTCCTTTCAATTATAAAATTTGATTATGGAAAAATAATTAAACATTAAAGCGGAAAAGAACTATATCGCCGTCTTTCATAACATAGTCCTTACCCTCTGAACGAACAAGTCCCTTTTCCTTTGCGGCTGCCATAGAACCACAGGCCATTAAATCATCAAATGCAACTACTTCTGCACGAATAAAGCCACGCTCAAAGTCGGTATGAATCTTACCTGCTGCCTGTGGTGCTTTTGTACCCTTTGTAATTGTCCACGCTCTTACTTCTGGTTTACCCGCTGTGAGATAAGAAATAAGTCCAAGCAAGCTATAACACTCTGTAATAAGGCGGTCAAGACCTGAGCTTTCAAGCCCCATTTCAGAAAGGAACATTGCCTTTTCTTCGTAGTCCATATCTGAAATTTCTGCTTCACTCTCTGCACAAATTGGCAGAACGGCTGCGTGTTCGCTTGCGGCAACTTCCTTAACACTATTTACATACTTATTATTTTCTATGCCCTTTGCGAAATCGTCTTCGCTAACATTTGCTGCATAAATAATAGGCTTATTTGTAAGCAATGCAACACTCTTGAGCAACTCTGCCTCATCTTCTGTACATTCAACAGAACGAGCAGATTTGCCTGCATCAAGTGCTTCCTTTACTCTCTTAAAGAAATCAAGCTCTGTCTGATACTTCTTATCGCCCTTGAGAAGTTTTTGAGTTTTATCAATTCTTCTATCAAGCATTTCTATATCAGAAAGAATAAGCTCAACATTAATCGTATCTATATCACGCTTAGGGTCAACTGAGCCATCAACATGAATAATATCATCATTATCAAAGCAGCGTACAACATGAACGATAGCATCACATTCCCTTATATTTGAGAGGAATTTATTTCCGAGACCTTCGCCCTTAGATGCACCCTTTACAAGTCCTGCAATATCAACAAACTCGATAGTTGCTGGTGTAAACTTTTCTGGCTGATACATTTCTGCAAGCTTATCAAGCCTTGGGTCTGGGACTGCAACAACACCAACATTTGGTTCTATTGTGCAGAAAGGATAGTTAGCAGACTGAGCACCTGCATTTGTAATAGCATTAAAAAGTGTACTTTTTCCGACATTTGGTAAACCGACAATTCCTAATTTCATATTTCAAGTTCCTTTCATTATAAAACAAGCAAAAAGCTTTGCATAACAAAACTAATATACCATATTTAGAAGAATTTCTCAACACTCACAGATAAATTTATAAAATGATATGAACTTAAAATTTTTCGATTATTTATAGATAGGAATATGTTTCGTAATCATAATAAGTAAAATCACGCCTATTAAAAATACTTTCCTCAACCTTATCTTCATTTATATTATTTAAATCATAAGACTTTGTGTCTAACTGCCAGTCGAGATTTTTGGGGATTCTTATGGTAAATTTTCCGTACTTTTCATCTGTGTAGAATATAATTCCTATATCAACGCCCATAAGAAAGTTTTTTCGTTTTATATATAACCTAAATATAAAATCTGCTACAATAAAAATTAATATTATAGCAAAAAGAATTGCTAAAGGCATTCTCTCCTCCAGCCACCAAGTAGGATACCTTTTTGGAAAGCTATACTTATAATACTTATAGTCACAAAGGAATAGCTGTACATATTCTTTAATTATCAAAAACATTATCATAATAAATAAAGCGTGTTCTTTGAGATTATTCCACCAATATGACTGCTTCCAAATATCAAGTTGTTTTTGTTCGAGCCTTCTCCAAACCATAATTTTCACCTTTTATTTAATACTTATATAATTAAATATTATCATACAAGCATTTAAAAGTAAAGAATTATTTTTATTTTATCACTAAATAGCTTTACTGATATTTGCTATAAAGAATTTCGTCTTCTTCTACATTCTCTACCTTACAAAATGAAAGAATATAATCAAAAAGGTTTTCTTCCTCATGAATTTCATATCTATCACCAAAAATAAGCTCTATATCTATATGACGATTTACTTGTTTTTGTTCGTTATATTCAAAACTATCCACACGATAAACAACAAGTGATACATCATCGCTTACATCATATTCATCTACTGGCAAATCTTTTACAATCTTCTTAACATCATCTAAGCTTAGCATATTATTTTCGCTTCCTTTTTCAAAAAATTTAATAAAATTATACCATATAAAAAACGAAAAGCAACAAAAATATATATGCAAATCTTCATCACTTGAATATATATTGAGTTTTTCTGCTTATTATGCTATAATAGCGTAATAAAAAATATAGAAAAGATTCATTCTAAGGCGGTGAAATGATGAAGAAAATACGCAATCGTTCTCTGATTGTCTGGCTTTTAGCTATGGCTTTTATCGGTGGAATGATATATTTTTCAATTAATCTTATAATCCACGCTGACCTTTGGGCCTCAAAACCTCAAAATGCACACATAGGCGTGGACGGAATGGGTATGGCTGGAACTATAACAGATATAAATGGTGAAATTCTTGCTTATAGTGAGAACGGAAACCGCTATTATAATTCAAATGAAGATATTCGTTGTGCTTTACTTCATACTGTCGGCGATGAGGGCAGAAATATCGGTGGCTCTATACAAAATGTTTATCGCTCGCAACTTTCAGGATATAGTTTTATTTTTGGTATGGGGCTTCCTGATGGCTTAACACTTGGTAGAAATATTCAACTTACTGTAAACAGCGAGATTTGCAAAACTGCTTATCAGGCATTGGGTAATAATCGTGGTGCGGTATTCGTCTATAATTATAAAACAGGTGAAATCGTTGCAAAGGTAAGTACTCCTTCATATGACCCTCAGAACATTCCTGATATTGAGGGTAATGACGAATACGAAGGTATTTATGTTGATAGAAGTATTATGGCGACATATCCACCAGGCTCTACTTTCAAGCTTGTAACCGCAGCAGCGGCTCTTGAAAATATGACAAAATCCGAGCTTGAAAATCGCACATATACTTGCACAGGCAGCGATACTATCGGAGGAAATAAAATTACCTGCTATGAGGCTCACGGCGAGGAGAATTTTGAACAAGCCCTTGCACATTCTTGTAACTGCTATTTCGCACAATTAGCTGTTGACCTTGGTGCCGATAAAATGACTACACAAGCCAACAGAATGGGATTTAACAAAAGCGTTTCTATAAATGATATTGATACTGCAAAAAGCGTTTATGATGTTTCTAAGGCTGATAAAAATCAGCTGGGCTGGAGTGGTGTCGGTCAATATACAACTCTTGCAAGCCCTATGACTATGGCTGTTATCTCTGGAGGTATTGCAAATGGTGGTACACCTATAATGCCATATCTTATAAAGCAAATTTCATTGCCGTTTGGTCTGCCAAATATTCCTCAAAGTGGAAATAAAGGAACTCAGATGTTAAGCGAACAAAATGCAAAAACACTTTCTGATATGATGAGATACACCGTTGAAAATGAATATTATGGCGGTGGCTTTAATGGAGAAATCTGTGCTAAGACTGGTACTGCTGAAGTCGGCGGAGGAGAAGCTGCTCATGCTTGGGTAACTGGTTTTAGTAGAGATGAAAGCTGTCCTTTGGCATTCGCTGTCATCATAGAAAATGGTGATTCAGGATATTATACAGCTTTGCCTGTTGCCGCACAGGTTATGAATAAAGCCCTTGAAATATACGGACAGTAATAAAAAAAGCTACTATAAAGAGCATAAATGGCTAAAATTCCTAAAACGGAAATTGGCTGTTTATGCTCTTTTCATAATATTCTTTTTACAACCAAAATAAAGTCACTTTTTGATGTAACGGTTTCTCTTTATTTACATATTTTCATTTGTACTCTCCAATAGCTCAAACACTTTACAACAGTTTATCTTCTATATATGTATTAAGTGTAGCAATTCTATCAGCATATAAATTCATAACCACACTACAAATTTCAATATAAAAATAATCTCCCAATTTTTGCAAAATAAAAAGCAGTAAGCAAAAACTTACTGCTTTATGGCTCCCCCAACTGGGCTCGAACCAGTGACATCATGATTAACAGTCATGCGCTCTACCGACTGAGCTATGGAGGAATAACAGCAAAAC